>Ga0307516_10001239_pt1 | contig 35549 bp, 42 predicted proteins | sample 19_EM_MG_FD_203310 | JGI IMG/M metagenome (GOLD analysis project Ga0307516, IMG submission 203310) | Populus trichocarpa ectomycorrhiza microbial communities from riparian zone in the Pacific Northwest, United States - 19_EM | ecosystem: Host-associated > Plants > Roots > Unclassified | place...
CAGGGAAAAGAAGTGCAGTTCCGTGATCGAATCTAGAGGGAGTGAACACCTGCGTACCGGTGACAGAGGAACGGGGACATACCACCGAGAAGAAGCCACCCGCCCTTTTCAACCATATGCTTAACGATGGAGGCGCCGTTGAGTGGGCTTATGCTACACTGATTGGACGGCACCCATTGGTATGAATTGACGCGAGGGAATCTGCCCCACTCGTCTTCGTGGTCTGTTCCAAGATGCCAGGTGTATTCTCTGTCTGCAGCACACCCCTGAAGCCCGGCCATAGCGAGTGCATCCTGGGTGCTTTTGATGGATGACAGGTTTGTCTCGGGACTGTATGCCCACTGGCCGTCCGCCCAAGCCTCTGGGGGACAGGAACTTCGTTGACGTCCTGAAAAAATGGATGACCAGGCTGAGAGACGGAAAGAGAACTCGGACGTTGAATAGGTATAATAAACCAATACAAGGCTAATGAATGCCCCCAAAGCGACCAGCTTCGAGGACCAGAGACGAGGACGGACGGGCATGGCCATCGACGATGGAAGAGAACAGTATGTATGTAGTAATCGTGTCAAAGAAAAAATGACCTGACCCTGGTTCGAACAGGAGACCTTCTGTGTGTTAGACAGATGCGATAACCAACTACGCCATCAGGCCCGTGCTCGCCCTGGCAAGGAGACGCACTCGCCCGCTCGTATCCCCAACTGGCAGCCGCCGTCCGCCCTCTACTAATAGCCAGACCATGAGCAGTCGAATGGCATCTGCTCGGCGATCCGAGTCGCAGGGCCCTGCCAGCACCTCCAATCTGCCCCCAGATGTCATCACCGCACTGACCACCCTCCATGACTTTGTGACCGCATCTATGCAGTTGCCACCCCAGGTCATCGTCACCTGCAGGAACGAGAAGCGCGCATTCGGACGATCTGCATTGCAGGCAATGAGCTACAGAGTATATACCATCCTGCCAGCATTGAGGAAACAACTGATAGCTAAGACAGAAAGCAGTCGACCTCTTCGTCCAGCGCTTCTCGACGAAAAGCGACTGGTGGATATCCGAGTATAGATACAAACCAGACGTGTCGGTATATGCGCGGTTCTACCGCAGACACGGCGACGAAGACGAGGGTATGGTCATGCTCGACGAGAAGGGTTGGTCGGAACTCGTGGGGAACGCCGTCAGGTTGACTATCGTGTTTACATCGCTCAAGCTAACTGCGTAAGTGACATGTGTTGCCATGGCATGGTGGATGACTCCGCAGCGCTCCTAACGCCCATGTCCATATCTTGCAGACAATCGTCCGGCCTTTGATGACCATGCGAGCGACGTATAGATGGGCTAGGCACGCAATGTCGGGAACTTTGTAGTATACCCAGCACAGCCAAGGCGCAGCACCTGTGAAAACAACCCCGAACCTTGATGTTCTCTGCGTATCTTGGTGGACATGTACTCGAGTCTTGAGGAGAATAGCATGCCAATGAGCGGACAGTAGATAGATAAAATAAAATAAGAGAAGGGACCTGCCCTCCTCGGCACACGTGGCTCCGCTGCGGAGTGTAAAAGATGGGCCAGAACCAAGCACAGCACACAATTCCTCTTAAACGACTGTCAAGGCCTTCCCAAGCCCATCCAACCTCTCTTCTTCTTGCCACTCCTTACAAGTCCAGACTCCTTGAGACGAGCGACGAACATGCGTCTCTCATTCTTGCCCGTCCTCGTTGCGGGCGCTGGTATGATCGGTAAGTCCTGACCCGGTCTTGTGGTCACACCCATTGCCACCCTAATCTCACCGCGAGCAGCCAGCCAAGTCGCCGCAGAGCCCATCCGAGTGATCGTCGACACCTCTGGTACCAATGCCAACCTCCGCTTCGGCCACGTTCTCGCCAACGCCAATGTTAACGGCAACGATGACTCCACTGTCGCCCGCGTCCGCCCTGCACTCATCATGGCTACCACCTCCGAGATCACCAGCGGTGGCCCAACGCACCACGGGTGCAAGGGCTCTTTCCGTGGAAAACTCATTCAACTCTCGAATGCTTTCAGACATGCACTTGGCTTGCCTCTTATTGAGATGGGCGGACATCCTACTGTGGATGCTGTCGTTGGCAAGCCACAACCCCACCCCCATGTTGGTGGTGAGGTGCACATTTTACCTCTACCTCTTCCCCCCTTCGAGGGCGCCCTTGAGTCATTTGTACATGGCCATCATCCCCCCTCCCAAATGGAGGATATTGCTGATCAGCCCACCGACCGCCCTGTCGAGCACCCTCACCACAAGGAACACCAGCACAAGCACAAGAAATTCCGCAAGCACGGTTGCAGGAAGCGCGTCAAGGGATTCTTGAGGCGTATTCACAAGGCGCTTACTGCCCTCGGCCCATGGGAGGGCCGTGCAGTCTCATTCGTCCTAGGTAAGTCCTCTCGCATCTACCACCACTTGTCGGGTTGGGCAGGTCAGTCCATGGAGATGTCTGAATATTTCGTAACAGGCTGTGGCCTTGGCGTTTTGTTGCGCATGTTCTGGGTTCTGTCTGTATTGGCTTACCGCACTATCCGCGGTGAGCGTGAGGAGTCACAGGTCCGTGAATATGTCGTCCTTGACCAAGACGTCGAGACTATATTCGTCGCTCCCCCGCAATACTCTGATGAGAAGCAGGCAGTTTTCGAGGACCAGAAGCCCCAGGTCGATGCCTAATTGGCATGTTCTGCTTAGTTTATGGACTGCTTCGTGTCTTTTTTCTCGTGTGCTTCGTTGTACTTTTAGTGCCAAGAAAATCTTCTTCATCTCCTAGCCTTGTTCTAAGGTGATCAATATTTATGCTTTGCTTGTTCTTTTTACACCACAACCATACGCTCCACACCGTATGTGTGTTGTACCGCTGGCCCCTGAATTTACGTACTTGATGCGTTCCACCCTGGATTGCTGAGGGATCAGTCCATTCTGTGCCGGTATGTCGCTTGATCATTTTCATGCCATGTCTTGTGTGGTTCTCTTGCTAAACCCATGTTAGAATCATCGGAAGCGGAGCCGCTCAGTAGTGTTGGGTAGCAACAGACTATATTCTTTCGAGACTCTGTCCTGCTTATTACCGTCCAACTGCATCATAGTCAACACAATAGTTGACTCGGGTACCTTGTGTGCGGTGCCATCATGTATCCTTTAAACAACGTGAATTCAAGAATGGATGCGATTCAAGTACCCCCCTTTATGTAAGTTCTCTTTTGTCTACTTATGATGGCTTACGACTTATCGTAGGTAATTGGTTGTGTGTGACTGTGGGTCCACGAATGTAGTATGCCAGGATACCTTGTTTTTTTGTCTCCAACGTGGCGTGCTAATCGTGTTTGCAATACATTCAATCATATAAAGCATTGCATCTTGTGTGTTTCTGCCTCCAACAGTTTTCCCGATCACTACCTCACAGATTTTGTTAGCCCACATGGTTTCCAACATGATACAGTGCGCTCAAGTGGCCTTAGAAAATGTTTTAGCCATCCTCGAGTCACCTGGTGCACAGTCTATCCTAACTCCGGATCTAGTATCATTCTTCTTGGATGAGCACGAAAGGTATGTGTCAACGCCTGTCGTCTGGCAGTCAACATAACCTTGCTAGTAATTCTGTAGGCTTATGCAAGAATTGGCGCAGGTGCGAACCGTCGAGGCTAGTCGCTTAGTAAAACTATGGGAATTGCCAGCGTCTCGGACTATCTCTGAGAAGTGTACCGAATTCAAATCCAGAATAGAGGTACATATGTGTTGTCATTGCTTCACCTGAGATCCATCCAGTGTGACTTTTATTCTTCAGCGGTTCTTTCAATCTAAATTATCGGACAACTTGCTCCCTGTTGTGAGCAACCAGGGGGGTCTACTGCCGTCCTCCGGTACTGCGACTAACGGGAACAATAATACTGATTCCCCACGTTCCCCCATTGCGTCACTGGCCGGCTCCGATGGTGAGAAGGTGTAAATCCAGCGGCTCATACTAATTGATTACTAGGCTACATGGCAGACGAATCTAGTGGTCTTTACTCTCCTGCAATATCGACATCCCCTGCAGCTGAGCACATATATATCCCATCAGACACAGGCTCATCCCTTCATGAGCCAGTCACGTATCCCGCAAATTCCCTAGCGCAGGTTTCACCAGGTCCAGCTTCGACGGCGACCCAGAGACCTGCAACTAGTACTCGGGCAAGAACCCCTGTGGCCGGCACGCCTTCCCGAGTTAAGCCCGTTACTTCCACAACCAAAACATCTGAGCCTACCAGGTACCGGGCTTCGGAGGATACTTTGACGGCATGGACGCCAGAAGGGGTAAACAGCATCAAGGGAATATCAGTGAATGGCGACTCTGTCGATGGGTTCACAATTAATCTCGGCGGACATGGGACTTCTGGTGCCTGTAGGTGTTGCTCTCTGCGATGGTATCCGGATATCAACTGATTCTATTCGTCGCAGATATACACAAAGCGCCGATGTACCTTTATCCTAACCCACCGGGCGCATGAAGGAGATGGATGTGCTATATAAACCTACCGGCCATACTTGTTATTGGAAATTATGCATGTAGCTGAGTTGAGTAGAAAGTGGATGTTTACTGGATGCTGTCCATGCGCCCTCGGCGAGAACACAGCCCAGTCGCCCACATATAAGTTACAACCTTACTTGACCAATGTTATTGTACTCCAGTCCACCTAGTAGGAATATCTATGGGGAACATATACTTTTGTAGTTGTGTGTTGATGGATTCCCATGGAAAATTCGTGTGCTGGAAAGGGTAACAATGAAATGGAAGGTGTGGCCACTCCTCTCTGGGGTTCGCAGATATGTGCATCTTACGAGGTTCATCGAAGCAGAACAAGAACAATCCCCTGTCATCATATGGCAATATGCGACGTTGCACGAACTCAGATATCTGTACAGTCCGTTTTGTGTATCGTGGAGACGGGACTACGTACGACTCGTAGCACCGAGTCCAAGTCTAGACTTCTTAATAACAGCCGTGAGAGGTACTTCGCTTCCGATGGATGATTCTCCTCCAATTTTGACACCTTCTGACCAGCCCATCGAAGACAACATTTTAAATCCAATGTTGCTCTCGCCAACCACTGGCGCTTCCTGTCGAACCACTTTCAGCATGCGCAAAAAAGCGAACAATAATGAGTACGAAGACTCACCTTTCCCACTTCGTCTCCTTCGCGGTGTGCGGGCATTCGCGGTCTACCTTTGTCCTGCCTTTCGAACTCACGCCCCGACCCACGGGTTGCTCTCTTCATCAAGGCTTTCACCTTTCCCTCGCTGATAATTCCTGACCGAGTCGTCTTTGTCAATGTGATGTAGCGCCCAGGACCACTGCCTTTACTATGGCTTGCCAAGTTAAATGCAGCAGCAAGTTCATGTACGATCTTCCTCGATCCTTTATTCATCGGCGGAAGGGCGATACTTTGCCTTCCGTCAATATTCGCGACAAATTCCCTCATCAGGGTTTCGATGCTCGACATGCCCACCACGCCACTGGAATGGTTGGCAGTTTGACTCAACTGGTTAAATATATCCATCATAAGCTTGCGTGCTTTCTTTCCTCCTTTCTTCGGGGCAAAGGGATCCAAGGAGGCTAGCATCCGAGCTTCTTTTCTGAGACGCTTATTCTCAGCTTTTTTAGCGCGGTCGCGTTCCCATTGCGCTTTCAAGCCTTCCGGTAAGTAATCGGGCCGACCCTTGCCCTTTTTACGTCCTGGATATACACTTAGTTATAGGGTACCCGAGAAGAATTGCAGCAACTTACTCGTGGAAGAAAGCATGTCCGAATGGTCGATAGTGTCATACCAATCCCGTTTACTGAAAAATTGGTCATACTCTTCAAGTTCCTAAAGACACTGTTTAATGATGAGGAAGTTAGTGGGAACACGGGATCTTACTAGGATATCTTCGTCATCACTATCGCCAGGCATATGAGAGAAGAGTACATTTTCATCTCCTTCATAGCTCATCTTGTCCTTGCGCTTCTTGATGGTGTTCAGTTCTTCATTGGATGACCCTTCCTCATCACTGCTATCCCGTCCACTCGGAATCTCCCTTTCTGACTCTGCAATCATGAATTCCTCTTCCAATTGAAACGCCAATTCATCATCGTCATCGTCATCGTCATCGTCCTCGTCCTCGTCCTCGTTATCATTGTCTTCGTTTTCGTCCCCATCACTCGAGCTTGGGGTGACACATACATTAGCACCTTTAGCACCTTTTTCATCTTCTTCGCGCATCCGCTGCTTGTCCTCGACGTCATCCATTGTCACAAAGCGCGATCCATCCGCGCTCATGCTCTGCACAAAACCCAACATCCTTCTCATATCCAAGCCGACATCCGGATCGAGATCCATTCCGCCTAGCCCACTGGACAACTCGTCCACATCATCGACAACCTTCCCTGCTCCACCACTTTTCATCCGTGCAGCAACTGCATCATCGTCATCTCCCCAGTCGATGTCCGAATCCTCCTTTCTTCTGGTTTCCCACTGCGGATCTCTGCGCTCCCGCTCATCTGCATCGTGAAGCTGCACCTCGGACATCATCGCACCGAATGAGCCGAACCCTCGACGAGCTTTTCTGCGGCGGGCGACGCGAGTTTCTTTCCGTTTCGCACGGAATTGTGCCTTCTTCTGCTGAGAAGGCGTAAATGCTGGTGGTTGACGGGGTTGTATGGATGGCTCTGCTCGTTCGAAGTTGAAGGACACGGAGGATAGAGATAATGGCTGAGCTTCGAGCTGGGGTCCAGCACCCTGGTCCGCGACAAAGGGATGCACCTCTCCATCTTCCTTGCTAGAACATCTAGATGCTGATGTACCAGTGAGTGGTAACCTGACTTGCGGCGTGGTATCGAGCGGTGGCACACGTCCCGTGCGGGGATGCGGGGCGACATAGACGATCACCTCGTCTTCTTCACCCAGTGCATCACCCCTTCCTGTGCGATCGAAGAGAATTTTGTCGCTTGTAGAGCGACTCGTAAATGGATCGGCGGCCTGGGTATCAATGACGAATAAGTTTTCATTTTCAAGTGGATCTGGACAGGGAGATGAAGATAGGCTTTCCGGTGGATTAGATGAGTTTTCTGCTACAGCGGCAGGAGGTGGGTTGCATGAAGGCGAAGCAGGAGAGCTCTTCAATACTGAAAGGGCAGGTGCAACCTCCGCGCTTTCAGCTCCTGCTTGTGATGAAGAAACTCCCATTGTAGAGAGAGTCTGAACGTCTCGTCCTCGAATCACTTTGAGGGGATCAATGGACTGCTCTAGTGTCAGGAGTGGTCGATCTCTGCCGATGATCGTAGTCGATATCCCTTCGACATTCACGGTCTGTTTTGCCTGGGTGTCATCGTTAGATTCATGCGTACCGGTTGGTTTCTGCATGTTATATACGCCAGTAAATGTTTCCTCGACGATTGCATTCTTCAGAGATTTCGACCTCTTGGGTACTGCCGTATTATCTTTGGCGCACAGTTTGGAGAGATCTGCAAAATCTATTTCTTCTATTTCATCGGATGCTTCGTCTTCTGAAACTGAGTCAGCCAGTGAGAGCCGTTGTGCGTTGTTGAATACGCGAGTAACATGGTCGGCAGTCGGTGCATCTGACTTTGTGTTCGCGCCTAAATGTATACATCCTGTTGTCAGACCCTGCTAAAAAAAAAGCATGTTTGAACTACTCACCAGTACACTCTGAAGCTGGTTGAAATATATCATCTGATTGTTGGAAGAGGAATGGTGTATGGGTGGCTCGGACGAACTTGACAGGCCTCAACAACGGCCTCTCAGCATAAAGCCAATCCGACAACGGTGCGTTGCGGCTCAGAGTTTTCTGCTGCATGCCCCTGCCTCGTCCGCGCTGGGGCATCCCGAACCCTGCACGAGGGTACTGCACCTGCCCTCTCCCCCGCCCATTCCCATTCCCAAAGCCCTGGCCACGACCTCTCGGCGTCCCATAACCATTCCCCCGATGGGGTGTCGCACCGCCAGATCGGGATCTGGGTGTGTACCGGCCCCTGGCATATGGATTTGGGCCATTGGGTCTCTGAGAGTCTACACACAGCTCGAGAGATCAGCCCGTCTGAGCCTGGTGACTCAACACACCTATTGCACCGATTCCCGGGTCTGCATACATCTGGACGGCATAGTCGAATTCATCGACCGCGTGTGGGTAGTGTTTGTTAAAACCGCCTCTGTCCCCTCCCTGCCCCTGATGATGACCTCTTCCTCGACCGTTAAAGCCACGATAACCATTTCTTCCACCTCTTCCTCCGCGCCCAAAGTTGCGGTTATTTTTCGAGTTTCTACCTGGCATAGAACAATGGTCACAAAGAAGATGCGAATTAGTTTGTAGCACCCGTGGGTGTGGGTTGTGAGTTGCAGGTTGAGAATCAGATATGTATGCCGTAAGTAGCCGGTGCTGCACCGATTCAGAAATATGGGAAAGGAATATTGATCGTTTTGCATGCTAACGAAAGAGACGACAGCATTAATTTTATGGAAATGCTAGAAGTATGATCAAAGCACAAGAATATTTGGACACTACAACTAAACCGCAGCAAGGAAAAAAATTGGTGGATCAAAGAGCCAGTCCAGTCCACTTGTTCATATCACTAGATCAGCAAAGCTTGCACATCACGTTTATCATTTTCATCCGTTCTAGCCCCCGTCTTGGTCTTGCTACTTCATGCTCATGCAGCCCTTGGTGGGGGAGGTGGCATATACCTTCTATCATCCCGGGGATCATGCCCCCTGGAATACATCGGCCTCCCATACGGTGGCGGCATCCTTGAAGCCGGGGGAGGACTCCTTCTTCCGCTCCGATCAAACACAGACCCGTACGCGCCACTGCTACCTCCATATTCCCTGTCCCCTCCACCACCAAATGGAGGGGGTCCCCGCAAATCATAGAAATTGTTATTTGAAACACCGGCATTCGAAGGTGGAGCGTCGGCAGACCTTGCAACGTACTCGCCAGCCACCGAGGCCCTTCGATCAGGCGAATACGTGCTGTTCCGGGGGTATGTCGTACCCGCACCGGTAACCCCACCACTGGCGTAGGCGGGAGGTGCTTCATCGCGCATGCGCTTTATCGGTGGGCGAAGATCATCAACCCCAGAACGACGCGGAGGACTCGGGCTCCGTCCCCGCACGCGTGAAAATGGTAGAGCACCGTCGCCAGCTGCATATCGCGTCCTGTCGAAGTCCCTGGCTAAAGCAGGAGGTGGATATAACCGGTCCTCAACCCCCAACGCAGGCGGTGGATATGGATCTGTCAAGCGCGAGCTAAGCGACCGGGGCGGTGGCGAAGGAAACCGCCTGTCTCTTTCCCTTTCTCGGTCTCGGTCCCTGTCTCTCTCGCGTTCATGGTCTCGGTCCCGTTCGCGATCACGTTCGTCCCACACACTTCGTCCGTGGTCCAACCTATCCTTATTATCTCGTTCGAAGGGTGGTCTCTCATACCTCCATGCCTGACGTTTGTCGTCGTCGGCACCGCCACCTGCACCTGCAGTAGAGGCGCCGGACCAATCCCGCCGCCTGTCAAATGCGACCCGATCAGGAGGAATATACCTTCTCTCACCACTATGCAACACATCCCTTGGCGGCAGGGTCGGTAAGTGTGGTGGATAGTAGACCCGTCCGCGGTCACCGGGAGGTGGAGGTGAGAAGCGTCTGGGTGGAGGGCCTCGCGTATCAGGGAATCGGGCTGGTGGGTCAACATCCATTGCCGTTCTGCTTCTGTCGTCGCCAAAGTTTCGGTCCGGGTCAGATCGGTACGACGAGGCAGGTCTCTCAAATGAAAGGTCCCTACTTGCACGGAAGTTATGCATATCACTACGGTCGACTGGTGGAGGGTTGTCTTTCGAGGAAGAGGGTGGCACACGAGAGTCATCACGAATTACAGAGGTCGCGCGTGCAGGGGGTGGATAGGCGCCTTGGCGAGAGAACTGTGATGTCACTGGTATTGACAATCTACTATCCAACGGGGGGCGGGTATCCGCAGGATGGTTATTCAGTGCAGTAGGTGGTGGGACGTCTGCGGTTCCAGAGCGGGCACTGCGATCATCGGGAAGAGTGCGATCAGTGTTAGAGGAAGGAGTGGTCACAGCAACAGTAGCAGGCGCGGGTGCAAGCGAGAGTCGTTCTTCCAGACTGGGTTGACGGCCGACGTTATTCTCCACTCGGGCAGGAACAGGCTGACTCAGACGGTCTTGCAGAGAAGGTGCAGGTTGGGATATTCTCTCTTCCAGTGTCACAGGAGGCCGAGGACGCGGATCAGCTGAAGGAGAGACACGAGGAGCTCGATCATCGCCCACAACGGAAAGACGAGGCTGAGAAGGATGTTCATTAGCGCCAGTACGGACAACGGGAACGGTGTCGTCTGATAAGACAACCCCTGGTCTAGCACCGCGGTCTTCAGCAAGTGGTGCTTTCGTTGGACGATTATCAAGATGGAGTCCTTGGTTACGATCGTCGGGAGAGGATGGACGAGAGACACGGGATGGACGATCGTCGGTCGGAAGAGGTCGCCTATCATCTGATGGTTGACGACGACCGTCGTATGTGTTACGATAACCTCCACGCTTATCCGGGTCCATGTCTCTTGGTTCGTAGCGGCGAGAGAAGTGATCAGAAGAATAATCGGGCTCATAATGGCGTTGTTCTGGTGGGGGTCGGGGTGCGTGGCTTCGTCCGTAGGAACGAGGGAAGAATTCGGGACGTCTGTCCCGGAGTCTGTCGCGATCCCGCTCCCAGTCTCTGCCTCTGTCACGATCGTGCTCCCTATCTCTATCTCTGTCTCTGTCAAAGTGCGCACGGTCCCCACTGGGGAGGCGAGTGTCATTACCATTTCCCCTGTTATCCGAATTGGTACGACTTGAATCATCATAGCGGCCACTTTTATCGTCCGAAGGAGCATCACGGTGAGACCAAGAGTTAGCCCTGGGCAGCCTCGAATCGTCTTTTGCGTCATGCGAATTTTTGCTTGGAGAATTATCACGTTGCTGTCTCTCGGCATACTCACCCTGATGCTCGGGGATTGACAGAGGGTCTAACTTGATTTTGCTGGCGTTTGCAGGTCCATCGGAAGTGTCACCCATAGTGGGCTGCACCTTGGCCTGATCAGCTGTGGCTTTGTCTGTGAGAGCGCGAGAGTCGCTATTTCCTGGTTGGGATGGTCCGGCCGAAAGAGGGCTTGGGGTTTCGATGGCCTAGATAAAATGGTAATGAATAGACTTAGAGGACGAAAGGGAGAGGGTAGCGATAAGAATGTACTTTATCATTCATAGGTCGGGAGACAGTGTCCACGGATGTTTTGTTCGATGGGCCAGGACTGTAATTCTTGGTGTCAGAAGAACTTTCATGGGCAGACTGGTTGAAGCGGGCTGTTCGATATTCGCCTGGGACCTGCTCTGGATGGGGCTGCACTTGAGGGAGCGGGCCCAAGTAAAGGGAGGCAAGAGCGGCTGGCTGAGGGACCGCGCGATAAAATTCGTGTTGGCCCTCTTTTATGATGGTCTTGAGGTTCTCGAGTATCTCGAGGTCGTTTTTACCTGGAGGCAACATCGGGGTGTGCTGGTAGAACGACTGAGCATGGAGGGGCGCCATGGAGGTCGGATTGCAAGGAGGACCGAGCGTGGGGTCGAGTGGCGATGCACCCGTGGGTGGTGTAATATCACGTGGTGGGCGAAGTTGCAACGCCCGCTTAGCTCAGTGGTAGAGCGCGCCACTCGTAATGGTGAGGTCGGTTGTTCAATCCAGCCAGCGGGCACTTCTCCTTTTGCTTTTTGTTGCCCTGCATGCGCCCTTGTCAGGTTTGCCAGACATCGAGTCCAAAATATACCTGCTCAACCTGCAAAACCACACCCTAGTGAGTCTCTGTTCGTGGAATAACTAATTCAGCCCTGCTGATCGATTGAAGCTGCTCCGTAGCGTGCTACAAGAAACATAGAGGTGCAAACATTTATTACTGGCGTATGCTGCTCAGTAACATTCCGCACAGAGACATGCACCCCGAGCCCGAGAATCGGCTCCCCGGCACCGTCTGCCAGTGACGCTGTCGTCCCTACATGCCCTACATCTGACGCACTGAGAGACCCTGTCCCTCTCCGTCCACTGACCTCCCTCAACTGGCCATACATCCCAGATGACTCAACACACGATGACCCACTGAAGAGAGACGATCCGAAACCACTCCAATTACACCAGTATGAGGCGATCGGTACATTCTTCCTTCCATTTCATTTGGACCGTGATCTCATACCAAACTAGCAACCTCCCCCACAATCCGCTCACTGCTCTCCGCCAATCCCCGTCTGCGCACGCTGCTCACCACAGTTGACAACCTCCGTGGGGCTGAGCGCGAGGAAGCGTTGCAACGCGCGCTGGGTGTTGACAACAGGCAACTTGGAAATGAAGGCGGCTGGAAACTGAGAAATGACGCGCCGATAGGGCAACATGAAATGGAGGAAGACACACGTGCATTTAGGATGCTTGCGGAAGCCATCGAGACTGCTGTCAGAGGCGGGAAGGAAGACATGCTGGGGCTCGATTGGGACGATCAATAACCGTCGTTCAAGAAGTGCTGGCGTACAACGTAGGCACCGACAGGTCACCAAGAAGGGCGGCCCGACATCAATCCCTACTTAATCCCCAAAAACAGCAGCCCTCTTTTTGCATGTTCGACCTCCTCCTCAAGCTCCCTGCCGTCCGCTGAAGTCCACCATTCGCTCTTATCCATATCCTCAGCCTTCTTCCCGCCCCTAATCGCGCTTTCAAAGGTAGACTTGCGTGCATTGAGTGTGGCCATACGCCTGGGGTCCGAGTGGCCAGTGAAGATGATAAGTGCAGTTCGCGGGGGTAATGAAGCATACAACGACGTGAGGTTTGCGTTGAGCTTGGTTTGTGCAGCAAGAAGCGCTTCGGGTGTCGGTTCGGTAGGAGGCGGGGGTGGTGCAGGGACATCAGTCGTGGACTTCGGTGTTATCCCTACACAAGCCAATTGGGCCATCAGCAAGGTCCATCCTGCAAGAAAGGCAATGCAACCTACACCCAAGAACGTCCGCCAAGCCCATGAACCGTCCAAACGTAAATTCATGCGCTGACACAGTCTGGCTCAGCCCCTCGAGTACCTCCTCATCGCTGGCACATCCGACCACGGTATTGGCCTTGGCACCATGCATAACAGTGGGGTTTCCATGGTCCACGACAGCACTCCTGACACTCCCAGGTCCACCTCTCCCGCTTGCCCGCTTCATCCGCTCAAATATACTTTCGTAATCGGCCTTGAACTCTCCGAAGCCCGCTCCGTTTTGGACTTTAAGACGCAACAAGTCTACACATGCCCGTGCATCTTCTTCGGGATCGTGACCTCCATCTCCGCGCGTCTGGATTTCGCGGTGACACCATTTTTTGGTGAGCCACGCCAGACCTGGCTTGAGCGGCCGCCCACGTGGGTGATGGTATATCAATGCAGTGTCAATGCAAAGAGGGTGGCAGATACGAAGGGCTTTAAGGTCGGATTCAAGGGAATGTCCTACAAGAATGGAGACTTGCCCGCCAAGGGGTGAGAGGATCGGGAGGAGGTGAGCCTGGACTTGTGAAAGCGTGGTAGTGGCTGTTGAAAGCTGGGCTTCCGTTATACCAGACCAACTGCGAGAATGAGTAACGCCAATTACATTTAGGAAACGAGACATACCGAGTGAGGTAGTCGGTAACAGGTTTGAGAGGCTTGACGAGTCTGTCATACACAACTATGCCGGATTCATACTCGATTATACAGACTCTAGTAAGCTCCTTGCCATCTTCGGTCATGCACTGGTGGGTAGTATTTGTCAGAATCCAGAGGACAGAAGTAATAGGGCACGTACCATTTCACAATCAATAGCATACACTTTTGGGCGCTGTTTCTGGGCAGGGAGCACCAAGAGAGACTCGCGTTCAGGTTCAGGGGTCTCTAGCCAACCAGGTGGCTTCTCGAAAATGTCGGCCATATAGGATGGTATCGGATAATCGTTTTCGATCATCTGCTCCAACGTAAGGACATACAATGATGGATCCTTCTCGGCGATGCGTTCTGCTGCATAGACCATTAGCATACTAGTGCTCTTAAGGAGAATGAGTAAGGAAGGAATGCATACATGTCAAGCGAGCTTCGATACGCTTGCGTTTTTCTTCGCCGCTTACAGGGCCTTGGAAGAAAGAGCTTAGGACGGAGTACATTCTGGTTTGGTCGCCTGGTGCACGCGTTGGGCATGCATGACTGAAGGTGGAGGCGATGAATGGGATGGGTGTGTGGGAGTCAGACGAGAGAGGAATGGAGAGCGGAATGTTTGGGTTGGCAGTGGCTGACGTTGGGAGCGGGGGGATCGAGAGGGAGGATGGCAAGATTCCTGGTATCAACAGGGCGACAACCTGTTGGATTGACCGCAAATGCTACAAGAACAGCGTCGGTGAAATGAAGGAACACAGGACAAGACGCGAGGAGCACACCTCTATCTTGACCCAGTTGGGTGGTGGTGCGTCTGCAATGATGTGCAATATCAAATCTCTGATGTCCTAAAAACACGCGGGGAGAGCATGGATTCGTCCCTTTTCGCCGAGAGAAATAGACGAGTAGACTCACGTCGACATGGACAGCATCTTTTCTCCTTACGATCTCGCCATTCACATACATAAACCGGGGCGTCTGTGTCTGTACAGAGAATGATTCAAGAAGCGCAAAGGGGTGAGAGGACAGTCGTACATCATGTTTTGCCTCCATCTTTCTGGATTTCTTTGCTTTGCGTCTCTCTACGCGTGTCCATTCTGCCTCCGTGCTGCTGTCCCCGTCCACCTTTGGTCTCTTGGGCTGCGGAGGGGAATGGACGGGATCTTGGGATCTTTTCATCTGCTGGTCCTAGTCGAGCCTCGTTTTGGCAGCCACAGCGACTTGGCAATTTGCGTGAAGCACTTAGAAATAAAATTTGTAATGCTTGTCGGTTTCACCAGAGTACAGCAGGAACTTGTACTTGTCATAAAAATCCGCTCCCTCCTAAAGTCTTTCTTTTGTCCGTCGTCCGTCCCTATTCCACCCCCCGGCCATGATCCCCATATCCCTTCTCGCCTTCTCCGCCCTTCCTTTCGCCCTGGCCGTGCCACAGCCTCAACCTTTTCCCGACCCCATTCACGTTTCTTTGGCTAGACGCAACCCTGCTAATGTAGAAGACCTCCCAAAAGCACTTGCTGCCCTCAAAGGAAAGTACAACATCGCCCCATCACCGAACGCCAATGCAAAAAGAGCTGGATACACAACTTCCATTCCTATCACCGACGAGGTGTGTTGGTTGTTCCTTGGCGATTTCCTGCCTGACTTGGGTTCTAGCAAAATGACTCTAGCTACTCTGGTGAAATTAGTATAGGAACTCCGTAGGCATAAATATTAAACACCAACCGACAAACCACTCACGCAACTCCTCAGGCCCCAAACGTTCCAGGTCATCCTCGACACCGGTGGGTTCATCATTCCCTTGTCATAAAGTAGACTTTTCTCATTTGTCACACCTTTAGGCTCTTCTGATCTCTGGGTAGTCTCCCCCTCGTGTACAGGGTGCACAGGAACGCCGACTTTCGACACATCCAAGTCGTCGACTTTTCAGGCTTCAAATTCTTCCGTCAAGATCGATTATGGTTCAGGTTCTGTCAAAGGCACCGTCGCTGCGGACACCGTCAGCTTCGCTGGCTTCACCCTCTCGACCCAGAAGATTCGTTCGTACCCATTTCTTGTCTTCTGCCGCCTTTGTCATTCTAAGATATTCTATTCTATCAGTCGTAGCTAGTTCCGTTATCGACAACCTCCTAGCTCCCGCCGTATCTGGGATATTGGGTCTTGGCTTCGAAACGATCTCTTCCCTTGACGCGCCACCATTCTGGCAGGCACTCTATAATGCAAATGTACTGGCCGAGCCGCTCTTCGGCTTTTACCTCCAGCGGTGGATTACTTATTCCACCCTGTTAAATAGTGCCCCTGGAGGCACCCTCACTCTCGGCGGAACCAATTCCAGTTTCTACACAGGTGAAATTGAGTACATTAACATGCCCAGCGGGGCAACGCCGTCTTATTGGCTGCAACAGATCAGCAGTGAGTCGTTGCGTTGAGTGGCGATGGAAGAATTTCAATTCATTTTTCTCGTAGCCATTACTGTGCAAGGAAAAGCCCTTCAGATCCCTACCAATCAAGGCCTAGCAGCCATCGATACAGGAACTACCCTCATCGGCGCCCCATCCGCTCTAGTGTCCAAGATTTACTCTGCCGTGCCTGGTTCGAAACCCCTTACAGGTCAATACGAGGGCATGTACGCGTTCCGTACGTATCTATCTTCTCCCTCTTCGCTTACCTAACCAAGTTTTGGCTGATGCTACAGCATGCACCACGACCGTCTCCGTCTCGATTTCCTTCGGCGGTACAGACTGGCCAATTAGTCCTGATGACATGAACCTCGGCGCTGTTGGCACCATCTCCAATGGTGTACAGATGTGCGTTGGAGGTATTTTCGACATCGGCAGCACCGTTGGTTCAGGAGCAGGAGCCCCTGCATGGATCGTAGGAGATACCTTCCTCAAGAACGTATATTCCGTGTATAGAGCTAATCCGCCTTCCGTTGGATTTGCGGCACTTGCGAGTGAATATAATACGAGCCCAAGTGGTGCGTGACCAAATACTATGATTTTTCGTCGAGTTGTGTGGTATTGATCATAGGAATACCTTTGTGTTATACAGGTTCTGGTGGTGTTGTTACTGCGACTTTCACTGGTACAAATGGTATTCCCCTCCCATCCCCGACTAATGGAAGCGGGTCATCTGGGGTCTCGTCACGTGCGAGCCTCTCATTCTCTGTGGTCGCGTTCGCAACGCTTCTCATGGGATACATCGTTTTCCTCTAATATCTTCCTATCGGATACCCTGATATTATGGTTGGAGTTGTTGATACCCCGGAAACACGGCTGGGTAATAGGTTGGATTCCGATGTTTGTGCAATCGACAAACAGGGATGCTTGCTGCACGCTTTTCTTTATTTCGGCCAAGGGCGCTTGATGCTATCCTTGGGCTGACCCCCTCTGACGTTCTATTCCCGAACACACTGACGCTACTGCTCATCTACTTATATATATGCATATCTTCCTGATACTGTATATTGATGGTACAGATCTACACATATACGATACATCGTCGCTCGTTCGAACTCTTGGTAGGATTCTCTACTGGAGAATCTGGGAACACCTTGGCGTAATGTAAACGCAACAGACCTTGCAACTAATATTCTTGCATAAAATCTGACGGACCTCAGAAGAATAACTTGGAGGACTCAATTGTATTACACTAAATATCCGGAACCAAGCCTAACCTGAGTGAATGATTTGTAGAGCTGATAGGTACCTAACATAGGACGATTCATGCATGAATATACTTGACTTGGTATGTAGTACTGTGGTGCGGCGGCCGAGAAGGATAACCATGGACCATTTATCATCGCAGAGTCCGTAGGGTAGCTAATTATTGAAACTCGTGGGTCCTACCCCAGTAGGGAATGTTTGCAGGTCTTCCGATGTTAGAGGTACCATCCTGTCTATGTATCTTCATCCCGCATATAATTTAGCAGCTAGAGTCAGCCAGGATGTACTATATATATATTGCAACAGGCAGTACAGTATGATAAAAAAACAAGCGACAGCGATAAATGTATAAAGTGCACCTAGAGTGGTCAAGACATCTCATCGTCCGTATCAGAGATATACTCTTTACTTTTGCTGCAGAGACGTCTGGTGAGGTAGCGGAGATGCACAGAGAGACTGGGCTTACAACTGCTTCTTGCGTGGGCCGCCACTTATTTCTTGTTCGTCTTCGTCGCGAACCACCCTCTTTTTTGCACCGCGCTGGGAACCAAATTTACTTAGCTGTGGCATCTCGTCATTTGTGTCCAAGACAACGTACCTTTTTGGCAGGTTTGTTGTCAACTTCGCCGTCGCTGAATAGCTGTTCATTGTCTTCCCCTGGCTCCTTTTTCAGTTTACCCTTGCGCTTCTTCTTTGGCTCGTTACCATTAGCGGCCTCGTCACCGCTTTCCGGCTCCGTCTTTGTCTTCTTTGACGCACGTTTCAATTTGCGTTCACGCTCCTCATCGCTCTCCATCTGAACTTCTCGAGTCCACTCCAGAGCCTGTTCTCGTGCGATACGTCGCTGTTCGGTAAGTTGCTCGGCTTGTAACCGCAATTCCTCCACCTTGGCACGCTATTGAGGAAGATCGCCTCAAAGCTGGGCGCAGGAATGACAATGAATCAAAGAGTTTGCACGCACCTCAGCGGCCTCCAAGCGCAATTTCTCCTCTTGCCGCCGTTGCCTTGCGGCATCTAGTCGGGCCTGGGCCTCTGCCTCGAACGCACGCTGTGAAGCAAGGTGTTCATCCCCCCGCCTTAACATACTCTCGCCGTACTTGCGCCGCTGGTCCGCCAGATCCCGGTTATAGGGCACTGTAGGAGACGGATCAGCTGCAAGAGAACCAAATATCCTGCCTCGATAAGGGGGAATAAGTTCACGTCGCCTTAAGGAAAGAATTGGCGTACCGCTGTGCATGGCTTGCCTGTGCTATTGCAAGCTCGAGTTCTCTTAACATGCGTTTCGCAGGGGGTAACCCAAACAGAAGCTCCGTAGCCTTTTGTTGTATCATCGCAAGATTATAAAGGATCGCTTTGTCACTCGGTAGGAGGTGAATAGCCTAGACCGTCATATGTTAGCTCTTCTCTCTTGAATAGCTAGAGCCAGACGATCAGGCTGACCATTTGAGCATATTTCAACGCGGTACCCATGGCGGAGAAGGATTGTTCCTTGCTAGCTTTTGCGTACCACGATCGACAGAGGTACAACAACACCGACGTATTGTGACCATCGTAGTATCTTACTGAGGCAGTTTCGTACTATAATTCATGAATGAGGAAACCATACATAAAGACAGTCGAACCTTCACTTACACTTTCAATCGCCTTGTCAAATTCATCCCGTGCATAATAGCTGTGACCGACGTTGACATAAACGCAGCCATCATTGAGGGATTCCCGAATTTTAGCAAATACGTCGAGTGCTTCGCGAGCATTTTTCATCCGCTGCTGGGCCCCGTCCGCTGGCGAAGAAACAACACCACTGAGGACACCTAAAGCATCCTCAGCAATCGCAATTGCGAGGCCTTGTGCGGCCACAGCACATAGTGGATCGAGCTGCAAAGCCTTATGATATGCCTCCACGGCACGCTGGAAACCGCGCTTGCGCTCTTCTATCCCCTTGGGGCTCATATCCCGGCTCTCACGGGCCTGACTGTACAAGATCCAAGCCACAGCACACAGGGAGTAGATATCGTGTCGATTATGGTCTTTGAGTGTGGCAAAGACAAAGTCCTTGGCAACCTTCGGCAGATGATTCTGGATGAGGAAGCAAGTATAATATGCACGGAGGTTAAGGCTGCTACTATGCGTCGTAAGCGCTTGTTTGAGGAGTTCATGTGCTTCGTTAGCTTGATTTAGATCGGCCAACATATGAGCCTGCCGAATTTTAGCTGTGCAATCGTTAGATATACCTCCAGGTCAACACAGGAATCAGGGAACGAACCATCTACATATTCAGGATGACGGGCCAATAGCTTCTCATAAGCTTCTTTAGCAGTGATCAGATCTCCGTTGTCCTCGTATACTCTTGCCAAATTATACAATATTGAGGTCGACATCGCCTCGCCAGAGTCGCCCCCAATGCTGGCCGCCACCGTCAATGCTGTTTCATACATTGACTGTGCTGTTTCAGTGTTGCCTTCCATATGTTGTAATGCGCCAAGGTTATTGAGCAGCCGTGGGTCAATCTGACCACCTCCTTCGCTGATCCGCAGTGCTTCACGAAGAGCGCGTGTAGTCCGTTCCATGTTCTCCTCTTGCCACAACCGTGCAACTTCGACGTGTATATCTTGGTCATCTGCAATAGCAGCGGCCACACGAGTTGATGCGAGTGCGCTCCCATTCGGACGCGAATCATCGTGCTCAAGCATCTTTATTGCACGATCAAAAAGTTCTCGCGCACGGACTTTCTCCTGTGCAGCATCGGCACTTGATACACCTGGCCGAGGGTGGGCACGTAGTGACGCTAGCATCACCGTAGCTTCGACAGACCTCTGTGGGTTGGGTGGCTGAATCAAGGTGTCCAGCGTGTGTATTGCCGCAGGTATTTCGTCTATCGATGTGGTAAACCATCCTGGTACTTGAGAAAGTGCCATGCCCCACGCAAATCTTACCATGTTGCATCTGCATTTGGGCCATACCGATTGCACCAACGATATGTTTTGGTTGACCCTCAGTAGCAGTGGTGTAGTACTTCATCGCCTCTTTCAGCAAGCCTTCTGCATGTAGCACGCGCGCGGCGCGTAGGTTGCCCTCCGTATACAGAGTAAGCGTGTCAGCGAACTGAATCGTTCGCTCTGCAAGTTTCAATGCCTGCGCACAAGTATGAGATGCGGTCAGCCCAGGTAGAGCAGCACAATATCCGCACCCGTTTAAGATTGCTTTTTCGCAAGAATAGCTCACACAGAGCATTTGCAGCTGCAGCACTCTTCTGATTTGTCTTGAAAGCTGCCTCTATGTGCTTGGTACCTACGAGAAAAGCTTGCACGCACTCAGCTTCAGCGAGGTTCCCAGTTTTACTGGCATTTATTGACTCGAGGCCCAATAAGAGTTGCGTAGACCACTCGGATGGATTCTATCCATACTCAGAAGTTGGGTGCAACACTATATATAGGGCACGTACCACCTCCAAACTGCGCTGCCAGGCCGCTTTGGCCTTACCTTTATGGTCCATGGCCCAGAAACATAGACCGATGCCTATCCGAGGATCAGGGATGCAAGTCGGGTTCAGCTGAAGTACTTGTTGAAACAACTTTAAAGCTTGTGAATAGTTTCGTCTTGCATATAGAATACGGGCCTGCGTGAGTTATGTGAGAAATGTAGGGCAAGCCAGACAGGCTAGTTCGAACCTTGCCCAGCAATGCAACAATATTGGTGGGTTTTTCGGAAAGAACTCCTTCGAATGAACGCAAAGCATCATCCATGGAACGGGTGGCCAGTTGGTGAATTCCTTCATAGGGTAAACGCGTATTCATGCGACAACGGAGGTAAGACGCACCTCTAGTCAAAAACGCAAGAGTCCCGCCTACACCTTCTCCACCCTCTGCTGCGGCACGTTCACCGGCGTTGAGGAATTGCGCTGCTTCACGATAGTAGCCCTCTTTTGTACGTTCACCGAGGAGTCTATCTTCCCCTGCAAGAAATTCAGCATCAAGTAATACCTGAGCAACACATGGCATACTAGCATCCGAGAGCACTAATTTCGGAGCCTTCCTGGCATGCGCTAGTTGTATGTTCGCGAGGAGGGCATAAATGGGGGGAGATGAAGCAGTTGAGCCATTGGTCGTCAGTGCTGAACGGATTGTAAAGGTTAGTCTCCTCTAGCGTCGCATTCATAGCACATACATTCAATCGCAGCACGTGCGATTGTCTCTGCAGCTGCAAGGAAATCCCTACGCCAGTACTCGCTGGCAAGGCGTGTCCAAACAGAAACCTTGCACTGACCCTCCTTCAAAAGGTCCAGGACATCTTCCGGGTTAGGGTCTAGGTCGCCGAGGTCGATAGTTATGACTTCTTGCCCACCGAGCTCGATGTCAATGGACCTCCCTGAGCCAACGGTTGCATCGTCCATGTCGACGTTGGGTTGTAAAAGATATTTATTCCGAATGCCGACGCCGATCATGAAGGACCCCGAAGACTAACTTGACTCCGACCAACTCTTGGAGGCGGCTCAGCTCAACAAATGCAAGACGGTAGAGCACCACGGTAAGGCAAAATCGTGATTGGATGTGCGGAATACCGACTATAGTTGTCTCCTAGAATACGCAACCGCGCTCCAGCGCCGGTGCAGGTTCGTCTTGATTCTTATTTGTAACCGATTCGATCAGAACTGACATTTGCTTCATCACAGATCACAGCTGAACAACTTCTTCGAGAGGTATGCTCGGTCAAGAGCTAGGCGAGACATTAGGTTAATCATTGCTATCCTATGCACAGGCCCAAGAACGCCAAGAATCAACCTTTCGTGCACCAAAACAGCGTGTCGAGGATTTCGAGGAGCTTCATGAGTACCGTGGAAGGAAACGCAAAGAGTTTGAAGACCGAATACGGCGGAACAGAGGCAGTATGTAAGTAATGACTGCATATTCTCTTTGCTCAACCACTGACATTTCATAGTAAGGAATGGACCCAATATGCTAGCTGGGAAGTCAGTAGCTCCACGCCTTTCTGCGCCGTCGCCTTCGTACCTAACCTCTTCAATAGGCCAGCCAAGGTGAATTTGATCGATCGAGGTCTGTTTTCGAACGTGCACTTGACGTCGATCCGCGTTCCGTGCCACTATGGTTGAGTTATACGGAAATGGAGCTCAAGAATCGTAATGTTCAACATGCTCGTAACCTGTTCGACCGTGCTGTTACTCTCCTTCCTCGCGTGGACCAACTTTGGTATAAGTATGTCTATCTTGAGGAACTCCTTCAAAACGTCCCTGGCGCCCGCCAGGTCTTTGAACGTTGGATGCAATGGGAACCGGACGACAAAGCATGGCAGGCTTACATCAAGATGGAGGAGCGCTATAATGAGCTGGACAGAGCCAGCGTAATATATGAACGCTGGATAGCCGTACGTCCGGAACCAAGAGTCTGGGTAAAATGGGCCAAATTTGAGGAGGAACGGGGCAAGTATGACAAGGCACGCGAGGTGTTCCAGACCGCACTGCAATTCTTTGGTGATGAGGAAGAGCAAATCGAGAAAGCGCAGGCTGTCTTTAATGCATTCGCCAAGATGGAGGTTCGCTTAAAAGAGTACGATCGTGCTCGTGTGATTTACAAGGCATGTTCTTGATCTCGTGTTTTGTTTTCATATATCTTATATTTGCCTAAGTTTGCTCTTGATCGCCTTCCTCGTTCAAGATCAAGCAACCTTTATGCTGCATATACCAGATTTGAAAAGCAGCATGGTGCTCGATTGATTCTCGAGAGCACCGTACTAGGGAAACGACGTATACAGTATGAGGATGAAGTGGCCCACGATGGACGCAATTACGATGCATGGTTTGATTACGCACGGCTGGAGGAAGGTGCATTGCGAACTCTCCGCGAGGAGGGTAGTACAGAGGATGAAGAAAATGCCGCAATAGAACGCGTGCGTGATATATATGAACGAGCCGTGGCACATGTTCCTCCAGGACAAGAAAAGCGTCATTGGCGACGGTACATTTTCCTCTGGCTCGATTATGCCCTGTTTGAAGAAATCGAGACCAAGGCGAGTGTTTACTCTCTACGATGCTAAAGCAGACCATTTGATCTCGTTTCAGGACTACGAACGCGCCCGTCAGGTCTATCGTACTGTTCTCAACCTCGTTCCCCACAAACGATTCACTTTTGCGAAACTTTGGATCATGGCTGCTCAGTTTGAGATACGAAGATTAGATCTTGCTGCCGCGCGGAAGATTCTGGGAACTGCGATTGGGATGTGCCCGAAGGAAGCGCTATTCAAGGGTTACATCCAGGTGGAAATGGATGTACGTCCTTGGACTATCTACCATTTTTGATCTAATACTTGCTCAGCTACGCGAATTCGATCGTGTACGAACGCTATACGAAAAATACATCGAAGTACGTAAAATTTGTTGTTTTCAACTGCGCGTCATGCATACCACTGTATTCCAGTATGACCCGACAAACTCTACTGGGTGGATCAAGTACGCTGAACTCGAAACTGCCCTTGAGGACTTTTCACGAGCAGAGGCCATATTTGAACTTGGGGTGTCCCAGTCTGCACTCGCGATGCCTGAGTTGCTATGGAAGGCGTATATCGACTTTGAGGTGGACGAGCAAGGTGACCGCGAGAAAGCACGTTCGATATACGAACGCCTTATCGGCCTCAGTGGCCACCACAAAGTATGGATCTCGTACGCTGAATTTGAGGGCTCATCTATTCCTCTGCCGCGTGCATTGCGAGAGGAAGAGGAGGAAGAAGAAGACGGCGAGAAGAAGATGGTGCCTGGGAACCCAGAGCTGGCGCGACAGGTCTTCGAGCGGGGTTACAAGGACCTCAGGAACAAAGAGCTCAAAGCTGAGGTACGTCTTGATGTTGAAACTCAGTGACATTATGTACACTGACACCGACCATTTTCAGCGTGTTGCATTACTGGAGGCATGGAAGGCATTCGAACAAGCTAACGGCACGGAAACGGACGTGGCAAAGGTACAGGGCATGATGCCTATAGTTGGGAGGAAACAACACGTCGACAAGGAGACTGGGCAAGTTGTGGAGGGTATGGTCTCCCATTGCCCGTGTCACTTCCGTGCTCATTTCCTTTGTAGACTGGGAACTTGTATTCGCCGATGACGAGCGCGAAGCAAACCCAACGTCATATAAATTTCTGCAAATGGCTCATGCCTGGAAAGCAGCCCAAGCAAAAAAGACAGGTGGATCGGGGACACTGTCAGGTTTTATTGCAGCGAGCACTGGTATGGTTGGTGCAAGTTCATCAAAGGCCGATGGCGACGTGGAGATGCGAGAACGGGAGCGAGAGGATGCCAGTAGTGTCGCGAGTTCCGACGGTGAATGACTTGCTTGATATCTTCTTGTTGATCTTCCACCTGAAGTTAGCTCCGTGCAAAAGTTTACGACCAGCGAGTCTCCTAAAGCCAAAAGAGGAAGATAAGTCATTCCTCCAAAATCATACATGGCTTGTACGACGTCCTAGTCGGAGAATTGTAATGCAATCGTTTGAATATTTTTGACTGACGTTCACATACTTTGGGATGAGTCCAGCCAGTGGTGTTATAAGAGACTACGCGCAGGAAGGCCAGCGACGTATTGCTATGCCCAATCATATCTGGACTAAGTTATTATGGGTTGGAATATCACCCACGGACATTAATATTGGAGAATTGAAATCATTCTTGGAGTTCCAGTGACAGTGAAAATGCACACTACTTAAGTCGAGGCAATGAGAAGCTGGCATGGCGACGTTAGTATGCCAACCATATTACAAAGAGGCTCTATCCATATCAAGGTTACCTTTATTTACACCTCAGATGGCCTTGTCTCTCGACACCGAGGTATGTTTTTCGTTCGCTCTCACGGTACTCCAGACTGACTGCACTACTGCAGATATCCCGTTAGGTAGCTAGCGAATACTACTTGTCTCACGACACTGAGATCTTCTGTTAGTTAGCAATCCTTCATATACTACTTTCTTCTCAGGGCAGGCCCTACTCTTCACTCTTCTAATGGCGGTCGACACTAGACGCAAGACCAAGGAATCGACTTATACCAGGACAGATACACCTTCTTCGGGTCTCGACTTTCAAGACCGCAATCCTTTCGCCGATCCGAATCCATTCATTGATCCACCGGACTATGACCATGCGGGGGCTTCTGTGCAGCCTCCACTTTACAGAAACAAGTCGGAACGAGGGAGGCTGCAAGGCATTCAACAAAATTGGGCAAAAAACGAACTCCCAAAGGCCCGGGGACAGTCACAGACTCTCGGACAGAAATTTGACCTCTGGATGATCAACGAAGGGGGCAAACGCCTTTTTTTCTTCACATGGATACTGTTCCACTGTCTCGTCATCGTGTTTGGCTTCCTCAATTACTACTTGAGTGATGACTTGATGAATGCACGAGCTACCTTCGGTATAACATATCGTGCGTTCATCCATTGATTTAGCTTTCAAAAGAGAGAAGACAGCTCATCACTTCCACAGCAATCGCTCGTGCGGCTGCTCTCGTGCTGCACACAGATGTCATTTTCATCCTGTTGCCCGTCTGCCGCAACCTCATCTCGTTACTTCGTCAGACACCTCTTAACCAGTTCATTCCTTTTGATAAAAATATCACCTTTCACAAGGCCACCGCTTGGTCCATCGTCGTGTTCACAGTCGTTCACATCGCTGCCCATATGCGCAATTTCCAAATACTTGCTTCATCAGACCCTAACGCGACAACGACAGGTCAACGCATTCTCGTGTTTCTCGAAGCAAATTTTACTACTGGACCAGGTGTAACAGGCTGGATTATGACCGCTTGTCTTGGAAGCATTGTGTGGTTCGCTATGGAGAAACGACGCCGTGCAAGCTTCGAGAAGTTCTGGTATTCTCACCACCTATTTGTTATATTCTTTCTTGCATGGCAACTCCATGGAATGTGGTGTATGATAAAGCCCGACAGGGAACCCTACTGCTCGTGGAACTCGATTGGTGTATTCTGGGTACGTGTCGTCACTGCGAACTTTATCCCTGGAAGTTATTCATACCACACTTTCAGCGCTACTGGCTTGTTGGCGGGCTCATCTGGTCGTTCGAGCGCATCCTGCGCGAAGTGAGATCCCGGCACAAAACTTATATATCCAAGGTTATCCAGCACCCATCCAAGGTGGTCGAACTTCAGATCAAGAAGGAGAAGATATCAATCCGAGCGGGGCAATATATCTTCATCTGCTGTCCTGCGATATCCTACTTCCAGTGGCATCCTTTCACTCTTACCAGGTAATGTCTTTCAAGTTGTCACGTGTCCTGTTTGCTCATCTAAGTGCTAGTGCCCCCGAAGAGGACTATATCTCGGTGCATATTCGTGTCGTCGGTGATTTCACTACTGCACTTGCCAAGACTGTCGGTTGTGAGTTTGATTCGGACAAGTCCAAGGAAGTCGATGTGGCTGGCGGCAAGGTAGTGGGTACGAATATCAACCCACCGCTCAACCGCGTACTTCCCCGTATCATGATTGATGGCCCATTCGGCAGCGCCTCCGAGGACTTCCTGAACTATGAAACAGTGTTACTTGTTGGAGCCGGTATTGGGGTTACTCCTTTTGCCTCGTAGGTCGACTCGCTTTTCTCTCCGGATACTAATCTGTCATCTGCTCGCAGGATTCTCAAGTCCATATGGTACCGGATAAACAACATTAATAATTCCAAGCCCACGCGCCTTTCGAAGGTTTATTTTACATGGGTTATTCGTGATTTCGGCAGCGCGGAGTGGTTCCATTCACTCTTGAAAGCCATTGAGGAGCAGGATATCCAAAATAGGATTGAAATCAACATCTACCTCACTGCAAAAGTCAAGGAGGATGATGTGACGAACATCATTGTACGTGCTTACAATTATCACTGTTTTATTGTGGTCCAATCTGCCAATCTAGGTTCAGGATGTCGGGGCAGAGAGGGATGCGATAACATCGCTTAAGGCACCTACTCACTACGGTAGGCCTCAATGGGACAGAGTATTTTCGTCGCTAGTCGACAAACATCCCGAAACCGACGTTGGCGTCGTAAGTAGCGCAATCTGATGTCGACGTCTCTTTTTCTAAGTCAAACTTAGTTCTTTTGTGGCCCGCCATCCCTGTCCAAACAACTCCACCAAATGTGTAACAAGTATTCCAATCCAAAAGGAACCCGGTTTTTCTATGGAAAAGGTGTGTGCACAATGGAAGGTCATATTATACCCATTAAAAAGAACCTGTAGAAAATTTCTAAACCTTTCCCCGTTTCGCTGCAATGCTGTACATTGGATTTGAGATGGGAGTGCGACAACTATGAATAGATGGATTGTTATTGTGCATTTTTTGTGGATCTAGGTTGTATTATAATGGTGGTGTAATGAGCACGCTACAATGTTGTCCAATACAAGAGTGCGTCTTCAGGATATGCAATAACTACCTGACATGGAACCAAGCGTTGGGAGAGACATAGTAAAATACAAGGAATAGTAATCCGAGCAGTCACATCATTGCGAAACAATAGAGCACGGGGAATCGTAAGTTATGAGAGCGAGAAGTCAGGGCCAATAGACCGTATTCAGTCATCTATCAAAGAGCATTCATCAACCGTATAGTTTTTCAAAGGATCCTTTTTCAATGCTTCCGCTTCAGATAAGACTGCAGGGCTCCTGCCATCTGCAATTTTGGGTTTCATAACAGTATCGGGAACAGCTGGCGTCGAGATACTAGGCGTATCAGGCTAGACGTTTCAAGCTAAGCAAGGAAAGCGTGTGCAGTTTAAAACCCTCACCTCATCTCGGAACGGTGTAAACCTAGGAGTTGAAGGCTCCCCCGCTTTGAAGCCAAGATCTTGAGGTATTCTGGCGGGGGTCTTCGGCTGTGTTCTGGATGGGAGTGGAGGAGGGGGCATCGCCTCTGATTCCACACTCTGTTCCGGATCGGGGTCTTTGTATGGGACTATTTTTGAGATACTCGACGAGCTAGACACGACTCGGTGCGAGCGTCCAGCGCGTTTGAGGTTAGTTCCAGCTGCTTGACGCACTTCAGGAACATTTTCCTTGACCCGAGACTTGCGAGTCCCGATATCTGGGAACGCAGTCCTTGTTTCACCCTGTGGCTCGCCGCCCATCGGGTCCATGAAAATCTGGAGGCGAGAATTGGTGGCAGGCCTCGACGATTGATTAGAGCCGAATACATCGCCCTGGGAGGACGATGCCGAAGAAGACGCAGTCAAACTAAGTGCTGCTCTGCGAGAACCCAAGGTCGTCTGTTCGTGGACAATAGGTACTGCGATGCCCGACATCATCCGTTTTTGAAACTCTGCGTGCTTGCCTTGTAAGTGCTCGAGGGGCTTCGCCTGTCTCGCGATACCAAGCAAGAACGTAGTATCTGCTTCACTTCGACTGTTGCAAAGAAACAAATATGAAACTCAACATAGGACCCATCAAACAAGGTCAGAAGTCATACCGCCCTGAACGCTCTAACGCTGACGCGTATTCTTCGTACAGAACAGCGTGATTTGTACCAATATCATTGGCAAGCAAGAACTTGAAAATCAGCGCCGGTTTCTCGACAAAACTGGCATAGAGGAGCCAGAGCTTCAAATACTTGAGCTCGCCCTTCCAGATGCCACCGCGGTCATCCTTTAGGACCCTAGTTGCCTCCTCTAGCAATTCAAGGAGTCCTGACTCGGAGCTCTGTCCCTGCGGATAATTGTCAAGGATCCAGTTGACGAAGCGAACATATGCCTCTAGAGGGTCATCGCCTTCATCTTGCAAGGCGATCTCAACATTAAGACGATGGCGCTTTCGTGTAGAAAGGAGCTGTGCTTCACGTTGCGCATGGGGCGTAGACAGGATAGCAGACAACGTTGTAACACGGCGCCCAGACGCGAGAGGTTGAATGTTTTCTTTGGCAGCTTCCAATACCTCGATGTCAACGACGGGGGATTGCGTGAATACATCTTCGTCGACTTCTGGCATGGGCCCCATCGCTTCTATGACTCTAGGTCTTTGAAGGAAATCTTAGAGTGAACGGTTTTCAACCCTGAAGACAACGAACGCGCAAATAAATCACATATCACTAGTACATAAGATACTAATAGGTAGGCGACACATTCCCCAAACTCACGTGATGGTGTTGATTGAAGTACAGTACTTGTACTTAGGAAGGGGAGCAGAAAGACGGGGAACTACTCTGACCCTCCATGGTGTGCGGTGAAAATGATACTATGGTCCCAGCATATCCAGTTACATCATGTACCAAATGCTGCCCGAGATCAATTCCTCATCCAGTCTAGTCAGTTGTGAACAAGTCAAGTCACTTGCCAGGTCTTTTCACCAGAGATTGCGACGTAGTAGCACTGAGGCAGCGGATCCGCGAATCCAACTTCGAGGCATCAGATGCTCAGGGGTGATCGATACAGACATTATTCACGGCGTGATTTCGAGTTGAGGAGAGAACCTACATAGGAAACTAGCACTTCAGATACGGCAAGAAAATCGCTTGACGGTCCCGTGTGATGCTTTGTGCCACACAGACAACGAGTTCGAAGCTGGTTTCGTCAGGCTTTCCTATCACCTGAGATCTCCGAGGCCGGTTATATGTCTGACCTCGCCGCTAGACTAGAGCTACTAAGCACGGACCTCGAAGAGTGCGATGCGTGCCACACCAAGATTCTGACGAGGCTCCAGGATTCGCTGGAGATGGCAAGCCAAGACATACACCTTGCAGGGCTTGGGACACGACGGTACAACGCTCCATCTTGCCTAAGTACCATTACGACAGGATGAGGGAGGTCGAGTCTCTGTATCGGCGATGGTACAGGACAATTCGGAATCACTTTGCCGATGGATGATCCTGCCTCTTGCGATCACTACATCATAGGTCTTCTCGAGGACACGGGTAGCACAGCTGAAGGTAGTGGCAGAGGATCATTGCAGTCGTCGAGCAGATTTACGAGGACTGGGACAGTGAGACTGTCGTTGATGCGTAGTAGTTAGTCTTGGAATGTAGTAGAACGATCAGGAATTTGACACTGCCGAAAACAGAAAAACCCTACAGCCGTCCTCGAGCACATAAAACGCGATTCTCTCCTCTCTCTCCCTCTTGCTACGATCACGAATATCTGATACGAATTTTATTCCAGCATGTCCGTCGTTGGTGTCGACTTTGGCACCCTCCACAGCAAGGTCTGTCGCCGCATACCGCTTAGATCATGGCCTCATCCCCGCCCTACAGATTGGTGTTGCGAGAAATCGGGGAATCGATATCATCGTCAATGAGGTCTCTAACCGCTCCACTCCGTATGTCTTCATTCCGCACCATCATCTGATCTTTCGTTTTTTTCATTCCACTACAGGTCTCTTGTTGCCTTCGGCCCCAAACAGCGTGCCATTGGGGAGGCTGCAAAAACACAGGAAACTTCCAACTTCAAAAACACCATCGGGAGCCTGAAACGTCTCATTGGCCGTTCAGCAAATGATCCAGAGTTGGAGATTGAGAAAAAATTCCTCAATGCTACCCTTGTAGATGTCAATGGCACAGTCGGGGCAGAGGTATATCTCTCTATTTGATCGCGACTCTTTTGTCAAACATTGACCCCATCAATGCCAGGTAACATATCTTGGACAGAAGCAAAAGTTTTCCGCCACACAGTTGGTGGCGATGTACTTTGGGAAATTGCGCGACATCACCGCCAATGAGCTCAAGGCTCCCGTCTCCGATTTCGTCGTCACCGTCCCAGGGTGGTATACCGACGTACAACGGAGAGCAATTCAAGATGCTGCTGCGATTGCCGGCGCGAACACTCTTCGTGTCATCAATGATAGTACTGCTGTTGCCCTCGGATACGGTATTACAAAGACCGACCTTCCTGATGCCGATAATCCACGCCATGTCATGTTCGTCGACGTCGGTCATTCATCCATGTCTGTTTCCGTTGTCGCCTTCTCGAAAGGTCAGCTTGTCGTCAAGGGTACGGGGTATGACCGCCATCTCGGCGGTCGTAATATCGACTATGCGTTGCTCCAGCATTTCGCTGCAGAATTCAAGGAGAAATATAGGATCGACGTTTTGTCAAGCCCAAAGGCCACCTTCCGCTTGGCTGTCGGATGTGAGCGTCTGAAGAAGATTCTCTCCGCGAACTCTGAGGCACCGTTGAACGTCGAGTCGATCATGAATGATATCGATGCTTCGTCGAAGCTCTCGCGTGACCATTACGAAGCACTCATCGCACCAGTTCTGGACCGAATCGCCGTACCTCTCCAGCAAGCGCTTGCCGAGTCTGGACTGACAATCAATCAAATAGACTTGGTCGAGCTCGTCGGTGGTACAACTCGAGTCCCTGCCGTTCGTGCTCGTATCCAGGCAGCTCTTAACGGTAAAGCCTTGTTGACGACTGTCAACCAAGATGAGGCTTGTGCACGGGGTGCAACATTCGCTTGTGCCTTCTTCTCCCCAACTTTCCGTGTGCGGGAGTTCTCCGTCAAAGACATCAACCATTACCCCATCAAGGTGTCCTGGGACCGGACACCTGGTGACCCCGACGAGGACACCGAACTTGTTGTCTTCCCTCGGGGAAATTCTGTGCCGTCGACCAAAGTCCTTACGTTCTACCGCAAAGAGGGCTTCGAGCTCCGCGCAGAGTATGCGGAACCAGAGAATTTGCCAGGCGGTATCAACCCCTGGATTGCACGCTTCACTGCCAAGTCTGTTCCCCCCGACCCATCTGGTGATTTTACTTGCGTGAAGATCAAGACGCGGCTGAATCTGCATGGCATCATGGGCTTCGAAGCAGCTTATGTAGAAGCGATCGAGGAGCGCGAGGAGCCACCGTCAATGGAAGTTGATGGGGAAGCAGTTGAAAATACTGTACCGAAGAAGAAGCGTGCCATCAAGAAGATTGACGTGCCGTTCATTCTCGGCTCCACATCTTTCGACCCTAGCGTGATCGAGAAATTGAGGGAACTAGAGGCGCAGATGCACGTTGCAGATAAACTTGTACAGGACACTGAGGTAACTTTTCCTTCGTACTCACCGCTTTGTAAACGATAGAGCTGACGATCGTCGCATGACAGGACCGCAAAAATGCTCTCGAGGAATATGTGTATGACATGCGTAGCAAGCTAGAGGACCGCTATGCATCTTATGTGAAGCCTGAGGAGAAGGAGAAACTCTTGCATATGCTCCAAGATGCCGAGGACTGGCTGTACAGCGAAGAGGGAGAGGACGCCACAAAATCTGCATACGTCGCCAAGCTCGATGCCCTCAAAGCTATCGGTGACCTCATCGTGGCACGCTACCGTGAAGCTGAGGAGCATCCTAGGGCCATTTCCCAGCTGCGTCAGACGATCAACGAGTATCTCGCTCAAGCCACGTCGCAGGATGAGAAGTACGCGCATATCGACGAGAAGGACAAACAGTCTGTTATTGAAAAATGCGTGACGACCCAGAAATGGCTTGACGACCAGATCGCTAAACAGGCAGAGCGTCCTAAGAATGAGGACCCCGTACTGAAGACAGCCGATATTCTGAAGAAGAGGGAGGAGCTCATCTACTTCTCTATTCCCATCCTCACCAAGCCCAAGCCCAAGCCTGTCAAAGTGGAGCCGACACCCACTGGGACTCCCAACGGCGGCCAGACACCGCAGAGCGGTGCCCAGACCCCTGATCCGGGTGCTCAGCAACAGCCGCAGGGCGAGGCTCCACCAAAGGCCGACGAGGGTGCTCCACTGGAGATGGATGTTGACTAAATCCACCATTTTGTTTTCTGATCATTACCATTAGTTACGATCGTACAGCATTACTCTCCACCCGTAGTGTGATAGAACGTGTAGACCTACTTAGTACAACAATATCATAGTGCTACTCAAACTTGCGTCTCGCAAGGAGGTTGGTTCTCATCGGTAAAGTTTTAGGGCAAGTACTACACATTTTTTGGCTACCGATCTACACTCCGAATTTGTTCTTTCTATCCATCAAACCCTCAACTTTGGCAAGAAACCGCTAGTGCTGGTGCAGCTACAGCAGCAGAGGCACTTGGTGCATTCTCGGTGGGCTTCATCGCGGGGAAAAGCAGAACTTCCTTGATGTCTATAGAAATAAAAGATCAGCGCTAGAGGAACGTGAATGCTGGAGCATGATGTACTGGGAGAGTCAGTGAGGAACATCACAAGACGGTCGATACCCATTCCCCATCCACCGGTCGGTGGAAGGCCATGTTCGAGCCTACGAAAGAATGAAAGAGTCGTGTCAGATACAACGGAAAGGAAATATACACTCACGCATTGATGAATGTTTCGTCGATAGCTTGTGCCTCGTCGTCACCCTGCTCCTTCTGCCTGGCTTGCTCCTCGAAACGAAGGCGTTGCTCGAAAGGGTCGTTGAGCTCCGTATAGGCGTTGCAGAATTCCTTGCCACACATGAAACCCTCGAAGCGCTCGCAGAGGCCAGGACGCGAGCGATGCCACTTGGCGAGGGGGGACATGACTTGGGGATGGCCAACTGGGAAGATTGGCGTTGCGTGAGTATGAATGGAAAGGATCAGAAGGACGGATGTACCAATAAATGCTGGAGATATACAAAGTGGCTCAATAAATTCCCCAACAAGCTGGGAGGGAGATGCTCAGGACAAGTTCATATTGACAAAGTAAACCTACTTTGTCAAGCAACCGAGAGCAAGTGCGTGGCTCGCTGCATTCCACATTGTGCTGATGTCATGTCAACATATTCATCCCCCGTTGTACCCGATGTGAGCCCGTACCTTCTGGCAGAGATCGCGAAGGAACCTGTTTGCCTCATCTGTATGGAGGGTATCGGCAGGCGGGAACTTGACGCCAGTCTTTTCCTCCAGTGTCGTGATCATGTCATATCTGGGCCAGGGCGTCTTGAAATCCATGACGTATTCCTTGCCATCCTTGCCTTCAGGGTGGAATTTTACTAGGGTGCTTCCCAGATTGAGGTACTTAACCATGCCCTCGAGCATGTTTTCTGTGATGTCCATTAGATCATACATATCGGCGTAGGCCATATAAAATTCGCAGATTGTGAACTCCGGGTTATGGGTAAGGTCGATGCCCTCATTTCTGAAGACTCGTCCTATTTCAAACACACGATCGAACCCGCCGACGGTCAACTCCTTCAAATAGAGCTCTGGGGCGACACGAAGGTAGAGGTCGAGGTCGAGGTCATTATGGTGGGTAATGAATGGCTTCGCAGTTGCCCCGCCCGCAATCATGCTCATCATGGGTGTCTCAACCTCAAGGAAACCAAGGTTGTTGAGGTAGTTTCGGATGTAATTGATCACACGAGCGCGAGTGAGGAAAATCCGGCGAGTGTCCTCGGATATGATAAGATCGAGGTAGCGCTTGCGATAACGGGTTTCTTGGTCCTTGAGGCCAAAGTGGCCCGATGGCAGCTGATGTAAATTTGGCGCGAGGAGGATCATCTTGGATGGTGAGATAGAGAGCTCTCCCTTTTGACTGCGAGACGGGGTGCCGATGACGCCGACGATGTCACCTCGGCGGAAGATGTTGTGCGTTTCGATGAATTCACCCTCGTCATCAGCATCCCTAGAAATGTGGATGAGTGAGATGCATTGAAAGGGCAGTGGAGACCCACTTGGCGTTGGCTAGGATCTGGACCCGTTTGCCTTCGCCGTGAAGATCGTAGAACCTCAGCTTGGGTCCGCTATTCCGGACTGTGCGGATACGCCCGGCGAGGGCGACGGTGACGCCATCGAGCTTCTTACCGGCATCAATCAGTCCCTCTTTACCGTATTCTTCGATGAAGGCTGTGATGGACTTAGTGACTTCAAACTTGTGAGGGTAAGGGTTTGGCGACTGTATTTCCTTCAGCTTTTGAATTGCTCGGGAGCGCAGCTCGAAGTATTGCTAGAGAGAGGGGAGCCGTAAGAGGATGGCACGGCTACGGACGGTATGGCTCACGTTTGGATTGAGGTCGTCCTCGTTAGGACCAGTAGGTTTGGATGGTGCCTGCGGGGCAGTTGTGGCCCTCTCTGCCTTTCTTGCCTCCTTTTCGCGTTGTTTTTCGCGACGCTTGAGCTCGCTGTACCGCGCCTGATCGAGTCAGTTGGTCACGATTGGAAGGTGAAGCACACGCACGTCTTGGATATCATCTCCCCTGTGATGGGGTCCTTGTGAAGGTTAGCAGCAGCTGT
>Ga0307516_10001240_pt1 | contig 35507 bp, 49 predicted proteins | sample 19_EM_MG_FD_203310 | JGI IMG/M metagenome (GOLD analysis project Ga0307516, IMG submission 203310) | Populus trichocarpa ectomycorrhiza microbial communities from riparian zone in the Pacific Northwest, United States - 19_EM | ecosystem: Host-associated > Plants > Roots > Unclassified | place...
CACAGGCGTTATCTCAGGTCTTTCGAGGGTGGTTTTGGAACTGGGATGCTCTTCCTCACGGGGAGGCTTTGGTTTGAGACGCAACTAAGTTGCGTCACTACCAGAAGCTTTTAACGCACACAGAGGAAGATCCAGAGGTCTATTCAGAGGTGGTGATGACCGGGGTGGTGATGTGCGGGTACGCTGTCCGTGATCACTGAGGGAGGTCGGCAGGGTGAGGGGTCGAAAACAGGAACTCGTGAGACCGGGCTTCCCAGCTAATGGGGCTGTGCGCCGAAACTCAGAGGTCGTTTTGAGGCTGTTTCGAACGAGGTTGATGGTCGGAGCGAAAAGTTCTTTTCGAAAATGTGGGGGGGTGGTTCGGGAGAATAGATTGCGTGGAGAAGAATCTCCAGACTAGCTACCGCACCCTTCCTTTATACTTTTCCTTCCCTCTGTGGAATCACAGCTTGCCCGCAAGACTGACACAGTTATTCCGTCTAACATCATGACTCGATCGCTACGCCCAAGGAAAACACATGATCGCACTCAGCTGCCGCACGGCCAACACTCTACTCGTGGCGACAGGAGAAAGGACGCGCAAGCAGTAACAGTAAAGGAAAGGAAGACTGACGTACAACTTAATAAAGGGAAAACAATACTCGTAACGGATATGGAAGAAGGAGGCGCAAGGTCAATCAATGGGAGACAACAAATGTAGCGGACAGGAGAAAGGATGTGCAAGTAACATAACGGAGACGAAGGAGAGAGGCGTAGACTGGCCACCGGTCGGGGATATTGCTACCGGAGGGATATGGTGGAGATCGGTCGAGGCGCCTAAGCGTGCAGGATGACCATGGCTGCGGCAGCGGAAAAGAGGACGAGCTACAGGGCGACAAGGGTGAGAGTGGCACCGCCGCCGGCGCCAAGGAGTCTTTCGCGCCAGGTTCGTGACAGTACGTCCCCTGTCCAGACCGAAGCTCCGGTGAGGTCAAGTCGGGTTGTCAGGGTCCGGCGGCGGATGGGGTTGTGGTAGATGCGGACCGGCCATCTAGCCTGCTGCCGGGCTTGGAGTTGTTCGTTCATTCGCTGTTGTTCAGTGATGTTGGCTCCCAGGGTGTTGGTCATCGGCTGGAGTTGCTGTTGGTCTGCATAGTGGAACTCGTTCATCCGCTGGACAAGCGTCTGGTGTACGATGTGATTGCGGCGGGCGTCCCGGGTTGTTGATTGATGTATCATAGTGACGGTTTCCCCCAGGAGGGCGAATTGCTCGTCCTGTAGTGCCGCAGTCGCGGCTGAGTGGTTTATGTTTTCCTGATCTTCCTGTGGTGGCATGATGTCCGCCAAGGTTTCACGTAGGGCTGCAGCGCTGCAGCGGAGGTCGTGGTTTTCCATGTTCATGAGGAACCGGCATTCGGGGCAGACCCGCTTTCCTCAGCGCCAGTCCACGCATGCTTTGACGGAGTTGAGGCGTTATTCGCGGGTTACTTTGAGTAGTTTATTAGGGTGTGGGAGCGGGCAGTCGCAGTTTGTCGCTCGGTGGTGGCTGCTTAGGCGCGGGTAGTAGTTTTTGTCCTTGCTCTGGCGGTGGGTGTTGCAGTAGTCATCGTAGCAGGCCGTTCAGTGCAGGGATGCATGGTCGTTGGTACGGGCCTGTCCTGCGGTAGACAGCGGGGGACAAGGTGCAGCTGGAGGGGCGTCCCATCTGTCGGTCGTGGTGGCGGCAATGCCCCAGTCATTGTTGGATTCGTTGGTGGGTAGTTAGGTTTGTTTGTTATAGGCGGAGGTTGTGATGGGAAACTCAGAGGTGCGGCTGCGGCCAGCAAAGGTCCAGCCTTCATTGGTGTCGACTGTGGCAGTGGTGGACATATCAGGTTTTCAGAGTTGTGTGGTGGGTTTCTCAGGGTATTCCTCGTGGAACTGGCGGACGAGGTCGGGTGAGTTCTCAAAGTTGCGGGCGGGATACCAGATACGATCGGGGTCGTGGAAATGGTCCACTTGACTCGATACTGGATCTGGTTTCTATGACATTGTGAGTCGAGGATTTTCTCTACTTCCCACTCTTGCTGTTCTTGGATGAACACAGGTGGTGGCGGTGTTTGTTAAGGTCCCGCGATGGGTTCGGTGCTGGCTGTGGGTTCAAGGAGGCTGATGTGGAAAACAGGGTGGAACCTAACAGTGGCCGGTAGTTCCAGTTTATATGCTCTTGAGCCTACCTTCTCGAGGATACTGTACGGACCTATCTGCTTGTGGTCCAGTTTGTTCAATGGTCGGGTTGTCCGGATGTGTTTACGTTGTAGCCAGACCCTGTCGCCTGGGTTTAGTACCGGGTCCGGATGTCGTGCTTTGTTGGCTTGCTCTGCTTGAGATATTTGGGCTTCCTTGATCTCTGCTCGAAGTTCTTCATGCAACCTTCTTAAGGCCACGACATATTCCGACACTTCCGGGGTCTCATTGTTCCGGGTGTTGAGGTCTGGCAGGAAACGAGGGTGATATCCATAGTTAGCAAAGAAGGGGGTTATTTTTGTGGTTCCGGTTTGTGTGTTGTTGTAGCAGAATTCGGCAATTGGCAACAACCTTTCCCAGTCATCCAGCTGGTAGTTGCAGTATGCCCGGAGATACTGCTCGAGGGTAGCATTGGCTCTTTCCGTTTGTCTGTCCGTTTGTGGGTGGAAGGCTGTGCTGAGGTTGCGTGTTATCCCGAGTGCTTCCGTTACTCGTTTCCAGAAGTCTGAGGTAAACAGGGACCCTCTGTCTGATACAATACTGCTTGGCAGTCCATGGGGTCATATAACTTGTCGGAGGAAGTGGTCTACTAGGTCTTCGGGGTCCATGGTACCATGGCAGGCGACGAAATGTCACATCTTTGTGAGGCGATCGATGATTACCCATAACGCCTCTTTTCCGTTGCTCATCGGCAGTGCGGTGATAAAGTCTGTTGATATTGTGTCCCATGGTCGGTGTGGGAGTTCTAGTGGCTTTAGCAGTCCAAATGGCGTGTGTCAGATTGGCTTGATGCGATGGCAGGTGTCACAGTGGTCGATGTATCTGTGGATGTACTATCATTGCCCTGGCCAGTAGAAATTTCGGCTAACAAGTTCCAGGGTTCTTGCTCGGCCTGGGTGTCACACGGCCTGCGCGTCATGGTGGTCTCTTAATATGCGTAGTTGTAGGGTGTCGTAGTCCCGGACCCATATGAGGCTGTCATACATTAGCAACCCGCTGTTTTTCTCGCATAACCCTAGCGCGATCTTTCCGTCACGGGTGGTCCCGCTCACCTTTTTCCTCTGGATTTCTTGGATCTCTTTATCTGCTGCGCTTAGTGTCCAGATTTTATGTAGGAGTTCCTTGTCTATCTCGAGGTTGATGGTTTCCGTTGTATTGGTCTGGAGTGCTTCAAACACATCTTTGGGTAACAGGATTCGGCCGTGGTTCTGTCGATGCTTCATATCCCCTTCCCAGGGAGCGTATCCTGGCTCTCTAGAGAGGATGTCTGGCTTGCCGGCCAATTTCCCGGGTCGATACTTGATCACGAAGTCATAGTTAGCTAATCGCTCACTCCACCAGGCTTGTGGCAAATTGAGATCCTTTTTTGTTTTCCAGTATTCATGGTTTTTGTGGTCGATAAGGATTGTGATTTTTGGTCCTGTTGTTTTACAATAAGTATTCCATTTTCGTAGTGCGTCGACTATCACCTGTAGCTCCTTATCGTGGATATCATAATTGTGCTCCAGGTCTTTGAGTTTCCTTGAGTAGTATGCTACAGGATGCAGGATTCCCTTTGCGTCAGGTTGTGTGCAGATTGCTCCTATGGCATAGTTTGAGGCATCTGTTTCGATGGTGACGGGTTGTTCCAGATCCAAGTGTTGCAATATCAATTCCGTGATCATTGCTCCCTTTAGCATCTCAAACGCCTCCTGCTGCTTGTCGCCCCATTCCCATAACTTGTCCTTCCTTGTGAGGGTGGAGAGGGGCGTCGTAATCTTGCTATAGTCTCTGATGAACCTTCGGTAGAAGTTGGCGAAACCCAGGAAGCTCTGCACCCCTTTGACGTTTGTTGGCTCCTTCCAGTCTCTGATTGTTCGGATCTTTTCTTCGTCCATTCTCAGCCCTTCTGGCAATATGACATATCACAGATATTCTGTTTCCATGGCGTGGAATTCACATTTGGATGCTGTCAGTGTTAGTCTGGTGTCACATACTCGTGTGAGTAATACCCGGACATGTTTTCGGTGTGTTTACTCGTCGGGCAAGAAGACCAGGATGTCGTCCAGATATGCCATGCAGAAGATGTCTAAATAGTCACTCAGGATCTCGTTCATCCGTCATTGGAAGGATGCCGAGGCGTTGCTGAGTCCGAACGGCATGATGCAATACGCGTATAGCCCATATCGAGTTCGAAACGCGGTCTTCCATTCGTCACCCTTTGCAATGCGGAGGTTGTAGTACGCATCTCGTATATGGAGTTTGGTGATGATGGTGGCACTGGTGAGTTGATCGAGAGACTCACCGATCAGTGGCAGTGGTGTTCGATCTTTGATCGTGATTTCGTTTAGTTGCCGGTAGTCCACACACAGTCGTAGTCCTCCATGCTTTTTCTTGACGAAATGTATTGGTGCTCCGGCTGGGGAGGTGGATGCCCCGATCCATCCTCGTTTTTTGTTGATTTCTAGGTATTCTCTCAGGGCCTTCATTTTGTCTTCATTCAGGGGTCGCAGTGGCTCATACCGGGGTGTCTTTCCTTACTCCAGTAGGATATGATGGTCCTGCGTGCGGTGAGGTGGGGGTGTCGTTGGTTCTTGTTCAGTGAATACTTCGAGGAATTTGTGATATTCTGGGGGAATTGGTTTCTTGCTCGCCCTGGAGGTCTCTTTGATTTGTCGATTACTGTCAGGCATACCTCCCATGGGTCTGTTTCGCCGATTTCCCTGTTCTCTTCTTCCGCCAGTGTTTTCTTATAGTATTGCTCTGTGGCTTTTTCTTCTGGGACTGTGTTGGCTCTTGGTGAGCTGGGTAGGCATTTCTTGGCACAGTGGACGGAGTGGAATTTCACGGTGTGATTCTTCCATCCTATTACTGGGTTATGGAGTTTGAGCCATGGGAGTCTCAGGATGATTGGGGCATTCCCGATCGTGATGCAGTGTAGCCAGATGTCCTCCTCATGATGGTTGATGGTTAGGTGGATCTGAGTGTCGTGGGTTACCTGCCCGACAGTGACCTCACTTCCGTCGACTGTCAATACTCATCTTTGCGTTGTTTTTTGTTGCATAGGTATTCCGCAGGCCTCAGCATAGGCCTTATCGATGAAGTTTTCTGATGCCCCACTGTCCACCAAGTGTGACACCTGGGTATGCGAGTACGGAGGTGGAGGTAAAGATATGGCGGAGTCAGGTTCTATTTCTTTATTCACAGCGGAATTATCTTAGGTTCGTTTTGTCGGGGTGTTTTGTCAGTGTAGTATCCGAGGATGGGAAATAGAAGACAGTTGGTGAAGTTCTTCATGCGGTATATATGCACTTTTTCTCGTTATTCGGTTTCCTTCTTCCTCGTCCTCACTTCGGGGATCTCAGGTTCAAGACACGCAGCCTCCGAGAGCTCCCGCATGGGTGTGGTTGGTCCTGACCGGTTCTAGCGATAAGGGTGGAGGCTAACATCGGCGACCTTGTGCTTCCCCTGGCGCTAGTCTTTCGGACTATGCAGGCTTCGTATCGAGATCCAAGTCAGGATCGGTCGTAACTCTTTCGGAGTCCGCCGTCCCTCTTAGTTTGCCACTGGCCCCGCTCCGGAGTTACTCTTTCATTCGTTCGTCTTGGCCGTAAGGTTCTATCTCCGGGTCTTATCTCCCGTCTAGACTCTCCCAGACCTGTCTTGCGACATGAGCCCCGCTTATAGCGTGCGACTTGCAGGAGGCTAGTTCTGCCCTTATCTTGTTCTCGTATGCAGCGTCTACAAGAGTTGGCAGTGCGTTGGGTCTACCCAGCAGGCTGGCCTAAGATCCATCACCCACTGAGGTTACCCTTGCTCTACTAGCTCTTGTCAAACTGCTTTTCAAGGTCCCGAGATTCTATCAGGGATCTCTAGTCACATGACTTACCGTTTGCTTCCTTTCTTTTTATTCCCTTTGTTACCCTCGGGTGTAACACTACACCCCCACTTTCTTCGCTTCGGCCCGAAGCTAATTTTAACCTGACTCCTTCTCCTCCTTCATGTGAACGGGGATTGCAGTCCTCCAACCCCTGCATCCCTCTGGCCGCCTGATCCCGAAGAAAACACTGCGGCGGGAAAAACTTCAGAACCAATTTGGTTGGCAGCCGGCTCTCGGATCTGGGTGGTCTTCCGACCGGTCCAGGATCCTACTGTCGGAGTGGTGTGAAGTAGACCATTTGACGACCGTGTTTCCCCGAAGAGGTGATCAGAAGACGGGTTGACCTGGCACGCCGGTGTAGCAGGGGATCAGGCTGGCCATACAGTAGTCTCGCCGCCAGAGCTGGTCAAAACCAGTGGTTTTCAACCGGTCACCCATGCCTTGCCACAGTTAACGGACGACCGTCGTCGCGATGGGGCCACAATACCTTCACTCTTCTGCTCGTTGATTGCGTGGTTTTGGATAAAGTCCTCCTCCCCTTCATCCTACTACCCCCCGATCGTGCTTCTACCCCTTCAGCTTCAACATGCGCCTGGGGCAGATCGGAGCCTAGCTCTCGGTGAGCTGGTAGTCTCTTAGCGTGTCTGGATTTCGTTGGTGAAACTCTCGGAGTTTCTCCAGGCCACCTACCAAAAAGTTATCGTATGGTTCTTCGGTCCAGTCCTTTCGGTCTGGCTAGTCGAGCCATTTGACAAGGTACAGGACGCGACGCCCTTTCCTGGTGCTCCCAAGGACCTCGTCAACATAGTATTCCTCGCTCTGTTCAATATCGTCAGCCTCTTGCAGAATCTTCATGGGGTCCAGCGGTGCCTGGTGTTCGCAGGTTCGATAGGGTTTGAGTAGTGACACATGCAAGACGTTGTGAATCTTCCATTTCCGGGGCAGTGTAAGTCGAACTGCAAGGGGCAAGACGATTTTTTCCACCTGGAAGGGGCTATGATTCTTGTGGTCCAGCTTCTGGGAGGGTCGGCACGTCTTGATGTTGCACCCGTTGAGTATCACCAAGTCTCCGATCTGGGATTTCGGTGGCTGAGTACGTTGGGGATCCGTGTAGCGGCGAATTCGTTCGTGTGCCGCTTCCAGCTATTCGGCGGACCCTTTGTGTTCGGTGTGCATCCAGTGGGCGTAGAGCTTGCTGGGGGGGTTCAAGGGTCGTGGGGCGGCTGGGTCGGAGGACATGGGACGGAATCCGTAGTTAGCGTAGAACGGAGACATCCCATTGCCCATGGTAATTGAATTGTTGTAGGCAAACTCCGCCATCGGGAGTAGGCCCCGTGTTGTCCTGCTCGTGGCTGACGAATGCCCGGAGGTACACTTCGATGGTCTGGTTGAGGCATTCTGTCAGCCCGTCGGTTTGGGGGTCGAAGGGCGTCGACATGCTTGGGCTGATGCCAGATAGCCGCAGGAATTCTTGCCATGTCTCAGAGGTGAATCATGAGTCTCGGTCTGAGACATGTCGTGTTCTGATCCGAGGATCAAGTTCTTGAGGTTGCCATCCTCCGGGATCCAGAGCATACCCTTTTGGTAGAGTAGTCCCTCCTTGATGTCAAGGACCTCTTCTGTCCTGACCTTTCGGTCCCTCTGCTGCGCCTCACGAGGACGGGTAGCTTCCTCCTCGACCTTCTGGTCATTCAGTTCCACATTCCGCAGCACTGCTTCCAGTTCCTTTACCGCGCCTTGGTATTCATAGTCCTTTTTCCCTGCCTTTTTGACTGCCTCCGCAAATTCTTCCGACCATTGCAGTGGTGGGAGTGATGTCAACCTTACCGAAGAGCAGATATACTTTCTTTCTCGTCTGTCTGATTTTGCAAGGTCTGGTTCCGTGAAGTTGTCTTTCCGCAAAACTGTTGTAATCGGCTGGTTTTCACTCACCCCCTTTTAAGGTCGATACTCCGAACGCCTTGAAAGAGCGTCTGGTTTCCCGTTTCGGTTTCCTGGTCGGTAGTAAATGCGGAAGTCAATACCGGACAATTCCTGTGCCCACTGTGCCTGGCGTCGGTTGAGTATCTTTGTGGTTATGAAGTACTCGAGGTTCTGGTGGTCGCTGAATACCTGGACCTGGTTCGTTGCTCCTTCGCAGTACCGGCGCCAGTGTTTGAAGTTATCGACGATCGCCAGAAGTTCCTTGTGGTGGATTTCATAGCTGATTTCCGCCGTCTGGAACATTTGGGAGTGGAAGGCAACCGGGTGTAGTCTTCCTTCCTCATCTCTTTACGACAGGACGGCGCCGATGGCGAAGTCGGAGGCGTCTGTTTTGATGATCACAGGTTTGGTGGCGTCGAAATAAGCAAGTATTGGTGCCGTCATCAACTGTTGGTTCAGCTCCCAAATGGCTTCTTCTGCCTGTGGGTACCATTCTCATTCCTTCTTTCCCCCTTTCTTCAGCTCCGTTAGGGGTCTAGCAACTCTGGAGTAGTCCTTGATGAAGCGTCGGTAGAAATTGGCAAATCCCAAAAAGCACTGCACTTCCGTTAGCGATGCCGGAGTTTTCCAGTCCAGCACTGCATCCACTTTTCCTTTTGCCATTTTGATTCCATCCTGCCCAATGTCGTATCCCAGGAACTCCACTTCCTAGATCTTCCAAACGCACTTATCCGGTGAGACTGCCAGTTAGTTTTCCTACAGCCTTCTCAATACTTCCTTAACCTGCCGATCGTGCTCCTCCTCGGTTTTTGCATAGATCAAGAAATCGTCCATGTAAACCAGGAGGCCCAAGTCGATCATGTCGGAGAAGACGTGGTTCATCATGTCCTGGAAGGTTGATGGAGCGTTGGTCAATCCGAATGGTATGACTTGGAACTCGTACAGCCCATAACGAGTTCGGAAGGCTGTTTTCCATTCGTTGTCTTCCCGAATGCGGATCAGGTTAAACCCATTCTTTAGATCCAGTTTAGTGAACCATCTGGCTCCCTGGACTCGATCCTGCAGTTCCTGCATGAGGGGAAGGGGGTATCGGTTGGGAATCGTTATGCGGTTGAGGGCCCAGTAGTCAACGCAGAGTCGGAGTCCTCTTCCGTTTGGTTTTGGTATGAACAGAATCAGAGATCCCTCTGGGAAGGTGGATCTCCGGATCTTGCCTGTCCGCAGCATTTCCTTAAGCCACTCCCGGAGGGTCTGGAGCTCATTCTCTGAGAGTGGGTAAATTGGTCCCCAGGGGGCGGTCTCTCCGTCCTTGAGGTCGATTCTGCAATTGTATGGTCGGTGGGCCAGCAGGGCTTCTGCCGCCTCCTGACCCATGATCCCCAGGTATTCCCTGAACTCCTCAGGGACTTGATCTGAGGGGTCCTTTTGATCGATAGCCGAGACGTACCCAATAACCCTGGCCTTCGGATCGAGGGTTACTGTTTCGTCCAGGGATAGGGAAAATTCCGTGGTGTTGAACTGCGTGCATTTCTCCAGGCAGCTTGGGATGCTGAACCAGAGTTCTTTGGAGTCCCATGCACCTTGTGGGGGGTGTTTGGCACTCCACCAGAACGGGAGGAAAATGTCAACCTCTGGTTCCAACGGGGCGACCTGGAATACTTCTTGCGAGTAGTGCTTCCAGTGTTGGAGCAGGAGAGGCTTGGTGTACTCCATTCCTGCCCCTTTGACCTCCTCGCTGGAACAGTCCCGTAATGGAGCTGCTTGGTGCCTTCGAATCCTTGGTATATCGTATCTCTTGGTAATCCTCATACTGATGAGAGGTACCGTACAGCCTGTGTCGAGTAGGATCTGTACTGCGTATTGCGCGGGGCCCCACAAGATGATCATGGTGGTGATCGGCCTTTTGCCGCAATCGGGTTTGATCGTAGACTTTTCAGGCAAAGCTAGTTTGGGGTTCGGCTTTCTTCGTTGTCTATTCTGCAAGGTTCCAGCACTTGGTTTCTCCAGACCCTTTCGTTTTTGACTTGTCCCACGAATTATTGGGAAGGACCTGGGGTGCGGCGAGCCCCGTCCTCCTAAAAATCCGAGTCGTCTTGCCAGGCTGACTGCAGCATCACACCCGTGGCTTCCCACATGTCGTCATCCTTGACCTTGATATGGGCGGCCTTGGCTTGTTTGCGGACTGGAGCTTCCCCGGCATCCTCCCCCCTTTTCCTTTTCCCTTGGACCGAGCTCACCTGCTTTGGGGCTTCCGGTAGCTCCGTGCCCTTGACCGTTGTTCGGGCGTAGCAGTCAAGGGTGGTACGACTATCGCAGCCACACCTCCAGCAGCTGGCTTTGCTGTTCCAGTGCAAGGCGATCTCGTTTTGCGGGACTCCCTTGTAGGCATTGCCACCGCTTCCCCAGTGGCTCTCCACCCACGCTTTCCTTGGCTTTTCAGCCTTGCCCCCCAAGCCAGACTTTCCAACCTGCTTGGGGCCACCGCTCTCCTTACCCTTTCGGGCATTGCGCGGATTTTTCCCATCCAGCCCATCCCTTCGTCCTTTGCCGCTCCCTGGCTGCGCTTCGTGGGCTGCCTTCAGGGCCTTTCTTCGTTCCATCTGAAGTCCGGCATTGTAGGTGGCCGTGAGGAAGTGTTCATCGTCTAGGAACTCCTCTATGTAATGGGCGAAGCGCATGTCTAGGATGCTGTCAGATATGGCCTGGTCGATTTTCTCCCTCAACCCTTCACCGGTAGCCTGGACGTACACGTTCAAGGTGCGGAATTCGGTCAAGTATGCCTTGATGTCGCCTTTGTACCACAGCTGGCGGAGCTTTAGCTGGGCGTTCGCTGCTTCCCTGGTGTCCCGGAATTCGGCCCGGATTGCAGCAGTGTATCGGGCCCAGGTGTCCCAGTCTGCCATCGTTTTTCGATGCTGCTGGTGCCAGGCGTTTGCGGTCTCCGACAGCAGTGTTCCTACCCTCACGATTTTCTGGGTGTTGAGGATTTCCGGGTAGAACCCAATGTATTCAAGAACCGATTCCCACCAGACATTGAGCGCTGAGGTGGGTTTTCCGTCGAAGGATTCTGGGTTCTTCAGCTTGAGCCGGGAGGTATTGGTTCTTACCTCTGGAGCCCTTTGGTCGGTTCAGGCTGCCGCGATGCCTTCCCCCACAAGCCGAGCAATTTCCTCTGTGGTGAGCATGGTGGCAATGTGCTCAGCTTGGAGAGAGGTGGCTGCCGGCGGGGGCCTTCCAGCCACCGGGTCTCGCCGCCTTTCCAGGACTGTATACATGTCATCGTCGTTGTTGTTCGGGCTTTCATTCCCGGTGGGGTTCTCCGGTTCCGGGGAGGGGGACCGGAGTACCAACCTTGTTCGGGGTCGTCCTCGGGGGTCTCCTCCGGACCATCCTGCCGCCGCTTCCGGGGTTCCTTCCCTTGAAGCCGGGAGGGGGACGTCTCTTGGGAGGGCCAACTGTAGGTAAGTGGGCGTGGTGGTCGCCCGTTTAATGGCGCTTACATCCGTGCGCAGCCACTGCTGATCTTTGGCCAGTCGCTCGGTTTCCTCCTGCTGGTTCCTGACCCACCTTTCGCAGTTGGTGTTCCAGGTTTGTTGTTCCTCCGCCCATTTCCAGTCTGCAACCTGGAGAAACTGGACGGCGTCATTCAACCACATGATTCGGGTGATCTGGTGCCCCTCCTTCTCGGCCTGATCCTTATCGCGGGAGGTGATAGCTGTCCAGACATCGGTGGTGAATTTCTGAGCGGCGCTTGCAGTGCGTATCAGCTCGGTTTGCATCCACTTGTGGGATACAGTTGTGTTGGCCTCAGCCATCTTGTACACGTACTCAAGGGCTTGTGAGAGCAAGTGGTAGTTGCACTCGATTGCGATGATTAGTCGGTTGGCCCGATTGTAGGCATCGCCACACATTCCGTGTAGCTGTTCTAGGTCCCACTGAGCCTGCTGATGCTGCGTAACCACCAGCTGGACCCAAGCAGTGGGGTTTGGGAGGTCGTTCGTAGGTTGATTGGTTTCGGTATCGCTGTATACCTCCAGGGCGGTCCGTGGATATTCCAGTCAGAGCATGTCGACATTTGATTCCGTAATATTTTAGTATAGATCCAGTAAGTGCCCAGTATAGATTGTTTCGTCGTCTTCGAATGTGTAGTCACAGATTTCTCGTAATTTGTATTCGTGAGGTCAGCGCTTAGATTGTTAAGCACACAGTTGAACCAGTACTGAGTGTACCAGTTTTTGGGGGTGCAATCAATTGCTTTGGAGGGTATTGGTGCGTCGATTTCTTCGTCCCACCTTTCATAGCTCGAGATCTCGTTGTCGATTGAGGAGAAGGTGTAGTCGAGAGAGTATTGAGAGGTGGGTTCGAATATGTGGGAGAGTCCGAGCAGGTAGAAGTTGTTGTGCTCGAATGAGGGCATGTGTAGGTGTGTGAATCGAAGGTGACTTGTGAACCAAGATTATAGGGTGACACCTGGGTACGCAAGTACGGAGGTGGAGGTAAAGATATGGCGGAGTCAGGTTCGATTTCTTTATTCACAGTGGAATAATCTTAGGTTCGTTGTGTTGGGGTGTTTCGTGAGTGTGGTTTCCCTGGATGGGGAATAGAAGGCAGTCGGGGAAGTTCTTCATGCGGTATATATGCACTTTTTCTCGTCACGTGGTTTCCTTCTTCCTCGTCATCACGTCGGGAATCTCAGTCTCAAGATGCGCGGCCTCAGAGAGCTCCGCGCACGGGTGTGGTTGGTCCTGACCGGTTCTAGCGATAAGGGTGGAGGCTAACATCGGCGACCCCATGCTTCCCCCGGCGCTAGTCTTTCGGACTATGCGGGCTTCGTATCGAGGTCCTAGTCAGGATCGGTCGTAACTCTTTCGGAGTCCACCGTCCCTCTTAGTTTGCCGCTGGTCCCGCTCTGGAATTACTCTTTTGTCCGTTCGTCTTGGCCGTAAGGTTCTAACTCTGGGTCTTATCTCCCGTCTAGACTCTCCCAGACCTGACTTGCGACATGAGCCCCGCTTATGGCGTATGACTTGCAGGAGGCTAGTTCCGCCCTTATCTCGTTCTCGTATGCAGCGGCTACAAGAGTTGGCAGTGCGTTGGGTCTACCCGGCAGGGTGGCCTAAGATTTATCACCCACTGAGGTTACCCTTGCTCTACTTGCTCTTGCCGAACTGCTTTCCGAGGTCCCGAGATTCTATTAGGGATCTCTAGTCATGTGACTTACCATTTGCTTCCTTTCTTTTTATTCCCGTTGTTACCCTCGGGTGTAACACCAAGGCTGTAGTGGTGCATTCGTTTCCGTCTGTCCCCTGGATTTGTACTTTGATCATAATTTTTTCCTCGCAGTCTTATCGCACGGTTCGTACTAGGTCTGGGGGGTCTTCTTCGGGTTTGACAACAGGTGTTTCCCTCGGGTGGTGGTTGTCGGCACCTATTCCCAAGGGTCCTCGTTTCCCGTCAGTTCTTCTTCGGTCGTCTTCTCGAACGTGGCTTCCGCGGCCCTGTATGATTTTCTCCCTGGAACTCGTTCTTTCATGGGCTGGGGGCATTCTTTTGCGAAATGTCCTTTCTTTCTGCAGTTGTAACATTCTCCTGTGATTACTCATCGTGGAAATCGGTTCGGCGTTCCCCTTGCGAATTTGAATCTTCGGGTGACATCGAGGTCCATCGGGTCTTCCGGGGGCGTCGCGCGAGGCTACTTTGTGTGGATGTGGAAGCGCGCTTCTGGGTTGGTGGTAGGTCAGCGATTAATGACTCCGAGGTTGCATAGGCGGCTATCTGGGTTGATGGCGGCAGTGGCGTAATCCACCAAGACTGTGGCAGGGGTTTCGCTCATGACTAGTTGCCTTATTACCTCGGGGTGTAATCCGTCTTGGAATTGTGCAATGCATACGTTGTCTGCGTATAGGAGGTCTGCTTTGATTCGCTGAAATTCGGCCCAGTAGGTGGCCGCTGTCCGATTTCCCTGCTGGATCTTCTGGAATTTCTCAAACGCTACTTCCTCGGCGTCTACCTGGCCGAAGGCGTCTAACATCATGATTCGATCGCCGTGCCCAAGGAAAACACCTGATCGCACTCGGCCACCATGCGGCCAACACTGTACTCACGGCAACAGGAGAAAGGACGCATAAGCAGTAACAGTAAAGGAAAGGAAGACTGACGTACAACTTAATCAAGGGAAAACAATACTCGTAACGAACATGGAAGAAGGACGTGTAAGTTCAATCAATGGGAGATAACAAACGTAGCGGACAGGAGAAAGGACGCAAAAGTAACATAACAGAAACGAAGGAGAGAGATCTAGACTGGCCAGCGGTCAGGGATATCGCTACCGGAGTTATATGGCGGAGATCTGTCGAGGTTCCTAAGCGCAGAGGATGACCGCGGCTGCGGCAGCGGAAATGAGGACGAGCCACAGGGCGACAAGGGTGAGAGTGGCACTGGTGCCGGCGCTAAGAAGCCTGTCGCGCCAGGTTCATGACAACCAGATACGATCCGGGTCGTGGAAACTGCTCCACTTGACTCGATACTGGATCTGGTTTCTGTGGTGTCGCGAGTCTAGGATTTTCTCCACTTCCCACTCTTGCTGTTCTTGGATGATAATGGGAGCTGGTGGCAGCTGGTAATGTCTGGCGATAGGTTCTATACTGGCTGTGGGTTCGAGGAGGCTGATATGGAAAACTGGGTGGATTTTGACAGTGGCCTGCAGGTCCAACTTATATGCGCGTGAGCCTACTTTCTCCAGGATGGTATACGGGCCTATTTGCTTGTAGTCCAGCTTGTTTGATGGTCGGGTTGTTCGGATGTGTTTTCGCCCGAGCCAGACTTTGTCGCCTGGGTTCAATACCGGGTCCGGATGTCGTGCGTTATTGGCCTACTCTGTTTGAGCCATTTGCACTTCTTTGATTTCTGCTCTGAGGTCCCCATGCAGCTTCCTTAATGCCTCAATGTATTCTGATACTTCTAGTATTTCATCGTTCCTGGTGCCGAGGTCTGGCAGAAATCGCAGGTGGTATCCATAGTTGGCGAAGAAGGGGGTTATTTTTGTAGTTCCGGTTTGTGTGTTGTTGTAGCAGAATTCAGCAATTGGTAGTAGTCTTTCCCAGTCGCCCTGTTGATAGTTGCAGTATGCCCGGAGATACTGCTGCAGGGTGGCATTGGCCCTTTCCATTTGTCCGTCCGTTTGCGCGTGGAAGGCTGTACTGAGGTTGCATGATATCCCAAGTGCTTCCGTTACTCGTTTCCAAAAGTCTGAGGTAAACAGGGACCCTCTGTCTGATATAATACTGCTTGGCAGTCTGTGGGGTCTGATTATCTGTTGGAGAAAGTGGTCTGCTAGGTCTTCGGAGTTCATGGTGCCATGGCAGGCGACGAAGTGTCCCATTTTCGTGAGGCGATAGATTATTACCCATAACACGTCTTTTCCATTTATGTTGGTAGCGCCGTGATAAAGTCCATTGATATTGTGTCCCATGGCTGGTGTGGGAGTTCAAGTGGCTTTAGCAGTCCAAATTGTACATGTCGAATTGGCTTGATTCGATGGCAGGTGTCACAGTGGTTGACTTATCTGTGGACATACTTTCGTTATCTTGGCCAGTAGAAATTTCGGCTAACGAGTTCCAGGGTTCTTGCTTGCCCTGGGTGTCCCACGGCTTGCACGTCATGGTGTTCTCTTAATCTTTGAAGTTGCAGGGTGTCATTGTCAGGGATTCATATGAGGCCATCGTACATTAGCAACGCACTGTTTTCCTCGCATAGCCCTAGTGCGATCTTTCCGTTGTGGGTGGTCCCGTTCGCCGTTTTCCTCTAGATTTCTTGGATCTCTTTATCTGCGGTGCTTAGTGTCCGGATTTCGCTCGAGAGCTCTTTGTCTATTTCAAGGCTGATGGTTTCTGTCGTATTGGCTAGGAGTACTTTGCATGGTTATCGATTCGGGAAGCCTCGAAAGCTTCCTCGGGTATGATAATTCGGCCACGGTTCTGCCGATGTTTCATATCCCCTTCCCAGAGTGAGTCTCCTGACTCTCTAGACAGGATGTCCGGCTAGCCAGCCAATTTTCCGAGTTGGTATTTGATCATGAAGTCATAGTTGGCTAGTTTTTCGCCCCACCAGGCTTGCTGTAGGTTAAGGTCTTTCTTAGTTTTCCTATATTCGAGGTTCTTGTGGTCCGTGAGAATCGTGATTTTGGGTCCCGTTGTTTTCCAGAAAGTATCCCATTTTCATAGTGTGTCTACGATTGCTAGTAGTTCCTTGTCGTGAATATCGTAGTTGCGCTCTGGATCCTTGAGCTTTCTTGAGTAGTACACCACGGTGTGCAAGATCCCTTTTTCGTTGGGTTGTGAACAGATTGCTCCTATGACGTACTTTGAGGCGTCTGTTTCAATGGTAACAGGTCTTTCTGAATCGAGGTGTTGTAGTATAGGTTCCGTGATCATTGCTTTCTTGAGTGTCTCAAATGCCTCTTGTTGTTTATCACTCCATTAACATCCTTTTTCCTTCCTTGTGAGGGAGGATAGGGGTGTTGTGATTTTGCTGTAGTCTCGGATAAAGCGCCGGTAAAAGTTGCCAAAGCCGAAGAAGCTCTGGATTCCTTTGACATTTGTTGGTTCCTTCCATTCTTTGATGGTCCGGATTATTTCTTCGTCCATTCGCAGTCCCTGCAGTGATATGACGTATCCTAAGTATTCTATTTCCGTTGAATGTAATTCGCATTTGGATGCTTTCAGCGTGAGCCTGGTTTCCTCAACTCATCTCAAGATTGTCCAGACGTGCCTTTGGTGGTCTTCAAGATTTTGCGAGAAGATGAGGATGTCATCCAGATATGCCACACAGAAGATATCAAGGTATTCACTCGGAATCTCATTCATCCATCGTTGGACCGACGCTGGTGCATTGGTTAACCCGAAAGGCACGATGCAGTACTCATATAGTCAGTACTGGATTCGGAAGGCTGTTTTCCATTCGTCTCCTGCTGCGATTTGGAGGTTATAGTAGGTGACTCAGATATCGAGTTTGGTGTAAATGGTGGTAGTAGATAGTTGATTCAGGGACTCTCCGATTAATGGCAATGGTGTCCAGTCTTTGATTGTGATCTCATTCAGTTGTCGATAATCCACACATAGGCGTAGTCCTCTATCCTTCTTCTTGACAAAGTGTATTGGCACCCCAGCCGGAGAGGTGGATGCCCGGATCCATCCCCACTTCTCATTGACTTCTAGGTATTCCTTGAGAGCCTTCATTTTTTCTTCGTTCAGGGGTCGCAGGGGCTCGTACAGGGGCGTCTTTCCTTCCTCCAGTGGAATGTGGTGGTCGTGAGTGCAGTGGGGCGGAGGTGACATAGGTTCTTTTTCGGTGAATACTTGGAGGAACTCGTGATATTCCGGCGGAATTGGACTTTTGCTGGTCTTGAAGTTTCCCTTGAACTTGTTGATGACAGTCTGGCATACTTACCAGGGGTCTGTTTCGCCAATCTCCCAATTTTCCGGTGTTTCCCTGTAGTATTGCTCTGTGGCCTTTTCTTCCGGGGCTGTGTTCGCTCTTGGTAAGCTAGGTAAGCATTTTTCAGCACAGTTCTCCAAGTGGAATTTCACAGTATGATTTTTCCACCCTATCACCAGGTCATGGAGCTTGAGCCATGGAAGTCCTAGGATGTTTGGTGCATTTGCAATTGTGATGCAGTGTAGCTGGATGTCTTCCTCGTGATGATTGATTGTGAGGTGGACTTGGGCATCATGGGTTACCAGCCCGCTGGTGACCTCGCTCCCGTCCACGGTCAGGATCTGTCTTGGTGTTGATTTTTGCTGCATTGGGATATCATTCGCTTCAGTGTAAGCCTTGTTGACGAAGTTCTCGGATGCCCTGCTGTCTACTAGGGCTGTGGTGTTGTGTTCGTTCCCGTCTGTTTCCATAGTTCATACTTTGATCATGATTTTTTCTTCGCAGTCGTACCTGGTTGTTCGTATCTTGTAGGGTGGGTCTGATTCTGCAATGGGTTTCTCCCTCGGGTGGCTGTTACTTAGGCCTGCTCCCGAGGACTGTTGTTTTCCGCCGGTTCGGGTTCTTTTTCTGCTTCATTGTTTATGGTGTCTTCTTCGTACGTGGCTTCTGCTGCCCGGTATGGCCTCCTCCATAGGACTCGTGCTTTCTTGGGCTGATGGAATTCCTTCGAAAAGTGCCCCTTTTTCCTGCAATTGTAGCATTCGTCCATTTGTGGTCGTCGGGGAAACCGATTTGGCGTTCGTGGTGCGAACTTGAATCGCCGGGTGGTGTCTAGGTCCATCGGGTCCCCCAGAGGTACTGACAGCAGTTCTTTCATGTGGACATGGAAGCGCGCTTCTGGGATAGCTGCAGGTCGTTGATGAATGACTCCGAGGTTGCATAGGCGGCTATCCTTTTTGATGGTCGCAGTGGAATAGTCCACCAAAACGGTGGCCGGTACTGCGCTCGTGACCAAGTGCCTTGTTACTTCTAGGTGTAATCCATCGCGAAATCAAGCGATGCATACATTGTCCACATATGAGAGATCTGCTTTGATTCGCTAGAATTCCACCCAATAGGTTGCTGCTGTTGGGTTTCCCTGCTGGATTTTCTAGAATTTCTCGAACGCTATTTCCTCGGCATCTACTTGGCCAAAAGCATGCCTCATGTTTGTTTTCAGTTCTTCCCATGTTAGGTTGATTCCTCCTTCCTGGTTGAGAAAAGTTTCCCCCCAGTTCCATACCACCCCTCGCAGTAAGGAGGATGCATTTCCCATCTTTTTCTTGTCATCGTCGAATCGTTTCCCCTCTGTCCTGAACTTCAGCTCACACTGAGCCAGAAATGTTTTGAATTTTGCTTTTTCTCCTTCGAACATTTGGCAGTCCTGGAGCTTTGGGTAACTTTTCTGCGGCAGTCTGTCACGTGCTGCTAAGAGTGTTTGTAGCATCTCCATAGTTAGCAAGTGGGGTCCACTTCCCCCCGTGCCTGATCCTTCCGCCATTCTTCTAGGTTGTTCTGGTGACTCGGGTGTCAGTGGTGTTGATTGTAGTTCCGGTGTCACAGGGCTCGGGGCCCACTGGTCATCAGGGACTTCTCTGAATTCTCAGAGGTTGAGGGGGTCCTCGGAGTCTTCGTTGTGGGACTCCACTATGGGTGTTGTCTTGCTACGTCAGGTGTCGATTTGGAGATGCAATTTAGTGTCAAGATGCTGTCTTGACTACTCCGTGCTGCTGGACAGGTAACGTGGACTCGGTTCTTCGGGGCTAGCTTGTAGTCACACTTCTGGCGTACTCACGTACCGCTCGTAGTCACACGTCCGGCGTACTCACATTTCACTCGTTGTCACACTTCCATCGTACTCATGCGCAGCTTGTAGGCTCGCTTCCGGCGTACTCACGCACTGCTCGTAGTCTTGCAGTCTCCGTCACGCCTAGCGTGGACTTGTCGCGGTCTCCTCTCATGCCTTGCATAAGCTCGTTGTTCTCGCGGTATCCGTCACTCCTGGTTTGGTCTCCTCACAGTCTTCTCACACGCCTTGTGTGGGCTCGTTGTTCTCGCAGTATCCGTCACTCCTGGTGTGGTCTCCTTACGGTCTTCTTACACGCCTTGTGTGGGCTCGTTGTTCTCACGGTATCCGTCAGGCCTGGTGTGGTCTCGTCGCGGTCTTTTCACATACCTTGCGTGGGCTCGTTGTTCTTATCGGGGGTGGTGGTCGCAGTGCCGGTTCATGGGTAGAGAGAGGTAGGTCGGTGGAGAGAGATAATATGCGACTTCGATCTATTGCGCTTTACACTACAGGTAATATGCGCTCCTCCTCGCTGTATAACACCCGTGGGGCTTCCATCTTTCCCTGTTACCGCCGAAAATCAGAATAACACAAAAGAAGACTCAACCAAGAAAAAAACAAAACAAAACAAAATGACCCCAACTACGACAGTACAGGGGGCGCCTAACAAGCAGCTTCCTCCGTTGGCCCAAAATCCCAGCGGTTTGTAGATACATTATGGAAAGGGAACGTTTTGAAGTAGGATGAATGGCAGTAAAGGAGGTAGTGCAATACCATTACCTTCTTGGTACTCTGTAGATGGCCATCGTCGTATCAGTGGTGGCGGCCATGTTGCGGTGCTTGCCCAATGTGATTTTGACGTAGGTGGAGCAATTTCAGTCGGTTGCTTTGTGTGGTTGTAGACAGTTGGCGCAGTGGATCGGCGGGTGGTTGCATGAGTGTCCTGCACTGCAGTTTGCAATTGCGCAGGGGTGATCCTTTGTGGGGTGGGGTTGGACACATACAGCACAGGTGTGGTTGCTGGTGGTGCAGCGCTCTGTTGGGTGGCCATAGGTCTGGCATTTGTTGCATTGGGTGGAGGGGTCGAAGGTGATGAATTTGGCAATGGTGCATTCTTGGTTAAACATCGCGAGGCTAGTGGCACCGAGGGACTTCTTGGTCATCTCCTCAATGAAGGTGACGATCATGGAGGAAGCCTCTTTACCCTGGTGGCATTCAGTGCTGGTGAGCCATCGTGGTGTTTGACCCATTCGGAGGGCGGGGTAGTTGGTCTCGATTTCTGTTTGGACAGTTTCGGGGGTGGGAGTAGTGGGGATGCTGTTGACGATGAAGTGGGTCCATCGCTGGCTTACCCGAGACTAGGTGATGGGGAATTCATGGAGGGTCTCCTCAAGGATGGCCAGGTATGGTTCGTAGATGGTGCTCAGGAACTGAGGCGCAACCATAAAAATAAGGTTGTTGGTGGCAGTGATGTTTGCCAGGATAAGGGGTGGGTGCTCGATGTCGGCGTGGGTGGTAATGGCCTTGTTGACTGCTTGAAGTACCCAGTCGGCAGCCTTCTTGTGGTCGTTGGGTGCGGTTGTGAGGCTGAAGATTAAGAGCCTGTCTGCCGTCAGGTAAGGCTTCGGGAGGATCTTCTCCTTCCTGGCCTTCTTCTTACTCCTGACCTCCGTAAATTCCATCGGCTGCTTCTCTGCTACCTGTGCGTAGGTTGGTGCAGAGGTTGGGATGGTCTTCTTGGTGGTGGGTGGTTTCGGGCATTGTTGGGGTGGTGCCAGCGTGCCCCTGGGGGCTACTGGAACGGCTACAGGGGTGGGACGTGCGGATAGGATGGTGACTTTTGTGGTGAGCTCGTTGATGGTGTTGGTCAAGGTGAGGATCTGTTTCTGCGTTTCCTCTTCCCAGTTCTTGATGTCTTGAAGCCCTGTAATCTTGACAGTTGTTGACTGATTGGCTAGTTGGTGTTTCATTTTGGCGCATACGAACTGACATATCAGGCTGAGTAGCGCTCTAACAGTTTGGTTGATGTTTTCGATTTGCTGGGTGGCTGACCTCCAGGCAAGGAAACTCGCGAGGGTGTCCGTGTCGTGATCCCACTCGGGGGCAGTGTCTGCTGTGGGGTTGAAGCCACTGGGTTGCGTTGGCGATCGGCAGGGGATGGAAGGGACGGGTGGAGTCCGCACGGCGGACGTTGTTGGGGCTGCACCTGTTCTGAACATTGTTGGTGGGTATTCCATGGCTGCTAGAGTGCGTGCCAGAAATGGGTCGGTAGCTGGGTTGGTTCCCATGGTGATACGTTGTTGTGGACAGGTGTCCACTTTCAGGGGAGGGGTTGGGTGTTGTCAGGAACCGAAGCGACTACAACGCACAGTGAAATCGAGCAGGCAGCAACAAGAAAGATGGGAGAGGTGGCCAGCGAGTTCGTAGATGGAAAGACCATGCAGTTACGAAACTTTAGAGCATATTTCCATCGAAATCGGTGGTGGGAATAAAAAGTTGTTTGGCGGCAAAGGAAAATTTTGCGATGGAGTGAAGGATAATAGATTGTGTGGAGAAGAATCTCCAGACTAGCTACCATGCCCCTCCTTTTATACTTTTCCCATCCCTCTGTGGAACTACAGCTTGCCTGCAAGACTGACACAGTTCCTCCGTCTAACATCATGACCCAATCGCTGCGCCCAAGGAAAACACATGAACGCACTCCGCCGCCGCACGGCCAACACTCTACTCGTCGTAAAGGAGAAAGGACGCGTAAGCAGTAAGAGTAAGGGAAAGGAAGAATGACATACAACTTAATTAAGGGAAAACAACACTCGTAACGAACATGGGAGAAGGATGCACAAGCTCAATCAACAGGCGACAACAAACATAGTGGACAGGAGAAAGGAAGCGCAAGCATAATCAACAGGAAACGACATACGTTACGATGCCAGGAGAAGGATGCACAAGTAACATAACGGAGACGAAGGAGAGAGGTATAGACCAGCCAGCAGTCGGGGATATAGCTACCAGAGCTATACGGCAGAGATCGGTCGCAGCGCCTAAGCACGGAGGATGACCGTGGCTGTGGCAGCGGAAACCAGGATGAGCCACAGGGCGACATGGGTGAGAGTGGCACCGGCGCCGGCGCCAAGGAGCCTGTCATGCCAGGTTCATGACAGGGAGGCAGTGAGTGGCTGAAGCCTATGTCAAAAGGTAAAGGAATCATGATCTCCGAATTCCTACGTACTGCCAGTGGCAGTCTCTCATACTACAATCGGGAGAAGGGTCAAAGAGTTTACCCCACTGAATTCATTCAGTGCGGTCGTGGCAAGGGAGATGATGGTTGGTAAAATTAAAAAAAAATGGTTCAACAGACACGAAAGGCAATTGAAGTATTCAACAAAGCATTTCCGAATGACATCGCTGTTTTCGCATTTGATAATTCCAGTGGCCATGCATGTAAGGCCCCGGATGCCCTCGTTTCGTCTTGTATGAATCTCAGACCTGAAGGCACACAGCCCGTAATGCATTCAACTCGTCTCTCAGATGGCACACTGCAAAACATGATTTATCAATGGATCGATCGCGAGTGGGAATATCCCCATCATCCAATAAAAGACGAGAATATTGGAAAACCGAAGGGTATCAACCGAGTCCTGCAAGAACGTCGGCTTTGGACGTACAATCTTCTTAAGCAATGGGGACAGGAAAAGAAAGCCAAACGTAGTGGTGGTTGATTTTCTAACTGTTTGTTTGAAGAAACGATGGAACAGTATTAGGCCCGGAAAATTGACCGCTGTGAAGTCGGTAAAGCCTGTTGCGCTCTCAGGATCCTGCAGGCAGCATCTGACTTTCTTGCTGAAAAGTCATTACTTGAAACTGTGATCAACAAGGTAGGTCATGAGGCAGTATTTTATCCAAAATTCCACTGTGAACTCAATTACATTGAGTACTACTGGGCCGCCCTCAAGCGATATACATGGGATGTAGGAGGAGGATTCTGGCTGCTGCGGGCGCTGCAGACGCTATGCCCAGTGGGGTGTCTAGAGTTCGGGTGACACGGACAGTGCTATGGGAGAGTGACATAGGGCTACAGAGGACAGTCACGTAGATAGTCACAGGCGGCACACAGACACTTGTATAAAGTGTCCGGCGCCCGCCTCTCTAGAATGGACTTGCTTCTTGCTACCCCTCAACTGGTAGCAACACTTTTTCTTTCGTGGTTTCGGTGGTATCCCGCGGCACAGGCAACGAGCCACCCACCCTGCCCCCCCCCACCTTCTGCGACAGAGGTCCGCGAAGGAGGGCACGTGAGAAGCATCGAAACTACCGCCGAGAATAACGAAGACAGTGGCTGGAGCAGAGGTCCAGTGCTGTAGAGAGAGAAAGAGAGAAAAGAGAGAGAGAGGGAAAGGGACGACCTCGTGTGAAAAGTAGCTGCCTGGAGAGCAGCAAGCAGTAAGCGCGGGGGCTGGTATTCGGGGTCCATACCTTACGTCTTACCGAGCTGTTTCTGGTCACATACAGTGCGCTGACCTTGAAGAAAGATGTCAACATCAGGAAGCATCAATTGGCCGCTACCGGAAGCGGTATTAGAATGGATCAGAGAGAGTAAGCTCTCAAGGGATGGACAGTCGAATGCCATTCTCGGAGTATCGGCTACGGTGGTTGAGCAGTGCTACACCCGTTGGTAGAACTTCCACAGAGATATCGTATCCAAGATGGACATGATGGCAATCGATCTGCAGGCCGCGAATAAGGGGAAGAAGGGTGTTCTGACGCTGAAGGTGCGCATTGCCACCTTTGAAAAGGAGGTTGCTGTCCTGCGGGAGAAATCAACCAAGTATTGGGGACAGGCTGATAAGTGGGCAGAGAGATATGGAAAGCTCACCGATGACTACCAGACCTTGCGGACGACCGCAAACGCCACTCCAGGAGTGCAGAACACCATCATCCAAAAGATAAAGCCATTCGAGCCGAAGTGGTACAAAGGTGCACAGGACCTGGAAATCGTCACAAGATACGTCGACGAAGTTGAACATTACATTCGCCGGCGTCTCAATGTGCCCAAAGACATCTTCGGACAACCAGAATATCGACACCTTTTTACGTTTGCTCTAGGTGAAGATCTTTTGGTGGTTCGAGAAGAAGATGAAGGAGAGAGAAGTGGACACGATCCCACCGACCGACAGCGACTACAAGATCAAGTGGGTAGATTTCAAGAAGGTCTTCAAGGAGCAGTTTGTACCGGAGGTGGCGGTGTCTGTTGTGAAGAATGAGTGGCACCCACTCAAGTTCAACAAAAAACCAGGTGCTGAAATTCAACCAGAGGGCGTTGCAGCTGATAGAGATCCTGGGAGGTTCGCTGTCGAGCACGAGGGGAGATCCGCTATGGAAGGAGTACCTGCGGAAGCTCCCCGAGGCAGCAGCCCAAGATGTCACGCAACAGGCTCCCTTGATACGCCGTGTCCACAAGATGGAGCTCACAGTCTCCGATATGATAGACATCATGGTGGAACAGATGCTACCATATTTGCCGTCCACTACGCTCTCCGACACACCACGAGTAGCGTCCTCTCCTATGGTGCCCACTTCCACTGCTGATTATGGCGATCCCATAGACTTGAGCAATATGATGGACCCAGAACTCTATACCGTCGATGAGGCATCAAAGCGGTGTTTCTGGTGCTTGGGTTTCGGACATATTGCGAAACAGTGTCCAACTCTGAGTTCCAGTGTACAGCCTGTGCAGTTTCATCAGAGACAGCAGAACGGAAGCCACTCTCAGCGTGATGGAAGCCGCTCCCAGGCTGACGGAAGCTACTCTCGGCATGACAACAGCTGCCAGCACCATGAAGGATACTGGCAGTGGCGTCACAAACTGCCGTCACAGCGTCTGCCCGCACCGAGACAGCCAATGCAACGCTCGCCAACGCCACATCGCCAGGACCTCTCCCCGACTCAGAGGGGGCTTGGGAAGGCAGGCAAGCTTTACATGGTCGGTGAGGACCAGCGTGTCTATGCAGTTGACAACCTCGAAGCGGGATCGGGCACTTACTTTGAAGGAAGTTGGGATGACGAGGACGAGTGGGAGTCGGGCAAAGGACCAAGAATGGTAGATCTGGGAGAAGTGTCCGACGAGTAGAAGGGCGAGGGGTTGCGAAGTGACGGAGTGGGAAAAGACCGACAGTAGAAGTGATGGAGCGTCCTTCTACTAAGGAAAGGGAAGCGGCAACTTTATACCTAACAGATCTTAATGGAATGAAGAAAAATGGTGATGAGAATTCAGATCTGTTACGTTTTTACGCAAAAGTTAAAACTTCCCGTTCCAAAACCCGCTCAGCATACACCCTTATGGACCCAGGTGCATTGCATTGCTATATTGATTCAACATACACGAAGCAGCTGGGACTACCTCTACGTCATGCTGGCCGCATGTCAATGATAACAGCCGGCACCAAACACCCAACCTCCAAGAGATACTAGGTCTGGCTAGAAGTAAATATTCGTGGAATTGCAGGAACCTACACCGCCATCAGAGGATGGTACACAATTTTCGATCTCAAAGGTGCTTACGACCTTATTGTGGGAAAGAACTGGCAATCGACGACACGCCATATGGTGGAGTCAGGTTACGTGCTCCACCTGCTGGACAAGGAACGTTCGGCCGATGGGCGCCTAGCATTCGTACCCAAGTTGGCATTGAAGGGACTCCGGCCACACCAAGGATGATACCAGGAAGTTCATAACCATTGGAAGTCAGTGGCTCGTACGGCATCCATCAACCTGATATGCGCAGAGGAAACCAGCCGATCGAGGCAGAAGGCTAGTAAGAACAGAATATTCGTTTTCGATGTACGAGAACGGAAGCTGGGAGAGGAATTTGGGGAAGACAAATCCGTGTTGGCAGACTTGGGTAAGTGGAGAGTCCAGATCTGACGGGAATTCGACAACCTGTTCCAGCCACTAAAGGGAGTGCTGCAGCCGTGAGAACACAATTTCTGTATCCATACGGATCTCACAGCGAAGGTTCAGCACCGCCAGCCATACTGTATGACACAGGCGGAGTGGGCAGAGTTTGAGGTCCAGATAAGAAAGCTGCTAGCCAATGGATGGGTGACGAATCCTCATTCACGCTATGTAGCACTGATCATCTTTGTGAAAAAGCCGGACACCACTCTCCGAATGTGTGTTGATTACCGTGGCTTGAATAAGATAACCGCCAAGAACCGATACCCATTACCGTATATTGAGGATCTGCTGGATAAACTCCGTAGGGCAAGGGTCTTTACCAAGGTGGATCTCGCCAGCGGATATTACCAAGTACGGGTACACCCGGATGACTGCCACAGGATGGCGTTAATGGTGCCAGACGGCTTTTATGAGTACAAGGTCATCCCATTGGGTCTTGCAAATACCCCGGCCGCATTCATGCGTATGATGCACAAGTTACTGCATCCCAGCGACAAAACGCAATAGTGTATCTGGACGACGTTTTGATATTTTCGAAGACGTTGGCCCAGCACAAGGCACAGGTGGAGGGCGTGCTACAGGCTTTACGAAATGCAAGGCTGCGTCTCAGCAAGCCCAAGTGCGTGTTCGGCACTCTGGAAACGTCGTTTGTAGGTTTCAGAGTAAATAGGTACGGCATTCACACAAAGGAAAAGAAGGTCAAAGCAGTACGGGACTGGGCAATACCGAGAACGCCAACAGAACTCCAGGGGTTTCTGAGGCAGGTAGGCAATTACCGAAAGTTTGTGCCCAGGTTTGTGGAGCGCACCCATCTGCTACACGATCTTGCAGCAAAACCAAAGAGTGAATATGCGTGGACCGAACAGCACAGAGACCAGTTTGAGGGCCTCAAGAAGGCGTTGACATCTGCGCCGGTTCTGGCAACGTTGGACCCGGAGGCCGGCTTTATCCTACGAACAGACGCGTCGGACATGGCAATTGGAGGGGTATTGGCACAAAAGCAGTTGTTCGAAGGAAAGATGGTGGAGCGGCCAATGGGATACTTCTCGCGGAAACTTCACACGGTTGAAATGAGGTATCCGGCCTATAACTGGGAATTCCTAGCGATTAGGGCAAACCTGCACCATTGGGCTTGCTACGTCTACGGACGTAAGCGCACCACCATTTACACGGACCACGCGGTACTACAGCACATAATTGGACAGAATAAGCTGACAAGTCGTCAGTGGCGCAACCTTGACAAGTTGCAACAGCAAGACTACGAAGTAAAATATTATCCTGGAGTGGCGAACGTCATTACGGATGTGCTTAGCTGTATCGCCTATACCCGGACACCTGATACCATGGGACCAGGACCGGTCGCAGGGGAAAGTCTCGTAAATATGGTGGAGTCGTGCATTTTGGCATCCCAGGAGTGACTTCAGGACATCCAGAAGGAGTATACACAGGATATCACATTTCCACCGATTCTGGAACACCTTCGGAGCAGTGGCATCGGAAGAGATATTACAACAACCCAAGACAAGTAAAGCCACCGGATATGGGAACGCACAAAGGGATATATACTGCGGGATAGACTCCTTTTCCACAGGGCCTCAGGAGAAAAGCTCTGTATCCCTCGGGTTTTGCAGGCTGATGTCATTCGAGAAGCACATGATGCTATTCTTGGAGCGGGACATGTCGGCGTCGAAAAGACAGCAGCGGCAGCAGCCTCACGGTACTATTGGCCCCGACAGACAGACATGGTGGCTGAATAGGTTGCCGGGTGTGACGTATGCCATCGGGTAAAGCACAAGAACACCAGGCCATACGGGCTCCTCCAGGCACTCCCGATTCCCACGGAACATGCCAAAAGGGTTAATATCGACTTTATCACCAAGCTTCCAGCGGGAGAAGGAGGATAGGACGCTGTGGCAATCATCATCAATCCGCTGACGAAGAGATCCTGATGGATCCCCATCAAGGAGGCCAAGTTGACAGCCGAAACGTTTGCGGAAGCATTCATTGCCGGATATGTCAGGAACCGAGGACTCCCGTTGGCAATCGTCTCGGACCAAGATACCAGATTTATCTCGAAATTCTTGCAAGCACTATGCGCCCTGCTCGGGATTAAACTCCGAATGTCGACTGCCTATCACCCGCAATCGGATGGACAAGCAGAAAAGGCGAACGCTACTCTGGAAACGTTTTTAAAGTGGTACATATCGCAGCTACTACGCCCCGAGCAGAGGGTGCGACTGCTGCCGTTGGCCGAGTTCACGTACAACGCTGCGAAACATAAAGCGATCGGCATGGTACCTTTTGTGGCTGATATCGGTTATGTTCCACGGCTACCACGGGACCTTTTAGTACCCGACCCGCGGCGTCTGGACTCTGAGGAAGGTCTGGCCTACGCAGAGAAGTTATCCATGACCCTCAGAATGCTCCGCGAAAGGATGGAAGAAACCCAGGTGACGATAACCACGGAGACCAACGAGAAACGGCAAGCACACCCATTCCGGGTAGGGGACCAGGTGTTTCTGGATATGCGGTCACTGCCCATCGGATACGCCAATGTGACAGGAGCAGCAAACGACAGCAGCAACTCTTGATAGTTCCAGCATCCGTACACAGGACCATTCAAGCTGCTGAAAAAGGCCGGTGAGAGAACTTTCGTTTTGGATATCCCAGCTCACTGGCGCTTGCACCCCGTCTTCAACGTTGCCAGACTCAAGCCGTCGAGAGTTGACAGAAGCCGCGAACACCCACCACCACCGCCACTGTACTCTACAGCGACAGTCGAATACGAGGTGGAGACCATTGAAGAACACCGAGGCACTACCGTCCAAGACCTCGAATACTTGGTCAAGTGGGTAGCATTAGGAAAAAAATTCTGTGTTCGAACGCTTCATAGGCATTAGAAACGTCTAGATGCTCAGGACGCAACCCGGCAAGGTATTCTCCGTCCAGGCAATGCATATCAGCACACATGCTGCACCAAATGCGACCCACCCATGCATATGCATACTAGACAGAAGTGGGCTGCGCATCGGCCTTCTAAACGACTAATGTCAAGGCAAACTGAGTCCGGATGATGCATGCCACGGTATCTGCCTTCTGGACGAGGAGTGTCAGCGCATTTACATTCTGAACACAGCGCATGTCTTACAGATACAGAATGTCAAGGCAAATGTCTTCCGGATGACGTATGCCACGGCATCTATCTTCCAGAGGAGGACTGTTAGGGCATTTGCCTTCTGGACGCAGCGCCTGTCTTACAGAGCGAGAATTTCAAGGCAAATTTCTTGCAGACACAGATTGTTAAGGCAAATGTCATACGGACGACGAGCGCCATGGTATCTGCCTTCTACACGAGCAGTGTTAGCGCATTTGCCTTCTGAACACAGAGTGTGTCTTACAGACACAGAATGTCAAGGCAAATGTCTTCCGGACGACGCATGCCATGGCATCTGCCTTCCAGATGAGGAGTGTCAGGGCCTTTGCTTTCTGGACACAGCGCGTGTCTTGCAGAGGCAGAATGTCAAGGCAAATTTCTTCCGGACGCAGAGTGTCAAGGCATATGTCGTATGGACGACACGCGTCACAGCATCTGCCTTACAGACGAGGACTGTCAGGGCATTTCCCTTCTGGATGCAAAGTGTCAAGGCAAATGTCGTCCGGACGACGCGTGCCATGACATCTAACTTCTGGACAAGTGTCTTCGCCATCCGGACGCAGTGCATCTTATACATGCAGTGTGTCAAAGCAAATGGGATCTAGACGAGGCTTATGATGGTGCACCACACATAGGTAATAGAGTGGTCATGGAGGTAGCATCAAAAAGCGACTGTCAGGGCACGGTACATTGCAGCGAAGACTATTAAACTCGCCTTTGGTTCCAGGCATTGTGACTCAAGCCAGTTCTATTCATTACATCGAATTTACATCTATATACCACATCACCATAGACAGCATACTCTATGTCCGGATGAAACAAGACGCGACGAGGACGATGTCAATGAAGATGGCAGTGAGGCTGCCGGCGGCAAAGACAATAGCAAATATGACACGGCAAGAAGATCAACGAGCTTCGTGAATTGTTAGCACAGCACTCACAGGGACAGTGGGAAGTTGTACAATACAGCGCGACACGACAAGTACAACATCGATGAAAAGAGGATACCGGCGGCATGGATGACATCAAGACATGACGAGTACCATGTCAATGAGGACGATGGTGAGGCTGCCGGCGGCAAGGACGATACAAATATGACGTGGCGAGAAGATCAACGAGCTTCGTGAATTGTTAGAGTAGCACTTACAGGAACAGCGGAAAGTTGTACAATACGACGCGACGTGACGAGTACGATGTCGATGAGGATAGCAGTGAGGCTGCTGGCGGCAAGGACGACAGCAAATATGACGTAGTGAGAAGATCAATGAGCTTTGTGAATTGTTAGCGCAGCACTCACAGGGACAGTTGGAAGTTGTACAATATGACGCGATGCAAGGAGTATGATGTCAATAAGGATGGTGGTGAGGCTGCCGGTGGCAAGAACGATAGCAAATATGACACGGCAAGAAGATCAACGAGCTTCGTGAATTGTTAGCGCAGCACTCACTGGGACAGTGGGTAGTGGTACAATACGGCGAGATGCGACGAGTATGATGGCGATGAGAATGACGGTGAGGCTGCCGGCAGTAAGGATGATTGCAAATATGATGCGGCAAGAAGATCAACGAGCTTCATGAATTGTTAGCGTAGCACTCACAGAGGCAGTGGGAAGTTGTACAATACGACACGACGCGACGAGTATGATGTCGATGAGGATGGCAGTGAGGTTGATGCAGGCAGTGTGGATGATAGCAAGATGCAACGAGTGCGCTGGTCGCGTGTATGATATGATGAAAGTAGGAGAAAAAAGGGGTGGACTTGTGGCCCGTGCCGTCGTATTCAGCAAGCCATGCTGCGTTAAGCAAGCCAAACTGTACGAAAGCGCAGGAGCTAGCAAACGCTTGGCACCTTGCAAGTTGCATGCGAAATGACTCGCAATCCGCAAAAACTGTGAATTCCTCTCCCATAGTCGTCGATAGCCCAGAACCCGCTGTTTCCATATGCACAATTATTCCCTTTTATATCAGTTCTGTTGGACCTAAAGTTTGTGCCAACCGGCTCCTGATTTGCAACCTTTTGATGGTGCGGTCCTGATTCAACTTCTTTTGCTAGAAGAATCTCTAGCATATACAATGCTCCACATCTGTATATCATTCATGTTTTCAGTATTACAACCTTGAAATACAGGAGTAAGTAGTCACAAACTTTAGGTCCAACTGAATTGATATAATAGGGAACAATTGTGCATATGTAAACAGCGGGTTCCGGGGTATTGAAGACAATTGGAGAGGAATTTGCCGTTTTTGCAGATTGCGAGTGATTTCGCATTCAACTTGCAAGGAGCCAAGTATTTGCTAGCGCCTGCGCGTTCGTACGGTTAGGCTTGCTTACCACAGCACGGCTTGCTGAATTTGATGGCACGGGCTGCAGGTCCACCCCTTTTTTGTTCTACTTTCATCGTATCATATGCGCGACCAGCGCACTCCTCGCATCTTGCTATCATCTACGCTGCCTGTATCAACCTCACCACCATCCTCATCGACATCGAACTCCTCACGTCGCATCGTATTGTACAACTTCCAACTGTCCCAGTGAGTGCTGCGCTAACAATTCACGAAGCTTATTGATCTTCTCGCAGCATCATATTTGCTATCGTTCTTGCCGCCGACAGCCTCACCGCCATCCTAATTGACATCGTACTCCTTGTATCATGTTGTGTTGTACAACTTCCAACTGTCCCTGTGAGTGCTGCGCTAACAATTCACGAAGCTCATTGATCTTCTTGCTGTGTCATATTTGCTATCTTCCTTGCCACCAGCAGCCTCACTGCTATCCTCATCGACATCGTACTCGTTGCGTCGCATCATATTGTACAACTTCCCACTGTCTCTGTGAGTGCTGCGCTAACAATTCACGAAGCTCGTTGATCTTCTCACCGCATCATATTGGCTATCGTCCTTGCAGCCAGCTGCCTCACCATCATCCTCATTGACATCGTACTCATTATGCCTTGATGTCATCCATGCCGCCACTATCCTCTTTTCATCGACATCACACTCGTCGCATCACGCCGTATTGTACAACTTCCCACTGTCCCTGTGAGTGCTACGCTAACAATTCACGAAACTCATTGATCTTCTTGCCGTGTCATATTTGTTATTGTCTTTGCTGCCGGCAGCCTCACCGCCATCTTCATTGACATCGTTCTAGTCGCGTTGTGTCTCATCCAGACGTAGAGCATGCTGTCTACGGTGACCTGGTATATAAATGTAAATTCGATGTAATGAATAGACCTGGCTTGAGTCACAATGCCTGGAACCGAATGCGAGTTTAATATTCTTCGCTGCAATGTACCGTGCCCTGACGGTTGCATTTCGATGTTGCCACTGTGACCACTCTGTTACCTATGTGTGGTGTGCCATTGTAAGCCTCGTCTGGATCCCATTTGCCTTGACACTCTGCATCTGTAAGATGCACTGCGTCTGGATGGCGAAGACACTCCTCGTCCAGAAGGCAGATGCCGTGGCATGCGGTGTCTGTACGACATTTGCCTTGACACTCTGCGTCCGGAAGAAATTTGCCTTGACATTCTGCATCTGTAAGACACGCGCTGCGTTCAGAAGGCAAATGCCCTGACACTGCTCGTATGGAAGTCAGATGCCGTGTCACGCATTGTCTGGAAGACATTTGCCTTCACATTCTATGTCTGTAAGACACGCACTGCATTCAGAAGGCAAATGCGCTGACACTCCTTGTCCAGAAGGCAGATGCTGTGGCACTTGTCAACCAGACGACATTTGCCTTGCCTACCTACGTCGGTAAGACACGCGCTACGTCCAGAAGGCAAATACCCTGACACTGCTTGTCTGGAAGGCGGATTCTGTGACATGCATCGTCCGGAAGACATTTGCCTTGACATTCTGTGTCTGTAAGACATGCACTGCGTTCACAAGGCAAATGCGCTGACACTGCTTGTCCAGAAGGCTGATGCCGAAACACTTGTTGTCCGGACAACATTTGCCTTGACTACCTACGTCGGTAAGACATGCACTGTGTCCTGAAGGGAAACATCTAGACACTACTCATCTAGACGCAAATGCCGTGGCTGCTGTGTCCGGATGCATAGTGCCGTGGCCGGGTACGGCGCAACTCACAGTGCCATGGCAAGCATCGTCCGAGTTAAGCAGGTTGCGTCCAAAATGACTGGTGCGTCTCTAGCATCCGAACGCTTATGACGCAGTTTTTTTTTTTCCTGATGAGGTTACAGCGACGTGACAAGGGAACCGCTGGCGAACCTGAGGGCCAGCAGCAACGAGCTACTTCGCAAATATCACCCTGTGAATGACGTACGCACCTTACAGTGGATGGAACGGGGGTAAGGAGCAAAGGAGGCGCAAGAAGGGAGAATGGTATCATGTTTGCAGTGTTTTTGTTTTTTGTTTCTGTTTTGTTTTTCATTTCTTGTTATTGTTGTTTGTTTCTTCGAGTGGTATACTTTCTTGGAGAGGGGGCTGGTTTTGTTAGGAGGGGAGTGGTTGTAGGAGGATTCCGGCCACTGCGGGCGCTGCGGACACTACGCCCAGGGGTGTCTAGAGTTCGAGTGACACCGACAGTGCTACGGAGATGTGACATAGGGCTACATAGGACAGTCACGTAGACAGTCACAGGCGGCGCACGGACACTCATATAAAGTGTCCGGCGCTTGACTTTCTAGAATCGACATGCTTCTTGCTACCCCTCAGGGGAGAACTGTTCCTATCGATTTCTCGAACTTGTGCAAACTGTGAGGGATACGATGGCTATGGTTTCTTTGAAAACGTTACGACGGTTTGCCGACCGTAGCAAAAGATAGATGATAGCATATATAAATGGGTTGTCAAAGGAGCAGAGGGAGTTTGAGGAACAGCAGTACAAGTCACACAGGAGGGAAAACCGTCAGATTTTTGTATAGATAAGTTGGATCATATCTATCACTCGGATTTTCTAATATAGTATAGCGTGTGCCAAGACTGCTAGTGTACGGGTTGCAAACCAGCCGCTGCCTAACAAAAGTTGACATTTTCAAAGGCTAATAGCGCCACCACCACCACTCTAAATCAATATCGGAGAACACTGAGATGTTCTACACATGCTTCTCTATGCCGTAGTGTTTTCGAAATGAATTCTTTTTTATGTTGGGTGATGGAGTAATGGTTGGCAATGGGGGTTATTTTCAAGCTCCACACCCCTGTCACGCTACCTCATCTAAGTGTCCGACACGCTAGTATTTTGAGGGGAGCATCGTGGCTGAAGGGCGGCGGGAATCGAACCGGCCTGGACCCGAGTAATTTTATTTTTCACTCAAGTCATCTGATTTATTGACTCGTGTTTCTATACATGACTCGAGTCATTCTTCTTCTTGACTCTAGCCATTCGTTTTGTTGTCAGTACAGCCCGAGCGAGAAAGGGTGCCGGGCAACCGTTATGATCATTTCATACTCCATCACCACATCATACGTAACAATACCTATTTAATTGACCATTGCTGCTTGAGGTTTAAAGTCATTACGTTAAATCGTACTTTGCACTGTCCTGCCAACACAAAGGTCAACTTACAGCGAAAACGTCTTGCATTACAGTGGCCTGTAGCGACACGAAGGATCAAAACCCCTACAATTACATTTCGACATTTTGCAATTTCTCAACTTGCAAGCGCCCATTGGCGACACATCAAAAACCAAAATGTTTAAGTACCCCAACAAATAAAAGAGATAGCGCGCCACATTAAATAAGAGAGAGAGAGAGAGAGCGCAAAATTAAATAAGAGAGGGAGAGCCACATTAAATAAAAGAGCCAGCGCGCCATATCATTGCCAGTTGAGCCATGGTTGCTACCCTGGGTAGACAATATCCTCCTCGAGCACAGCCTCATCCACGAGGAGATCAAGTTCCTCAGCTCCTTCGGGAAAAGCAGCAGCCGGTGGTTCCCAATGCCATGCATGTCACGGCGTAGGTCCCGGCGCTCGATTTGGGTTTGGTTGTTTGATTTCGTTGTTGATGCCGGCACCTCGCTCCGGATGTCTCGATCTTGGAAAGAGTGTCGTCACCTCGCTCCGGATGTCTCGATCTTGGAAAGAGTGTCGTCACCTCGCTCCGGATGTCTCGATCTTGGAAAGGGTGTCAGTTACGGGCCCCGGTTGCATAAGAGAAGGTTGTATGAGTTGCGTGGTTATG
>Ga0307516_10001241_pt1 | contig 35469 bp, 36 predicted proteins | sample 19_EM_MG_FD_203310 | JGI IMG/M metagenome (GOLD analysis project Ga0307516, IMG submission 203310) | Populus trichocarpa ectomycorrhiza microbial communities from riparian zone in the Pacific Northwest, United States - 19_EM | ecosystem: Host-associated > Plants > Roots > Unclassified | place...
TGCGCACGGACGTCTACCGGTCGAGCGGCGCCGGCGGACAGCATGTCAACAAAACCGAATCCGCCGTGCGCATCACGCATGTCCCGAGCGGCATCGCGGTGGCCTGCCAGAGCGAGCGCAGCCAGCACAAGAACCGGTCGACGGCGATGAAGATGCTGAAGGCGAAGCTTTACGAGCTCGAGTTCAACAAGCGCAATGCGGCTGCTAAAGTGCTCGAGGATTCGAAGTCCGACGTGAGCTGGGGCAATCAGATCCGCAGCTACGTCCTGGATCAATCGCGCATCAAGGACCTGCGCACCGGGGTCGAGGTCGGCAATACCACGGCGGTTCTCGACGGCGCTCTGGACCAATTCATGCAAGCCAGTTTGAAACAGGGACTCTAGAATGACCGACAACGAGGGCGGCCCGCCCGGCGACGAGAACCGCCTGATCGCCGAGCGGCGTGCGAAGCTTGGCGTTCTGCGCGAGCGCGGCAATGCCTTTCCGAACGATTTTCGCCGCGACGCGCTCGCCGCGGATCTGCTGGGTGCCTATGGCGCAAGAAGCACCGAAGCGCTGGAGGCCGACCCCGTGCGCGTCAGCGTCGCGGGCCGCATGCGAGCCAAGCGGGTCATGGGCAAGGCGAGTTTCGCCAGGCTCGAAGACTCGAGCGGCGCCATCCAATTGTTCCTTCAGCAACAGACTCTCGGCGGCGTTTACGATGACTTCAAGGGCTGGGACGTGGGCGACGTGATCGGCGCCGTCGGGGCGTTGTTCCGCACCAAGACCGGCGAGCTGTCGATCCGGGTGGACCGCCTGGTGTTGCTCACGAAGTCGCTACGGCCGCTGCCCGACAAGTGGCACGGCATCGCGGACACGGAAATGCGCTATCGCCGGCGCTATGTCGATCTCATCATGAACGAGGGTTCGCGGCGCGTGTTCGAGATGCGTTCGAGGATCGTGCGCTATCTGCGCGCCTTTCTCGATGCGCGCGGCTTTCTCGAGGTCGAAACGCCGATGCTGCATCCCATCCCGGGCGGCGCCGCGGCCCGGCCTTTCAAGACGCATCATAATGCCCTCGATGTGGACATGTACCTTCGCATCGCGCCGGAGCTGTACCTGAAGCGCCTCACGGTCGGCGGCTTCGAGCGCGTCTACGAGATCAATCGAAATTTCCGCAATGAAGGCGTGTCGACGAAGCACAACCCTGAATTCACGATGCTGGAGCTGTACCAGGCCTACGCCGACTACGACGATCTCATGGAGATGATCGAATCGATGTTCCAGGGGGTTGCCGATTGCCTGTCGGGAACCCGCAAGCTGACCTATCAGGGCACCGAGTACGATCTGTCCAAGAGGTTTGCGCGCCTGACCATCGAGGAGATCATTCTTGCGAACAATCCGGATCTGGATCCGATGTCGTTGCGCGATGCCAACTATTTGCGCCGCGTGTGCGATCAGATGAAGATCGGATACAAGGCCGGGGACGGTCCGGGCAAGCTGCAGATCGAGATTTTCGAGAAGACGGGCGAGCACACCCTCATTCAGCCCACGTTTGCCTACGCCTACCCCGCGGAAGTCTCTCCGCTGTCGCGACGCAATGACCAGGATCCCTTCATCGCCGACCGGTGGGAATTCTTCGTCGGCGGCCGCGAGCTCGCCAACGGCTTCTCCGAGCTGAACGATGCCGAGGATCAGGCGCAGCGCTTCAAGGATCAGGTCGAGCGCAAGGAAGCCGGCGACGAGGAGGCCATGTACTACGACGCGGATTACGTTCGCGCGCTCGAGTATGGGATGCCGCCCACCGCCGGGCTTGGGTTGGGCGTGGACCGGATGGTCATGCTGTTCACCGACTCGCCGTCGATTCGCGACGTCCTGTTGTTTCCGCACATGCGTCCCGAGGCGTGACCGGCCTTAGCGGCCCGATCGGCGTATTCGATTCGGGGGTGGGCGGTTTGACGGTGCTGCGCGCCTTGCGCTCCGTGTTGCCGCAGGACAGATTCGTCTACCTGGGCGACACTGCGCGATTGCCGTATGGAACGAAGAGCGCCGCAAGCGTCGTTCGGTACTCCCTGCAATGCGCGGATGCGCTGGTCGCCCGCGGCATTCGCTGCCTGGTCGTTGCCTGCAACACGGCATCCGCGTCGGCATTGGATGCTCTGCGCCTGCGGTATCCCGGCATTCCGGTGATCGGCGTCATCGAGCCCGGTGCCGCCGCGGCGGTGGCCGCCACCCGCTCGCGGCACATTGCCGTGATCGGCACCGAAGGCACGATCGACGGAGGCGCCTATCAATCGGCCATTCAGCGGCTGGACGCCGCAGTGCGCGTCACGGCGCAAGCCTGTTCCCTGTTCGTCGCCGTGGCCGAGGAGGGATGGGTGGAGGGTGCCATTGCCGAGTCCATTGCGCGACGCTATTTGGACCCGATTTTTTCCGGCGGGCAACGCCTGTCCGCCGCCGATGGGGTTCCCGATACGCTGGTGCTGGGGTGCACGCACTTTCCCGTTCTGGCCGCGGCGGTGCGTGCGGTTCTGCCGGACCATGTCACATTGATCGACTCGGCGGCAACCGTTGCGGCCGCCGTCATCCGCGAACTGCCGGCGGCAAATTCTTGCGGCCCGGGCCATGTGACCTGGCTGGCGACGGATGGGGCCGCGCGCTTCGCGCGGGTGGGCGGCACCTTTCTCGGCGAGACACTGCGACCCGAAGACATCGAAGTCATCGATCTCTAGACGTCCGGCCATATCCCTGCCGGCCGCTCCCGCCCTCCAGTTGCGCGAGCGGCCGGGATCGACCTGCGCGCGCCGCGAGTTCACGCAGCAGTGCGCCGTTGTCACCCATCGGAATCGAGCGGGACCCCGCCACCAACGCCGCGAATGCGACCGACAGCGTATCAACGGCGCGCGGCGCCCACCCCGTTCGTGCCGTCGAGTTGACGGCTCCAACATGTTTGCCGAATAGCATGGTCGACTCCTGGGTTGTCAAATGACGTAGTAGCCGTACTGGAAAATCAGCGCGCCGCCCGCAACGATAGTGGCGGCGAGCAGGGCCTGTGCGACTCTTGCGATGATGTAGATTTCGTTCATGATGTATGCTCCGTTCAATACCTGTCCCACGGCGATACTGTGCTCCACGCGCTCCGGCTCAACAAACGCAATCCCTGACACAGTGTTAAGAGAAACTTAACGTGCCAGTCGCCTATAACCGGTTGCCGCTCGGGGCGTTGCGCGTATTCGAGGCGGTCGCGACGGCGCTGAATTTTTCGGCGGCGGCGGAGGTGCTGAACGTGACGCCGGCGGCCGTCAGTCAGCAGATCAAAGTACTGGAGCAATACCTCCAGGTACCGCTTTTCCGGCGCACGGGCCGGCGCGTTGAATTGACCGACGAGGCGCTGGAACTTCTGCCCGCCGTGCGTGACGGGCTCGAGCGGCTGGAGGGTGCGATGCTTCAGATCAAGCAGCACCGCCGTGCCGGACCGCTGCAAATCACCTTGCTCGCGTCGTTTCTGCAGATATGGCTGCTGCCGCGGGTGCGCTCATTTCGCCGCAAGTTCTCCGACATCGAGCTGCGCTTCCATACGTCCCGCGAACTGATCGATTTTTCGCGCACGTCCATGCACGTCGCCATCCGCTTCGGCCACGGAGACTATCCGAATCTGCACTGCGAGAAATTGCTGGATGATTGGCTGGTGCCGGTGGCGAGCCCGGAAATGGTCAAACAGCATGGCATGTTGGAGCGTGGCGCCGATCTGTCCAAGTACCCGCTCCTCGAAAGCGACGATGAGCCATGGAGCGTTTGGCGAAAGGCGGATGCGGAAGTCGCCTGGCAATCGCGCGCGCCCGCCATCGACGATTCGGCCGGCCTGCTGGCGGCGGCCGAAGAGGGGCTGGGATTCGCGCTGGCGCGTTGGACGCTGGCGAGCCGTTCGCTGCAAAAGGGGACGCTCAAGCTCGCGGGCAAGGAGGCGCTGCCGTTCCGCTCGAGCTACTATTTCGTGTGTCCGAAGGCGTTTCTCGGCCTGCCGAAGGTGGCGCAGTTTCGCGAATGGATTTTTGCAGCGGCGCGCGATTTCCCGGGACCCGGCGATTCGCGCAGCCGCGGGTGAGCGGCGATTCTTGGCCGCTGTAGTTCGAACGCATATACTTTGATCGAGTGGTGCGCGCACTTCTTCCGGAGGATGGCATGGCTGACGAACGACATATCCTTTCGCGGCGCGAGTTCACCGCGCTCACCGTGGCCGCCGGAGTCAGCGCGGCTGCAGGCGTATCCGCTGCGCCCGTCACAGAACCGATCGACACCGATGTTTCGGTCAAAACCCCCGGCGGTGTCTGCGATGCGGCCCTCGTGCAACCGCAGGGCGGCGGCCGCAGACCGGCGGTCATTTTCTTTCCGGACGCCTTCGGTTTGCGTCCAACCATGCGCGCGATGGCGAAACGCCTGGCCATCGGCGGTTATGCCGTTCTGGTTCCCAATCCCTACTACCGGTCGACCAAGGCGCCGGGCATCGGACCTGGCTTCGACTTCGGAAATCCCGCCGATCGCGCGAAACTGGATGCGCTGCGGGCGCCCTTGACCAGCGACGCCGTCATGCAGGATGCCGCCGCCTACGTGGCGTTTCTCGACTCGCATGCCGGCGTCCAGCCCAAGGCGAAGATCGGCGTCGTCGGCTATTGCATGGGTGGTCCGATGACCATGCAGGCGGCCGCAGCCGTTCCTGAACGGATCGGCGCGGGTGCGTCGTTCCACGGGGGCGGTTTGGTTACCGACAAACCCGACAGTCCGCATCTGCTCGTTCCGAAGATCAAGGCGCAATTCTACTTCGGGATTGCCGCCAACGACGACGAGAAGCAGCCCGACGCGAAGACCAAGCTGGATGAATCGTTTCGCGCAGCCAAGGGTTCGGCGAAGATCGAAGTCTACCCCGGCACGCTGCATGGCTGGTGCGTCGCGGACATGCCTCTGGTGGCAGGAAAACCCATCTATAACGAGCCGGACGCGGAGCGCGCGTGGCACGAGTTGGTCACGTTGTACAAACGCGCGCTGGTCTGATTTCGTAGCGGCGGGCCCGGCTGCGGCCCTGCCGCGGCCCATTTTCGCGACGCGCCTCGCGGACTCGCGGGGCGTTGGATCTGCATACTCCAGCACTTATTGCCAAACACGAGAGACGAGTGCATGCCTGCCACCAAGCCGTTGCTGAGCCGACCCGAGCAACTTCTGTATGCTCGACTGGTTCGCGCGTTTCCCGGACACGTGATCCTGGTGCATGTCGCTTTGTCGCGGCTGCTGGTGGCGAATTTCGTGGTGTGCCGGCCGGACTTCACCGCGGTGGCGGCAGTGGAACTCGATGAACCGTTCGATAAGTCGATCGACGCGCAGCGGTGTGCAACGCGACATAAACATCGGCGCAAGGACCTGCAGCTGCAGGCTGCCGGCGTCAAGGTGATCCGGATCGCCGCCCACGATTTACCGGACGAACGAGCGCTGAAATCCCTGGTTGCCGCGCTGCCCCTCAGCCCGCCGAGCGCGCAGGTCATGCGCCGCGCCTCCTAAGCGACGGCGCCTCCTCAGCGATCGCGGCAAGTCTCCCGGGCGACCGCGGCAAGCGTCGCACATGTCGCTACCCACCGCTCCGATCCCGGCTTGCAGTAGGATAGACGGGCGCACCCGCGAGTAACCGGCGCGGCGGCGAACTACCGGGGTCGATCCCAAACACAGCTTTTGACGCTACACTGCGGGATCCAAGGGGGGCGGCCAACCACCCGGAGTCCGATATGTATGCATTGAACATCAATGGGGAACGCCGGTCGGTGGATGTGCCCGCCGACATGCCGCTGCTCTGGGTATTGCGCGATATCGTCGGTCTCACCGGCACCAAGTTTGGATGCGGCGTGGCTCAATGCGGCGCCTGCACCGTGCATCTCGACGGCCGGCCCGTCCGCTCGTGCGTCTTGCCGGTAAGTGCGGTCGGCGATAAGCCGGTGACCACCATCGAGGCCGTGGGCAAGACTACCAGCGGTCAAAAGATTCAGGAGGCGTGGTTGGATGTCGACGTGGTGCAATGCGGCTACTGCCAGTCCGGACAAATCATGTCCGCAGCTGCGCTGTTGGCACGCTCACCGAATCCGAGCGACGCCGATATCGATGCCGCCATGTCGGGAAACATATGCCGCTGCGCTACCTATGTCCGCATCCGGGCCGCGATCAAGCAGGCGGCAGGCGGCAAGCCCGAAGTGCTCCAGACCATTGCGCCGACGGGCTCGGCGGGTGCCGCATGAAGCTGCGTGATGTCCGGGCCGATGCCGTCCCGGCCGCCGCCGCGGAGGTCGACGCCGGCCGTCGCAGCGCGCTGAAATTGAGCGGCCTGACCATCGCTTTTTTCTGGGCGGTTGGTTCCGGTACGGTGAATGCCGCTATCAACGCTCGGCGCCAACCGGGCGATGCGGCCGCGGCGGCCGCGGACGGCAACCCGCCTTTCGCACCCAATGCCTTCATCCGCATCGACGCGGACGGTACTGTGCGGCTGGTGATGCCCAACGTCGAAATGGGTCAGGGCATTTATACGGGCGCGTGCATGATGCTGGCCGAAGAACTCGGTGTCGGTATGGATCAAATCAAGGTCGAGCACGCGCCTCCCAACGACGCGCTGTACGCCATGCCGCTGCTGGGCGGCCAGATTACCGGCGGGTCGACCAGCACCCGCGGTCATTGGGAGGTGCTGCGCGAAGCGGGCGCGGTCGCTCGCACCATGCTGGTGACCGCCGCCGCCGACCGCTGGCATGTCGATCCTTCCACCTGTACGGCGGCGCGTGGGGCGGTGGCCCATCCGGGCTCCAAGCGCACTTTGGGATACGGCGCGCTCGCCAAGGCCGCGGGTGCGTTGCCCATACCCGCCAAAGTCACGCTCAAGGATCCCAAGGATTTCACGTTGATCGGCAAGCCGTTGCGGCGCGTCGATTCCGCGGACAAGGTGAAGGGGGCCACCCAGTTCGGCATCGATGTGCGCGTGCCGGGCATGAAAATCGCCACGGTCAAGGCTTGCCCCACTTTCGGCGGCAAGCTCGTCGGCATCAACGACCAGCGGACGCGGGCGATTCCCGGGGTGATCGCGGTTTTGCTCCTGGACGGCGCGGTGGCCGTGGTGGGCGAGCACTTCTGGGCCGCCAAACAGGGACTCGATGCGCTCGACATCGAATGGGATCTCGGCGACAACGCGACGCTCTCGACCGCCAAATTGCGCGAGGCGCTGGCGGATAAATCGATTGGCGGTACACCCATCGTTGCCCGTGAAGTGGGCAAGAAGCCCGCCGACGGCAAGTTGGTGGAGGCGGTATACCAGTTGCCGATGCTGGCACACGCGACCATGGAGCCCCTCAATACAACCGTGTGGGTCACCGCGGAGAAATGCGAAATCTGGGTGGGTACCCAGGTGCCGACCCGCTGCGTCGCAGCCGCTGCCCGGATCACGGGTCTTCCTGAAGAGAAGGTCGTGCTGCACAACCAGTTCCTGGGAGGCGGGTTCGGCCGCCGTTTGGAGAGCGACTCGGTGGAACAGGCCGTTCACTTCGCCAAACAGGTCCACTACCCGATCAAGGTGATCTGGACGCGGGAGGAGGATATTCGGCACGACATCGTTCGGCCCATGTATCACGACCGGATTTCTGCGCTGCTGGATTCCCACGGGCGGCCGGTGTGGTATGGCGATCGCGTCACCGGCGGTACCGTGCTCGGACGCTGGGCGCCATCGGCCATGGGCAAGAACGGCTTGGATGACGACACGGTCGAGTGCGCGGCGGAAGTGCCTTACGACATCCCCAACCTCAAAGTGGAATGGGTTCGACACGACATGCCCGACGGATTGGTCGTGGGTTGGTGGCGCGGCGTCGGGCCGACTCACAATTTGTTCGTGGTCGAAAGTTTCATGGATGAGCTGGCCCACACCGCGGGCAGTGATCCGCTTGAATACCGCCGCGCGCTGCTGCAAAAAAATCCGCGGTCACTGGCGCTGCTCAACCTGGCGGCGGAGAAAATCGGTTGGAACTCCCACCCCTTGCCGGCGCGGGTGGGGCGGGGCATCTCCCTGGGGGAGCCGTTCGGCAGCCGAGTCTGCGTGATCGTCGAGGCCGAAGTCACCCCTCAGGGCGAGGTACTGCTGCGCCGGGCGGTGGTGGCGCTCGATTGCGGGATTGCGATCAACACGAGCTCGGTGGAAGCCCAGGTGCAGGGCGGCCTGCTGTTCGGACTGAGCGCCGCTCTGTATAGCGGCATCACCATCAAGCACGGCGCCATCGAGCAGAGCAACTTCCACGACTACCGGAGTTTGCGGATCAACGAGACTCCGCTGGTCGAATTGCACCGTATCGAGAGCGATCAGCCTCCGGGAGGGCTCGGTGAAGTCGGCACGGCCATCGCGGCGCCGGCGCTCACCAACGCCATCTTCGCGGCGACCGGTGTGCGCCTGCGAAGTCTGCCGGTGGATCGCGCCGCGTTGGTTCAGAATTCCGAGGCGCTCGAGCGCGTGATCGCCGGCGGCTCCGGCGGCGCCGAATTGAATCCGAGGGCGTAGTCGATGAAACGTTTCACGGTAATCGTCATAGTCCTGATCGCGATCCTCGCGGCGGCCGAGATGGCATTCAACCGCACCGACCGGACCGCGGGCGCGGCACCGGTAATCGCCGGGGCCCCGGCGTCCGCCGACGCGCTGGCGCGCGGCGCATACTTGACGAAGGCGGCCGACTGCGTCGCCTGTCACACCGTGCCTGAATCGGGCAGGCCGTTCGCCGGCGGCGTGGCGTTCAAACTGCCCATCGGCACCATTTATTCCAGCAACATCACGGCCGATCCCGCCAACGGCATCGGCGGTTGGAGCGACGATGAATTCGTCCGGGCCGTGCGCGACGGCATCGGCAAGAAGGGAGAACACCTCTACCCGGCGTTTCCCTACACTTCGTATACCAAGTTGAGCCGCGACGATGTGCTCGCCATCAAGGCCTACCTACTCAGCCTGCCGGCGGTAAAGCAGGCCAATCGCGTGAACGATCTCGGCTTCCCATTCAATCAACGATGGGCGGTCGGCTTCTGGAATGCGGCTTTCTTCAAGGACCGGCGATTCGCGGCTGACACCGCCAAACCGGCCGAGTGGAATAGCGGGGCGTATCTGGCGACGGCGCTCGGCCATTGCGCGGAGTGCCACACGCCGCGCAACGCGGCATTCGGCCTGGAGCACGGCAAGGAACTGTCCGGGGAAGAGTTGCAGGGTTGGCGTGCCTACAACATCACGCCGGATCCCAAGTACGGAATCGGCGCGTGGAGCGATGCGCAGATTGCGCAGTATTTGAAGACGGGGTTCGCCGCCGGCCATGCCTCCGCCGGAGGCCCGATGGGCGAGGCGGTCTCCCACAGCCTGCAGTATCTCGATGCGGCGGATGTGGCCGCGCTGGTCGCCTACCTGCGCAGCTTGCCCGCTCACGAGGGTGTGCACCACGTCGATGTCAACCCGCAGCCGGCACCCGCGGCGGCATCGAGCGACACGGCACCCGGAGGCGGCGATGTGCCTGCGCACGCGCAGGGTTCGAAATTGTTCGAGGGAGCTTGCGCCAGCTGTCATCAATGGAATGGCATGGGGCAACAGTCGCAATACGCGTCCCTTCTGGGCACGCGAGGTGTCAACGATGTCGAGGGCACGAACGTAATCCAGGCCATTCTGGCGGGCGCAAAAATGCGGGTCGGGGAGGACGACGTCTTCATGCCCGCATTTGGCGGCGCCTATTCGAATACGGAGGTTGCCGCACTCGCGAACTACGTGATCGCCCACTTCGGCGGAAAGGAGGGCAAGGTCACGCCCGAGCTGGTTGCCAGAGGCCGCAACCTCTGAGCCGCAGCCGGCCAGTAAATTTCAGAGCAATCAGTGCAGGAGTCCGAACACCGCCACTGCACCGGTGCCTCCCACGAATACCTTGCCGTCGGCAACGATGGGCGTGATGAATTTGTTGCCGGGTCCCAGCTGATCCCGACCGCCGGCCGCTTGGTTGCTGTTGTAGATTTCGGTCGCGAGATTGGCGGCATCGTAGGCGTGCAAGACCGCCGGATTGCCGTTCTCGTGCGCCCAGACGACGCCGTTGGCGCTGCCGTTGGCCGACACACTGGGCGCGGTCCCTGGAAACGTGAATTGCGATGGCGACTGCGATTGCGGAGTGCCCGACAGTTTGGCGTTCGTGATGCTGAACGCCTTCAACGTCGAGCCCGCGTCGCCGTAGTACACCGTGCCGTTGAAGTAGGCGGGAGTCGACCAGATACCGCCGGGAAGCACTCCATTGAGTTGTTGCCACACGGCATTCGCGGCAGCGTTGAATTTTCCCATGGAATCGCGGTTCACGAGGTAGATGTTGCCGTCCTTGCCCGCGCCTACGACCAGATGTCGGACCGCGCCCGCGGAGTCCTTCATGTCCGGCAACAACAGCGCGCCGCCCGATCCAAGATCGCGGTCCGCCGCCGATTCCGCCAGTTCATTGGACATGGCGAAGTAATCGGCAACCGTCAGGGTCCCGCCAGCCAGTGCCAGCCTGAGGAAGGAGTTGCCGAAATCTCCGTGCTGCGGGAATCCGTTGGCGTCCAACACCGTCTCGAATGTGCCGTTCGCCGTGAGAAGAAAGATATTCCCGGCCGAATCGACGGCGGGCCCGCCGCCGCTCATCCAGATGGCGGGTCCCGCTTCGCCGTTCGGCCCGACATTGAGGACCGCGGTACGCGTGAGCGAGTTCTCCGCGAATGCGATGATCCATCCGGAGTACGGCGTGATGTCGCAGTGAGATGTCCAACTGGTGACTATCGTGCCGTTCGTCAGCACCAGCGCCGCGCGCTCCTCGTACTGTCCGGGACTGAACGTCGTGGTGCCGCCGCCCGCGGTCGGAAAGGTCGCCGAGATGTCGACCGGTCCGTGCAGCAACTCTGCACCCGTGCCGAGGTCGAGCGCGTGCAGGCGTTGGTGATATGCCGAGGAGGCGTCCTTCGACATGGCGACGACGAACAGGGTGCCGTTTGAGCCCGCGCCGCGGTCGATCACCGGGGTCGACGTGATGCCGATCTCCGGCGTGACCTGACCGCAGCCATGGGTGTCGCTCAAGGTTTCTCCGCTGCCGAGCAGCGAGACTTTCCAAAGCGAGGCTCCAGTGTCCGAATCGAACGCGTACACCGAATCGTGTTCGGTCGCAACGATGACGGCGTTGTGCGGCGCTCCGGCGACGGAGAGCTTCGATACGTACAGCGGCTGCGCGTCGACCTTGCCGTCGACGGACAGCACACGCAACAGACCGAAAGTCGCCGGCGCGACATTGGCCGGCGTGAGGGTGGATTCGGAGGGGTTGAGGCCGCTGCGGCTGAGGTCGTACTTATAGGTGAGAACGTCCGTTCCCGTCGCCGACGGTGGCGAGGAGGGTGGGGGCGGCACGGGGGTGGGCATCACGGCGCTCGAGCCGCCGCCGCCGCAAGCGCCGAGCGCCACGCATGCCGCCAAACCTACAGCAAGACGTCGCCGTGTGTGCATTGCGTGCTCCTCAGGCGGCAGCGTAGTGCACTCATGCGCGAAGGGACAATCGCCGGCCGGCCGCGCCGCGGCCCGGAGTTGAAAAAAATTGCAATGCGTACCCGTCCGCTTCTATAGCGGCGCCGACGAATATGGGAGCGGCAGCTCGGCCGCATCGACGAGGGTGCTGCTTGCGGACCCGCCGGCCGTCATGTCATCCGCTCCACTCGCGCCCCCGGCCCCGGCGGTGCTCGCGGCGGAGACGGACCCGCCGGTTTCCAGGGTGAGCACCGCCAGCGCTTCGAATTCCGTGCCGGTCGCGGCCAGTTCCGTCAAACGGCCGCTGCGTCCGTCGGTCAGATGGACGGCTTGTCCAACGGCCCAGGTGCCGGCAGGCAGCCGGAGCCGATACAGCCGGCGTTTGATGCGTCCGAGATGCTGGGTTCGCGCAATGATTTCCTGGCCGGTGAAACATCCCTTGGTGAAGCTGATGCCGTCGATCAGGTCGAGATTGAGCATCTGCGCGACGAACATTTCGCGCGTCGCCGCGTAGATTTGCGGCAGGCCGGCACGAATGTCGGCGAGCCGCCACGCATGTTCCACACGCGGTTCCTCGGTAGAGGTGCTCACGATGCCCCGCGCCGCGAGATCTTGCGAGGTGCCGATGACCCAATGGCGGTTGGTCAGCGGCTGCCGGTCCGAACCGAGACGCGCGACTCCGATTCCGTCTCGCTCCACATAGGCGTGCCCTGAATCCGGAGCGGGTAACCCATCGGCCCCATCTGCAGGAGGCGCGTCGGACGCGTCGATGCAATTTCGGCCGAACACCTCGAATTGGTCGCTGACATCTTCGATTCGAACCTTGGCGCGCAGCACGTACTTGCGCAGCCGCTCCACGGTGGGCAGAACGATCTCACGCGGCAGAATCGCCATGACCCCGCCGGAATGCGGCACCAGATGCAGGACCGCAGCGACGCGCCCCTGCGGCGTGGAATAGGCCGCCAGCAGCGGCGCACCGGCTGCCAAGCGGTTCGTATCGTTCGATAACTGACCCTGCAGAAAGCTCAAGTTGTCCGGACCGGAGAATCGCACAAGGCCGAATTGAGACAGGCGCCCCAAGGTGGGTGTGGTCCCCGTGGGGGTTATCGTGCCGTTCGGGTTGTTCATGTCGCCATCATGGGTACGCGGGCCCGGCTGTCAACCCCGGTCAACTAAACCGGCCGCAGCGCCGAGTAATGGCACATGTTGCAAATTCAACCCCGTCCGCGTGGTTATGAGCCCCCCTTTTCTGGCAAACTTTGCGGCGTGACTCGTTGCGAAGATCAGCCGAACATGAACGAACAGGCGCATAGCGCCGGCAATCAGCCGGCGAACCATGAATCTGCCGCCGCTCCACCGACCAAAGATATCAATTCGGGCGATCGAGATCCGGACGACCGATCACCGGTGGATGGGACGGCTCGACCCCTTGAAATCGGCGGCCGCCAGGGACCCGAACCCACTCGGTACGGGGACTGGGAGTTGCGGGGCCGCTGCATTGATTTTTAACCGCAAGGACGTCGCCTGACCATGCCTGTACGCGCCCGGCCGCTTTCTCCGCATTTGCACATCTACCGTTGGCAGATCGGCAATACCCTGTCGATATTGCATCGCCTGACCGGCGCCGCCCTGGCGCTCGGCATTCTGGCGCTTTCCTATTGGCTGATTTCTTTGGCGGGAGGAGAGGCCGCGTATGAATCGGCCATCCGAGTGCTATGGAGTCCGCCGGGAATCCTGTTCCTGGTCGGCTGGACGTTTTCCTTTCTTTACCACCTGCTGAACGGTGTTCGGCACCTCTTCTGGGATGCGGGTTATGGCTTCGAGCGCACCCAGCGGCACTTGAGCGGTTGGATTGCGGTGGTAGGCGCGCTCGCGTTGACCTTGTGTGTCTGCCTGATCGTGTGGCATGGAGCGCGGACATGAGCCTGCGCAGCCCCCTGGGCCGGGTTCTCGGGACGGGGTCCGCCAGGGACGGTACGGGGCATTGGTGGGCTCAGCGCGTCACCGCCGTCGCCTTGGTTCCGCTGACTCTGTGGTTCTTCCTCTCGCTGCTCTTGTTGCCCGCAATCGATTACGAGACGGTTCGGGCCTGGCTGGCGCAGCCGGGCAGCAGTCTCCTCGGCGTCCTGTTGATCGGGGTTCTGACGTATCACTCCTACCTCGGTACGACGGTCATCGTGGAGGACTACGTACACGGCGGTTCGGCCAAGGTGGTCTCGCTGATGCTGTTGCGGTTCCTCTATGTACTGTTCGGCGGCGCGAGCATATTGGCGATTTTGCGCGTTGCGTTCGGATCATTGACACCATGAGCGATTACAGATTCATTGACCATTCCTACGATGTGGTGGTGGTCGGCGCCGGCGGCGCGGGGCTGCGCGCCACATTCGGTTTGGCCGAGGCCGGTCTATCAACCGCCTGTCTGACCAAGGTCTTTCCGACGCGCAGCCACACGGTCGCGGCGCAGGGCGGCATATCGGCGGCGCTCGGCAATATGGGCGACGACGATTGGCGCTGGCATATGTACGACACCGTCAAGGGATCGGACTGGCTTGGTGATCAAGACGCCATCGAATTCATGTGCAAGGAGGCGCCCGCGGCCGTCATCGAACTCGAACACTACGGCGTACCGTTTTCCCGCACCGAGGGCGGCAAGATTTATCAGCGTCCGTTCGGCGGCATGACCACGCATTTCGGCAAGGGCATCGCGCAACGAACCTGCGCGGCGGCCGACCGCACCGGGCACGCCATGCTGCACACGCTATATCAGCAATCGCTGAAGCACGAGGCGAGTTTTTTCATCGAATACTTTGCGCTCGACCTGATCATGGAAGACGGCGAATGCCGCGGCGTCGTCGCTCTGGACATGTCGGACGGTTCGCTGCATCGCTTCCGTGCTCACCAGGTGATTCTTGCCACCGGCGGGTACGGCCGGGCGTGGTTCTCGTGCACGTCGGCGCACACGTGTACGGGAGATGGGGGCGGCATGGCGCTGCGCGCCGGACTGCCGCTTCAGGACATGGAATTCGTGCAGTTCCACCCGACCGGAATCTATGGCGCCGGATGTCTCATCACCGAGGGCTCGCGCGGCGAGGGCGGATATCTGACGAACTCGGCCGGCGAGCGATTCATGGAGCGCTACGCGCCCAATGCGAAGGATCTGGCGTCCCGGGATGTGGTCAGCCGTTCCATGACGGTCGAGATTCGCGAGGGACGCGGCGTCGGCAAGAACAAGGATCACATCCACCTGCATCTCGAGCACCTGGGCCCGGCCGTGATCAAGGAGCGGTTGCCCGGCATCGCCGAGACCGCCCGGATCTTTGCGAACGTCGACGTCAACAAGGAACCGATCCCGGTACTGCCGACCGTCCACTACAATATGGGGGGCATACCCTGCAATTTTCACGGCGAAGTCGTGACGCGCGGGAACGGCGCAGGCGACGCGTTGGTGCCCGGCCTGATGGCGGTCGGCGAGGCCGCCTGCGTGTCCGTGCACGGCGCGAACCGGCTCGGTTCGAACTCGCTGCTCGATCTCGTCGTCTTCGGGCGCGAGGCCGCGCGGCATTGCGCCCGCGTGGTCAAGCCGGGAACTGCGCACCGGGCGCTCAAGTCCGCTTCTTGCGACGCCGCGCTGGCACGACTCGACAAATTCCGCAATGCCAAGGGATCGCGCCGCACCGCCGACATCCGCCTCGACATGCAGCGGGTCATGCAAAGCGACGCCGCGGTGTTCCGCTCCGGAGAGACGCTCGCCGACGGCAAGCGAAAACTGGCCGCTGTGTTCGCGTCGTTCGACGACGTGCAGGTGACCGACCGATCCTTGATTTGGAACACCGACCTGATCGAGACCTTGGAACTCGACAATCTTCTCGGCCAGGCGGTGGCGACCATGCATTCGGCCGAAAATCGCCAGGAGAGCCGCGGGGCGCAGGCGCGCGAGGACTTCCCCAATCGCGACGACCAGAACTGGATGAAGCACACGTTGTGCTGGGTCGACGCCCACGGCAAGACGACGTTCGACTACCGCCCGGTGCACTTGAATACCTTGACCGATGATGTCGAGTCCGTGCCGCCCAAGGCGCGGACTTACTAGGAGCGAATCGATGGCTGAGTTTACGCTTCCCGCCAATTCCAAGGTTCGCAAGGAAGGCCGGGCTTTCAAGGCGCCGCCCGGCACGAAGAACGTGCGGGTGTTCAAGATCTATCGATACGACCCCGACTCCAGCGAGAATCCGCGACTGGACAGTTACGAGTTGGATATGGACAACTGCGGGCCCATGGTCTTGGATGCTCTGATCAAGATCAAGAACGAGATCGATTCCAGCTTGAGCTTCCGGCGCTCCTGCCGCGAGGGAATTTGCGGCTCCTGCGCCATGAACATCGACGGAAAAAACGGTCTCGCGTGCATCAGCGCCTGCGCCGACGTGAAGAAGGACATCAAGATCTACCCGCTGCCGCACATGCCCGTCATCAAGGATCTGGTACCGGATCTCACCAATTTTTATGCTCAATACGCCTCGATCAAACCCTGGCTGCAGACCCGAACGCCCGCACCGCCCGACGGGGAGCGGCTGCAGTCGAAGGAGGATCAGGAAAAGGTGGATCGTCCCTCGGCGTGCATTCTGTGCGCCTGTTGCTCGACCAGCTGCCCGAGCTATTGGTGGAACAGCGAGCGGTACTTGGGGCCGGCCGCGCTGCTGGCCGCCTACCGCTGGATCGTGGACAGCCGCGACGAAGCCACCGGGGAGCGCCTCGATCAGCTCGAGGATCCCTTCCGCCTGTATCGCTGCCATACCATCATGAACTGCACGGAAGCGTGCCCGAAGGACTTGAACCCCGCAAAAGCCATCGCCGAGATCAAGCAGGTTATGGCACATCGCCGTCTTTGATGCCCGGCGAGATCGGCAAGCTGCGCTGGCGCTTCCTTTGATGGGCGGCGAGATCGGCAAGCTCCGTTGGCGCTGCCGGCGGGGAATGCGGGAATTGGACGTGCTGCTCACCCGTTACGTCGATGAGGAATACCGTACTGCGGCTCCCGAGCAACAGGAGGCGTTCCGGCGGCTGCTTGATATACAAGATCCCATCATGCACGCCTATTTCCTGGGCCGGGAAACGCCGCCCGATACCGAGCTTGCGTCCCTGATAGCGCGCATTGCCGCCGGCGTCCGGAACGCCCGTTGAGGCTCCTCACGGCTGGTAGAATCGGAATTGTGCGCAAAGTCACGGTTACTGTAAAAAGCCCCTCCAAATTGTCGAACTTTTCTCCGGACAGTCGGTCTATTGCGACAGGCTGGCTGAGAGCTGTGCCGGGTTGGGGTCACGCATGAGCGTCGAGGAGAGTGACCTCAAACTGGTGGAAAAAGTTCAGCGCGGTGAGCGCGCTGCGTTCGATTTGTTGGTCCTGCGATACCAGCACAAGGTGCTGAAGCTGATCATGCGTTACGTGCACGATGCGACCGAGGCTGAGGACATTGCACAGGAGGCGTTTGTAAAAGCGTACCGTGCGTTGCAATCGTTTCGCGGTGATAGCGCCTTCTATACCTGGCTGTATAGAATCGCCATCAACACCGCGAAAAATGCCCTCGTGGCAACGAAACGCCGGCCCATGGACTATGATCTCGACCTGCAGGATCCGGAGCAATACGAAATGCACGGACGTCTGGCGGAGGCCGAAACGCCCGAGGCTCTGCTGCTGACGGACGAGATCCGCGACACTGTAAACCGGGCCATCGAAAACCTTCCGGAAGATCTGCGGACCGCCATCGTTTTGCGCGAGTTGGAAGGTTTGAGCTACGAAGACATTGCGCAGACGATGGATTGCCCGGTCGGAACGGTGCGCTCACGAATTTTTCGTGCGCGCGAGGCGATAGACAAAAAGCTACGGCCCATATTCGATGGCGGCCTGGGTCGGCCCGAGGACACATGAGCGAACAAATTCGTGAACAAGTTTCGGCGTTTCTCGATGGTGAACTGCCCAATTCGGAATCCGAGTTGTTGCTGAAACGACTGACGCGCGACCCGGAATTGCGGGAAAGCTTCGGACGGTACGCCCTCATCGGCGAAAGCTTGCGCGGAGGCTCTCATGCGCGGTTGTCGCGGGGCTTCCCGGAGCGGGTGAACCGGGCCATCGACGGCGAACCTGTGGTCGCCGACCAGACGGCCGTCCGCAGCAGGCCGGGTTTTTGGTGGCGGCCGTTCGCCGGTGCGGCGGTGGCCGCCGGCGTTGCCGCCATTGCCGTGGTCGCCCTGCAACAGCGGGCGATTGCTCCGGCTCAACGAGCGGCGCTGCCCGTCACCATGCCGAATGCCGTGACGCTCCCGGGCGGTGGTTCCGCCCCGTTTGCGCGGGTGGCTCAAAACGGGGGGATCGTCGCGCCCCGCGAGGCACTGTCGTACACGGTACCTGCCACGGTCCCCGATGCGCCGGCCGCACTGCCTGCGGCGCGCTTGACCAATTACGTGTTCGCCCACAGCAAGTATTCGTCGGTCCTGGGACAAAATGACGTTCTGAACGATCTGCTCTCCGGCGCAGATGCGGAGGAAGCGGCTGCTGCCGCCGCGGCCGCGGCCGCGGGGCCCAATGGACAGAACGGTCCCGCCGCACCCCAACAGTCCGGAAGCCGGTCGCCGGAGGCTCGCGTCGCTCCATGACGAGCGGGTTGCCAATTCGAGCGTCGTGGCTCGCTCCCTGTGCCGTGGTCGGCTTGTTGGTCGCCGCGCTACCGCAGATGTCCAACGCCGCCGACGAGCCCAGAGAGTGGCTGGAGAAAATGAATCGTGCGCTGGCCACGCGCAACTACGACGGCACCTTCTTTCACCTGAGCCGGGGCCGTGTCGAGACCATGCGAATCGTGCATCGGGTGCGGGCGGGCCGGGTCACCGAGCGGCTGGTCTCGTTGGATGGATCGGGCCGGGAGTTCGTCCGCAACAACGATGAACTCACCTGCTACTTGCCGGATCAACACACGGTGTTGGTCGAGCCGCGCCAGGACCGTGGACCGTTTTTGGGCTCGCTGCCGCAATTCGGCGCCGACGGCAACGAATTCTACCGCTTCGAGTCGTTGCCGAATTCACGCGTTCTAGGACGTCACGCGCGAGTCATCATGGTCAACCCGAAGGACCAGTTCCGGTTCGGATATCGGATCTGGCTGGACGACAATACCGCGATGCCGCTGAAGACCCAGCTATGCGATTCGCGCGGCCAGGTGATCGAACAGATCCTGTTCGCGCGTCTGGACATGCCGGAGAACATTCCGGACATCGACCTGACGCCGGCGGTGCGCACCGAAGGCATGCGATGGGTGCGACAGGGTGCTTCCCGTGATTCCGCGCCGCCCGCCTTGTCGGGTTATCGCGCGACCGAGTTGCCGCCCGGTTTTCGCCTGACGGTCTCGGGAGAGCAGACCTTGGGAGGCGCCACGGAACCGGCGGCGCATCTGGTGTATTCCGACGGCCTGGCGACCGTTTCCGTTTTTGTCGAGGCGCCGCGAGAACCGAATTCCGGCACCGACGAAAAGCCGCGTGCGCCTGCGGAACCCCCTATGCAGGGCCTGGCGCGAGTCGGGTCCGGGTACGCGTTCTCAACGATGGTGCAAGGCCATCAAGTCACTGCGGTCGGCGAAGTCCCGGCCCAGACCGTCGAATTCATCGCGCATTCCGTGAAGTCCTTCAACGGCAGCGATCTGCCCGCCCATTGAGATTTCTCCTGTATTCGCGTCCCGGCTGCGGGCTTTGCGAGGAAATGCTCGCCGAACTTGCCGCGCTGCCCGCGGCAGCGGGCGTGCCCGTGGACGTCATAGACGTGGATGCCGACGGCACCACACGCTCCCGTTACGGGCACAAGATCCCGGTGCTGCTGCTCGACGGAGAACTGGTCTGCCATGGGCATTTGAACGCCGAAGAGGTGCATAAGGCGCTCGCAAGCCATCGCCGACCGGTATAATGATGAGTTTGCCCAAGGCTCCTCACCGGTCCTAGATGAAGAATATCCGCAACTTTTCGATCATCGCCCACGTCGACCATGGCAAGTCGACGCTGGCCGATCGATTCATCCAGGAATGCGGCGGTCTGGATGCCCGCGAGATGCAGGCGCAGGTTCTCGATTCCATGGACCTGGAGCGCGAGCGCGGGATCACCATCAAGGCCCAAAGCGTCACCCTTGGCTTCAAATCCGTCACCGGCGACGTGTATCAACTCAATTTCATCGATACTCCCGGACACGTTGATTTTTCCTACGAAGTCTCGAGGTCGCTCGCGGCATGCGAGGGCGCGCTGCTGGTGGTGGATGCGGCACAGGGGGTCGAGGCGCAGAGCGTGGCCAACTGCTATACCGCCCTGGAACAGGGGTTGGAGGTGCTTCCGGTCATCAACAAGATCGATCTGCCGTCCGCGGACGTGGCCAAGGTGATTCACGAAATCGAGGAAATCATCGGTATTCCCGCCGACGACGCTGCATTGGTCAGTGCGAAGACCGGTGCGGGCGTGCAGGAGCTGCTCGAGCTGTTGGTCAAGCGCATTCCGGCTCCAGAAGGCGATCCGGACGGGCCCCTTCAGGCGCTCATCATCGACTCCTGGTTCGACAACTACGTGGGTGTGGTTTCTTTGGTGCGCGTGATGAATGGTGCGTTGCGGTTAGGTGCCAAGATACGCGTCATGTCCACCGGCCGCAGCCATCAGATCGACAAATTGGGCCGCTTCACCCCGAAGCCGGTGGCTCGCGAGTCGCTCGAAACCGGCGAAGTGGGATTCGTCATCGCCGGCATCAAGGAAATCGACGGCGCCCCGGTAGGCGACACCATCACGCTGGACGCCAACCCGGCCAAAGCGCAGCTCGAAGGATTCAAGCAGGTCCAGCCACGGGTGTTCGCCGGACTGTTCCCCGTCAGTTCGGACGACTACGAGCAGTTTCGGGATGCCCTCAAGAAGCTCAAGTTGAACGACTCGGCGCTGCACTTCGAACCTGAAGTGTCGACCGCGCTGGGATTCGGATTTCGCTGCGGATTCCTGGGACTGCTGCACATGGACATCGTCCAGGAGCGGCTCGAGCGCGAATATGATCTGGATCTCATCACCAGCGCGCCGACCGTCATCTACGAGGTGCTGCTCACGGACGGCACCGTGACCAACGTCGACAACCCGACCAAGCTGCCGCCGCAGGACCGGATTTCCGAGCTGCGCGAGCCCATCATCATCGCCAACATCCTGGTGCCGCCCGAGCATGTGGGCGCCGTGCTCACGCTGTGCAGCGAAAAGCGCGGCGTGCAGAAGAAAATGTTGTTCCTCGGAAGCCAGGTATCGCTGCAATACGAGCTGCCGCTGGCCGAAGTGGTGCTCGATTTTTTCGACCGCCTCAAATCGGCGAGCCGCGGCTACGCTTCATTCGACTACGAGTTCAGCCATTTTCAAACGGCGCCGCTGGTCAAGCTCGACGTCCTGATCAACGGCGATCCCGTGGATGCGCTGTCGCTCATCGTCCACCGCGACAACTCCTACGCCCGAGGCCGGGAGCTGGTCGACAAGATGCAGGAGCTGATCCCGCGGCAGATGTTCGACATCGCCGTGCAGGCGGCAATCGGCGCCCACATCATCGCGCGCGCCAGCGTCAAGGCGATGCGCAAGAACGTGCTCGCCAAGTGCTATGGCGGCGACATCACCCGCAAACGCAAGCTGCTCGAGAAGCAAAAAGCCGGCAAGAAGCGCATGAAACAGGTCGGACAGGTCGAAATCCCGCAAGAGGCGTTTCTGGCCGTTCTGCAAGTCGGCAAGAAGTCGAGCTGATGCTGCCTTAGTTTCCACCCCTCAAGGATGCACAAAGTTGGGAGTTTTTCGTGAGTGACGGCGATACGATCTTCATCGTTTTATTGTGCGCGAGTCTGGCGTGCGTGCTGGCGATTCTCATCGACGGCTGGGTGCTGCGGCCGCAACGGGACCCGAGTGCGACCAGCCTCGAAGAACCGTGGCTACCGAAGGCGGCGGGATATGCTCTGGTGGGACTGGGCGTCGGCATGCTCTGGCGGCTGTTTCGTTACGAAGCGGTCGATTTCAGCCTGATGCTGGTGGTGGTGGGCGCCGTCTCGGGCCTGATCTGGGCTCTGGACCGGCTGTTCTTCGCCCGCAACCGCAATCGCGCCGCGGAGCACGCCGGCACGCCGGCGGAACGCGTGCGCGAACCCGTCGCCGTCGAATATGCCCGGTCGTTCTTCCCGGTCATCGTGTTGGTGTTGGTGATCCGGTCGTTCTTGTTCGAACCGTTTCGCATTCCCTCGGACTCGATGATGCCGACCCTGTTCGACGGGGATTTCATCTTCGTCAGCAAGTATTCCTACGGCCTGCGCCTGCCGGTCAGCAATACGCTGGTAGTACCGACCGGTTCGCCGCAACGCGGCGACGTGATCGTCTTCCGGCTGCCGCCCAATCCGAAGATCAACTACATCAAGCGGTTGGTCGGCCTGCCGGGCGACCGGATCCGGGTCGACTCGGCGAATCAACTCTATGTCAACGATGTACCCATGCCGCAGCAGGCGGGCGCCACCTATGCGGGCCCGAAGCAGGACCTGTGGAACTATGCGGGAGTTCCGACGGCCACCGAGAAGCTGGGGGAAAAGCGCCACCTCATCATGTTCGCCAACGGGGGAGTCAAGGAGGGCGAGTGGGTGGTGCCGGAAGGTCACTATTTCTTCATGGGCGACAACCGCAACAACAGCAAGGATAGTCGCTGGCTGGACGAACCTGACGCGCCGGGATTCGTTCCCGAGCGGAATTTGGTGGGTAAAGCGGTGAGAATTTGGCTTAATCTCGATACTCGTGACGGACCTCTCTGGAGGCGGATCGGAACTGCGATTCAATAAGAGGATATAGGGAGGATTCCATGCGCCTGAATCAATCGACATGCCACCGCCGGCCGGCCATGCGCCGCCGCCAACACGGTATGACGTTCATCGGCCTGCTTTGCATTCTCGCGCTGGTGGGCCTCATCGGCTACGCTGGACTGCGATTGGTCCCGCTCTACTTGAATTACATGAAGGTCGCTCGCAGCATGGACGCAACCGCCTCCGAGTTGAAAAGCGACAATCCGGACCCCGGCGCGATCCGGCGTTCGCTCGAAAAGCATTGGCAGATCGAAGATATTTCCACCGTCGAGGCGAAAGAAGTGGAAATCGTCAAGAACGAGAGCGGTATCTCCCTGCACCTTGCCTATGACGATGCGGCGCCCTACATCGACAACGTGTCGCTGTCGGTGCATTTCGACAAATCCGTGAAGATGCAGTGATTTCCCCGCCCCTATCCGACGGGATCCTGAACTGGGTGGAGAAGTCGTTCGGCTATACGTTCGCGCAGCCGTCGCTGTGCCACGCGGCATTGACCCATCGGAGCGCCGGCGCGGATCACAATGAGCGCCTCGAGTTCCTGGGCGATTCCATGCTCAATTGCAGCGTCGCACGACTGCTGTACGACGCCCACCCCGATGCCGACGAAGGAGCTCTGTCCCGGCTGCGGGCGACGCTCGTCAACGGCGAGACTTTGGCGCAGGTTGCTCAGCAGCTGGGTCTGGGGGAACATTTGCGGCTGGGGCAGGGTGAACTGAAATCCGGCGGCTTCCGCCGGGCGTCGATTCTGGCGGATACCTTGGAGGCCATTTTGGGCGCGATTTTTCTCGATTCCGGATTCGATTCGGCGGCGGCAGTGGTCCAACGCATCATGGGGCCGCGCTTATCGAGCCTGCCGGCGGCCCATCTGCTGAAGGACCCCAAGACGCGGCTGCAGGAAGCTCTGCAGGCGCATGGGCTCGCTCTGCCCGTCTACACCCTGACCGCGGTCACGGGCGATCCTCACGCCCAATCGTTCACGGTGATGTGCGAAGTGCCGGTCTTCGAGTTGGCGGCCGTGGGCGAGGGCGGCAGCCGGCGCCGGGCCGAACAATTGGCGGCGGCGAAGGTATTGGAGCTTCTGCCGGCCGAAATACTGCCGCCGGATGGCCGGCATCCCGATATGCGTAAATCCTCGTGAGCCAACCCGCCTTTCGCGCCGGCCATGTGGCCATCGTGGGCCGGCCCAATGTGGGCAAATCGACGCTGGTCAATGCGCTGGTGGGCCGCAAAGTGAGCATCGTGACTGCCAAACCGCAAACCACGCGCCACCGCATCTTGGGCGTCGTGACGCGTCCCGAGGCGCAGCTCGTGCTCATCGACACGCCGGGCCTGCATGAATCGACGCGCCGCGTGATGAACCAGTATATGAATCGCGTGGCGATATCCTCCTCGCAGGATGCGGATGTCATCCTGTTCGTCATCGAAGCGATGAAATTTACGGACGAGGACCTCTGGGTATGGGAGCGTGTACGCGGCCTCAAGCAGCCTCTGTTCCTGGTCATCAACAAAGTGGATCGAGTTTTTCCGAAGGAGAAACTGCTGCCGTTTCTCGAGGAGATGACGGAACGGGTTTCCGTGTCGGGTATCGTGCCCGTCTCGGCCCTCGAGTCCGACAATCTGGTCCGGCTGGTCGATTTGGTCGGGTCGCGTCTGCCGGTGTCGCCGCCGCTGTTCGCCGCGGACGTGCTGACCGATCGCGACGAACCGTTTCACGCGGCCGAGGTGGTGCGCGAGAAACTGACGCTCAAGCTTCGGGAAGAATTGCCCTATGGCATCAACGTACAGATCGAGCGGTTCGCCGATGAGGACAACCGCATCATGATCCACGCGGTGATCTGGGTGGAGCGCGCCGGACAAAAGGCCATCGTCATCGGTCAGGGCGGCGAGCGGCTCAAGGAGATCGGGCGGCTTGCGCGAATCGAGCTCAACGACTTATGGCAGCGCTCGGTGCATCTGGAGCTGTGGGTGAAGGTCAAGGAGAATTGGGCCGACAGTGAAATGGCTCTGCGGCAATTCGGCTACGATAGCCTGTGATGCCGGTGCATGGACGCCGGTGACTGACGGAGGGCTACGCCATCAACACCTCTGGGAACACTAAGCGCGTATCGTTGGCCCCGGCCTACATCCTGCACCAGTACGCCTACCGGGATACCGGCCGGATTCTCGAAGTGTTCACCGCGGAATACGGCCGGCTGACCTTGTTTGCACGCGGCGCGTCCGGCGCCAAATCCACCCTCAAGGGCATCCTGCGGCCCTTTCAGCGGCTGCTCCTGTCCTGGTCCGGCCGGACCGAGGCTTGCGCCTTGGGTGGGGCGGAAATCGACGGCGTTCCGACCAACCTCGGCAAGGAGCGTCTCATGAGCGGCTTCTATTTGAACGAGCTGCTCCTCAAGCTCACCGAACGCTGGGATCCGCACCCGGAAATCTTCTTCTCGTATGCGGCGTGCATCGCTGCGCTGTGCGCGGGCGACGGCGAGGAGGCGGCATTGCGGCGATTCGAGAAACGCTTGCTGAACGACCTGGGCTACGGGCTGCAGCTGACGACGACGGACGACGGCCTTCCGGTCGAAGCCGATCGTTATTACCGTGTGGCGGCGGAACGCGGTCCGCAGGCCTGCGTTGCCGAATCCCCGGGTGCGGTGTATGGCCGGTCCTTGACCGATCTCGAGGCGGAGCGCTTTGCCGACGCGCGTTCCTTGCGGGATGCGAAGCGCGTGCTGCGTGCGGCCATCGATTCCTGTCTCGACGGCCGCTCCTTAAAATCGCGCGAGGTCATGCTGGCGCTGCGGCAGACGCGGCCGCCGGCGCAGCGGAACCCTGATTTGCAGACGGGAGAGGAGAGGTGAACGGACCTAAGACAGCGTGCGGCGGCATCGCGCTCGGCGTCAACATCGATCATGTGGCGACCTTGCGGCAGGCGCGCCGCGGACGGTATCCCGATCCGCTTCAGGCCGCGCTGCTGGCCGAACAGTCGGGAGCGGACAGCATCACGCTGCACTTGCGCGAGGACCGCCGGCACATTCAGGACCGCGACGTCGCCGTGATGCGCGAGGCGCTGCAAACCCGGATGAACCTGGAGATGGCGGTTACCGACGAGATGATCGGCATCGCGCGGCGAGTGTTGCCGCAGGATTGCTGCCTGGTGCCCGAATCGCGCCTGGAGATCACCACCGAGGGCGGTCTCGACGTTGCCGGGCAGCTGCCGCGCGTGGCCGAAGCGTGCAGGGCGCTGGGATCGTCGGGAATCCGCGTGTCTTTGTTCATCGACCCGGATACCGCTCAGGTCGAGGCGGCGCAGCGGGCCGGAGCTCCGGTGGTGGAATTGCACACCGGCACCTACGCCGACGCCGGCGGCTCGGCGCGCGCGCGCGAATTCGAACGCCTGCGCAATGCTGCAAAACTGGCGGCTTCGCTGGGGATCACGGTCAATGCGGGTCACGGGCTCAACTATCACAACGTCGAACCGATCGCGGCGATCCCCGAAATCGTCGAATTGAACATCGGCCATGCCATCGTGTCGCGCGCCATATTCGACGGACTGCCGAAGGCCGTGCGCGACATGAAGGACTTGATGCGCGCGGCGCGGCGATAAATCCGGTGATATTCGGAATCGGCATCGACGTGCTCAAGGTGGATCGAATCGAACGGGTGTTCAAGAAGCACGGCGAACGGTTCGTCGGCCACCTCTTGATGCCCGAGGAGCGGATTCAGCTCGAGCGCACGGCGCGGCCGGTGCGTTTTCTGGCCATGCGATTCGCGGCGAAAGAGGCCATCGTGAAGGGCATGGGCACCGGGTTTGCGCACGGGGTGTGGATACGCGACGTCGGCATCGTCCAGAATGCCTGGGGCAGGCCGGAAGTGGTCTATTCCGAGCGCGGCGCGCGGGTGCGCGACGGTCTCGGCATCGGAGAGGGTCACGTGACCCTGACGGACGAGGCCGGGCTGGTGGTGGCGGTCGCGGTCCTCATGCGGCGCCCCACCGGCGCGGCGTAACGCACCCTGCATGAATACCTTGGTGTTCGACATCGAAACCGTCCCCGATACGGATCTCGGCCGCCGCCTTCATGGTCTCGACGGTCTGTCCGACGAACAGGTGGCCGAGGTTATGTTCACCAAAAGGCGTCAGGAGACGGGCAGCGATTTCCTGTCCCACGAACAGCACCGGGTGGTTGCGATCTCGGTGGCGATGCGCTCCCGGGACACGCTCAAGGTGTGGAGTCTCGGAGAGGAGGGTGCATCGGAGAAGGACCTGATCGAGCGCTTCTTCGATGGACTGGAGAAGTTCACTCCGGATCTGGTGTCGTGGAACGGCGCGGGGTTCGACCTGCCGGTACTGCATTACCGCAGCCTTCTGCACAGCGTGACCGCGGCGCGCTACTGGGAAACCGGCGACGGCGACAGTAGTTTCAGGTACAGCAACTACCTCAGCCGTTTCCATTGGCGGCACATGGATCTGATGGATATTCTGTCGGGATTCCAGGGCCGCGGCCGGGCGAGCCTGGATGACGTGGCGACCCTGCTGGGGTTTCCAGGAAAGGTGGGCATGCACGGTTCCCAGGTCTGGCGGGTGTATCTGCAGGGGGGGCTCGCCCGCATCCGGGATTACTGCGAGACGGACGTCTTGAATACCTATCTCATCTACCTGCGCTTTCAGCTGCTGCGCGGCCACTTGAATGCCGCGGAGCACGCCGGCGAAGTCGCGCGGGTGCGCAAATTGCTCACGGATTCCGCTGCGGCGCACTGGAAGGAATTCGCCGCCGCGTGGCCCGCGACTTGAAGCTCGGCGAGGTTTTAGAGGCTGACGTCGTGGACCTCGCGCATGATGGCCGGGGAATCGCCCGCGTGGACGGCAAGGCGGTGTTCATCGAGGGCGCCCTGCCCGGCGAGCGCGTGCGCTTCCGGGTGTTCAAACGGCGCCGGCAACTGGACGAGGCGGGTCTGGTCGATGTGCTCGCTGCATCGCCGGACCGCGTCACCCCCAAATGCGCGCACTTCGGTGTCTGCGGCGGCTGCTCACTGCAGCATCTGGCGCCGGCGGCTCAATTGGCCGCCAAGCAGCGGCAGTTGCTCGATAATCTCGAACGCATCGGCAGGGTGGTGCCGGCGCAGGTGTTTGCGCCGCTCGAGGGGCCGGAGTGGGCCTATCGACGGCGCGCCCGGCTGGGCGTCAAGTACGTTCACAAGAAGGGCCGGGTACTGGCGGGGTTTCGCGAGCGCGAGAAGCCGTATCTCGCCGACATTCAGCGCTGCGAGGTGCTTCTCGATCGCTTCGCCGATTTGCCTGCGCACCTGGCTGCTCTGGTGGAGAGCCTGTCGTTGCGTGAAAGGATCCCCCAGGTCGAGGTGTCGGCCGGCGACCCGGGGGGGGCCGGCGACTATTCGGCCGCGCTGGTATTCAGGGTGATGGACACACCGACCCAGGACGATCTCGAGAAGATGGAGGAATTCGGCCGCCGGCATACCGTGCAGATCTTCCTGCAGAGCGGCGGCCTCGATACGGTGCGCCCGTTGCGCGACGGGCAGGCAGCGCTTTCCTATTCGGTCGATGAGGACTGCGTCACACTCGAGTTCGGACCGGTCGACTTCATTCAAGTCAACCGTGACATCAATGTCTCGATGGTGAAGAAAGCCATCGAACTGCTGGAGCCGACCTCGGGCGACTCGGTGCTGGATCTGTTTTGCGGGCTGGGTAATTTCACCTTGAGCCTGGCAAGGCGCGCCCGGCGGGTGGTGGGGGTGGAGGGCGATGCAGCCTTGGTGGCGAAGGCCCGGGCCAACGCCGTCCGCAATGGGATCGTCAATGCGAGCTTTCATGCGGATAACCTCTTCGAACCCGCCCGTATCGGAACCTGGGCCCAAGATGCCTATGATTTGGTGCTTTTGGACCCTCCAAGGGCCGGGGCGGCTGAAATCCTGGAACGTATGCCACATTGGCGCCCGCGCCGCCTCGTGTATATTTCGTGTCATCCAGGGAGTTTGGCTCGGGATGCCGGAATCTTGGTGGGTGCCCACGGGTTCAAGCTGACCGGTGCAGGGGTGATGGATATGTTTCCGCATACGACGCATGTCGAATCGATCGCGGTATTCGAGGGGGCGGCCATCCGCCGAGGCGTATGAGCCTAGGACCGCTCATGGTCGATATTTCAGGGACCGAATTGAGCCCCGAGGACGTCGATGTGCTGGGCCACCCTCTCGTCGGCAGCGTTCTCTTGTTCACCCGCAACTATCGCAACCCGGACCAGCTTGGCGCCCTGACCGCCGCCATTCGGGGGGTACGGAGTCCGCATCTCATGATCGCGGTCGACCATGAAGGCGGCCGCGTACAGCGCTTTCGGGACGGCTTCACCAAGCTGCCGGCCTCGCGGCCGTTGGGCCGGCGGTTCGAGGAGGACCGGCGCGACGCCCTGACGCTGGCCCGCTCCGTCGGATGGCTCATGGCCAGCGAATTGCGAAGCGTCGGGATCGACTATAGCTTTGCTCCCTGCGTCGACCTCGACTACGGGGTGAGCGAGATCATCGGCGACCGCTCCTTCCATCGAAATCCGGAGACCGTGGCTGCGCTGGCGGCGGCCTATCTCATGGGTATGCGCGACGCCGGCATGGCGGCCGTCGCCAAGCATTTTCCCGGTCACGGCGCCGTCGTGGCCGATTCGCACGTGGCGCTACCCGTGGACCGGCGCGACTTCGTCGATCTGGAGGACGACCTCCGGCCCTACCGGTTGCTCATAGAGAACAACCTCCCCGGAATCATGGCCGCTCATGTCGTGTTTCCCGCCATCGACGAACTGCCGGCCAGCCTCTCGCGGCGCTGGATCACGGATATTCTACGCGGCGAGATGGGCTTTCACGGCTGCGTGTTCGCCGACGATCTTTCCATGGCGGGCGCGGTCGCATTCGGCGACGTGGTCGAGCGGGCGCGACTCGGTTTGGCCGCCGGGTGCGATGTGCTGCCCATCTGCAATGATAGAGCGGCCGTGACGGCGGTGTTGGATAAGTTCAAGCCGGCCTCGCTCTTATCGCCGGCGTCGCAGACGCGCCTCGTGCGAATGCGGGCGCGCGGCGAGGCGCCCGTCGGGCTGACCGCCGATCCGCATTGGCTGGCTACCGTGCAGCGCATCGTGAACCTGTCGTCCGCGCCGCCGCTGGTCTTGACGGAGGGCCAGTCGTGAGCACGTTCGACGTGGATTTCTACCGGCGCCTGCTCGAATGTTCCCCCGAAGGTGTCGTGCTCGTGGAGGCGCAAAATCCCGAGCATCCGGTGGTGTACGCGAATCCCGGCTTCGAGTCGCTGACCGGCTATTCGGCCGCCGATCTCATCGGCAAGAACCTCAGGCTGCTGCAGGCCGACGACCGCGAGCAGGACGCCCGGCATCGGCTCCGTGAGGCGCTCGCCAAAGGCGAGTCCTGCCGTGTGCTGCTGCGCAATTACCGCAAGGATGGGACGGTCTTCTGGAACGAGATGACGGTGGTGCCGTTGCGCGATGCGGAGGGCCGGATCACGCATTTCGCCGGACACCATCGCGACGCGGGCGAGCGGCTGCGCATCGATCCCAAACTCTCGCGGGAGGCGGCGATGAGCGGCGCACATCAACCCGCGGCACCCGCCGTGCGCGATGACCGATTGACGGGCCTGTTCACGCTGCCTTATCTCGAGGAACTGCTGAAACGAGATTGGGCGATCGCGCAGCGCGAGGGGCGCAGCATTGCGGTGTTCGCCATCGACATCGATGCACTGGATCTCTACAACGCGACGTTCGGCCGCGCCGCCGGCGACTCCGCCATTCGGCGCGTATCGCACTGCGTTTCGGGATGTCTGCGTCGCGCGAGCGACGTCACGGCGCGCATCGAAGGCGGCAGTTTGATGGCGTTCGCGCCGGGGCTCTCCAACGAACAGGCGATGCACATGGGGCAGATGATGGCCGAGCGCGTGCGCGAATTGCGGATCCATCATCCGCGCTCGGCCGTGCTGCGGTATGTCAGCGTGAGCGTCGGCGTCAGCGCGGCGGTGCCGGGTGCAAAGGACGAACCGTCGATGTTGATCGAGAAATCGCAGCGGCATCTGAAGCTCGCGAAACAGTCCGGCCGCAATCAGGCCGCTTGAGCGCCCGGCCTTGAATTTCAGCCGCGCCATCGTGCGTCCGCCGGGGGTCAACTACGCGGCCGGCCTGACCAGCGCCGTCGACGGCGCACCCGACCTGGGACTGGCATTGCAGCAGCATGCGCACTACTGCGAGGTGCTGCGCGCCTGCGGCTTGGAGCTCATCCGTCTCGAACCGGATCCCGCTTACCCGGACGGCACCTTCGTCGAAGATGCGGCCATCGTCACCGCGCGCGGCGCCATCCTCACGAGGCCGGGCGCCCCTTCGCGCACCGGCGAGACCGACAGCGTCGGAGAGGCGCTGCGTGCTGCCCTTCACGCACCGGACATCCGCCGAATCGAAGCACCTGGCACGGTGGACGGAGGCGATGTGTGCGATGCAGACGGACACTTCGTCATCGGCGTATCGGCGCGCACCAATGAAGACGGTGCGAATCAACTGAGGTCGCACCTTCAGAGCATGAAATTCTCGGCGAGCATCGTCGATATTCGCGCCAGCAAGACCCTGCTGCACTTGAAGACCGGCATTGCGTACCTCGGCGACGGCGTCTGGATGGCCGCAGAAGCGCTGGAGCAGGAGCTCGAGGCTCTTGCCCGCCTCTACATGCGGGTCCTCATCACGGTCTCGCGGGACGAGGCGTACGCGGCCAACTGCGTGCGGGTCAACGACTCGGTGCTCGTGCCTGCCGGCTACCCGGGAGTAGTCGCAGCGCTGCGGTCCAGAGGTTTTCGGCCGGTGCTCCTGGATATGTCCGAATTCAAGAAAATGGACGGCGGGCTTTCCTGCCTCTCCCTGCGGTTCTAGGGGGCGCCGAACCCGGTCCGCGTAGCTGGGGCGACCGAGTTTCCGAGCGCCATTTCCGGTGTGAACAGGTTCTCATCGGCCGCGCGGCATCCGTGACGAAGTTCAAATTCCGTCAATGTGACATTCAGGGTGTGCCTGAAACAAGACGAATGTACGTTCGCTCGCCGGCGACTCTGGTACGAAGTTACTTATGAACGTACGCACGAAATTGATCTCGGTGCTGGCGCTGCTGTTTGCGGTGCTGATCGTTCTCGATATAGGCATACAGAAGCACGTGCTCATGCCCAGTTTCGCGGAGCTCGAGCGGGACGATGCCAGAACCTCGATGCGGCGCATCGACAACGCGCTCAACACGATGCTCGACAATCTTCAGCTGAACGCGGCCGATTGGGGGAATTGGGTTGACGCCTATAGATTCGTCCAGGGACTGAACACCGATTTCGCGAAGACGAACATTACGACGGCCGCGCTGAAGCAGATGCAGGTCAACACCGTGATGCTGGTCGATCTCAAGGGCAATGTGGTCGTGGCGAGCAGCGGTGACCTGGATACGGGTGCGCCCTTGGATATCGATCTGTCGGCAGTCACGGCGCTGCCGGAGAAATTTCCGTGGCGCCGCAATCTGGCCGAGGGTAAGACGGCGAAGGGGCTGATCAAGACCAGTGGGGGAATCATGATGCTGGTGGGAGCGCCGATCCTCGACGGCAGCGGCCGCGGCCCCTGGATGGGCATGGTCATCATGGGAAGGATCCTGACTCCCCAACAAGTAAGTCAGATCGGCGCGCAGGCGCAGGCCACCGTGTCGATGAACGCGGACCATCTGCCGGGCCGCGCCGACGAATTGATCGAGACCGGCGCCGCAACCGAAGTCTCGAGGCATTTCGCCGATATCTACGGCAATCCGCTGATGACGCTGCGCGTCGAGGTTCCCCGCAAGATCACGGAACGCGGACAAAGCGCGGTGAGTTACGCATCGACGTATCTGATAGTCGCCGGGCTGGCGACGTTGACTCTGCTCGTCATCGTGCTGAATCGGGTTGTGCTGGCGCCGCTCGCCCGCGTCACCCGGCATGCGGTCGCCATCGGCGAAGGCACCGATCTGACGGCGCGGTTGAATTTGCCGGGTGACGACGAGGTTGCCGTTCTCGCGGGCGAGTTCGACCGCATGGTCGAACGCGTCGCCGAGTCCCGGCGGCAGCTCATGGACCAATCCTTCCAAGCCGGATTCGCGGAGCTGGCCAAGGGGGTATTGCACAATTTGGGCAACGCCATGACGCCCCTCGGAGTTCGTCTCACCAAATTGGGCGAACGGCTGCGCGACGCTCCTGCGGCCGACGTCGAACTCGCGGCCGCCGAACTGGCCCATGAACAGCCCGCTTCGGAGCGATACCGTGATCTGCAGGAATTCCTGCGTCTCGGTTGCCTCGAACTGGGCGCAGCTCTCAAGGACGCACAGGCGGACGTCATGGTAATTCAGCGCCAGACCACCATCGTGCAGACTGCATTGTCCGAACTCATGCGCTCCACGCGCAACGAGCATGTCGTCGAATCGGTCCGTCTTCCGGACCTCGTCTCACAGACGCTGGAAATCGTGCCTGATGCCTGCCGCCAGCGGCTGGTGATCGAGGCGGACGAGTCCTTGCGGCGCGTGGGCGTGGTGAACGTGGCCCGCACGGTGCTGCGGCTGGTGCTGCAGAACCTCATCATCAATGCCGCGGACGCCGTGCGCGAGGCCGGACGCGACAGGGGCGTATTTCGGGTCGCGGCGGAAATCGTGCGCGACTCCGAGCGTGATCAATTGCATCTGCATTGCGAAGACAACGGCGTCGGAATCGCCCATGGCAATCTGGAGCGGGTTTTCGACCAGGGATTCTCGACCAAGTCGCGCGATACCAACTACGGCATCGGGCTGCACTGGTGTGCGAATGCCATCTCCGCCATGGGCGGCCGCATCTGGGCGGTCAGCGACGGCCCCGGCCGCGGAGCGTCCATGCATATGATGCTTCCCCTGACCGTCCGTCCCGCATCTCTGAACTCTTGAAGCTATCGCCGAGGCCCGCCTTGTCAAAAAATAAACGACCTGAGATTCGAGTGCTCGTTGCCGACGACGAGGCGGAAGTGCGCGACGCCTATCGGCAGATTCTGCAGGAAGCGGACATGAGCGGCGAAACCGCGGTGTTCCGCAATCTGCGCGAGCGCTTGTTCGCGAAGGGGGCCCCGGAACAGATGGCCAAGCAGCTTGCCACCCGCAAGACCGTGTTCGCTCCCGTTTTTTGCGAAGGCGCGGAGGCGGCCGTGGCGGCCGTCCGGGAGTCAATCGCAGCCGACGATCCCTTCGCCATCGCGATCCTGGATATGCGCATGCCGCCGGGGCCCGACGGCGTTTGGGCGGCGCGGCACATCCGTGAACTGGATCCGGCCATCGAGATCGTCATTTGCACCGCCTATTCGGACGTCGACCCAGGCGAGATTGGCGGCATGGTACCGCCGGAGGAAAAGCTTTCTTATTTGCAGAAGCCGTTTCATCCCCAGGAGATCCGGCAGATGTCCATCTCGTTGGCGAGCAAATGGCGGGCCGAGCACCGCATCGTCAAGCTCGCCTATTTTGACGCGCTGACCGGTCTGCCGAATCGCGAGCAGTCCCGCACCCGCCTGAGCAGCGCTCTCGCGGCGGCGCAGGAGAGCGGGCGGATGATGGCGGTCCTGTATCTCGATCTCGACAATTTCAAGCGAGTGAACGATACGCTGGGCCATGCCGTGGGGGATGAACTGCTCAGCGTGGTCGCGGCCCGCTTGCGGCATTCGCTGCGGTTGGACGACGGACCCGGGACCGACGCCGAGTCGTCGCCCCGATCGAATCACATCGGCCGGCTGGGGGGGGACGAGTTCATCGTGCTGCTTCCGAACGTCCGCTCGGCGGAAGATGCCGCGGCGGTGGCGGCCCGGCTGATTGCCGATCTGCAGGCGCCGATGCGGCTTGCAATGCACTCGCTGGTGATCACGCCGAGCGTCGGTATTTCCTTGTATCCTTCGGACGGCGTCGATGTCGATACGCTGCTGCGCAATGCCGACCTCGCGATGTATTTCGCCAAACGCAAGGGGCCGGGAATGCATGCGTTCTTCGACGCGGCCATGAACGATGCGGCCCTCCACCGCTTCACGCTGGAGGCCAAATTGCGAGGTGCTCTCGAGCGCCGTGAATTCACGCTGCATTATCAACCGCAGTTCGACGTGAGTACGGGCCTGGTAGCGGGGATGGAGGCGTTGCTGCGCTGGACGAACGACGATTTGGGCGCAGTGACTCCGGCCGAATTCATACCGGTGGCCGAGGAGACCGGGCTCATCCTGCCGATCGGCGAATGGGTGCTCCGCACCGCGTGCAGGCAGGCGAAGGCGTGGCTCGACGAGGGGCTTCCGTTCGGCCGAATCGCAGTCAACGTTTCCGGTCAGCAGTTCATCCTCAGGGATTTTTCAGCTTCCGTGGCCTCCATCATCGCCGAGACCGGGCTCCCGGCCCAGATGTTGGAGCTGGAGATCACCGAGTCGGTCGTCATGAAGGACGAGGCGTGGGCGGAAATCGCATTGCGCCAGCTCAAGGATTTGGGCGTCCAACTCGCTATCGATGACTTCGGAACGGGGTACTCGAGTTTCGGACGCCTGCGGCATTTCGCCGTCGACCGTCTGAAGATCGATCAATCGTTCATGACCAGCTTGTTGGAATGCAGCGATGACCGGGCGATTGCGGCGGGTATCATCGCCATGTCGCGTTCGCTTCGAATCAACGTGACGGCCGAGGGCGTGGAGAGCCTCCCGCAGCTTCTGTTCCTGCAGGAACACGATTGTCACGAGGCCCAGGGTTTCTTGTTCAGCCGCGCCTTGCCGGCCGCCGACGCCCACAAACTCCTATGCCGGGCCGCGGACACCGAGACCGGAACCCGTTCGCAGCGTCTTCGGTCGCTGATCGGCTAGAGGGCCGCGGCCGGTTTCCACTGCGTGAGGAACTCCGTCACCGCGCTCGATTGCATGCGACGCATGGCCTCGAATTCGCCCGTCCTCTGGCTGTAGAGAAGCTTGCCGTCGCTGTCGAGCACGGCGAGGGCCGGGACGCCTTTCTTCAGCGGGATTTGATAGCGCTCCGCGAGATCGAGATTCTGATCCAGCCGCC
>Ga0307516_10001242_pt1 | contig 35466 bp, 45 predicted proteins | sample 19_EM_MG_FD_203310 | JGI IMG/M metagenome (GOLD analysis project Ga0307516, IMG submission 203310) | Populus trichocarpa ectomycorrhiza microbial communities from riparian zone in the Pacific Northwest, United States - 19_EM | ecosystem: Host-associated > Plants > Roots > Unclassified | place...
TGCTCGTCACCCTGACATCATCCTGTACACGACACACTAGTACCAGGGTCACAACTATTTTCTTTCCGCACACCCTCTTTTCTCTGTGACCGGTCCTCCTAATTGCCAGCTCCCCTAGACCATAGCTTTCAGTACATACGTTTAAGGGATGCGGATCATTGGTCTTGTGAATTACATACTCTGAGGCTTTTCCATAGACATACAGAGCAAAAAAAAAACACCCGAACGCAGGAAGAAAAAAAAAACGGAAGAAAGAAGGAAAACTCGTCCCTATGGACTTTCCCCTCAAAAAACTACAGCCAGCGTCACTATTTCCCGATTCTCACATCAATCTTGCTGACTATCCATGAAAACACAAATACCGTCGACAGCGCCGAGAATATGACGAGCGGCTTCCGCAGAACGGCGGTCTTGGACAGGTGGTATGTCACAATCAGCTCCTTGCGGTGCTGCTCGTCGACCACGTTGGACAGGCGTAACTTGAGGGCGGTGCGGCCGAGAGTGTCCATGAACGTCTTATGGAGGAAGTGCTCCTCTCCGACGATGGGGACCGGGGAAGAATATTTGACGTCGCTGGAGCGGTGTTAGCCGTGCTGAACCGGAGAGGTGGATTGGTGAGTGGGCGACTTACGTAGCACCTTCGGGCAAGATCACCCTGATCTCGACATCGCCGTAGACGACGGGCTCCTTGGGCCCTTCCAGCAACGGAACCCTGAGCACAAAGTCCTCGCCATTGGGCTTTGAACGGACGTACTCCCTAAGATCGTGGTTCCAACCCAGGGTGTACGTGTAGTTCCAACCACCGAAGAGCGGGTACCTCGGCTTGATCTCCAGATGCGATTCGCGCATGTTGCTGCGGAAACGGGAAGTCGAGACATTTCCGATCTCGTCCGTGAAGTACGGGTTCAGCGCGCCCACCTTCAGGTTGTAAGTGAGAGACTTGATCGCAGCCGTCGGCGGGCTGTAGTAGTTAGTTGCCGCCCACTTGACGCGCGAGAACTGGTTCTTCAGCTTCGCGCCGGCATTGGTCATGACGTGCTTCTCCTCGAAAGCGATGTTACCACCCCAATGGGAGATCTCGATATCGCGCGTGAACTTCTCCATCACGATGACGGGGTGCGTGAACTCGTATCTGATCTTGACCGTCTCTCCGCCGGCCCGCGACGGCTCCACAGCCTCGTAGGGGCCAAACGTAAACGCCGAACCGACCTTGGTTGGATCGGAGGTGCCATCAGACTTTGCGGCGAGTTTGGTGAACTCCGGCGTTTCATTATTGGGTAGCTTCAGCTTCGTCTTTTGCTTGTCGGTGACGTAAGCACTGGCTACATATTGTGTGCCGGTCCACTCGAGGAACTGCTTCTCGACCTGCTCGATCACGGCGGGAACAGGCTCGACCACGGCGGTCTTGCCTATGGCCACCTGGAGGGTAATCTGGTTTCCGGGCGCGAGAGGTGTCGTGAAGAGGATGCGGTAGTACTGTGTTGGACTGTGCAGGCCACCAATTCAGCTCCAGCCCGGCACCCGGAGCGCGCTTGGGAACGAGGGGGAAATAGAAGACGGTCCGTCGCGCACCTTTGTGGATTAAACTCCACCTCGTCGACCTTAAACTCTCCTAGAGTGCCCTTCTTATCCCTTGCCTCGATGTAGCTGACCTTCTTCACCTCATCCGCTGTAAAAGGAATAAAGTACTCTCTCTGGCCCTCCTTCGAGACATTCTCAACGATAACAGCAATGATCTCTTTCGAGTACGGTTTCGTAAGATCTATCGAGCGCAACAAATTGGTGTTTCTGAAAACCGCCAGCGGCGCAAACGTGGATGGCAGGACAAGCTTGGAATCAACGGTCGCGAGGAGGGAGGAAAGCAGGAGAAGGACTCCCTTGAAGGAACGCATCTTTTCGCAGGCCGGATGTGGGGGGGTTGGCCGGAGGAATTGAGATGGGAATCTGTTCGGAGAAAGCGTCGTCGTCAACGCACAGCCCAAACTCACGGAATCGGAATCTACCCTGGGGAACTGCTTTGGGTTACGTGTTGTCTTGATGGACCCTGGGGGCTGTCATGTGACATCTTAGGCGTAGATCGAGCGATAGATAAGATAAGACGGTCGACTTTGTCGGTGAGAAAACACCATCGACACGGTACAAGTTTCACCGCCACCGCACGGTTCTCGATCACTACTTTTGTTGCGAAGTGCGGGCATGGATTTAATAGGGAGAGAACGGGTGCGGAATCAATTGGCATCGCCGCCAGTAAATAAAGAAGACCGTAAATAAACTTGTGTCGCTGCCATTTCAATTCTGTTCGACATCGTGTCTATCAAAAAAAAAAAGGCTAAGCGAATACACACAAAAAAGGGAAATGATGAGTCGTTCACTGAATGACCAGTCAATAAGGGTGAGTGATTAGCTATGTAGGTAGTCAATGGGTTAAATTGACTGGTCACAGACATTGAATGACAAGTCAATCACCTTAAAAGCTTATGTAAAAGGTTAACCACGCATAATTAAAAGGGCTTCTCCATTTCAACCATTCAATTGCGGCGTTCCGGACTCAGCCGCTCACCTATGGCGCGCAATATCGGGATCGCATTGGAGCTAGGGGCGTACACGCACCCATCGTCAAAAAGACGCAAAAAGGCCCGGGTGCGCCCAGTGCCGCGCCGGCTGCTTTCCCATACCCCTCGAACTACAACCACATATTTAATAAATTGCTCCTAGATACATAAAGAACGTTAGATAACTATCTGGAAAATTGATTTCTGGTTCCGGGTTAAGAAAAAAATGTTTTTCGGTTGCGTGGTCAGCTACCAGAGTGGCAAAGCATGTTTTTACATAAATTTTTCACTAGTATGTTAAATTTACTAATATATAAATGTGGTATTTATAATACTGGAAGGCTGGAGTCGCTGTTTAGTGTATCAAAACATTTTATTTATTGACGCGAGTCATATTACTTATTGACTCGACTCCAGTTAATTTTCTTGAATGACTCGAGTCAATTTCGGGAAATGATTCCAGTCAATTTTCTTCAATGATTATTCATTTTTCATCAATGACTGCAGTCAATTTTCTTGAATGACCGGAGTCAATTTTTTGTGGAGATCATCCATAAGCAGCGCAAGAGCACGCTGCTATGAAGAATAAATTCACAACACAGTAGGTCATAAAAACGTCCGGCATTCTGCTGTCAGCAGAATACAAATCCACAAGGATGCGGAGCAACAAGGTGTCTGGATTGAATTTGTTCGCGAAGGCGGACATCCCGGATCACATCCGTTGTCCCACGAGGGGGGATGGGCTTCGCCCCAGTTCAATTGGGTCTCGTCTGGCTTGATGTCTCTTCCGCCTGGCAAGAGAGCATCACCGAATCTACTGTCTACCATCTCTACCCATATAAAGTATGTATACCGTAACCTTTGACAGGTAGAGCCCGGTAGGTCGGAGCGCTGCGAGCGAGACCTCATGACTGGCAGCGTAAAACCGAGTGAGAGAAGACGCTGGCTAGCCGAAATGATCGGATCTTACCTCAATACGTATATATAGCCCAAATTCACAGATAATCAAATACAATTTGTGTTAAGCGATACAGGGTGGTGTGGCGGGTCGGATCATTTGGAGCGAGCAGTGCCTTTTCTTTCGGTTTGCGCCAGTCTTCCTGATTCGAGTCAATAAATAGAATAACTAGACTTTGGGCGGCTCGCTGGAGTAAACGGCGCCGGTGGTGGGTGGATCGGCGAGGTTGAGAGCATCATCTTTCTTTTGATCTGGTGTTACGGGGAGCTTTATTCACAACTGGCCGGGCTTCACCTGGAGGGAGAAAGCGATGATCTGCAAAGGTCTGCTGCCTTAATGAAGAAGCCAATTGTTTTTGTTTTTTAGAATAAGGGGAGACAATCAAGAAAATTGATTGGAGTCATTCATGAAATTGACTCAAATCATTCCCAAAAGTTGACTGGAGTCATTGATGAAAATTGACTCGAGTCATTCAAGAAGACTGGAAGAATTGCGTGTCTTCGGGAAGGCAATCGCGTTCTTCAAAGTTGAATTCGTCCTCTCACTCATGTTGTACCTATAGGAGTTGTCAGTACATACATAGTGGTACTACCCAGTAGGAGATGGACTTGCGTCAATAAATAAAATGTTTTGATACACTAAACAGCGACTCCAGCCTTCCAGTCGCTCTCATACTATAATTACCACATTTACATATTAGTGAATTTAACATACTACACACTGCAGGCTACCATTGGATCTTTCTACACCCACCACAGGACGAAACCCTGCATAAGCAGACTTTCAAGTTTTTCAGACAACTGATTCGGCGGTCTGCTAGACCTTATAGATGGCGAAACACATGGTTGTTGCGTGCGAGCAGCAGTACATACATGCTGCATACGGCAGACAGTCGTAAGAGCTTCCTACGCCCACCACTTGACATAAGATGACGTTAGAGTGCCTTAAACAGTTAATTTGGAGGTTTAGATAAACCCTGTGGATGGCGGAAGGCATGGTTGTTGCATGAATGATGAGAGCGTCGAACACTGCCATGTACGTAAATCCTATATATGACAGACAGTTATTGGACCTTCCTACACCCACCACAGGATGAAACCCGGCATAAGGTGATTGGAGTGCTTCAGACGGTTTCTATAGACTCTGCCGCAAGGCACGGCTGTTGCGTGACTGGATTGAACATAACCAGCTCTATATATATATGCTGCATACGGTATTCGATAGTCTACCATTTGACCTTCCTACACCCACCAAAGGACGAAATCCGGAACCTCACTTCTAAGTGCATCAGACAACGAATTCGGAGGTCTATCTAGACACTGCAGTTGGCGGACGACCCGGTTATGGTGTGGCTATGAATACTTCGAACGCCAGCCCGCTATATACTACATACCGCACTCCGTCATACCAGGATAGATAGAGCTCCACATTCGATGCAGCCCGGTCCGGCACAAGAGGAAACCCTGCATCCTCCGCGCATCCCAAGCATCTCCAAGATATTTCGAGGTCGGTATGGATCCGCGACGTACCAGATGACGCTGTGGCGTCGCTGTATCAAAGGTGGTGCTGAACGTGGATAGGACTGCATGCTGAAATTTTGTAGCCAGCAGACTTTCGGTGCAGCGATGCCAGAACACACCTCTTCATCTACACGGTCTAAACAGGCTACCGGGTCAATTGTCTGAAGACTTTAAAGTCAGCTTATGCAGGGTTTCGTCCCGTGGTGGGTGGTAATCCGGTGGGTGTAGAAAGAGGCAATGGTGGTCTACAATGTGTACCAGACTGCGTTGGATACTCTTGCACAATGCCGTCCTGTACCTCGTGGATATATCCCATTGTCAGAATAATGGGCGTCCGGAGATGACGGACCGGAGACGGCGTCCGGAGATGATGGACTGGAGGCGGCACATCCGGAGATGACAGCTGCTGGAGTCTCCCGAGCACCGGCTCAGGGGACAGTCTTCCGTCTTTACCCCTGGCGAGTCCCTCAGGCCCGTTGTATATAGAGAGAGTGTTCCTCCTTCGAAGTTGTATCAATCAATCAGTTCACTACCTTCATCTCTATCGATCCCTATATTCCAACACCCATCCTCGAACACACCTTGGAGGTGCTTGAGATGTACTAAGTATCAGAGGCTTCCACCCCTAGCAGGCGTGGCTATAACAAACATCGCTCACAATCGTACGCCGTTACGCGGAAGAGGGGACTTCAGTGGAAAGGTCACAAGGCACACATGAGCTTCCAAAAGGAAGCGTGTGATGCCGAGTGTGCAGTCATTGCCCGAGCACTGGAAGCCGCTGCCCTTCGACCTCTCGCCCATGAGCGCATTACCATTTACGCAGTTGCCCAGGCGGCGATGAAGGATGGGTTCGGGCGAGACCGGCCTTGGCCAGAGGGACGCGCTTGAGGTAAGGGAGCACATCGGCGGCAACCATCCGCTGGATTGGGCTGCGGGTTACAACCGAATTTCGCTGGTGCCCTGCCCACAAGGGGGGTGCCAGGAAATGAGAAGGCGGATGAATGGGCAAAGATGGCAGCGGACGAACCAGGCGCTCACGGCGTGGGACACCTCCGACCTGGGCGGTACGGCGACTAGCCAAGTCAAAGGCGGTCCCCGCCAAACCATTGGCGCACTTGAAGCGCTTGATTACTGAGGTCGAGTGGCGGGAAGCAAAGGTTTGGGCCAGAATCGAAGGTTACCAGGAAGAAGTACCGATACAGCCGACTTCGGAACCCACGCCAGAAGCCCGACTCGGGCCCAGCAAACGCCAACAAACGGCTTGCTGCGAGGTCCTACCAGTTAAGACGCATCCACTGCCTTACTGGCCAATACCTCGCGTGGATGAAGAAGCGTCCCACCGCTATGTAAGTGCTGGCGGTGCCCTTACAGAACCCAGGCGCGGGAGCACCTCTTCAACTTTCTTAGGACAGGCATGGGCGGAGGGCAAAGCCGCCTGCAGACTGCTGAGGTCGGGCGGTCTGCGGATGGGAGTGTATATGTCATGATCTATATTGGTCGCACACATTAATGAGTATAAAAAAAAAGGCACTATGTATGTACTATTATCGCAAGCACATCTATGCAAGCAGTGAGACACGAGCACCAGTACCAGCACTCTAAGTACATACTGCGGGTAGATAGTAGAGTAAATACATACTTGCGTGGACATCGCAACGTGCCCGAGGGGGTATCTACACCCCGTGCACCTATAAAAAAAAAAGGCAACCATGTTAAGGCCTCACGATCGCCAGAATTTTTAACAATCCGTCCAAAACTAAACACAGCTTGGGAATTATCTAAAATTTATTGGATTCAATCCCCGAATACTACTGTACTGGAAGCCAGAGATGCGAGTGCGAGCCCGTAGATTTCGTACACAGTCATGGTCACTTTTGGTGCGATACATATTGTGGGCGCAACCGAACAGGGCCCAAGTACGTGTCGAGGTCTGCAGAACCTCGATAGTATATAGACAGCGGCTGCCCATCGCCATAACTTGTTTCATCGCTCTTCCTACATCGCATCTGGACATTGGCTTTGTAAAACCGAATAGATGTGATTGTTTGATAGACGAATCACAATAACCGCAATCACCATCATCGCGTAGCCTTCTACCGCATTCCCTTATTCAGATCTATATGCTACACACCAACTCACCGCCCTTGCCCCACGTCCATCCACCCAGCATTACCAACATAGCCGCCAGGCCAACACTGACACTCCAGGCGGCATACCGATAAGCTCCGTGGACGCTCAGTCCCCTCAGCTCGACGACGAAGGTGCTGACGGTAGTCAAACAGCCACAGAAGCCTGAAGCGACGCCCCTCAGGACTCCGCACCCATCCACGCCGGGGCTCCTGCCCATGCCGATGCTCAACCCAGCCATCACCAGGGTGCCGGCGATATTGCACGTGAACGTGCCGACCGGAAAGCTGTGGAGGGTGGGATTGAGTCTCCTCGAGATCCAGAAGCGGGCGTAGGCGCCAGGGGGCGAGAGCACACACGCCCAGAGGACCTCGCCTCTCCACCGCGGGATCACAATCGCCGTGACCAGTGCGGCGACCCAGCACGCGACTGCGAGGGGCACAGCGATCCAATCGAGCACGGGCAGCGCGCGCTCTGGGATTGCGACGAGCGTCCGCCTTAGGGCGTGCGAGACATGAGCACCGAACTGTAGGCCGCCGAGGGACAGTGCCAGCGTCGCGATCACGTACGCCGCTGCGGCCATAAAGGCATTCCCGCCGGACCCCCGGCCGGCGAGCAACCGGAACGTTTCGAACTCGAAACTGCTGAAGCTCGTGAAACTGCCGCAGAGGCCCGTCGTCAACCCCATGTATAGCGGCAGCGTGGCGCGGCCGGGTCTGAAGACACGCGCATCCGCGACGAGGAAACCCATCACCGCGCTGCCGCTGAAGTTCGCCCAGATAACGGTGCCGCCGCCTACCGGAGCTCCCGAGTACGTCGTCATTGCCGTTAGGCCCAGTCGCGATAGCGTGCCGAGGATGGAGAAGATCGTGAAGTATCCATGGATATGGAGGTGCTCCGTAAGATTCGGACGAGCCGCCGGGCAGACGTTCTCGATGTCCGGCGCGAGATCTGGGCTGTCTTCCGAGCGGGAGAGCACACGCTCAAGATTCTCGAGCCCGATGGGGCCATGCTCGATATCTGCTGGTGGTGCGAGAGCGTGGTTGCGGGGTGGGTGGAGCTGATCAGTAGGTGGCATCGCATCACTGTAGCCGCCATGTACGGTCGAGTAGTGTAGGAATCATCGGAGCGAACGGGGGCGGTTATCTGGTCTGTGCGGTGAGTGGTGTTCGGAAAGCGGGTGTAGAGCGAAGGAGAAGGTGGCTACATATACGTGCTATGTCTTTAATGTTCCGTGCTAGCGAAGGAGCACCGGGGGGGGGGGGGGGGGGGGGAGATAGTGGTTGGGGGCGCGGGTGGGTTAGTGGGCGGGGCGCGAGTGGGGGGCAGCCAGCGGCGAGGGCACCCGAGGAGGAATAAAAGGCCGGACTTGAGGCGTTTTGTTCCTCCCTCCTCATCGCCGCACTCGCTGTCGTCCGTTGTTTCCCCACCCACCACCCCGCTCCGGACTCCCAGTAATCTGCGGAGACTGGGAGGAGGAGATTGGTGGACGGGTTCTAATGTACGTGGATTCGATTGTTTGAGTGGTAGCGAGAGGTGTTTTATCTGTATCGGGGGAGAGGTACGGTGGACATGAGGGTGAGAGATCGCCAGCAGAGGCCCAAAACGACCAACCTGTCAAGTTACTGAAATTCGTGAAGGTAACCTAAAACCCGAATCCAGGAGCCCGAAAACTCAAAAACTCGGATACTCGACAACCTTGTAGCCCAGCCAGTAATGGAGACGCCTGGTGTGAGGAGAAAGGGGCTGAGCGGACCCCTCAGCCGGTAGGCTCAAGGTTTCGGCACGGATGGCACGGAGAGGAAGAATCACGATAAACGCGGCGGACGAACCTTCCAAAGGGAAGCAATCGAGAACTCTGGCTCCTCGCAAACCTCAACCTAAAGTGAGGTGCCAAGGCCACGGCGCATAGGATACTTAGCAGCAGTGTCTACCAGCGAAACACGATTCGCCAACGGCGATCATCTTAATCCATTTCCCAACGGCGGGGGTGGTACCAGAACCAATCCGATTTTTGAACGCCTTCGAGATGTGCAAGGACGAAATCATTCGTAGGATGCGGCAGTGGTGGCAGAAATGAAGATGTCTACTTTCAAGCATCGGACGGCGTACGAGGAGTTTATGTGTAGAGGAACGCCCAGAATCCCCACAACCCACTGTGGATCAGGATCCTGACACTTTGGAGTGCAACAAATCCGGAACGACAACACGCAGTCGGCACCGGCTACATCTAGGGATCATTTATAGCCCTTACTCGACATGATTGGGATCAAAACTGGCTGAGTTCAATGGGTTTATGTATGTGCATGTGGATACGTTTAAAAAAACGCTAGTGATTAATAAACCACGCTAGCCACTTTAGCCCAGCGGGGCTCGACTAGATACCTGGCACCCACTCTATATCTATCTACTAATATTATTCTCTCTCGGCCTTAGCAGCGATAGCTGGTCCCTCCACCGCAGCTGGTCCTTCCGTCGCCGCTGGCTTCGCCATAGCAGCGGATCCTTCCTTCCACAGCGACATCAAATGCCGAGGGTAACTCTGACTGGGAAGATCTAGTGGTGGCCCCTTCTACACCCGGAGTAAGCCATCTAGGCGCATGCCTGATAGACCTCTGATGAGTCTGCGCACCAGGGAACCGTCTGGGGGTGGAGCCGTGGAAGGGGTGGGGGAGGTGGGGGCGGAGCTAGAGGCGATTAGTAGGACTTCTTTAGATAATATATTTGTTTGAGACTCCGGCTGGAGGTTCTTTAATGCACTCTACTGTGTCGTGCGAACTTTGACGGCGATCCGGAGTGTGGTTGATGGTGTCGACATTCTGGGAGGGGTACCAGGGGTGGCCAGGTTGTCTGGCTAAAGGTACAGTAGTAGCCGGGTAACCCGCATGACACGTTAACCCGTACATTATGTAGTCACGCTAGGGATGCAATCTCTCATCTCAACCCGTCCTCTCCCCACTCTGCACTGTTCTCTGCCTGCTCCTGTTGCACTAAGCGAACATGGCAGTCCAGGCATCATCAACCATACTTATCACAATGGGTCGTTGTACCCTATGTTCCTGCTCTTCCGGTTCTGGCACCTCAGACGTCGGTGCCGATATAGCGATGTAGCGCTGTGCGGATTGCGATCATCCAATGTCAATGCATGCGGATTACGGTAACATCAGTCTCCCCAATTCGGAGAATCTGCCGAACCAGTATTAGTTCCTCCAATCGTCGATGCCTCCGTCCAGCACACTGCAGGTCAACGACACTCTGCTCCCTTGTCCTTGCGCGCACGCCAGCCACCGGAGGTCTTCAGTGACACTACCCCCCGTGATCGAACCTGCACAGAACTCTACAAAATCATGACAAAATATGGAGTCGTGTATATCCGCGGAACACCGGCAAGCGGGAAGACAACCCTGATGAAATTGTTTCATATATACCTATACAATAGACACCCGGAACTGATGGTGTGTTCTATTTTGACTCGTGGAGGAGCAAATCCACAGATCCAGATTTGCCAATTCAGGACTACCTTGGAAAGGAACTCGATATTCAATATCCCGGTCATGGAACTATTGCGGGCATTGTGTTTCTGCTCGATGAAGCCCAGGGGAGTCATTGGGATCAGGGGCTCTGGCTCCTTCTGAAATCCCGGTCCGACCAAGACTTCGGTCCGTACTTTGTTCTCTTCACCAGCTACGGAAGTCCAGGGAGGCAGCCGGTCGTTTTCAGCGACGAATCCGCCCCGGCATCATTCGCCCGTGCTCAGCGTGTCTCCCTACGCTCTTCTCTCGAATCGTCCGAGAAAGTCTTTCTGTTTTTGGATGCCGAAGAATTTGCGGACATGGTGGAGCGCTTCTGCCAGTGTTGCCTCGTACCAATTTCGTTGGATGGCGAGGTGCGCGAGTACATCTACTCCCTGACAGCTGGCCACGCTGGTTGCGTACGATGTCTTCTGAAGGCGCTCCGAGAAAGTAGCGTATGTATGCCCCTTGTGGACTGCACTGGCTTGGATCTGGCTGAATAAGTTTAGGAGACTCGCCATAGTGTCAAGGAGCGTAGAACTATCACCATGGAGGACACGAGGCCTCTCCTCGAAAACATCGGACGCCTCTCCGAGTTTATAAGCGCATCCTCCGTATATCGATCCTTCGCTCACAATAAATGGCTCACCGAAGCAGAGAACCGGTTGGCCGTTCGTACTCTGAGGACGGCAGTCGTGTAAGGCCAGGTGGAAGGGAAGCTCGAAGATGATCCTGGACTGGCTCAATGCTACAGGATGGGACTACTACAAGCGGAAGAAGGTTCGAAGGTTGTGTATGTGCTGCCAACTCGCTTGCACCATAAGTACTACGAACACATCCTGAGCCGTAAGGCTGGATTTCCGGAGAAATACTCTAGTCTAGAAGCTCTGGTGTGTGACGCGATCACCCACTTCAGCCGTCGGGCTCTATTAGGCGTTGAACCGAAGCTAGGCCCAGGACTCTACATCGGCCACTCGAGGCTACGTTTCAGGACGAACTGTACAGAGGTATCTACAAGGCCTTGGGCGGTATTTTTACGACTAGCGGGTGGAGTGGAGGAGGGTCGAGAGGACGTATTGACTTTGTGGTAACGGCTGGAGATGAGCGCTGGGGCATCGAGTGTGTCCGTAATGGTAACATGGACGAACACGTGCGACGTTTTCTTCCCGGCGGCGTTTATTACCCTTGGGTTTCAGGGGGATTGTTCCAATCTTACGTCCTCTTGGACTTCCGGTTCGACGAACCGAGTGGCTACTGTCCGTCGTCTCCTCACCCTGCTCCTGATAGACAAGCTGACTGCTACCGTGTAGACTATGAACACCCGTGGATATACTATATCGTCTTCGGTACGGATTGTGCCAGTGTGAAGGTTCTCGACCATGAAGGGTGTGCCGTCAAGGAGGAATTCGGGATCTTGGACTGAGGATGAACTCTTCACAGGCTTTGCTGTCGGCATCTTCGGAGTAGCCTCGGGTGCGGGAAGCGATGACGGGAGGATGGTAATTCACTAGTGCAAGTCGCCAATCAAAAAAGTACCGTACTCATGATCCAGAGCGTTCTGTGATACATGCTGCAATGACTGCCTTACTAGAGTACACCTCTGCGGGCTCGCCTGGGAAGCTGTAAATCTGCCTCAAGTTCAGGACGCGAAGCATCGATATTATACATTAATAGTTTTTCACATTTGCATCGTAGCCATCACCTTCCCTTCGTCGCCACATCCGCCACCACCCCGCCGGCGCTCTTCCATACTCCCTCTTCGATCCTGGCGGGGGCTTTGCCACCCCTGAGCGCAGTGTCGATGACCCACAGACCGACAACCCACTCCTCCTTGTTCAGCCGCCCCTTTTCGCCACGGTCCACAAGCTGCCACACCTCGGCGAGCACGCGGTTCTCGAGTCGGCTCCTCTGCCACAGCTCACGGACGACAAAGTTCTCGATGAATTCACGCCCAGAGCAGTTGGAAGCGAACAGACCCTCGTAGCGTCGTCTGGCAGCCGCGGGGATGGTGCGCGACCAGATGTGGTTCAGCGCTTCGTTGTGATGGTGGCGGCGCGGAGGCGGCTTGGGTGGAGGGGGGGTGGGACTACGGGCAGGGCGGAGCGTCGGCGGGAGAGCGGGGAGGGAGCGGCGACGTTGGGCCGTAGGTTTGGGCGGGGGGGCGGGGGCTGGCGGCTTTCGGGGCCCCGGAGGGATGGAGCGCGAGGGTGCAAGGGACGCGGCGATCGCCGCGGCGGGGCGGGAAGGGAGGGGTGGCGGGCGGATGGCCGGCAGGGAGCGACGGCGAGGGAGGGGAGCGGGTGGTTTGCGGGCGGCGATAGGGAGGAAGGGTTTTTTCTGGGGCGGTGGAGGTGGGCGCGGGGCGCTGGTGGTTGCGGGCGACGCGCCGGAGCCGGAGACGTCTGCAGTTGGCCGTGCGATTGGGGGTGGGTCAACGGTCTTCCCGGACGGCGGGGATGTATGACCGTCCGTCTTGTGCGGAGATGAAGTAGCCTTCCGTGGTAGCGGTGGCACCGGAGCCCCACCTCCTCCGGTATTCTGCGGACTTGACGCGTGAGCTATCGTCGCTGCAGCCAAGGCGCTGGCCCGTCCCGAGTTATGCGACGCCACCGATTCAGTGCGTGGTATCGGGAGAGAGTCTGCCGACTTCTTCCTAGCCGGCGGAGGTAGCGGAGACCTTCCGCTGGTCGTCTGTGGAGAAGGAAATGCCGATGCGGGCCCAGACGACGCATGGGCGATCGCTGCTGCCATCAGCGCGTTGCTCCGCGCTGCAGCGATGGAGATCCCCGAGTCTGCCGATTCTGCCCGCGCGGCCGGAGGTTTCTTCGGCGGCGGAGGCTTGGTCTTGGTCCGTTCCGAGTCATTCGACGCCGGCGACTCCGTCCGCGCACCCGGGGGTGTTCCCACCTTCTTCTTTGGTAGTGGGGGCGCCGAACCCGACACGTGTAATTTCGGCTGGTTGGCGCTTGATGTCGCAAGAACTGTGCGCGCGGGGTTCGGTGGCCGAGCGCTGATGGCTGCCGAGGGAGGTTTACGCGGCGGCCCACGAGCCTTTCGTGGCAGCGGAGGCATCGGAGCTCCCCCTCCGTTGGTAACCTGCGGGCTCGAAGCCTGAGCTCTCGTCACTGCCGTCGGCGCCGCGGCCCACGGCTCTGTCCTTGCGTTTGCGGGTCGGCCCAGCTCTGCCTTCTTCCGCAACGTCGGCCCTCCTCCTCCTCCTCCTCCACCGGTGTTCTGGGGGCTCGAAGCATGCGCCCGTGTCGCCGCCGCCAGCGCGCTGGAACTCTCGGGGTTCTTTGGAGACACCGAGACCGGGGGTGGCTTCCGTGCGATCGGGGGCTTTGGGCTCGGACTCGGACTCGGAGCACCACTTGTTGCGACGATCGCAGCAGTCAACGACGGACTCGTTGCGGTCGTGCGCTGCTCGAACATGGATTTGAGGGAAGCGATACCGTCGAGCGACGAGGAGTCGACTTTCTCCGGGCTGACGGGGTGCTTCTGCGAAAGAATCGTCGGCTTCGTCGGGGATGGTGGGGAGGTTCCGTCCGCGTCCCCGAACAACTTCAGACGCTCCCGCACCGCGAGCCCTTCCCCTTCGGTTGCCATGGCTGACGACGACGATCCGGAGCGAGAGTGTCGTGATGAGCGGATATCCGAGCGCGATGTCCGTTGTTGTGGTTGGTGGCGTTGTTTTTGCGGAGGTCGTGGTTGGTAGTGCTGTTTTTGTGGTGATTGTGGCGCTGGTGCTACTGCTGGTTGCTTTCTGGCAAAGCTCAGCACAGCCGCGCAGAGAGCTGCGGAATCCGGGGCCGGAGATGCTGCTGCGGCTGGCATTGGTGCCTGCGTGCGCATGTCATTAAAAACGGGTGCCAAAACCGTAGAACGAGTGTGAGGGGATCGCAGTATTCGAAGGGAACGGACGGACGAGACAGAAGAGAGTGATAGTCTGCAGAAGACAGGACGTCGAAGGATGGACGGTGGCTTGCGCCGACAATGCCTGCTGCTTGTTTAAACAATCGACGAGACAGACGGAGCTGAAACGGTGTCCGAGCAGACCGGGGGCGTAGATGGGGAACGCCTGCGTGCTACAGCCGGCCCTCATTTAAGAAACCTCTCGGACAGAAAACAGTCTCCGATGTTTTAGGGGGGAGGTGTCGGTTCAAGCCCGCCTTGGTGGTGGTGCCATTCTGTCTCTCACCCATCTGCAGCCCAAACACACCCCTCGTGAGTCGTGACTCAACACGCCTAGGTATAACTATAAGGCCGCGGCATCGCGCTACTTCGCCCGGCGTCGTGTTGTGTGAGTGCAGTTGGCAGAGAGGGCACCGCCCGCAAGCTCCGATCCTTCGTGCGATTCGTTGGGGGCGTAGAGACCCCCGTCCTAACCACTGGCGAACAAAGCCAATAGCTATGTAGATACATATATGCCACCGCGGATATTGATTCCTATCCGGCAGGTGCTGCTACTACATGTGCGGCGGTTGCACACTTCCGTCGTCCGCCGGCTCGCGAAGTCCGGGGAAGAACCCATGCGTGTTTTCGTCGACGGCCAGACCAACACGATACCCCGAACGCCTTGGTGTCTGGACGGAGCGCTGTTCGCGGAAGGACAAGGACAGCCGATCCCACCATCCAAGCCGCGCGTTCACCCCGAGATTTGTGGTGCTTCACGAGATCCCACCGAAACACGAGCTTGTCTGACAGATAGCTACCGTACAAAGTGGGCGCGCCCTGGGCAATCTCTAGTCCCAGTCACTATCCTCGTCGTCCCCGACACAGGCCGTGTTGCTGGCGCCCCGGATGCCCGTGGCGGCCCTGGACTCCCTGTGCTCCTCCTCCTCCCCCTCCTCCTGCTTCCGTCGCAGTCTCATGTCTCCGGCCAGCAGGACGCCCTGCTCCACCAGCCACCTCTCGAAGCCCGGCAGCCTGGTCGCGGCCCCCCTCATCTCTCCGAGGCCGATCAGGTTCTTGCGGAGGTCGCCCTCCCGGTACACCAGTATCGTGGGGCAGTTCTTGTCCGGGTAGTTCTCGATGCACATGTTGCCGGGGATCTCGCAGAACTTGACCTCGGGGTACTTCCGCGCCGCCTGGCGGAACAGCTCCGAGAGCAGCCGCGACTCGGCGTTGCCGTGCGTCGACGACGACAGGTGCAGCAGCACAGGGTGTGTCGTCGACGCCTCCGTCACCTCGCGCGAGTATTCCGGCTTCGAGATCGGGTAGACTTCTCCGTGCAGCGCGGCGGAAGCGAGCGCGTTCATCTGCTGCATCCGTTTCCGTCTGTCCTCTCCCCCAGCAGCCCTAGGAATCAGCACCCCTCCCCCGCTCTCACATGCAACACGCACCTGTAGCTGGCGAGGAATTCCTCGTCCTCCTCGTCCTCGAGTTCGTCGAGCTCGTCGAGATCCTTCCCCTCGAGCCGGTTCTCGTGCGCCAGTCGTCGCGCCTCGGCGATCGCCTCCTCGATCATCGGCGTCGGCGACGGCGGCTTCTCCGGGATGATCTTGTGCTTACGCAGGATGTCGTTCCACTCCGTGTCCGCGTTCGCGTCGTCGATCGGCACTTGGACCGGCACGTCCGGCATCGCGGCGGGGTTCATCGTTGCGGTGTGCGGTGTGCGCTGCGGGTGCGGGTGCGGGTGCGGTGCGTGGAAGGCGGCGGTAGGGAGAGAGGCCGACGTGCGTACTAGATACTCATATGTGGATGGCGGCTCGAACGGGGATTGCCGCGTCAGAGGTGACGCCACGACGTTTGCGTGGCCCTGCACCTTGGTTACATACACACCTGCATACCTATATACAAAAAAGTCTGTCTACATATCATACATAACATACGTATGTGCGGCTCTTCACATCGATATTTGGAAGAAGAAATCGCAAAGGTGGTCGGCAATCGAACAAATCCGAGTGATCAAGTGCGTTCGAATTCAGATACTGTACATGTACGTAAGAGAGCGAGAGAGACTCATATCATATGTAACTCCAACTCGGAGGTCGGAGGGGGAGGGGGCAACTGGCACACACAGATCTCAGCGGCATCGTGATGGTCCGTCGCTCCGGCGCAACCTGCACACTCTTGTCCAATATCACTCTCATCTACCGGCTGCAGATACTTGGGTTCTCACTGGATGGTCCGCCGGACAGCCAGGAGGGATCCAGCATGCGTCGTGGGACCAAGCTCACTCCCCTTCAACTATCGTCAGTCGAGCCGGATAGGAAGCATGGATCAAGAGCAGAGTATATAGGATTTCCACCCCCAATCCCGCACCCATCAGTCCATCTGCTTTGCCCAGGCACCATTCAATGACCCGGCGTCCGCTACCGCAAGGTAGATGTCTCTTCCATAACACGCCAATCATTGTCCAGAGTAACTATACCACCTCCCCGAACCTTCCACCTCCCATCGAACAACAAACCGCCGAACTAACAACACACGTTACGCCATGTTTGGTATGCTCGCAATTCAACACAGAAGTAGTAGTAGAAGTAGATGTTGCAGCGGGGGAATGGAACATGAAACGAAAAACGAAAAGAACGGAAAAGCGAGGGTCGTAACGGAATCAAATTATGTACCTAGCCGTCCATGGCGCCATCAAAACAGAGTAAAACAAACGGCAACACGTTGTCAAATGAAAGGAACCCCGAAAGACTATCTATAGCCTCGTGTGATCGTGCGCGACGATTACCGAGCTAAAGCGCGTCCACTCCTAGCGGTGTGAACAGAGTTTCTCTACGTACCCGTGTTCGACTACCGTGGAGAACGAAGGGGCCGACATCGTTCATAGGAGTCATCGGGCCCTCGTGGCCGGTGTCGCCGCCGCTGCTATCGCTTGCGCCTTCCTCGTCGACGGGACGGCGGCTGGGCCATTGGAAGGTGGGCTGTAGCGGAGGAGTCTGGGGACCGACCGGGGGCACAGTCTCAGCCGGGGGTGCTTCTGAAGAGTTTGGGGTTGCCGCGGCGACCGCGCGCGGGGCCGCCAGGGGCGTGTTAGTGGTGGTGCCGCTGCCGGACGGTCCAGAGATCACTGCGTCGCCCGAGGTGATCGCAGCGGTGGCAGTGGTGGCTTCGGCGGCGCCCACGGCGCCGGTTGGCGACTCGGAATGCGACTGGTTCTGGGCGGGTGGGTCCAGGAATTCGGGTGATGGAACCTCCCAGAGCTCCTCCCTGAACTCGTCCTCTTCGATCTCACGCTCGAGATCCGCGATGGCACGACAGTTGGGACAAAGGAAGGTCGGGTATTCCTTCTCGACCAAAGGCCGGATGCATTTGTAGTGCCAAACATGCGAACAGGGCGCAACGAACAGGGACTGGCATGGCTGGAAATGTGGGATCAGCATCCATCACGATATCTACCTGTGTTGCGCGTCTCATTTCCGGGAGCACGTGAGCGACTTACCGCCACAGGGAGGAGACAGATCGCGCATTCGGAGGAGTTCAGCGAGCTAGTATCCGGGTCTTTCCCGGCCTTGGCGAGATTCCGTAACCGGCGGTGGGCGGACATGCTGGAGCCACGTAAGCCTACATACATCCGCCAAAGTTGCGGGGGGGGGCGAGGGGTTGCCATACTTGAAGTTGTTCAGCGACTTCTGCCATGCGCGGTTCAGCTCCACCCGTATCTTGACGCATTTGAAGATCTGCTCTTCGCCCCCTTTGAAGTCTATCCCCAGCTGCAGAATGTCGCCGTCGTTGAGGGGGTAGGCTTTGCTTTCCATGCCGGGAGCCGAGAGCCGGATGTGGTTCAAGAACGTCCCGCTGGAGCTCTTGACATCCTTGACGTACCACTGGCCGCCGTCGCACCAGAACTCGCAGTGCCGCCTCGACACCACCTTCGAACTGAAGCCGACGGGGGCGTGGGGGTTGCTGGCGTCGCGTTCGCTGGCACGGCCGACGCGGATGTGCTCGTCCCTCTGGCGCAGACACCGCTCGATGGGAGTAAAGTGCAGGGACTCACGGCTCGAGCGGACGTCTATGTAGGGCGTGAAGCGGATCGAGGGCAGGGGCTGATTGTCGGGGGGAAGGCCCGCGTGGGAGCCGCTGGTGTTCATGGTGCCGGACGCCTGCTGTTGCGGCGGAAAGGAGGGGGCGCGCGAAGATATAGCCTGGTCGATGGAGCGAACGGCGGAGTTGGGATGGGCAGCGTCGTCGGGAGGGGGTGGAGCGGGCGTAGCATGCACGGTGGGGGTGGAGAGCTCAGCAGCCGGAAGAGAAACGACACGTGACAGACCGCTCACGACACTAACGGTCGGGATCCATGAATTCAAGGCGGCGTTGTTCAGAGGCGAAGTAGCGCGGCGTTGGCGCGGGGGCCTGGAGGACGCCAGACTGGAGGATGGATTGCGGGAGGTTTCGAACGCAGAGGCGGCGAAGGCGGTGGCAGTGGCAGTGGTGGGCGCCGCGGGAGAGGGAGTTACGGCGGTGGCGTTTGCGGAGCGGCGGGAGGTGTTGTTGGTACTGGACGGAGAGATGGATGTGGTGTTGGTGGTGTTGGTGGTGTTGTTGGTGGTGTTGTTGTTGTTGCTGCTGCTGGTGGTGGCGCTGGAGTGGTGGTGGTTGTGCGCGTGAGTGTAGGAGCGGAGGTACGAGAGGCCTCGCAGCCGGACGATGCGCGAGCCCGGGGTGGCTGGCGACGAAGGGGAGGAGGAGACGGCGTTGGTGCTGGAGGGAGCGACGGGGGACACCGCGGGAGAAGTGGTGGCAATCCCAGCAGGCAACATGGCAATGGAATGCGCCCGCCCGCAGCGCAGCAACCGCTCTGTGGAAGGGGCGCGATATTCGAACGAGACGCAAGGGGGCTATGCGGAGCACTATCTATCTATGCGAGCCGGCGCGGTACCTTTTCGCGCGCAGCAGGCCGAGACCGATGGCGAGGCCGTCCGTCGATCCGCCGGTCCGTATGACTTGGCCGGGCCCGCAGACTGCCCCCGGCGCTGGTTGGGGGCGCGAGGTTGGATTCGAGGCAGGCAGACAGCGCCAGCGCGCTCGAGGGGCCCGTAGGACTGGCAGGCGGCGTTCCGAGGGTGTTCGGCGCGAGATTAGTGGGCGGCGACGGGCGTCGGGTGGGCGGCTGTCCGGCTCCGGCTCTCCTTCTTTCCTTGGTCCGGCCGCCGGCTGTCTGTCTGTCTGTCCGTTGTCCGTCCTGTCTCCGGGTCTCGTGCCCTCGGCTCACTCTTGTTTCCCGGTGCTCGGCGGCGGCGGCGGAGGCGTCGAGAACAAGGACGGGGAAGGGAAGGGGCGCCTGGAAGAAAGGGATGGCAAGCTCCGGGACTGGAGGCAGGGAGCAGCAGCCAAAAGCAGCCAGGCCAGAAGTGCGTGGGGCACTGGTTGGTGGAGCAGATAGAGTATGTAGACGATGCTCGCTGCTCGATTCAGTCTTGCTGCGCAGCATCCGTCCGCCGTGGGCAAAGCGGAGGCACAAAGACTTGCAGGTAGCCGCCTAGATTGCATTCCACCCACGCACCACCGCCCACGCAGATACAGTCTGCTCCGGTCCTCGAGGCCCAAGACGGAGAGGGAGGCGGCGGTGGCGGAAAAGCGGGGGAGGCTGGCGGCAGACGGGCGGGTGCTGGGGGGTCTGGGGCCAAGCCGATCACGCGCCAGATTCTCTGGTCCGACCGGCGCTGCCGTCACCACGGACGGGGCGTGGAGAGGTCACTCTGTCCACAGCACCATTACTGACTCGGCCACCGAACCCACGTCTTCATATCGTGGTCGCTGTATTCCAACGGGATTCCGCAACCCACGCAGTGCGCGTAGTATGTACATAGCACCTGCGGTGTGTGCAAGTGCGTCTTTAAGCTCGCGCTTGCTCGCTGGTTCCTCGATGGCCGTGGGCGAACCGAAAAACGGATGTCTCTGTATGGGCATTGCTCCACGATGGCCCCTCAAGTCCGATTCCCCGAGTCCAGATAGATGTCTTTCTTTCTTTCTTTTTTTTTTTTTTGTTTCTGTTTGCCCTCCGCCTTAACGTTTTTTTTTTCGTGGCGGGCCCAGAGCAGTTCTCAGTGGTGGCTTAGGTGATGCGGCCAGAAATGTTCGGCCTGGACCATGTCGGAACCCTCTATCTGGCAGGTGACTGGACTCCCCCCCTCCCCCGCGGGTGTTCATAATCATCGGTAATTACGCCTTGCCCCTGTACTCTACACTCTGTGCGATCGAAGTGAAGAGCCCTGCTGACGTCTTGCGTCCCAGCAAACCCTGCGCCTATGTAACATAACTGTGTCGTTGCAGAGATCGTCCAGCTTGGCCGGTTTGTTTCGGTTGATTAGGGTTGACGCTCAGAATGCGGGGGGGGCAGAAAGTATCGAGGCGGAGTTGTTGCGCCCGATGGCGAGGCCACACTCCGAGCAGATTTAGTTGGATCGATTCGCCATCGGATTAGATTAGATTAGATTAGATCTTCGATCGCTCTCATCTTCGATCGCTCTCTGCACGACACAGTTAGTGGCACAGCATAGAAGCCTAGTGGCTGCTTTGGCCAAAAGGCGCAGTATATATCTACATACCTAGTCGTCCCGTCATCGATGAGACGGTGTAAGCCCCGCAACATCGACACCAAACGCGAGGACAAGACTTCATCGCCCATTGGCGAAGCACGATGAGCTCCCCCTACAACTTCTACTTCGATCCACTAGGAGAACCCGGCGTCTTTCGGATTGCGATCTCGCCGTGAGCGACGGTTCCGACGACTTCCACCCCAGAGATCGAGATTTATTGGAATGCAAAGAAAGAAGATGGTGGCGATAACACGCTAGATACCTAGGAGAGCAGCGATATAGGGTAACTACGGCTTTGGAATGCAGAGCAACGTCCAGTCGAGTGAGCGGCGGATGGAGAAGACGGATAGTTATGTGGAAAGCGAACATTATGTTCGTAGGGCCAGTTCGCTTGAACGTGATACAAGGTAACGTGACCGCAAGCTCAACGCCATCGCACGCATCTTACAGCACGTCTCCCACACACAACACGCACATCGAACTCACGCGACCACCATGGACGCTCTGACGCAAGTCGCCGCCCACGACGGAGACGACGGCGAGATAGCCAGCAGTCTCGCAGTCCCGACCGAAGCTGAGATCGAGGCCAAATTCCCCAACCGGCCACGCAACCCCAACGAGACGCTTGCGTTCCACACGCTGTACACGAAGCTGTTCGAGCCGCTGCTCGAGAACAAGAAGAAGCGCACTGGCGTCGGACTGCGCGGAAGCCGAGAACTCAAACCCCACGAGATCAGACGCAAGATCATCGATACGTTCATCGCCAAATGGAGGAGTGAGGTCGGACCGGATATCTTTCCGGCGTTCAGGCTGATCCTTTGCGATAAGGACCGCGATCGAAATGTGTGAGTCGTGGATCCCGCTGCGTGTGTGGACGGGTGGGCGTGCTGATCTCGTTGGCCAAGGTATCACATGAAGGAGCAGCGCATAGGAAAGCTGCTCGTCAAGGTGATGAAGATCAGGAAGGACAGTGAGGACGGGCACGGCCTGCTCAACTGGAGGCTGCCTGGAGCGTGGTCCAGGAGCGCCGGCGATTTCGCCATGCGATGCTACGAAATCATAAAGAAGCGTCCGATGCGCAGTACCCCAGGGCCCTTAACGATCGCTCAAGTCAACGATATGCTGGATCGTCTCTCGCAAACCACCGGAGAGTAAGTAGCTGCCGTCTAGCGGTGCACGAGAAGACTACTAATCGGCCGCAGCGAAAACCAGCTGCCGATCTTGGAGGAATTCTACAATAACATGTGCGCCGAAGAGTTGATGTGGCTGATCCGCATCATCCTGAAGCAGATGAAGGTCGGAGCCACAGAGAAGACCTTCTTCGACGCCTGGCACCCGGACGCCGACAATATGTTCAGTGTCTCGTCCTCTCTGCGCCGTGTCTGCTGGGAACTATACGACCCCAACTTCCGCGTTGCAGCGGACGCCAAGGGCGTGACTCTCATGTCGTGCTTCCAGCCGCAGCTGGCGCAGTTCCAGAAGAAGTCGTTGACTACGGTGATCAAGGCTATGGGCGAGGCGGAATTCTGGATCGAAGAGAAATTGGATGGTGAGCGTATGCAGATGCATTTTGACGGCGGCGAGTTCAGATGGTGGAGTAGGAAGGCGAAGGAGTATACGCATCTTTACGGCTCGAACTTCAGGAACGGCAGTGTCTCCCGATTCGCCGAGGATGTGTTCGACGAGAGGGTTCATAGTATCATCCTCGACGGAGAGATGATCACCTGGGACCCCACGGTGGACTGCATCGTCGCCTTCGGAACTCTGAAAACCGCGGCGATCGAGACGAGCAACCACCCGGACGGAACGCAACACCGTCCGCTCTTCCGCGTCTTCGACATCCTCTTCCTGAACGGCCAGAGCCTCCTCGATTACTCGCTCAAAGAGCGCCGGAAGGCTCTGGCCGGCGTGATGACCTCGAAGCCCGGCCGCATCGAAATCCACGAATACCGCACGGCCTCGACCACCGAGGAGATCGAGGCCGAGCTCCGACAGGTTATCGCTAGTGCTGCTGAAGGCCTCGTGGTCAAGAACCCGCGCTCGATCTACCGCCTCAACGACCGCAACGACGACTGGGTCAAGGTCAAGCCCGAGTACATGACAGAGTACGGAGAGTCGCTGGACTGCCTCATAGTCGGCGGCTACTGGGGCAGCGGCAAGCGTGGGAGCATCCTCTCGTCGTATATGTGCGCGCTGCGCGTGGACGGCAACGCGCTGCCGCCGGGAGCGAACCCGATGAAGTTCTACAGCTTCTTCAAGGTCGGCGGTGGCTTCACCGCGAGCGACTACGCGACCATCGCGCACAGCACCGACGGGCTCTGGAAGAAATGGGATGCCGCTCCGCCGGAATGGCTCGAGCTGGCCGGCGGAAACCGTTACTACGAGAAACCGGACATGTGGATCCACCCCGAGGACTCCTTGGTGGTCGAGGTCAAGGCTGCCTCCATCGCGACCACGGACCAGTTCCGGATGAACCAGACGCTGCGTTTCCCGCGGTTCAAGAAATTGCGCCCAGACAAGAACTGGAAGACGGCGCTCAGCATCCAAGGCTTCCTGAAGCTGCAAGCCGAAGCGCAGAAATCCGCACAATCCAAGCAGCTCGACGTCGAACAGCGGCGACAGCGCAGCAAGCGCGCCAAGAAGGAATTCACCGTCGCGGGCGCAGACGAGCACTCTGTCCCGCGCTTCGCGGCGGTCCCCGGCACGCTCTTTGCGGGTCACGCCTTCTACGTGATGTCGGAGTCCTCGACGCGGCGGAACAGAAAGTCCAAGCCCGAGATCGAGGCGCTCGTCAAAGCGCACGGAGGGAGCTTCTTCCAGAACGAGAGCCACCCGCACATCCACGTCGTCGGCGACAGGAACACGGTCAAGATCTCGGCGCTCAAGAAGAAGGGAACCCACGACATCATCCGTCCGCAGTGGATCTTCGACTGCATCAAGCAGCACGAAAAGACCGGCGGCGGCGACAACTACCTCCTCCCGCTCGAGCCCGGCCACCTCTTCTTCGCCACGCCGCGGACCGCGCGGAAAGCCGCCACACGCGTCGACCCGTACGGCGACAGCTACGCGCGTGACGTCGACGCCGGCGAGCTGCTCGAGCTGCTGGAGACGATAGAAGTCGATTCCGACCTCGGCAGCGCTGCTGCCCCCGCAGAGCTGCCAGACGACGCCGAGCTCCCCGGCTGGATCTTTAGAGACTGCGCGGCATTCATCGACGCCGCGCCTAGCGCTACCGTCTACACGCTCGCGGCAACACCCATCCTCTTTGCGGGCGGCAAGGTCGTCGACCAGCTCGCCGCCGCATCGGGGATCACGCACGTTGTCGTCGACGCCAAGAGCGCGCCGCAGCGACTGCGCGACATCAGACAAGAGATCGCGACTTGGCCCCACGGGGTCCCGAGGGTCGTCGCTACCGAGTGGGTCACGCAGTCGCTCCAGGCCAGGACACTGCTCGACGAGGAGCGGTTCGTCGTCGCGTAATGTACCGCACCCACGCAATAGACTATGCACATATATCCGGGGTTTTTTTTCTCCACCATTCCGATGTCAGTACACATGTATGAAGATTGGCTTTCCCGGCGAGTGCGTGAGTGTGCCTTTTGTTTTGTTTTTTGTTTGATCGTGTCAACACACCCCACCCCCCCTTTTCCCGTCCACTTGGTCCAAGACACACGCATCGCATTTCGCCTCGTCTGTCTCCCCAAGCGCCAACAATCTCAGCCTGGGAGCGCACTCCTTTGCCTCCTTCCGCGTTGGCTCGGTCGATGTTCTCCGAGGCGGCCGACGGAGGCTGGGAGTGCGACTGCGCCATCTGCCATCGGACCGCCGCCGTCGTGCATGACCGGCTGCAATCCCCTGTTGACTGTCTGGCGCTTTCGCCAGCTGCCTGCTTCGTTTCCCGGCGCTGCCCCCACTGTGTACATATCTGCAGTAGATATCTATGATGCACTCTACGCGGAGCCCGCGAGATTGTTTTTCGTTCAATCGTTGATTGCGTGCAGCCGATCCAGACTATGGCGATGCATGTATGTAGATAGACACACACCCCGATTCCCGTCCACTTGTCCAACCGCCCTCGATCAGTCCGCAGGCGACTCGTTGTGGCCCCCCCCATCCTGCATGCAGCGCGCGCCAAGGAATGACAAATGGAAAGACCAAACCCCACTCCCCCCCCCCGCAGAGGCCATGGAGGAGGGCGTGGGGAGAAGCGCTGCTGTCAGCCCCCAGCTTTCTCTCCTGCTTCTCTCATCCCGCTCCTCGCTCCGGGCGTCTTCCTCAGTCTCGTGTCCGGAGTCCCGTCGCTCCAGTCGGTGGTGACGGGGAAGTGCAGGGCCGCCTGGCCGGCACCTCTCGTCCGCGAAGAGGCCCCGGATCGTGGATCGATCCTTGTCCCTCACGGTGTCCCCCTCTGTGCCTCTGGCGAAGTCCGCGGGAAACCGGGGCGAGGACTGCGGGAGAGCGGCGGCGAGCGAGTGCCGGCGCGTGATCCGGCAAGGGTCATGGGCCTGATTGGCTTAGATACAAGGTAGGTGTCTACCCACGAGCGTACGTCCGTGCCCGTGCTGGTGCATAGATACATACAATAACAAAAAGTGGGGTGAAATTGCTATTATATCCATACCGTATTGGGCAGGATCGAGTAGCTGTACGGTATTCGGTCCGGATGCGTATCAGCGCGAATCTAATATTCACTCCCATACGTACCGAGGCTAATACGGAAGGCATCCCGAATTCATCATTAATGCGTATTTGCACTCAAATACGTGTCGAACAGGATAGTGGCGTCACTACTGTATTCTCACGTAGCAGTCCAGTATCTGAATGGGCCCAGTACTACAGAGGTATTCAAGTCTTTATTTAGGATTGGGATGGAATTCGCGCCTGTGTAGCTATGGTTGCCACAGTATCAAGCAGATACTAAGTGAGGATCCGTATGGTTGCATATCAAGCAAACAATAAAAAAGTACGAAATTGGAGAGATACAACCAGATGTTATCACGGTGTCAGGATCAAGGTCGAGCGGATCATGGCCCTCGAGTGGAATTCGGGAGCGAGGGAATGTGTAGCAGCAGAAATGCGCGGCCGGAAGTGCCAGAATACAGGATATTCGTCGCGTTATTTGCTTGTGTGTTCGCTCAGGCGGCTTTTGTGTATATATTGCAGGCCACCACCAATTGTAGATTAGCACGCACCAACTTGCTTACATTCACTGTGTCCTCATTCCCGACATTGTCCTGATCGCCGTCCATGTCCTTATTCAGTCGCCGCTCACCCACTGCCCTCCCCCGCTCGTTCACAATGCTCCCCCGCTCATTGCTACATTGAGCCACACTGGACTCACCCCTTACTCATGTGGATCAATTGAAGCTAACAACAAAACAATTCCACCACCAGGTTTCAGCACTCTTTGGTACAAAATGCAGGTTTTCCGGAGAAATTGAATGTAAACCCAACACAATAGGCTGATCGGCCTGCATATCTCTTCTGTATACCTCATATGGCGCAAGGTATACCAACTCGTCCGGTACCTTCGTCATGGGCCAGCATATCAACATGGCTCGTCTGCGACTTCCGATGAGAACTGTAGCAATCCGATCAACTTGATAGAATACACCATCCATCCGGGAGCCAGTGCTTGGGCCTCCAACTATTAAACTTCCATCAGCGTCAATGGTCCTTCGTACGAAGCCTCCGGTCTTGAGTCTAATGCGTTTGGTAGAGCTTTCCTCCTCCATCTCGCCAACAAGAGAATGCCAGTAGTGAACTTTATAAGACATGCCTTCATATATAGAGGTTCCATACTGTTGTGTGTACGCTTGAAGTATAATTGGGATGTCTGCACCGTAGGCTTTCGCAGTTGACAGTTTCACTGGTTGTTTAACACGCATTCGATCGAATATGGTATGCAGCGTATCCAGTCTCCCGCGAGCAGGTATTGAGGCTATCTGCATCGTTGTCGTATCCGAATCGGTTTTGTTGCTAGGAGTCGTGTATTTCGGAGCCTTTGACTGGCTTGGTGATCCAAGAAAACTTTCCTTGAGATAGGTGCAGGATTCCATAACTCTTGAAAATTGAGCAGTGAATGGATGATTCGGAAATGCTCCATCTGCCATATGTCTCATTGTCTGGACATTGTTGACTGCTTTTTCCAGCTGCAGAAGCCGCTCCTTACAATTGGTATGAGTAACCTGACGTTTGGGGTTCCGATACATCTGTTCACCCAGGGAAGCCATTACGTTGGAAGGGGTTCCGTACAGCTGAACATCTTGCTGATAGTGGTTTGCCAGGTGGATGTTGGGAACTTCGGCGCGCTTTTTGAACTTATCGGTAGAGAGAAAGACCTTCTGCAAGTGTATCCGCTCCTGAACCAGTAACTTGGAGAGGTTATGATACATGTCCTCCGTCACAGTTGCCTGGTGGGTGTGGTATATGACTTCGGCAACGAGAAACGCAGTCTTCACCAGAAAGAAAGGTGGATCGAACTTCCGTAAGTCATCATTGTTGTAATCGGGGAATGAAAACTGTCGTCGAAGTGCCAATTCAGCACTGGGTTTAATGTAGTGTGGTACATTTCCTCTGGTAGCTCGCATTCTGGGTAGCCGATTCTCGTCAACTCCTCCATGGACATCAAACATCCGGAGAAGGACAAATGGGTTCAAAAGAGCGAGCCGGCCATTTTCAGCGAAGACCATAGATCCTTTGTGGGTGACGGGATTCTGTGGCTGTCCCCTGATATAATATGTAAGAGTGATATCCAACCCTGAGAAATCAAGAAATCACTTACCAGCCATAAGGTACGTTCATATGCTGCCAGGCATTCGAGTATGCATCGCATCCAGAAGTGGTGAAGATCTCCTCCATCAAGGCAGTGTGAAGATACTTGGCTAAGCGTAGCTCACAGTGCATTGCATCATTCGGGAAGGCAGTATGGGGATCGAGAAGTTGGAAGACATTTTTCCCGAAAGCGAAGCCATCAGGTAATAATCCAAACCGATTGAGAGCTGCCTCTGTATGGTTTTGATGTCTTAGATCCTCGGTGATTGGCATATAGCGTCCAATTCCTGCGAATGGAATGGTGATAGAACCTCTGTCAACATCGGATACGAAGCAGTAACGACATCCTAGTTTTGACTTATGTGACCGAATTCCAGCGTTGGCATTTTGCTGGGGCATATCGCCCAAAATGCACAATGGAAAGGCTGTCAAAATCACCTCCTCACCAGTATCAGGCATCATCAAACGGATACCTTTCTCAAGGCTAGGCATTTCGTCGGCAAGAGTTTCAACCATATCCGTTGTATGCGAACCGAAAGGTCCGTACATTAGAACGAACCAGTTGTGTAGCTTGTGACGCGAGTCCTTGCTAAGAGATGCTGGATTGATGTACAGGCCATCGATACTGCAATAAGCATTCTTGAAAAGACCGAAAGCATCCAGGAATAGGGTGAATGGCAACGAAATCCTTCGATTAATCGATCCAGCATCTGAAATCGTATTGGAAGTATTCCGATTGGGCTGTACAAATTTCTTAATCACATAGTCGCGTCCAAAGTGGATGAGCTCCAGTTCAGCAGGAAGGCGATGACGCTGATCGACACGTCGAACTAAACAGGACTGCTGTTTAAATGCTATATAGCGGACGCAATATGTCATTTTGTGTGGAAGCAAGGCCGCCGGTGGAGTTTCGTAATCGAGGAAATAGACGTAAACCTTTTGAATGATGTTATCGACCGGTATGATCAGTCGTTCGTCCTCCATCAAGACAAGTTCAGGGAGAATGATGTTTTTATCCTCCATACGCGGATGGGCTGGTAAGGGTACTCCTTTGGTGGCAGATATATCGTAGGCCTGCTGTACCAGCTGTGGCCAGTTTAATCTCCATCCTGAGGGGAGCTCTCCAACAGGTAACAAGCGTTGAATGACCGCAACTGGGGCGTTGATTCGTTGGTCAACAGCGATACCACTGACTCTGCCAATAACTTCAAGAACAGGTGATGCAGGATCATGGAAAATGACACAATCTGAGGGAAATAGTGGCTCCATTGGCGATTGATCGGTGACGTGGTCTGTAATGAATGCGAATTCGCCGGACGTGGTGCGGACGCTTCCCAACCAAGCATCACCATGGTAAAACTCAGTCCGAGATCGATCGGATGTGATAACACCCAGTCCGAAATGCATCGCCTTACAAATTGCTGGATTTGCTAACCACAATCGACAATATTCCAATAATTCAAAACGGTATACTGGACAAGGGGACTGGGCTTTCGGTCGTAGTTTTGAAAGCTGAACAGGAATCGGATATGAACGTATTTTCTGAAGAGGTATGTTTCGGCGTATACGGGACTTCAGTGTACTCAGTGTCTGTGGTAAAGAAGCTATAGCATCTAAAGATGCTAGTTGTAAGACCTCCCGTAGGCCAGTATATTGCGTTTGTGAGATATCACAAGAGGTGACAAACACCATCAATGCAATATGGAAGTCGCAGATCTCTGAATGTTCGGTTGTTGGTCCATCGGCAATGGTGTATAGCCTTTCGTTCACTTCTTCAACTTCTACTTCATCCTCGCTCTCTGGTTCTGGGCCAAAACCATCTTCATCAATAAGACTGTTGATATGAATTTTTGGATTCTCAGTATCAAGTGTCGAAGGAAAGTCTGCCGGATCTTCGTCTGAGTCTTCATCGTTTTCGTGACTGCCATCATCGCCTATAGGAAGCCCGATGGCATTGAGTTGTCGCTGACCATAAATGGGGAGATCTTCAGCTTCCTCATCGGCTTCGTCGACCCATTCTGTGGTGTGCTGGTTTGAATTGACTGGATTGGCCGTAGGCAAGACTTCGGTAGTACTGGAGTGCCACGTATCGAAGGAAACAGGATTTTCATTGTTGAACATTGGCTTACAAGCCTTCACAGGTCCGGAAGGAAGTCCAGACTTGGCAAAGTTGAAATCAATTTTGAGTCTAGATTGGCAAACAGCAACAGCTGTGCCATTACGGCGTGTTTCGGAGGCTAGATACAGTAAGCTATGAAGTTACATTGCAGGAGAAGTGCTTAATGTATACCTTTTGGCTTTTTGCGACGTTCCAGATATGATCGCCGACGGAATTCCATGATGAGAAAAATTTGTTGGTTGGAGAGTAGAAGTGGATTAGGTGATAGAAAGGGGGTTGTTGTGTAGTGTATGGAATGGGGATATGTGGTCAACATCGAAATTGGAGTAATGTCAGATTGTAAGCATGACACATCACTCGACACATCAATTTTCTGGGCTACAATATAAGTTCTCCATTCGCAGAAGGCGCAGCGGACGGTGAACAGGAAAGGACTGTATATACATCGTCATGATCCAGATTGCTCGTTTCCATCGATTTGCTGTACTCAACGATGGTTTCATAGATTTGCTGTACTAAACGATGGTTTCATCGCCGGCGCGCAGAGCATTTTACGGATTTGCTGTACTCAACGATGGTTTCAATGTACTCATCAGATTGTAGTATCTCCAGTATCTTCTGTAACATAATCTCTGCCACCACCAGTTTGCCCAACACTAGCATGCCTTCCAACACAACCACCACCACCACGACCACAACCACTACCACTGCCACCAGCACCACCACCACCACCACCACCACTACGATCACTACGACAATCGGCATCACTGCTACCACGCCCACTACTACACTCCCGAACGCCATCACAATTAACGACTCCACAATGTCCGGCACAAACACCTCAATCTCCCGAAAACTCTATCATCTTGACATCACCAACATTCGGTTTGCCAATTGTGGTCCAATCATTGAAAAAGCACATAGCCGCTTATCTGGTTGTGAACGGCAGCCGAGTACCCGAATGGCTGACTTTGTCTGTATGGCACACCAATCACATGGAAATATGTATCAGCTAACTGGAAATCTGAGATTTAGATGTTCCCTACCGGATGTGGCCGAGAAGGGCACCTCAACCTGGTGATGAGGTTGAGTTTGGTATTGAAATGGCTTCGAATGGGGAGAAGGGTGTCATGATGTACACCGATGACTACAAGCTGGGCTGGATCCGTTGCTATCATCTTGAAGAGATCATGAAGGCGATCGAGTATGGAACGGATATTGCAGGTGTCATCTCTACTGTTGATCCCTTTACCTGGATGCATGGCCGTCAATGCTACTGGGGAACAGTCGAGTGGTACATCAATGCTTGGGAGGAGGATGAGGAAACTGAATGAAAGCTAGCACAAAAATGTGGCAAATAAAAAGTCTTGAACAATGAACTGACTTGAATTCGATGATTTGAGTGATATGTCCTACAAAGACATCCACCCTAACACAGTCACTGAAAGCCAAGTCAAACACTGTTTGGCGGAATATCATCAAGGGTTGCCTCCGCACGCCCGACCCTATCAGAAGTTGACGCCAAATTTGAAAACCTATGAATAGGTGTCCTCTCATCCGGATTTTCCGGCTCAGCTTCGTTGTCAGATAGACCTGGAATCGTATACTCAGCGACATTTAAGAAATCCGATGCACGAGTGGTTTTCGTTTCGCGTGACTGCACAACTCCCTTTCTTGGCCAGTAGACGAAGATTTGCTGAGGGTTGTAGTTCAGTTGTGTCAGCTGGGCGCCTATACCTCGGATATCCTGGTACAACATCGTCTGGTGGTATGCAATAGGGTTCTGGCGGTGTTGATGTATTTTCTTCATCAGGTGGGGGAAGATGTATCGATACACCTGCCTGCATTCCGGTGATCTCGATAAACTCTCGTGAAAGTTGACTGTCCGAGAGTTGATTTTATCGAACAGCTGGTTGATGTAATCTCCGTTCATTTTGCTTGAATACGCCTGTCCTCAGTATTAGAATGAGTACAGTGGATGGTTTGACAACTTTACAGCAGGCTAAGCTTACATTTAGCAGAGCGGACTCTGGAAGATCGTTCCTGCTGTTTAATGACATAAGCTGCCATTGCATCGTTTTCGCCTCTTTCATCATGCGGGACCACCAGTTCTTCCTCCACTCAGATAGACGTGTACAGGCAGCGTCGTATTCGTCAGAGAAGGTGTCTACTTTTCCACCACCAGTAGCCACCTGAACTAACTGTTCGAATGCTTCCTCGGGAATATCCAGGTATATGAAGAAGTACGATCTTGCCACCAACATCAACTTGCCGTGGATAGCATGACCCTCCTTGAAGGCGCCACGAAACTTTGATGTATTGTACTTTCGTTTGGTTGGATCAACCACAACACCTCCTGGGATAAATGTTAGCCAAACGAATAGATTTGGGATATGTAGCAACACTGTACCATGTTTTTCCACAAGCTGACGGAGTCCTTGGTGGGTATCCAAACTTCCCTTTGGAATCTTGAAGGTTACAGTCTCCAAGTCGTCCCCAGTCTCCTCATCAAAGGACTCCTCGATATGTTGCGGGTCGTTCGGAGATGATGCAGGATCATCTGTAGAAGGACTGTTCTCCCTCGAGATTCCTGCACCAACTGGAGCTCTTATACGCGTCTGGTGGGAAGCTCTGGATGATTTTGGAGTTTGTATAGGTGATTGGGATCTTGAAAGGTCGCGGTACCGCTGCTGAGTTTCTTTGCTTCGGGGAACTGGTGTATCCTCATCGGTCGAATCGTGACGCTGACGTTTCCGATTGGTTGATGATACCGAACCAATTTTTGTCTTCAAGCGAACCGGCGGAGTGGCTTTTGGCAGCCGCCTCCGTGATCTGGAGCCAGACATTGCGAAGGAATGGCTCCTGCTTGGAGTACTTGGTTGAAGGTTGTGGGGTTGAAGGTTGTGGTGTTGTTGGGAAAAAGAATTTGGATGGGTTTGAATACCAAATATCAAAACGAAACAACAATAGTAAGCAGCAATATAGTATGCAATATTTCTCCACGCTTTACTGCCAAGACGAGGGTCAAAACAATTACATGCCCTAACGATATCATCAGGTAGTGAAAATATCCTTCATACCAGGATTGCCCTCTTTTCCTCTTCTGTACACTCATTCAATACAACGAGAATTGTGACCCCGCAGCTGCCACCAACCGCTCATACTTGGCGCTCATGCTCCCCTGTCGTCTGATATATCACTGCCCTTAATCCTCTCAAGTCTCTGTTCACTGCTTTGCTAATTATGTACCGGCACGGAACTACAGGATCATATAACCCTTCGCGAAAACCGAATTATCACCCCGCTGCTGCCACCAACCACTCATAATTGCCGCTCATGCTCCCCTGTCGTCTGATATATCACTGCCCTTAATCCTCTCAAGTCTCTGTTCAGTGCTTTGCTAATTGGGTACCGGCACGGAACTACAGGATCATATAACCCTTCGCGAAAACCGAATTGTCACCCCGCTGCTGCCACCAACCGCTCATAATTGCCGCTCATGCTCCCCTGTCATCTGATATATCACTGCCCTCAATCCTCTCAAGTCTCTGTTTTGTGGTTTGCTAATTGTATACCAGCACTAAACTACGGCGTCAACGGAATGAGTGCTCGACAGAGACGAGTAACGCTGGACGAGTGCCACCAGTTTCAGGAGAAAATAGAGGAAATGGCAGAAGCGTCGATGATAACTGACTGAATAGAATACAAGAAGTTGCATGAGATCGAAAGAAGAAGAAGAAAATACCCAGCAGAAAGCCCTCCTTATTTACATGCGTATTTATACTCACATGCATCCCCATGCAACTCACATACGTACTCGTACTGACTTCTCTCATGCAACCGCGCCTGGAACTGATATGTATTCCAGCGAGGTGCCATCTCAGCCAGCTAACATTCAAATGCCCGAGGCGTTCCGGAACAAGTTTCTGTTCCAGCCAGCTAACCTCTCAATGCACAGGGCGATACTCCGTTTCAGCGGCAAGGCCTCCAATGCATGTGGCATTCCAGAACGAGCTGCCGTCCCAGCCAGCGATTTTTCTAAACGACAAAATCAAGCAACCAAATCCAAACCTTCCGACCGCCGAGACTTGCGCCATGACATCTGCTGGTATTCCTTTGCAGTCTCTGTTTCGTGGTATACCAGATGTGTACTGGCACCAAACTCCAGCATCTGTGCTCATGCATCTTACGGTTGCCACCCATTCTGATGGCAATTATACTTACGCTTCGACAGCCGACACTGACAATCCCAACTGCAAATGCCCTTGTGCTAACTATCGATGAAATCATTACATAGAATATACAATATAGACGCAACAGATATGTTGTGCCGTGGCTACAGGTACCAAACCCGGTATTGACATGATAGATGTGGGTGTGACTGACAAGCACACATGAAAAATGGAATTAGGACAAGCTATGAGGAATAATAGACGAGCGAGTGGAATAACCGGCAAGCACATGACAATAATATTGGATGGCGCAGTACCAGTGCTGGGCGGCAGGAGTAAGAGGTTTTATCTGGTATTGCACCTTCATTGGCGAGAAACAACCATTCAGGAATAGACTATTAATCCCCTAAAATACAGTAGATAGACAGTATTGGTGCAGAATTAAAACCCATACGCATCTAATTGGATAGTCTGCTGTTACGGCAGTGTAACTGTAGCCTACTCAATACAAATGTCTGTTCAATACCGTCTGCATAGGGTACTGATACGGTATTCAACCAAGTATTGGATCTTATATCCATTTGTTGAATACAAAGTACGTGTAGTACTGAAACCGTAATGCTTCAGTATCGGGTAAAATACGAGGGGAAATACCAAGGATACGTATCATGTACGATAGGGTAGTAATACGACACTGCTACAGTATTGCCACAGTATGCACAAAAGATCAGACACTGTATGTCTCCAGTATGCATTCCGTATCGTACTAGGTACGGAATCGAACTCGATACGTACTGGAGCGCTAATACGTATTGGCTTCAATTCGGAATCAGCCCTGATACCGCAATATGGCAGCATTCAACTAGTGTCGCGGATCAGGCGGCTGATTAGGTACTGGTACAGTATGACTATGGTAGCAATTTCACCCCACTTTTTGTTATTGTATCTAGAGCGGAGCATGATGCTGCGGAGAGCCCGCCGGTGGCTTGGCCGTGGCACTATTTTTATTTTTATTTTGCTTTCCTTTGTTTTTTTGCTTTTTTTTTTCTTCCGGTTCGACGGGCAGCGACTTCGCTTTCTGAGATAGACAGAGAGAGAGAGAGGGCAGCAAAAGGAGAGGCCGGCCGCGAGGCGAAACAAACGACGACAAAGCGCACGTGGGCTGGCAAGTTACCTAGCACGTATCTACTCTACATGTGTACGTGAATCCCCCGACGTCCATCCGTCATCTGCAACGTGTGC
>Ga0307516_10001244_pt1 | contig 35447 bp, 37 predicted proteins | sample 19_EM_MG_FD_203310 | JGI IMG/M metagenome (GOLD analysis project Ga0307516, IMG submission 203310) | Populus trichocarpa ectomycorrhiza microbial communities from riparian zone in the Pacific Northwest, United States - 19_EM | ecosystem: Host-associated > Plants > Roots > Unclassified | place...
GCCCCCCCCCCCCCCCCCCCCCCCCCCCCCCCCCCCCCCCCCCCGCGCGGTACGGGTAGTAAGCGATTCGATGAGATGGATCGGGTGGGTGAAGGAGAACTAGCAACTAACGGGCGGTCGTGCAACACACCGGGGGTTTATATGTACCTCCTGATGTTGGGGGGAGACCGAGAAGGGGGATGGCGACGGAGGAGGAGGAGGGAGAAGGAGAGGGGAGAAGAAAAGCCGGAACGACGAGCTCTCGGCGGCTTTCAGACAGAAGGGGGGTGTGGACGGACGAGAGGGAGAAGTGAAGGGGGATTTCTAGTAGATGTTGGAGGTGGCAGCGACGGCAGCGGCAGCTGGACGGGGCCGGGCTGGGGAAGGGCGACGATGCCTGTCTGCCGGGATGCGAGCAGGGCGGCGGGATGGGGCCGGGGGGGTGGAGGAGAGCAGGAGGAGGAGGAGCGGCGCAGGAGCAGGAGCAGGAGAAGAAGAGGAAGAGGAGACGGAGGCGGACGAGAGGAAGACGGATGGGCAGACACCGGCACGTCTGCGGTGGTGGTGGTGGTGGTGGTGGTGGTGGTGGTGGTGGCGGCGTGCGTGCGTGCGACGGGGCGCGACGGAGCGGAAAGCAGTGCAAAGTATTTCTATCTCCCAAGCCCGTCGCCTCGCAGGCGGGTCTCGTCTCGCTGACTGAGGCGATCGCTGCCAGTGCCCTGTCGCATCAATCAATTCTGGAAGAAGCCGAGCGACCGACGGCCAGACTAGCCGTGTAGCGTAAGGTGTGCGATTGCATGGTTCAACGCTCCGATTGGCCGGCCGGGGGGCCTGTCGCACATTCGCAACCCGCAGCACGGCATGGCTGCGGCCCTGCTGCCTGCGGGCCAACGTGAGGTGGCAGTGTGGAGGCCGCACGGCGTCGTGAGGCGGCGGCGGACGAGTCCTGGGGAACCCGCGGCGCACGGCCGGCCCTCGCCCGCAGCAGCGGAGGACAGCCGGCGGCCGCTGGGCAGATGCGCCTGTTGCCGCCGTGCACCGCGCGCGCGCGAGACCGCTGCCCAGCGCCGCCCGCGGCCGGCGGCGGAGCGCTTCCGAAACACGTATATATGCAGCCCGCAGGACATCGCATGCATGCGTATCCAGACGACCGGCACACGGCGTCTTCTTGGGTGCGCGGCGCGGCGGCGGCGGCGCGTGGGCAAGGGTCCCGCCCTGAGGAGTCCGCGCGGAAGCGGTGTGTGGAAATAGAGTGCAGCGACAGCCACGGACCGCGGCGAAGCGGAAAGGGGAAGGGAAGGGAAAGGAAGAGAAAAGAAAAAAACCCCGAAAAAGGTTTGTCCGAGACCTCGCGATCCCGCCCCCCCCCCCAACGGATCCTGCTCCTCCAGACCGTAGTGCGCCCCATCTCCGCTGCTCACTGGCAGCACGGCTATGCGTGGCCCGCTGTCGCGTCGAGAACGAGAACCCGCACGCCGACAACGACACTCGCGCCCGTCCCAGCAGGTCCGATCAGGTCGTCGTGCATAGAGCAGTTCGTCGGGCCCTACGCGGTCGAGTTGGTTATCGTGGCACGCCAAATGGCCCACGGCCGCCACGGCCAGTCAGCCAGGCCAGCCGGATGGACTCCGGCGAGCATGGAAAAAGAAAGGAAAAGAAAGGAAAAGAAAAGAAAGCCAGAGCCAATGCCAAAGCCAATGCCAAAGCCAATGCCAGAACCACGCAGAGTATAGCCTTCCGTCTCGGCAGAATTGACGTGCGTGGCTTCGACAGCGCGCTCTCTCCTCCGCCCCGAACCGCCGTCTTTGGTGGTGGAGTTGTTGGGTGGCATCGCGACCAGCCACAGCCCAGCCGGCGGGGGAGCGTGTGTTGACATGTCGAAGCTTTGGGCGGATCGTGGCGAGGTCAGCAAAAATGAAAGAACCCACCCAAGGGGGTTCCACTAATAGCGTTCGGCATTATACCCCCACCGTCGCCGGGCCGGGTCGGCCACCTGGTGAGTCGTGGATGGGATGGGATACGTACTAGTACATAGGATGGGATGCGTGGGATAGGATGGAAAGGAAGGGAGGAAAAAGGAAAGAAGAAAAAAAAAGAAAAAAAAAACACCAACCCTCCCCAGGTTGCACATCGCCGCACATAGGGTATGTATGCATGTGTCCAACTGCGGCCTCGTCCAGTGACGACGGATGGTCGTCGTCGCCGGCGTATGCGCGGACCGACTCGTGGCCCGAACCAGTCGGAGAGCCAGACCCGAACGGAGAATTCGCGGCTTATTTCCGTCCTCTCTCTCTCTCTCTCTCTGTCTCTCGACCGGTGGGATTACGTCATTCCGCCATTCCGCACGCGGGTACACGCAGGCCGAGCGAGACGCTGCGCTGCGTCCAGTGCGTGGCCTGGTTCTGGGGGCGCCGTCAGCACGGTCTGTGTAGGGTATGTAGAGTACGCCAGACACAAATCCTGCTCGCGTCCCTTCCGCTGCCGCTGCTCCGCTCGCATCGCATCGCACCGCCCCCCTCCCCTCCAACCACTGTTGCTGCCGTTCAACCGTGCATGATCTCCCGGAGACTTCGGAACCCGCCATGACACGGGGGGCAGTGTGGCAGTGTGGCAGCGGGAGCGAACGAGCGAGAGAGCGGAGTGGGTGGTATATAAAAACAACAGCTGACCATTCCGGCTTTGCTCCGGCTGGTCGGTTGGGCGGCTGGGCGTCGAGTGCGCAGCTGTGCATGGCCTAGTGGCCCTCTGCTCGGTCGGGTCGATACTCGTCCGGCTCCCGTCGTCCCACTGCTACTAGAGTACATATATCATACATACATACAGGGAGGGTATATATGTAGAGTACATGGAATTCTGGCAGAATCCCATCACGCCCCTTGTACATACCGGGCTTAGGCTTGCTGCATATGTGTGGTGTGGCATACGCGAGCACCACACGCCGCGCGGGGCTCGTTCCGGGCGCCCTGCCGCGCCATGCCGGATCAACGTGACGCAGTGCAGCGCGGCGCATGACATCGCCGGAAACGGAAAAATAAATAAATAAATAATCAAAATCAGGAATCAAAAATAGGATACATACACACTTCATATACACATCGTTCTATATACAAAGCAACGTATAAAATAAGATGGAACAAAACCAAAAGTCAAAATCAGCGTCACCTCTCTCATCCGGAAGCAACGAAAGCATGTACGCACTCTATCCGAAGCGGTGCTCCTTGTCCCTTTTGTTTCCTTCTTTTTTTTCTTTTTTTTTTCTTCCGTTTTCGTTTTCCTTCTGTTTCCTTTCTCCCCCCCCTCCCCCCCAACTGTTTCCGCGGAACATGCCGCCCACGGAAGAAAAAAAAAAGATATAAAAGAAAAATTGCTGCCATGTATGTACTGTATGTAAGTACATATGATGGAGAGACGTACGCACGAGCTGACGTTCTACATACATCCCCAAATTTCGTCCACACCCACCCGAGCGCTCCGCTCCGCCTTGCCGACCCGACCGAGCGAGAGTCCAGCTGCGGTGCACATATCTAGATATCCTGGTGCTATGTATGTAGAGTATCTAGTGTGTATCTATGTATGTGCGAGCGGGCTGCGGAGCTTGTCCCTGCCAAGTCGCACTCTCCTGTGCCGCACCACGGCTAGCGTACGTAGACTATGGCGACGCTACCGACTGCATGCGTGGCCACCCGGCAGATACCGAAGTGAGAGGGATCTCTTTTGGGGGGGGGGGGGACGTAGTTAGCGTGCGCTACGCACTGCATCTCACTCGTCTCAACCGTGCCGTGACATGACTCAGCGCCGTCGGGCTCGCTCTGCCGCGATCTAAATGGGCCCGCATGCAGTTGCTGGTCATGCGAAAGAAAAAAAGATAAAAAAGCTGGGTGTCCACATGCCGGCCCAGAGCAGGCGAGCGAGACGATCTTGCCTGGGGGGGGCGCCTGCCTGCCGGCGTGCCCACTTGCACTCTAAACTCTGCCGACCTGTGAAGCGTAAAGGTTATCGACGGAAAAAGAAGGTATCCATGCGCTCCAGATAGAAGACACACGTACGCAGAGAACATAGGTAAAACCGTAAAGAAAAAAAAAGAAAGAAGGAACGCCCTGGCGGCTATGTAGCTTTCCAGGTGCGCGGACGGAGCCGGACTGAGCCGGACGGATCGGCGGCTAGAGTTTGGTTGGGTTGCGAGCGGTAGAGTGCTGCATCCTCCCAACGGAAAGCCCGAGGTCCGTCAACGTCGAAACCTCGCTTCCGTATCCGGGAATGTAGCCGCGTATTCTAGATACTCTGGATGCTCCTGCCCTGCTCCCGCCCACTCCTCGTCTTCGTCTTCGTCCTCGTCCTCTCGTCCTCGTCCTCCTCCTCCTCCTCCTGTATTCCTACGCAAGCGGCTTCGCCTTCTTCGCCTCCTTCCTCTCCCTCGCGATCCCTCCCCGGCCCTTCGCTAGGTTCGCACACACTGACCTCTGATGACAGGACGGGTGCAGGCATCGATCCGCTCCCCAGGCGTGGCGCGGTGCCACCTGGATTCTCCGCTTCCCCCGCAAACATCGATGTTTCGCCCAGGGCCCAGACCCCGGGCCAGACGTGGCTGGCCGCTGAAACCCGGCGGGAAATCGGATTACTGCGCGCTACGTACCCCTCGACTCGCGGATAAAGCAATATCGCTGCCGGCCGCAGAGCCCGGCAAGTCGAGGGCTCCTCTCTCGGCGCGGAGGAGCTGATCCGAACTCGACAGGCTGTTGGCGATCCCGTCGTTGCACACGCACCGTTGCGGAAAAACGGAGAGGGACACTCCGCTCGGATTAAGGTTAGTCGTGGCAAGCTATATAAAAAAAAAGGGATCCTGCATGTTTCCCTGACGTTGTTGCAGATCTCCTCTGCTGGCTGCTCTGTACATATGCACACAACTGTGGGCCGGATGTGCGCGGCATCGCCCTGTCCTCTGCAGCTGGCCGCTGACGCTATCTGCCTCAACGTGCTCCGGAACCTACATTCATGTTCCAAGACCAGATCCAACCGCCGACCGATCCCCATCGAACGCAATACGTAAGGGCCATTGGCCGGCGCCAGACAGAAAGTGCCACATCCATCCATCTACATACGGCCCCGGACGGCGACGACGACGGCGCGTCGAATCCGCGGGCGGGTAACCCGTAACTCGCATCCCCTCCGTCCGTCTCCCCCCCAGCACCCCCTGTTTAGCGGTGTTCGGTTCACCGGCGACAATTCCGACTCCCGAGCGACGACCAGAGAAAAGAAAAGCGAACCCCCCCAGGAGCCGTGGGCGATGTGTGTGTGTGCACATGGACCGTCCACCCACATGCGGACCTCCCGCTAGGCACTTGCTTAATTACTCTTTTTTTTTTTTTAATTTTTTTTTTAATTTTTCTGGGGCGTTGACCGGATGGTGTTCTGAGACGGTCCGTTGCAGTCGTCGTGTGCTGCGCCCTCGAACTTGGACGGTAGTCTGTCTCATCCGGTGCCGGTTCCGTGGGCGCGCGACACATCACCCGTCCCGACGGGGAGCTGGAACCATGTGTACTCTATTATGCATGCACACGAGAAGGGGGGGGGGGGGACCAGGAGCTGATGAGAACAACGGCTGCAAACCTCCCCGTCGTACCAGACAACGTCCCAGGTCGCACGGCGGGATGGCAGAGTGCACCCCCCCCAGTGCCGCCCCGGATTTGCAGTGTTCGCGATCCCCGCTTTTGGTGCCGGGTGCGAGCGGTTACCTTGACGCCCCTTCTCGCCGCGGACACTGCGGATAACCATCCCATCCCATCGCAGCACATCGGACACCGGCAGGCGCAGGGCGGCTGTGCATGCATGCACCAGCGCTGAGCAGTGCAGTGCAGTGCCGACCGGTACGTTCCGTCGTGAGCTGGCTCGGTACATAGGGCTGGGAAAGGGGAGCGTTGAGATATCTCTGCAGGGCTGGATTCTGGTGCGTGTCGGAGCCCGTCGGCGAGCCCGGGCACGTGTGGCTGGCGATCGAGCGGAATTCCTGTAGCACCAGCTAACCGCAGCACATGTCTCACCTCACTTCACCTCACTTCACCTCACTTCACCTCTCCTCACTTCACCTCTCCTCACTTCACCTCACCTCATTACCCCACCTCAACACCCCACCTCAACACCCCACCTCATCACCCCACCTCATCACCCCACCTCAGAACTCGCCCACTTCACGACCCCACCTCGCCTCACCGCGCACATATCGTATGCCGCGGAAGAGTACGGATATCCACGCGTCATGGCAGGTAGTGCGCCTGCCAGCGAGTGATATCACATGCACACCTGTAACCGGAAGCACCGCCCCCCCCGGTCCGCCGAGTACGTAGATAGTTGCCGTGCATATGCACCGGCAAGTGCGTAGGAGCAGCCGGCACCTGCCGCGAAAACCATGCACCATCTGCCGCGAGTGCCTACGTTGCACGTGCCGACGACCGGCGTACTGTCCGTCCGTCCGTCCGTCTGTCCTCTCGGCAAGCGGAATGGCGCATATCTACATATGCACACCACAGCCGAGCGGCCCTTGCGCCTGCGGAGCTATCTATGTAGGGGATGGCTGACGACGACTGGAACGGCTGAGAGGCGACCACCGATCTGCCGCTGCGGTGGTTCGTTCGGGAATGGTTCTTCAGCCGAATTCGGCTCTCGCACTCGGAACAGCGGAGTGGAGATGCTGGCGCCGTGGCTGCCGTCCCAGCTTTGGACCTGCGGACGGATAGGTCGATGCGCACTGCATACATACGGTACACACCCACATATATGCTCTTGACAGCTGGCGGCGATGGGCCTCCGCCAGTCCTCCGCCAACACCCACTCGCACCACACGTCGCCAGCCAAGTCGAGGGAAACAACGGACGAAGGAAAGTCCGGCGGACGATCGCCTCGATCGGTGCCCGGACCGGCAGAGTGGATCACGGCTCCTTTACGTCCAACCGCACGCGGGCTTTTGGATTCGTCGCGCCTGGCACAGCAACGCCTCGTATCGAGCGATCGCTCTCGCCGGATGGAGTCGACTCCCGCCCACCGCTGCATCGTCGCCCTCTCCCATCCGTCGACGGGGGGGGAGGGAGGGGGGACAGATGTGGCGGCCCGTGCTCGTCGGATGTATCCGTCCCCATCGCACTCTACATATCCATCCCGACCGTCCGTCCGTCCGTTCAGCCGTCCATCGACCCACCCGGCCATGCGCAGTCACGACGCAACTGTGTAGCTAGATACCTCCCTGCGCGTCCGACGAGTGGCGATCAAACAACCGCCGCTTCCACCTCCACCTCCACCGCCGTCGCGGACGAGACTGAGAATGAGAGTGAGAGCGACAGCTACATAACCATGCGTTGCACCCACCCTCCGATGCATGCGTGGGTGTCCCCCCATGCCCCCCGCGATCGCAGCCGATTGGCCGCCGCCGTTGCCCCCATCGATCGCCGTGGACAGCGACGGAGGGCTCCGGAGTCGGGATGGCTAGTCTACATGCTCCACATCCTCAATGTGTGCGCTCTACTATGGAGCAGCGATGCAGGGTGCTCTACACGGACAGCGCTTGGCGCGGGCACCGCACTCTCGAGAGCGTGGTCGTCGGCACGCTCGATTGTCTTACCCGTCGGGTGGGAGACGAGTTGCTGCGGTATGTATCTATCAGGTGTGAGGTAAGTATGTACTGCAGAGTACGTAGACTAGCACCCGCCCACCCACCCTGTCGTATCGAATGGAAATGGAAGAAAAAAAAAAGAGTGGCAGCGGAGTGATGCGCCATGGCTGAAGTCACAAAAGAAGAAGAAAAAAAAATGCCCCTCTTGTGTCCGATTGCTTTCGGCAATACCTTCTCCAGATGCTATGTGACAGCACCAACCGCAATCCGCTTCGCCAATACTTATATGTAAGTATGCACCAAACTCATCAAACGTTTTCAAGAAAAAGAGATCCGGTCACCCCCCCCCTGGAAGGAAAACAAGGAAAGAGGGGATCAGGAAGACAGCGAATATGCCCACCGTCAAGCAATCGCCCCGCCGTCCCAAAGCAAAAGATGAAACAAAAAAAGAAGAAAAAAAAGAAAGAAAAAAAAGAGAAGCCTCTCCACCCTTCTACATCGCCTTCCCCCACCCCGCTCCGTGCGCACCCGGCAATTCATCCGCTCCGTTCTCCTCGTCCAGCTTCATCTGCAGCAGGGCCTCGGTAGGATACTCCGATGTGCTGCTGTTGCTGACGACGCTCTTCTGCGTCGTACTCGCCCTCCTCCTCGGGTTCTTTGGCGGAGGGACCAGTGTGGGGGGCTCGGAATGCTCCTGTGGTGCTGCGTGTGTCCGTAGTGTGGGCGTGATCGGATCGGGTTCTTCCTCGAAATTCATGGCGGGGAGCTCTATCCTCTGCCATGTCGTGCCCGCCGGTAGCTCGACCGCGCCGAGTGTCGGTGGCTGGGGGTCGGTGGTTGGAGTGGGCGTGCTGCCCTTGCTGCTCTCGACGACCGTTGTTTCCATCATGCGCTCGCTGATCATTGACGGAGGGTGCGGGTGGGGACTGTAGAGGAAACTGGCGGGTCTACTGCCTGTGCCACCGAAGCCGATGCCGCCCATGCCGCCGCCACCGCCGTGGGTGTCTCGGATTCCGAACTGGGCGATCGTCCGCATCTTGCGGGTGACCCACGATGCGAGGATCTTTCCGCGCTGCTTCTCGCCTAGACGCGAACGTGGGAAGTCGCCTTTACTGACGAAGGCAACGATGTCGACCACCAGCTGGTGTTGGTCTAGGATCGTATTGACGATTACCGGCACCATCGATGCGAGGTAGGATTTGACGTGCACCTCCACCAAGATGACGACGAGTCCTCCGGCTTGAAAGCAGGCGCTGGGGGGCGACGGATTAGCCAGGGTTGAGGTATCTGAGGGACAGGAGAGATGCAAACCTCCCACTGGGAACGATGTTCCGGTGGCACCGCTCGATACCGCTCTCGATGTCGATCGGGAAATGTTGCAAGCCATTGACCTCGATGGTATCCCCGATGCCGCCGAGAACGAACAAGATCTGCATCTCCACCAGGGTTTGCCCCGGACCGATCGGCCTCGACACGGTGTGCAGGAATCCAAGATCCCCCGTACGGACATACAGGGTCATATCGCCATCGGCAATCTTCCCCTGGAAACGCTCGACATCGATCGAATCCTTGGAATTGTAGAAACTCTGAACGCAGGCCTCGGATACGACCCAGATCTCGCCATACTCGCCCGTGTGACAGAGTCGGCGGGTTTCAGGGTTGACGATGGCCACTTGCGTCTGGACCGGGACCATGCCCGAGTCCTGAACGAGAAAGGTGCCGGGCATGCTATCGGGCTCCACGGGGATCACGAGGCCACGGCGCAGGGCTTTGGGATCTAACCACAACTCGATCGGTTCGATGTTCATGTAGCTCCGGGTGGCAATCATCGGGTTCAGGACGTGGGAGTAGATCGTATTGATGGCCGTTCGGTCAAGTCCTGCCGCCGCGAAGTGCATCCGGACTTTCTGGAACACATCCGGCCTGGGGCGCCCTTCACAGGTAATCATCAGATTCCTCAACTCGTGAAGAGTGAATCCCTTTGCAGGCATGGTGCTGATCGCGTGTTCCAGCATTTGCCGTGTGGCATATGTATCCTTGACCTTGTACCGCGACAGTGTCAGGAACACGCTCATTGGATTCTGTGCAAAATCGATAGGCGAAATGAGGTAGGTCGGTGCACCTGTCAGGTAAAACTAAATCAGAGTTCAGGCACGTAGAAGGGAAAAAGCCGAGAACCCTCACCAATGAAGATGCCCATCAACCAACTCATCACGAAGCCCATCCCAGATGTACTCCGCACACACGCGATAACCGGTCTCATGCTGGTCATCTGGCAGGTCTCCTTCATGACCTTGCAGATGCCCATGATGGTCTCGTGTCCTAATGCAACACTGATCCTCCGCTGGTCTGGAGTCCAGTACGTCCAAACCAACGCCACGCTCCCCGGTTGGAACCACGCCGGGCTAACCGTGTACCCCAGGTCGCGACAGCCCTGCGAGCTCTTTGGTACCTTCGCCGTGTTGTGGACAGTCGGAACCTTGACGTTGAGTACGCCCGCGGATTGCTTGAGATGTATGGCCAGAGGCTTTCCCTTCAGGAGCGTTTCGACCTCGGTGTTGACCAAGACACACTTGACGTTGAAGTCGGCAACCATGTGTAGGAACGCAGGAATATCTTCAGCGAGTCGGTTCGAATCTAGCGGCGCGAGCGGGATTGCAATGACGCCCAAACAGAAGCAGGCATGGAGGGCAAAGAGGAAATCTTCGGAATGAGTGTAGATAAGTATCGCATGATCGCCTGCGTTCAGTCTGCATTTGTTCTTCAGCTGGGTTGCAACTGCTCCAATCTTGAGGTCGAGCTTCTTCCATGTGATGCCTTTTCCTTCCCGGCCTCGCCCGTCAATAGTACAGTAAGACAGCTCCTCGGCTTGACGGGACACCCGCCATTGTAGGAGGTCGGCTATCGAGGCAAAATTACTGAGAGGCGTTGATGTTCGGTCATCGATCACCACTGCCCGGTAATCAACGCCCGAGTACTGCTTCTCCTGACTGGCCAGAAGGTCCTGCCGTGCCCGGGTGGAATGGTAGGACCAGATGCCTCCCACCGGATCGATACCGACCGGCAGATTGCGGACTGCCCTCTCGACTCCGAACTCCACATGCACGCAGGGCAATGTGCCGCTATCGAATTCCCTCCGGCAGAGCATGTTCCCGATCTCTCGGCGACCGTTCTTGACGACTCGTGGGAGACTGTTGGGTGCTGTGATCATAACACAGTATACCCGGAGTTGATGCTCTGTCAGCAGTACCTCCATGCATCGCTCCGAAAGCGAGTCTAGAAGAGCAATATCTAACTGTCTTGCTGCTCCCCCAGCTGCCGTGGGAGCAGTGGATGCGGCATGTGATTCCAATAGGATTATTGGGAGATGTTCGTCGTTGACGCACACGTCAAAGGCTGAACAATCGTACAGTTTCGACATCTTTTTCATGAGTGTGACGACAAGATGCTGTACGAAGAAGTACCGGTATTCTTCCCGCTGCTCCGCTTGCTCTCCATCCACCCATTCCACTCGTTGTCGTAGTCGGTCTTCATAGAGGCCGAGCACGAAGATCTTCCCCTCGATGACGCATCCTAAAAGCCCTGTCCGTAGGAATTCCGGCTCCACCGGTACGGGATGCGGGTTGTTCTCCTCAAATCGATAAGCTCTCGCGTGAAAGATCGTCTCGGTCTGTTTCGGCGCCGCCCAAAAGCCGCCGGAAAGTGATGGCGAGTCCACCCAAATCTCGCCCACCGAATTTTGAGAGCAAAGGAGCGAGGTCTCAGGGTCCACAATAGCAAGCGTGGCATCAGGTATCGGGTAGCCAAATGCACCCACTCTGAGCGCATTCTCGTCCTCTCCTCTCCGCTCAACCTCCTCCCCCATCGCTACCACAACGACATCGTTCGTTTTGAGCGCTTCCCTGTCTAGTAAAACCTCCATGATCTCAGGAGGCTTCTTCTCTTTGGTGCTAGGGAATTTGGGATTAGATAGCAACGATGAGTATCCATTCCCTAGTGTATTGGTTTTCGGATCGATGGGACTCTCAGGCTCTATCGACTCATCTTCTTGCGGCGGCTTGGTAAGCGGGAATCCCATCCTCTCCTCACCACCGACCCAATCACGCATCACAATCACCATCCCTCCATGTTCCGGCAAACACAGCATAGGAGCCACAGCGTCCCGTGCCCTTCGGTTTCCGAGAGGCTTCAACCATCGATCCGCCAAGATTTCATGGAACTCCGAATCCACCACCAAAGCATCAATCATCATCAACTTTATAGACGAGAAATCCACCGGATATTTCTTCTGAAAGTTTCTGGTCGCAAACGGTTCGGTCTGGTAGTTGTAGGCAACAAGCTTCAGCGTCGGGTAATCCCCCAGGCACAGAGTAGCTTTGTAGCGAGTGATGATGTTGGCGTAGAGCCCTGCCACGGTTGTAGTAGTTTGGGAGCACCACACCGTCGTCTGGCCGCCATATACAGTCATGAGGACCGAGTGGATCAGTCCGATGCCCTGCCGAGGGTCTAGATACGTAACTAACGTCTCTCCGGCGGGCCCGCCCACGACTGGCCGTCCGGTTTTGTCACGGAGGCTCGCGTCAAACGTGTCTTGGCTGTTGGTTGGCGCAGTGTTTATGATCGCACTGAGGGTTCCCATCTGATGCATTATCGTCCTGTGACTCAGTACAACACCCCGCAGGTCACCGGTAGGTGCCCGCCAGAACTCTATGTAAGCCAGATCTGGGACCTGCAGCGGCGGGACTTCTTCGCCCTTCTTGGCGTGGAAGGAGCCAAACTCATTTGTCTTCCACCACTCGACCCCTCTTGGCCAGGCTAGCTTCTGGGTCGTCAGCTCGCGCTGGAATGTCTTCAGATTGCTGTCCGTCGTGAGTGCCAGATGTGCCTGCGTCGATGTCAAGATGAAGTTGAGTTTTGGATAATCTTCCATGTTATTGATAGGAACAGCGACCACACCAGCAATGAAACAGCCAAGCAACGCGACAGCAAAATCTATGAGTTCCACATCACGGTAAATCAATGCCACGCGGTCCCCTCGGTATAGGCCTGATTTTTCCCGTATCACTTGTGCCACTTTTTCTGCGCGTGACCCCAATTTCTCCCAGGAGATGGCGGCGACTTCCTTGCCTTTGGTGTCCAATATGACATATGCTTGCTGTTTTGGTATCGATCGGGCCCGATGCCGCAGTACGGTGGCTATATCGTCGAATTTTGACATTGGAATATTCTTGTTGTGAGGATCGTCGACCGCGAATGGCACATCTCGTGGTTCTAGCGGCATCAAGGTGTTGGTAACATTTGGTGACGGCATGTCACTGGTGTTCAACATCGGTGGAGGAACTGCAGCAGTGGGAGAAAATCCAGCGCTTTCCGCTGCGGAATAGCGGTGCATCAGAGGCTGGGTGCAGTCGTTCTCTAGAGGCCGATTCTGGCTTGGGTCTCTTCCCGGTTCGTAGGCCTGGGCGGTAAAGTCTGAGAAGTAGCCCCCCGCATCAAATAATGTATTCGACCTCGAATCCGACGGCCCCGGTTGGTCTTGCATTGGCGTTTGGCCCTCATCGTACTGCTCATATTCGATCTGTGGCGGCAGCTGCGTCTGGTTGTGTGGCGGCGTGAACGAATAGCTCTGTTGCTGCTGGACCGACGGATTTGACGATGCGGAGCTGTAGTTCCGGATGAGTGGGCCTTGAATGGGCAGCGTCATGGACTCACCGCGGGCATGCGACGAATGTGGTGAATGCGGCGATAACCTCGAGCTACTATTCGAGCTGCTCCTCATGTGCGGTGGTGCCGCGCTCTGTAAGTAGCTTGACTTCGTTCCAGCCTGCGCCGGCTCATATTCTGTCCCGCCTCTACTCCGGTCCGGCTGCGGCGTTCCTCCCATCGCAAGTGATGCCTGGCTCCTGCCACCAACCGGAGACGAGTCGGTCCCTTGATAAGATGCGCCACTGTATCGCCATTGCTGCAACGAGTAATGTGATGGATTCGAGGAGGTAGTGCTGCCAGGGCCGACGTTGACGCCGAACCGCGAGAGCAAGAGTGTGCGGTGTTTCTCGTACCCTTTCTGCGTAATATCGCCCTCCTCGAGCTCGGCATCGAGAGCGGCCAGATGCTTCTGTAATTCTGGGTTGTCCATGGCGGATCGAAGGCGGTCGGAGGTTGGGGGAGGTCGAGGTGTGCGATGTCGCGAGGGGGCTCCTGCAGAGCGTTGAGTTAATTAGCTTGTACGGAAATAGAACAAAGTAAAGCAGGCACGCCGCACGCGCAGGAACGTGAGCTGGCAACTGGTCAAGGAGCAGTACTACACATACACAATAAAGAATGCTAGACGTAAATGCAAATTTCTCAAACTGTTCGAATTTGATTGTGTTCTCTGGATTTAGGGTGCCGTTGATTCGAACGGGATGATGGGCGGTATATCAACCCACCTACTCTTGAGGATATCTTCGCTGCGCTGGACAGTAATGTCTATTAACCGAGAAACGAGCGTTCAAAGGGCATGAGGAGTTTCAGTTGGGAAGGCACTGAAGACCGTGGTGGTAGCGGCAGGTTGATGGAATGATATGGGAGCCTATCTGGAAAACCATTTGCTCCAACTATGGATGAGGAGCAGGCGCAAGAGATGAAGGGAGGAAGTGGCACATAGGGACAGGAAGACGGCTTTTGCTCCACTTGCCAAGTTTGTCCTTTCAAAGAAGTGGTTCTCTTGATGCATTGTATGTACTTAGTCTGGCCCAAACTTGATAAAGGTACGGAGGAGAAAGGACTGAACAGAGGGGTTGACGTGTAGGAACCACAGGCGGACGAGATAGAGAAACACTCCTTTATACCACCGGTGAGGTAAAGGTGGGACGTGTCCCAGCTGTCACGGTCGCTACTTTTATTCCTTTGGAGAGAGTACTTATCCTTGGGTCCTCCTGAAAAAAGTGAGTGTCTTTGTAAATACTTACCTACAGAGGTAACTAACTAGATACAACTTCGTTTTTTCACTGCCCTCATTGTTGGTGTTGGTCCGTGCACGCGACGTTCCACACTAAGTTAGCTATGATGATCCCTGCGGCTCTGTTACTGAAAAAAAAGTTCATATTCGAACTTCTCTCGCAACGAAAGGTTCGTCCAACGGACCCCGTCAAAATACACAACATGGCGAAATCAAAGCGCAAGGGCATCAGGACTCTCTCGGTCAATGGGCCATCACCCACGACAAAGGCCACGTCCGCGCCGGCCGCTATCGACGACTTCGTTATGACCATCGACGACTCTGACCAGGACGTGCCGATTTTGGATGAAGACGACTCCGACGACGGGGCGCACATCAGTCCGAGTCCTTCTCCCGAGCCAGGAGAGGAGTCACGAGGGAAGAGAAGAAAGCGCACGGTGAAAAAGGTTGCGGTAGAACGAAAGAAGGCGGCGAACGATGGTGGGCTGGACTCAGATTTTGAGTTCCAGACGGGTGATCTGGGAGACGCTGTCGGAGAGTACGATGGCTGGGGATTTGAAGGCGCGAAGGCAGCAATGAAGGATCAGAGAAAGGGGGTGGACATCGACGATATAATCCGGCGGCGGACGGCAAAGAAGAAGCAGGAAAGGAAAGGCGGAGAGGACGAGAACGAGGCTGAAGATGATGCCACCGAACTCGGCGGCGACGAGAACTTTGGGGGTGATGGGGAAGATGTGGAGGAAGACGAGGACGAGGGGGGAGAGTGTGGCGAAGAAAAGGGAGATGGTGAGGCCGAAGTCAGTTTCGCGGGATTCGAGGACGATGACGATGATATTGCTGCGGATGGTTTTGGCATGGGTGCGGATTCAGCAAACGAGTCGGACGCCTCCAAGGACCCAAGCAACGAAGGCGACGATGCGAGCAATGGTGAGGACTCCGACGATGAATCTGTAGCCTCCTATGTCCCCCACCCGGATGATCTGGGCTCGGACGGCGAAGCATCAGATACCGAGACCGCCGCCGAAGCCGCCCAAAAGGCGGCTTACTTTGCCCCCGAGGACGAGATCACTTTTAACCCCGACCCCTCCGCGAGCTTCCAAAACATGAACCTCTCTCGTCCTATCCTTCGTGGTCTTACCAACGTTGGTTTCTCGATGCCTACCTTGATCCAACAAAAAGCTATTCCTGTGGCGCTACTTGGGAAGGACGTCGTCGGAGGCGCACAAACTGGTTCCGGAAAAACGGCGGCTTTTATGGTGCCGATTCTCGAGCGGTTACTCTACCGACCAAAGAAGGTGCCTACATCAAGAGTTCTCATCCTGTGCCCTACCCGTGAGTTGGCGATGCAGGCGCACTCAGTGGGTGTCAAACTGGCAGCTTACACCGACATCAAATTCGCTCTGGCGGTAGGAGGACTGTCGCTCAAGATGCAAGAGTTGGAGCTCAAGAAACGTCCGGACGTCATCTTCGCCACTCCGGGTCGTTTCATAGATCACATGCGCAACTCTCAGGGCTTCGGTGTGGAAACCATCGAGATTGTAGTATTGGACGAAGCTGATCGCATGCTGGAAGATGGATTCGCCGACGAACTCAACGAGATTATCAATACTATTCCCAAGAGCCGACAAACAATGCTGTTCTCTGCAACCATGACTGACTCTGTCGACAAGCTGATCAGACTTTCCCTTAATCGCCCGGTGCGTCTCATGGTCGACCGTAAAAATAACACCGTCAAGGGACTGGTGCAGGAGTTCGTCCGTATTCGGCCCCAGCGCGAAAAGCATAAGCTTGCCATGCTGATCCACATCTGCAACACGCTTGTGACCACCCGATGCATCGTTTTCTTTCGCTCCAAGGTGCTCGCACACAAGGTCCGTGTCATTTTCGGACTCTTCGGACTCAAGGCTACAGAGCTACACGGAAGTTTGACACAAGAACAGGTAACCTCCATCCTCCTCCCCATCCATCAATGTGCTAACCACCCCAGCGTGTCAAAGCCGTCGAAGCCTTCCGTGATGGCGCCGTCGACTACCTGCTCGCAACTGATCTTGCTTCCCGTGGTCTTGATATCAAAAACGTCGATTGCGTAATAAACTTCGAAGCTCCACAATCCCACGAGATCTATCTTCACAGAGTCGGACGTACCGCGCGTGCCGGGCGTTCGGGTCGCGCCATAACCCTCGCGTCCGAAAACGATCGCAAAGTTGTCAGAGCCGCCGTACGCACCGCTCAGGCACAATCTGCCAAAGTCGTCTCGCGCATCCTTGACAACGACACAGTCAACGCTGTGCACGAGAAGCTCGCTGCTCTTGAAGACGAGATCGAAGAGGTCCTTGAAGAAGAGAAGGCGGAAAAGGTAATTCAGACTATGGAAATGCAAGTGCAAAAGACCGAGAATCTAGTCAAGTACAAGGACGAGATCAAGGGCCGACCTAAACGGACGTGGTTTGAGAGTCAGCGTGAGAAGGCAGAAGCGAAGAAGGTTAGTAAGGCGGAGCTCAACGGGGTCACCCTGCCCGAAAAGAAAACTCCTGTGAGTGGGAAGAAGAGGAAGCGCGAAGAGATGAAGGAGGAGAAGGAGAAAGTGTACAAGAAGACCAAGGCAGACCGGGTAATCAAGGGCCTGCGGGGTGGTGTCAAGGCCGCGAATAAGAGGGGTGCGGATTGGGGAGTAAAGAAAGGGAAAGGAAGGCGGTAGATAACGTGGGCTTAATGTACAAAATATGTATGGGGAAAAGTGACCATGAACGACAGGGGTGTGGCCATGTGCCACAGCGAAATAGTGAAATCCGTCACCAAAAGCGGTTTGATGGTGTAGTTGGTTATCACGCTCGTCTCACACACGAGAGGTCCCGAGATCGAGCCTCGGTCAAATCATTCTTTTGAATAATTTTATTCTGTCGAGGAGTATCTAGTTAATCCTTTCACTGGCACGATCAGAGACCATACCAGGTCCCCACATTCCGATAAAACTACTAACTCTAATAGTTACCCGACAAGTCCTCGCATAGGAGGGTGTGACGTTTCGGTACCGAACTACTGGGACGACCTTCATATATAATACATACATAGCAATCGATTTTGAGGCGGAGCACATCCCAGTCGATAAGCTGCTTGTTTGCACGTTTCCATCGGGGGATATCTACACAATCTTTGCGGCCGAGACTGAAATGCGAAGGGGAAATGGGAGCGAAAAAAGCAACCGTCGCAACGACATCCGTACGCTGGCAATGGACATGTGGACAGCGACCCTATGGAAAGGCATACATCACGAGCCGAAGGTGCCAACCCGGGAATCCAATCACAAACCATAGTTTTCATCTCTTAGAGGTATCTAATCTCAAATCGTTTCGGGGCGAGCCGAGAAGCCGAGGGAGCTGTAGGAATTGTGGGATAAAGTGGGGTCGTCAGGACTGAGTCCACACAGCCTGACGTGCGCAATTCTTGCAATTCTTTTTGCCCGGAGTGCGCGGCAAAGTAAGTGTGACGGAGGTGGGCGCAAGACTGCTGAGGCCTTTGTGCTTTGCGGGACGCCTCCGTGCCCGTGAAGGAGCTATCAGGTTCGGAGTGTCTAATATACGGAACAGAACTCGGCAGAATGTTTTGGGGTGGCTGGGTGTGTAGGGAGCTTGCGGTAATATACCTAGTGCGAACGATGAGATACAGGCGGGAACATGAGGGTAGAGGCGAGCTCCCACCGGGTCCGAACACGAAACCAAATAAAAGGAGTTTTTAGCTGCATCAGACTGCTTCCCCAAGATGACAACAGACACATTGCGCTGCACTGTCATAACAGAACACCATCCGAATATCGCTCATTTTGGCAGTAATATTGTGGCAACGCATTAGCACAAGCCACTCGATGTCTCCATCCGGTCACTCGACTCGAGCGCCATAACCCCATCCAGCAGCTGGTGCGCATAAGCGACAAGGGGGCGCTTGTCCGTCGGATCTGCACGGTGAGCTTGATTCTAAATGGCAGAACGGAGTTGAGGCCGCTCGCTCCTCCCAACTCTGCACAGCCCGAGAGAACCGATGGTATGGATAAGTATATGAGTGATTTTGTCCACATCGCCCGTGGGAGCCGGAATCTGGCATGGGCATTTAGGGAAGGCCTACGCATGGCCAGTTGAGATGGATGTCACCACTCGGTCGGGCCGATTTGTGAGCGCGAGAGGAGAGCGCAGAGCTGACGACTGCCTACTGGGATACGTGCAACGTCATGGGCTCTCCTCCCGCCTCGAAAATTACGTCGTGGAGTAGGTGCTGAACGTCACAAGGGGGATATCACCATTCACCGCAATTGCGGCTTGTAGCTGTCTGGGTGCCGCAGATTTGCCTCGTTATATATAGAGGCCCTCGAAGTGTGGGTAAAAGACGAGAAAGAAGTATCCATTCCAATCTCGAATTTTCAACCATGGCCGACGAAATATCCCCCGCAAGCAAAGACCCAACGCGCATCCAGTTCCGAGACGTCGAGAGCAATGTCAATACTCGCCATGGGTTTCCGCTGCAGCGACAGTACACCGACATGTCCATCAGGAGCGCCAACTCTGGGTTGAGCAGGGAGCGGCCCCTCGGCGCCCAGGTGGCCGTCGAATATCGTGCACTGTATTGAAACCTCATCTCTACCTACCTCCCCCCTTGCGAGCACTTGTCGGGGCAGTTTCATTGATTATCTGGCGAAGCTCCATCAAGCTTGACGGTGCCGAATCGCAGAGGGAGAAGGAAGAGAAACAGAAAACTTACACCGATGAACTCGCCGACGGTACACTCTAGCCTCTGATTACCCTTCTACCCTGGTGGACACATCTAATGGATTGGACTTTCAAGAGCTCGCCGAACTCCAATGGCACTTGGTGCCTCTCCCGGAAATCTACGAGCGTCTCCAGTCCTCTCCCACCTCTGGCCTTGACTCGGGCAAGGTTCCGCAGCTAGTTTCACAATACGGCAGCAACACTCCCACGCCGCCTCCCTCCCGTATTTTTCACAAGCTCTTTTTGTACTTCTTCGGTGGCTTCGGCTCGCTCCTCCTCATCGGTGGAATCCTCGTTCTCATCGCATGGAAACCTCTCGGAAACCCGCCTGCTGCTGCCAATGCAGCTCTCGGTATCGTGCTGCTTCTGGTGTTCGCCATTCAGGCAGGGTTCAATGCATGGCAAGATTACTCTTCGTCGAAGGTTATGAACTCGATCATGTCCATGTTGCCGGATACGTGTCTGGTGCTTCGTGATGGTGGCCAGAGTGAAGTCCCATCGACCGTACTCGTCCCTGGAGATATTCTCTATGTCAGACTTGGCGACAAGATTGCGGCCGATCTCAGGCTGTTGGAGGTTTCTATGGACCTGAAATTTGACCGGTCGGTCTTGACGGGTAAGCACTCCCGTCACGGATAGCTTCAGGGAAATTCTAACCAGTGAACAGGAGAATCGAAGCCTTCGCCAGCTACTGTCGATTCCACCGACCCGAACTACCTCGAGACCCACTGCATAGCCCTCCAAGGCACGCATTGCGTCAGCGGAAGCGGCATCGGCATTGTTGTCGATACTGGCGACAAGACGGTCTTCGGAAAGATTGCGAAATTGTCGAGTCGTCCCCGCAAGGGAATGACGCCGCTTCAGAGGGAAATTCTGAGGTTTGTATTGGTCATTGGTGGACTGGTGCTTTTTGTGGTTATGGTCGTGATCATTCTTTGGTAAGCTCCACCCTCTTGTCTAATGGGGATTAGAAGTCGACTGAAACCACCCCAGGGCTGCCTGGCTGCGGAAGTCGTATCCCGCGTGGATCGATGTTCCGCTCCTCATCGTCGACTGTGTCAGTGTGGCGGTGGCTTTCATCCCAGAGGGTCTTCCTATCGCCCTCGCAACGTGTCTCACGATTACTGCACACTCCATGAGGAAGAATAACATTCTATGCAAATCACTCGCAACGGTGGAGACGCTTGGCTCAGTATCACTGCTATGCTCGGATAAAACTGGAACGCTCACGAAGGTACGCACTTAGGCCGCTACAGACCTATCATTCACTAACCGTGCCATAGAACAAGATGTTCGTCACGGATTTTTGCATCGGCTATGACAAGCACGCAGTCCCCCACAGTGGGCCGCCTACCCCGGCTATGCTCGAGGTCCACGCCATCGCTGGTCTATGTAATGCCGGCGAGTTCGACGCAGCCACTCTTCATCTTCCATTAGAACTTCAAAAGGTCCACGGTGACGCCACTGACCAGTCAATCCTCCGATTCGCACAGAGTCTGGGCTCAGTAACAGACCTGCGGAATAAATGGAAGAGGATCTACGAGGTGCCGTTCAACAGCAAGAACAAGTTTATGCTCTCGGTATTCGCCGAGGTGGTGGATGAAGGGGACAACTGTTGCGGAGAGCAGTAAGTTGCGGAGCCCGTGTGTGTCTGTCCGATTGCTTACTGTTCGATCTTGAAGTATCATCATGATAAAAGGCGCCCCGGACATCCTCCTACCGCGGTGCGGCTCGCTTCTGCTGCCGGATGATTCCCAGGCGGCGCTCACCTCCGCCTGGCGCGAGAACCTGGAGCAGACACAGATGCAGTGGGCCATGGACGGCAAGCGGGTTATTCTCCTCGCCAGCAAGCGTATAGCCAATTCACTCATCCCCTGGGCCCCTAACACGGCCGAATTTGCCGACCACGTGGCGTCCTTGGCCGCGACGGATATGAGACTGGCCGGATTGGTGGGAATCGTCGACCCGCCCCGCGATGAGATCCCGGAGGTCATCGGGGCCCTCCGCGGCGCCGGTATCCGAGTATTCATGGTCACCGGCGACTTCAAGCTCACGGCGCAATCCATCGGCCGCTCGTGTGGGATCCTTACCGCTCCTCCGGCCGCAGTCGAGGACTTTACGTCATTGGATAGACAGTACGTTAAGCAAGAGGTGGAGAAGGACAAAGAATGGTCTAATAGCAATACGAGTTTCCAGGGTGCTATCGTCCTAGAAGGGTCTGAGTTGATGGCGTTGAATGATGCGCAGTGGGATCAGCTAGCGAACTACAAGGAGGTTGTGTTTGCGCGGACCACGCCGGAACAGAAGCTACGAATTGTCAAAGAGTTCCAGAAGAGGGGCGAGGTTGTGGCGATGACTGGAGATGGTGTTAATGATGCTCCAGTTCGTGGCCACTTGATCCTTCTGCTGCGTAATGCATGGTGACTGACCACTTTGCGTATGACATAGTCGCTGAAAGCAGCCGATATCGGAATTGCTCTGGCTTCCGGGAGTGCAGTCGCCATCGAGGCTGCTGATATGGTTCTGCTCGGCAGCTTTGAGGGGATCATTGGCGCTGTTCGGGCGGGAAGGACGGTATTTGGTATGCCTATTCCCCTCCAAGTCAGAGAAGACATGGCCCTAATAATTATACAGATAACCTGCGGAAAACCATCACCTATCTCCTGCCCGCTGGAACCTTCAGTGAACTCTGTGAGTGGCCATGTCTATTCCCGCTCATTGACCACAAACTGACCAAAGCCAGGGCCCATTATGATCAACGTCCTCTTCGGGCTCCCACAAATCCTGTCGTCCTTCCTGATGATCGTGATCTGTTGCTTCACCGACTGCGTAGCCGCCATGACACTCGCATACGAGAAGCCGGAATCTGACACGCTCACGCGCAAGCCGCGCAACAACCGCACCGAGCACCTTGTAGACGGCAAGCTGATTTTCCATGCCTACTGCTGCGTCGGCGTAATCGAGTGTGTCTGCAGTATGTCGATGAGCTTCTGGTATATGCAACGCCAAGGTCTGCCGTTCTCCGCTGTTTGGCTTTCATACGGAAATATCGATCCAAAGTACGATCCGGACTTTGTCACCAGGACGGCGAATGAGGCCAGCTCGGTGTACTTTGTTACGCTAGTTGTGATGTATATTTCCACGATGCGGCGAGGAACGAATGACTACTGACAAGTTGGGTATCTAGGCAGTTCTTTAATCTCATGGCTACGAGGACGAGACGGTTGAGTATTATGCAAATGCCGCCGCTGGGGCCGTACTATTCCAGGAATTTGTACCTCTTTCCTGCGATTGGGTTTGCCATCGTCACTGTGTTTATCTGTGAGCGTTTCTTCCCTTCCCCTCCTTACATGGTTGAACGGGAGTTAACATTGTGCATGCAGTCTGTTACATCCCATTCTTCCAGAACTTGATCGGGTCCACGACTGTGAAACTCGAGCACTGGTTCCTCCCCGCAGCCTTTGGGGTTGTTCTACTGCTTCTCGATGAGCTGAGGAAGTTTTTGATAAGAGGATGGCCTCAGGGCTTTTTTGCCAGGATCGCGTGGTAGAATAGACGGGGGTTTGTTTGTTTTGGGCGTAGGAGAACTCCTTAAGCTCTATCTATTTATATGCCACGATGATAGATACCTCTGAAATGATTCTCCTAAAGGTTTCCTAAGCATCCGACCCAACGATTACATTAGTGGGCCGAGTGATATTTCGTATTCACTGTAGTAAGGTTTGACGTGGGAATAAAACTAGCAATAATAGCTTCTTTCGCACGCAGTCAATGAAACAAAAAAAAAGTAGGTAGTAACAATAGCTTAGCCTGCGAGCAATAGATACTTTTAAATCGCTATCGGAAGTGATTGCGCAATCCAGGTATTGGTGCATTGGTTGAAGAGTTTCAGCTATGATACTGTGAGGCTGAAGGCCTATGGCTGCAGGTGTCGAGCCGTATACTTGTCGTTTATATAGAAGCCCCCTTCGGAAACCACGCTCTTATCCAACTCAGATTTGGGCATTTTAAAATCGAAATGCCTCTGCCTATTTCGTCGAAAAATCAATGCCCAGGTATCACGGGTATAGTTTCCCTTACTCCCAATCTAGCAGCTCTGCATGCACATGCAGACTTCAGCTACAGAAGGTCACAATCCGGCCCACAATCACTCTAATTACTGACGACACTATTGGCCATTCCACCTCAGGATGTAACTGCCGTGGGTGCGAACGCGTTGTTGCCACGCTGACAACTTCTGCTTCTGCTTCATGCCTGGACCTGCCCAGCTGAGGGCATGAGACTTATCGAGTGACCGCGGGTAGACGCACATCAGGAAAAAGAGATTAACGACGAAGGCCCAGGCAAACCATCTATCAAAGCCTCCTCGTCACCGCCAGCTATCCCCTATTCCTCTCCGTAATCGGCTTCTCAGCATTTGTTTGTTTACTTTTTCGTGTCTTGCACCCCCGTTACCCGGCACGTGACGTAGCCCAGAGCCAAGACACCAATGCTTAGACCAGCGGACTCCAGAGCCCCTTCTGGTCTTGACGACCAAAGCAGAACTTCCTCACTTCAACCTTTCCTGCTTTTTGGCTCCCGCATTCGCACGCAGCCACAACACTCCCTTCTCCTTTTGTTTCTGCTGCCGTCCTTTCCGTGTCTAGATTCAACGATTCTTTCCGCTCGAGCGCCCCCTCTTCGTCGCTGCCTCACTCGACTCCGTATTCTTATTCATCAGCCTTGGTCCTTAACATTTCTCCGGTTTTACTATAGTTCATATCCTTCTCCCCACCTACACGACCACTATGGAAGGGGACAGCACAGATGTTAGCGAGTTCCTCGATCGGATACGAGAATTGGGCGATAAACGAGACAAGGAGGATGCCGAGAGGTCGAGACAGCTTGAAGCCGAGATCTTGGCAAAACGAGAAGCCCGACGGGCTAGGAGAGACGGTACGAAGATACCTATTGATTACCGATTTACGACCGTCGATAGGTTGGCTGACGGTGTACCGTACAGAACGCGCTCGCTCTCTTTCACCACAGAAGGACTCGCCAGGCGGAACTCCGATTAGCCTGACCTCCACTGTCTCCCGACCCGATACCCGAGATGGGGATGACACAGCCGAACGGGTTGACAGCGGCACAAACGCGGCGCTGGAGAGGTTGACGGGAAAGCTTAGCGATGCTACCAACACGACCAATGCCGATTCTGCCCTGAGACGCACACCTACGCTCTCTTGGCAACGCCGTCCAAAATCCTTCCATGGTAGTGTGTATGGGGGATTGCCAAAATTATCACCGTCATCTCCTGTCGGTGATTCTGCTGAGTCACCAGGAAAGAGTCGGGCGCAGATCACTGTGAGCCTTCAATCAAAGGAGCCCGCCTGGTTCAGACAAACGCAGGAACGGGCTGCTGCGTCCGGCGCTCTGAGGAAAGCGGAGGAAGAGATGATGGAAAATGTTTCTAAAACGGCCCTGCCAGGGATGTCATCATCGTCCGGCGATACTAACATTGTACCCGCCGCCGCGAATCCGGAGCAGACTGGCCCACGTACCGCGTTCGAATCTCTAGCAACTACAAGAGTCTCTAGAAGTGGTTCTCTCAAGTCTGACAGATTTACGCCATCAGATCACGCGCGGATGCCTTCACTGGCTACTAATGCCTCAGGGCGTTTTGAACTCGACGATTCTCGTGCCACTCCCCTGATGAGCCCAAGCCAAGAACGCCTCTCACCTGACTCGAAGGAGCGCACCCCAAGCCCAACAAAAGGTGTCGGTGGATTTGTGCAGAGTGCCAGGTTGAAGAGGGAAGGGTCCATGCACAAGAGGTATGGCAGTAGGGCGGAGTCAGTTGGCAGTGGTGGTGGCCATTCGAGGAGCAATTCGGTGTTTGCCAGGGGCAATGAGCCAGTACTGCTGCCAACGTCTAGGGGATCAACTCCTGCTCCCGAAGATCTTCCGTCCGAGCCCGAGGCGGAACCCGTCATCAAAACAATCCGCGGTCGTTCTAATACCACCTCCGAAGGACTTATAAATCGATCCGGCGGGCTGTATCCACGGAGAGACAGCACTCCACCGGCTCCCCCTACGAAAAACTTTGAGCCAAAGCGATGGAGCCCAACCAAGTCGTCTTGGTTGGAGACCGCTCTGAAGAAGGGAACTGACAATCCTCAACCCCCGATGGCGCCTGCGAAACCGCTACCAAAACCTGTTGATCTTTCACCGTACGGCCAACCCCCACTGATTCTTGCAAAGACACCTGCCCTATATCCGAACCAGATACCATCTTATGAATCGTTGAAAAAAGCGAACGAAAAGAATGCACGTGAGACAGTGGGCGCAAACAAGAAGGATGATGACACGGAAAATAAGCTGCCGGCCGCCGACAAGCCGGCCCTCTATGGTCTTAACCGAACGAATACATTACCATCTTCAACAGGAACTAACAGGCAATCTATGATTGATCTCGCTGCCAATAAACCGGCGTCAAAACCGAAGGAACAGATCAATTTCCGCGCTTCCTTGAAACCTCGTCCTGTTTCCGGTAAAGGCGATGAGAAGGAAGAGCTTCCTTTCCTCAATGCGATGTCACGGTTGAAATCGACCAGAACGCAGAACTACAAGGCGCCAAACGAACTGAAAGACAATATCTTAGCCGGGAAAGCAAACTTGAACAATACGGGGGGACCGCTGAAGGCGCCAAGAGTAGATCCTCTAAAGGAGAGTTTGCTTTCTGCGAAGGGCTCACTCAGGCATTCTGACTCTCCTGTGAAACCCGCGTCGTCATCATTCTCGCCGGTGGAGCCCAGGTCCAAGACTCCTGGGCCAACGGAACCGAGATCCAAAACCCCCGGACCGATGGAAACGAGGTCTAAGACGCCCGGGCCCGTGGAGCCGAGAGTGAAACCCCCTGGACCCACAGAAGCAAGATCTAAAACTCCGGGGCCCGCGGAACCGAGGTCGAAGACTCCTGTGGAGCTGAGATCAGTATTCGAGAAAAAGACTCCCTCTCCGGTGACCGAGAAGGTCTTCCCCCCGGTAATCGATAAGAAACTGCCATCCTCGGTGCTTGAGAAAAAAGTACTCACCTCTGTACATATAGAACCTGAGAAGAGGTTCCCCCCGGCAAAGATCGAACCTGTGAAGAAAGGTACACTTGCGGAAAGGTTCAATCCGAACCTCTTGGGTCTATTACAACGAGGACCACCCACAGCTACGAGCGGGAACACCTTCAGATCGTCGAGGAGTGCGGATGATTCGTCCAAAACAACTGGAGATGCTGCGCGATCCTCGGCTCCTCTCAATCATGTATGTGTCTACTTGCGGTTCCAGTCCCATGGCTAATAGTCACTATAGATCACTAAAGGCAGAGCTAGAGGTCCGAAGAGGAGGGCGCCAACCAAGGCGGATCAACCTGGCACAGAGGCTCCCAAGTCAGAGAGCGCTTTGACGGAGACCCCACCCACCCGGAGCCCCTTGCCGGTTGCTCAGAGCTCATCGCCTCTGCCATCTAAAATTCCAAGGCAAACACCAGAAAACGTGTCACAACTGCCTCAGAAATCATCCTATCTCTCACTAGGATCCAATTCTCAAGAGCAGCCATCCACTTCCGTCAAGTCACCACTTCTAAAAAGTATATCCGCTTCCGGTCTCAAAGAGAATAAGATCTCCATTGAGTCGGAGGCAGTGCCGAAGGCTGCAATTAAAACCCAGCCGCCTGCCAAGGTGTTCTCGGCAAATGTGCTCACCCGAGAGCCCTCACTCGGTGCACTGAAGCCTTCGCCAACCATAATCCATGACTTGGTGGACCCTATCAAAATTACCGGGGTGTCACCCATCAGACTGCCCAAGCGTGATAGCGATAGAAGGAGCCTTGGAATTACGGGATTTCCAGGGCTATCAGCTCCTATACAAATGATGGAGTCAGATGAAGATGAGAGGCCTATGCCTAGGCTTTTTTCAAGATCTGTTTCACCTTTGCTGCCGACGCCGGAGCCCAGTGCTGCCGAAAGTGAAAACACCCAATTGCTGTCGAAATTTTTCACAGGCCCTTCGTCCTGTGCCAATAAGATTGGCTTCGATATCATGAGTATCCTTGCATCCAATCCGGTTGTCGCTACTGAGAAGGTGAAGACTGCGCACTTTGAGGTCTCCGACATCGACGGCTATGGCAGGCTCAATCCCATTCCCAAGGAGCAGCATCACGTTTTCTTTGACAACTGTATGTACCTGTGCAGTCACCACTTCGAGAATGCATCCGGAAAGAACGAGGCGGAGGTGTATTTGTGGAGCGGGTCCATGGTTTCCAGCAGTGAAATTGAAGACGCCCAGCTGTTCGCGCGCAAGGTGGCAAGGCAAGAGGGCGGGAGACTCGTAATAACCCCCGTAGGCTTCCTCCGTAGTGTTTCTTTGCTCACGTTATTACAGATTCAATTGAAGCAGGGCCGTGAAAATTCGACTTTTTTCCACGCTATCGGCGGCATCCTCGTAACGAGGCGAGGCACCCGGGACAATGATTCGCCCATCGATACCTCATTCATGCTTTGCGGGAGGAACTGCTTTGGCGGGGTTGCATTCGATGAGGTCGACCTTGACGCCTCGAGTCTCTGCTCAGGGTTCTCGTATGTGCTCTCCCGACAAGGAGCGGCGGTCTATCTGTGGAAGGGAAAGGGTGCAATGCCCGACGAGATTGGAGTGGCACGGCTTGTTGGATTTGAGATTTCCGGGCTAGGCGAACTCGTCGAGTGCTCGGAAGGCGAGGAGCCAGAATCCTTTTTCGATGCTCTCGGCGGGCGCGCAGAGGTCCCATCAGCAGATTACTGGCACTTGAGGCCTTCCAGCAAGAAGTATGCTGCAAGGCTTTTCAAGGTGGACCTACAAATGCAGTCCAAGGTGAGGCCATCCGTCCTTTTATACACGGCACATGAAACTAACAGTCTATAAGGTGATCGAGATTGCGCCGTTCTGTCAGGAGGACCTAGATCCCCGTGAAATCTACGTGGCTGATGCTTTTTTCGAGTTTTACATGTAAGCCTAGATTCTGGCTATGGTTACGTGTGCGCATGCTGATCCCGCGTTGCAGTGTCCTTGGATCGGAATCCCAGTCCAAGCGGAAGGAATTCCAAGCAGCACTCCAGTTCACGCAGGAATATGCCCTCCTTGCGGCATCGGTCGAAGATCGGCCTTTCATCCCAGTGAGCAATGTCATATGGGGCGGCACGCCAAGGGAGTTTAAGGCGCTCTTCAGGACCTGGGTTGATGCTAAAGTCTCTACCCAGCGGCAGTCGTCGGGAAAGCCGAGTCCGAGCCTTATAGGTCTTCCTCAGGCTATTGAAGCTATGGATGTCTAATTACTTTTGCATGCGAATGATCGTTTGACGACGAATCATGTACAATATGCTGCTACGCCCGGCTGGCCCTGTCCCATTGATAAGCCATTGGTTTGCTCCTTTGTTTTCTTTGTTTTCCTTGCTTCGCAACCCTTTTCCTACTGGTTGTCATTTGCCTTTTGCTTACAGAGCAGGTGCTGCGGCGCGCTGGGTTGGGTTTTCTTGTCCTTTTTGCTGTGCTGTGATTTCAATTTTGGCGCATCGCGATGGTATCCTTTTCTTTCCTTGTCAGATGGTTCTTCTTGTGTTCTGTACTGCTCTGTGGCTTATTCTTGCCCATACCCCTCCGTTCCCGTCCTTCTAGACTCTTTTTTTCGTGCTTCTTTTCCTCGCACAGCTGGGTAGATGTTTCTCTTCGCCCCCCCTAGTGTATCGTGTTTTAAATCGCTGGACCGGATCTCCAGCTTGTTCCCCAGGTTTTGTTTGCTTCCATGGGTGGGGAACCCTAAGCTATCTTCTTCTCTCATGTATTTCTAGTGATTATGGACGGTCTGGTCGGACGGCAGGGAGGATGTGAAAATGATTGAATTGAGATATTTTTGCTTTGACACGGCGAGTGTGTTTTCCAGTGGCGTGATTTCGAGCCAGCCGCAACCATGGTAGTCATGCGGGCGAAGTGAACCAAAGCCGTACAATGCACCCGACGGCATCGTTATCCTGACTTATTACTGCAGCCTGCGGAAGCATCTTTTTGTTGTTTACATATTTATTCATCGCATGGGACCTACCTAGCCACGCAGCCCATGGCGATAGCGGATGTATCTTTTTCTATGTACAATTCTTCGACTGCCGTACATCCATCGACAATGAGAAACATAACAAACGCCGGGGCAGACCAACCCGAAAGGTGAATGGACCGCCGTATGTAGTATAGGGCGGAGCTCAATAGAATGAGGCAGAAACCAGCTGGACGGCAAGAGATCAAATCTCCTCGCCATCCTCACCGATGACGACGAAGCCTCCCCCGCCTTCTCCGGCCTTCTGCTCGGCGGCCGCACGCTTCGCCTCCCGCCCGTCGAGGATGCACCGCCGGAGCCAGTCGCCGACGAACATGCCGGACGGGTCGACCTTCTCCCGGATGCGCACCCACTTCTCCATCTCCGGGTACATGTCCCAAAAGTCGTCGGCGGTCGGCGTGACGAAGTTCTTTGCCCAGTGCGGCTTGCCGCCGAGGTCGCGCATGAGGTACTCGAACGCGGCGTAGTAGCGCCGCCACTCCGGGACGTCGCGCAGGAACGGCCGGTACAGCGTCGCGTTCAGGTACAGCGTCGGCCCATCGCCGACCGACTGGTCCAGGTACGCGCGCGGGCTGGCCAAGCCGCTCGAGTCCGTCACGCGCACCTCGATCGGCGCGTGCACGAAGATGCCGGCGGCCGAGATCGGGATCCTCGAGAGCTCGCTGCGGCCGTTGAGCCAGTGCTCCAGGCGCGTGATCGCCTCCGGCCCTCTGTGCAGCGGGATCGACCACTGTCCGGGTTAGCCGTGTGCCCGGCGTGCGGCTCTGGCCGCGGGGGGGAACGAACCTCGTTCACGAACTGCGAGAAGAGACAGTCCATCGTCAGCGCCTCGTGGCTGTTCTGCACGGCGCTGCCCTTGACGCCCTCCTCCAGTCCGTACTGCATCCTGAACACGAACCGCTCGACGCGCGGCAGGATGCGCGGGAACCACGTGGCGAGGTAGAGCAGCGCCTCGTAGGTGTAGCGGCCGACGGTGGCGCCGTACCAGCTCGGCGGCGGCGGCTGGATCTCGTCGCCGACCTTCTTCCCGTGCCAGACGACGGTCCGCTCAGAGTACGGGAACCACCAGCAGCGCACGAACTCGCTCTCGTCCCAGACGCCGGCGTACGACGCGAGGAACCTCGGGAGCGCGACGACCTCCTGTTCCCAGCGGACGCGGTAGGCGGCGACGGCCTGGAGCGCGACGCGGACGACGATGCCGAGCGCGCCGAGCGAGACCAGCGCGGCGCGGAAGAGGTCGCCGTTGCGCTCGCGCGAGCACTCGACGACGCGGCCGCTGGCGAGCATGATGCTCAGCGAGACGACGCTCTCGCTCAGGATGCCGTGCCTGAGACTGCTGCCGTGCGTGCTCGTCGCGATGGCGCCGGCGATGCTCTGGTCGGTAATGCTGCCCAGGTTCGGCATGGCCCAGCCGCGGCGGTCGAGCTCGCCGACCAGGTCGCGCAGCCGCATGCCGGCCTGCACGGTGACGACGCGGCGCTGCGCATCCTCGCCGACCACGGCCGCGAAGCCGTCGAGGTTGACCATCCACGACGTGCCGCACGTCAGATCGCTCGGCGAGTGCGCCGAGCCCACGACCGCGATCTGCCTGCCGACGGTCCGCGCGAGATCGACGACCAGTCGCAGCTCCGCGAGACTGCGCGGCTGCACGTACAGCTCCGGCCGGCTGAACGCCGTCCGCGCCCACGTCGCGTGGCGGTGGCGCATGCGCGCCCGGAAGGGGATGTGCCGCGACGAAGCGGCGTCCCACGAGAGCGGCACGATCGCGGGCGTCGTGATGGCGTGGAACGAGGCGTGGGCGTTGGGATCCATCGGGAGGAGCGCCTCGTTGTGGTGTGGCTGCTGGCTGCCGTTGGGTGGACGTTTCTCGTCGTGCACGGCGGGGCGAATCCGTTTCCTTTTTTCTGGTGTAGACGACGGGGCTCTCTGTCCACCCCCGCGGTCCTTTCGGCTGAGATATGTAGCGGGGCAGTTGCAGAGGCTATGTACATTATGTACTGGGTAACTGTATCGCATCTTGGCATTTCTTGGCGATCTTCCAGAATCGGTGACTAGCTACCTGCTTACCTAAGTATCTACATGCGCGCGAGTTTTTGTTTGTTTAGTCATACTCGCATTCAGCCTACATATATCCAGTCCTCGTCGTCTGCGGATGCCGTGAAGGAGGGCGTGGGTATGTAGGAACAACGGTAGCTCCTCCCCGGCACCCAATTCCCCCGCGGCACTCAGCTCCTCCACCTCCTCCCCTCTCCACTTCTCGCTCCCGGCGCTCCCGTAACTCCCACTCCGAACACTCGCTTCCCGTGTCCGTCTCCTCCTCAGATGACATTAGCTTTCCCACATCCGCAGCCGAAAGGGACCGAAAGGAAGTCCAGCACCGCCCGACGGCACCACCCATCTGCCGGGAGGCCCCGGATCTTCCACCGGCTCTTCCACCTCCCGGTCTCCTTCTGCACCTCGCCCCGCAGGATCTTCTGCTGTATCCTCCATTCCGGACACGCCTTGAGGAGGTGGTCTCTCGTTTGCGAGGGGTACTGGCTCACCAGCACTGGGCGGACGAAGCGCGAGCGATGGGGTAGTTACATATGATACTGATGCGCCGGACAGTATGTGTACACCCCACTCCGGGATTCCGGCGGCTGGCTCACCGTTCAGCCGTCTCTGCAGTCGACTACGCCTCTGCCGCCTGCGTTTAGCCCATCCTCAAAGCCTCATGTCTCATTTGATATTTCGTTGCAACTGCTCGGTGGCTAGCTCCTCCACATGCGATCAATGAATCATCATCATCCACGGTTCCGCCCATACATACTGCGGAGGGAATGGGGAGAGGAAAGGAGGGCGGAGGCGGAGGAATTTGGTGCCGGGGGTGAGGAACAACCCCTCTTTTTCTCCCCACGCCCTCCTTCATGGCGTCCGTCCGTGAGGGAACAGTAGGACCTAGGGGCGGCTTTCCTTTGTATTGTCGTTTGTAATTTCCTTAGTGTGCTCTATCGCTTCTGGGGCAGGGCAGAGGGGAGCTTGCAACGAGCCGCCTTCGGCGCGGACTGCCGACAGTTTGATCCAGCTGGGTCACATGCGATGAACGAACAAAGAAAAAATATCCACCAATACTTATGGCCCCGCTTGCAACACCGCGTCGGTAGCTCCTCGAGAACATATTTCAATACGTGATGTGTTTGTTGCGTCCCGCGAATTCTCGAAAGCCGAACCGGGTGAAGCCATTGCTTGAAACCAAGCGTTAACCTTTTCAAAGTTATCGCCCACCACCACAGCCCCGAATTAAAATCAGAAACACAGATTCATGCTCTATGCTGTCAAAATGAATTATTCTTTATGTTGGGCGAAGGAGTAATAGTTGGCGATGGGGGTTGTTTTCGGACTCTCCTCCCCGTCAGTCCTTCATTTCCCCGAGTCCGAGTCGAGATACGGCCCGCCTTCCACCGCGCCACGCTGGGCGGGAGCCACCTACGCCTGGTGAAACGCTTTGTGTGCGACAAGGACGAACGCCGAAGGGGAGGGGTCTCGACGGCGAGTCCGGCGATTCTCCAGAGCATGGACACACTTCCAGGACGAAACTGCGCCGGCCGAGAATACACACGGAATAGAGCAGAACACCAAAAATACTTCCCCGAGGAAAAAGGAACGAAAAAGAGAAACCGCAAACGAGAAACAAGGCACGAGATCGGTCCAGGGTCGTCGTGAACAGGACCTGGACCCCGGAGCGGACGTTGGACGCCACATACATCCAATCTACATACCCCTCCAGAGCCAGTCTTCCAGAGCCACCCACTCAGCGCGAGGCTGCCGCACACGTAAGCCGGCTGCGCGAAATAGACATGCACAACTACCTGTGCCAGCTACATGTAACGGCAGCCCAAACAGGGAGTGTGTCCATCCGCCAACCGTCCATCCATTGGATACATATATATCCTGGAAGGCTGGGGCGCAGGAACGGATCTACGGTAGATAAGAGCGCAGATCGCATCTTGGTTACCACGTGGGTGGAGCGAGTATCTAACTACATACATACTTATGTACAATTTATATCTACACCGGCATCGTAAACGGCTCAGCCTTCTCTGTGCGACGGTCGAGATGACTACGCGTGGACATCCGCCTCGAAGCTGACGTCTGACGGCCGACGACGAAAAAAAACTCCAAGCGCAGATCGACCGCTCGGAAGGCGGAAGGCACGTAACTATATAGCCGCGTGGATGGATGCCCGTTCGACCGATGGCGGGGAGCGGCCATTTTTTGTGCCAGCCCTACATACTGTAGATAGTTAGTCAACGCAGTGCACGCTACACGCCCCACCGTTCGCATAAGTCATCCGTGATGGCATTGGTCTGCGGAATCAAGGAAGTGAGGGAGGGATGAGGTAAGGACTTGGGCACAGCCGACACGGCGCAAGCATGTACGGAAGATCAAGCGCGGGACGCCGCTGCAACCAACGGGCTTCGGCTATCTGTCCATCTTGGAAGCATCTCCCCAGCGCATAGTAAGGCGAGGAAAGGATGAGGTCGAACGCGAGCAGTGCGCAGTACATCACGACTACCTATGCAAGCAGTGGTGCGTTTGGGGCTGCGCAACATCTTTGAAACTATATACGTACGGGCGAGTGCTAAAAATCCTCGTCTCGATACAAGGTCAGATCTCCCTCGCTGACTTCACGATAACCCAGGAATCATGCAGTCCGCACAGGAAACACAAGCGGAGACGGAAAGAGGAACAGGATCAGGGCACACACACGAAAGCCCCTATGTGGTAAAGTGACATCCACGAACGCGACCCATGGCCCCCCATGATCAAGATCGAGGAAGGATGTACCCGGTCCCCGTGATTTCAACCTCCCTTACGCTCTCGAGTTGATTCGAACGAACATCATCATCTCTCTTCGTCGCCGCCAACATCGCAGCAGCCAGTCGGAGGCTCCGGCTCGCCGTGCCGGTGGGGGAGAGCCAGCGATTGTGGCTAGCTGGAGGCTACGCGTTGCGAGTGATTTAGACTACTCTACGGTATTGCGTCTTCGTGGCATTTAATCGTCTGGCTTGGACGGAGATTTGAAACGGAGTTGCATGCTTGCACATATGCCTCTCGCTCAAGGCTTCGATCCCCCGCCCCAGACCAAGGGCTTAGTTGAGCACCGGTTCGGATGCGCACCATCCAAGGCGCGGGGTGGCGGGCATAGACCTCCAACTCCCAGTTATAGCGCATAACGATGTGAGCCACGGCATCACGGCCATGAAACGCCCACTTCGCTGGAATGCGAGAACATGCTTGGCCACTTGCTCCAGCGCCCACGGTCCCTCTGGTCGTATGGCATGGTTGGTGGGAGGGCCCTCCCTTGGGACGCACCTGCCACCGCCGGTACCGGCGCGGCCCGTTCGGGGGTGACTGCGCTCTGTCAGTGCTATTTCTCCTCGGATTTGGGCCAGGGCATACACTGCGCTTTCCGTGCTGAGCTCGATGTCGATACCCAGCTGTCTCCAGGGGGAGAGAATCGGAGCACCCCCGTGTGCGCTGCTGATGACAGACGGAAACATCACCACTACCACTGGCAGAGTCCCATAAACCCTAACTAATGGACGTGAGCTTAGCGTAGGGCTCGACGTCATCATTCGCATCCTCATCCTCATTTTGATACCTAGAATCGTCCGTTGGCTGTGCCCGCTCCCAGGTGTATATATAAAAACCCTCCCACTTGAGCCTTCAGAATATATTCCCCAGGCTCAACCCGAAGACCATCGTCCGGACAGCAGCAGATACCTCCTTCATCAGTTCAGCAGCTCACTGTTCTCCCAGCAACATATCCATATCTTCGTCCGGACAATTCGTCGAACCGTCTGCCCATCCATTCATCCATCCATCCAGTTGACCAACCCTCACCAGCAATGTCTCGGAAAACCGTCGCAATCGCTGGCTACCATGGCTTCCTCGGAGTCGATACATTGGCCGCATTTGTCTCTGCTGAATTTGGGCACAACTTCGACTCCATTAGAGTCTTGACTAGAGATCCCATGAACGTGAGGAGAGTCTCTGCACGGCAACCGGTATGGATCC
>Ga0307516_10001245_pt1 | contig 35441 bp, 36 predicted proteins | sample 19_EM_MG_FD_203310 | JGI IMG/M metagenome (GOLD analysis project Ga0307516, IMG submission 203310) | Populus trichocarpa ectomycorrhiza microbial communities from riparian zone in the Pacific Northwest, United States - 19_EM | ecosystem: Host-associated > Plants > Roots > Unclassified | place...
CGCCGAGTTGAAGCTGACCTTGTCGGCCCCGGCGTTGAGCAGCCGGCGCACATCGGCCACCGTGCGCACGCCGCCGCCGACCGTGAGCGGAATGAAGACCTGCGAGGCCACCGCTTCGATGATGTGAAGGATCAGGTCGCGGCCGTCGCTGGTGGCGGTGATGTCGAGGAAGGTGAGTTCGTCGGCACCCTGGTCGTTGTAACGCGCCGCGATCTCGACCGGGTCACCGGCATCGCGCAGTTCGACGAAGTTGACGCCCTTGACGACGCGCCCACCGGTCACGTCGAGGCAGGGGATGATGCGTTTGGCGAGCATCAGGCCGCGCCGATCTCGTCGGCGCGCGATTGCGCTGCGGCGAAGTCGAGATCGCCGCTGTAGATCGCGCGCCCACAGATCACGCCGGTCACACCCTGGTCTTCGACGGCGCAAAGGCGTTCGATGTCGGCGATGTTCGACAACCCGCCCGACGCGATCACCGGAATCGTCAGCGCCTGTGCCAGCTTCACGGTCGCGTCGATGTTGATGCCGCTGAGCATGCCGTCGCGCCCGATGTCGGTGTAGATCACGCCTTCGACGCCGTAGTCTTCGAACTTCTTCGCCAGGTCGACCACTTCGTGGCCGGTGAGCTTGCTCCAGCCGTCGGTTGCGACCTTGCCGTCTTTCGCGTCGAGGCCGACGATGATGTGGCCGCCGAACGCGGTGCAGGCGTCGCGCAGGAACCCCGGGTTCTTGACCGCGGCGGTGCCGATGATGATGAACGAGAGGCCGTCGTCGAGGTAACGCTCGATCGTGTCGAGGTCACGAATGCCACCGCCCAACTGCACCGGGATCTCGTCGCCCACCTCGGCCAGGATCGCCTTGATCGCGGTCTCGTTCACCGGCTTGCCGGCGAACGCACCGTTCAGGTCCACCAGGTGCAGGCGGCGTGCGCCGGCATCGACCCAGCGTCGCGCCATCTGCGCCGGGTCTTCGCTGAAAGTGGTGGAAAGCTTCATGTCACCTTGTTGCAGGCGGACACAGTGACCGTCTTTCAGGTCGATCGCAGGAATGAGCAGCATGGCCGAAGGGCTGGTGGTGAATGGGGACGACGCCGGAGAAATCGCGCGAGGGATCAGGCTGAAAAGCTGGTCACGGGTTCCAGTGAAGGAAGTTGCGATACAGCGCCAAGCCATGCTCGGCGCTTTTCTCGGGGTGGAATTGGGTGGCGAAAATGTTATCGCGGGCCAGCGCCGAGGTAAAGCGGCTTCCGTATTCGGTTTCGCCGGCACTGTGGCGCGCGTCCGACGGGCGGGCGTAGTAGCTGTGCACGAAGTAGAAATAGGCGCCGTCGGGCACACCCGCCCAGATCGGGTGCGCTTGGGCCTGGAAAACGCGGTTCCAGCCCATTTGCGGCACCTTGTAGCGGCTGCCGTCGGGCTGCAAGCGGCCTTCGAGCTGGAAGCGGATGACTTCGCCCGCGATCAGGCCCAGGCCATCGGTCGGCCCTTCGTCGCTGCGCGACAGCAGCATCTGCATCCCCACGCACACACCCATCAGCGGCTTGTGCGCCGCGGCGTGCAGCACCGCGTCTTGCAAACCCGACTCGCGCAGCTCGCGCATGCAGTCGGGCATGGCGCCCTGGCCGGGCAACACCACCCGTTCGGCGGCGAACACTTCTTCGGGCTTCGAGGTGACGATCACGTCCGCGCCCGAACCCTTCGCCACATGCATGACCGCCTGCGACACCGAGCGCAGATTGCCCATGCCGTAGTCGACGACGGCGACCGTCCTGTTCATGTCAGAGCGAACCTTTGGTCGAAGGGATCACTCCCGCCGCGCGCGGGTCGATCTCGAGCGCCATGCGCAGCGCGCGCGCGAACGCCTTGAAGATCGTTTCGCATTGGTGGTGCGCGTTGTCGCCGAACAGGTTGTCGATGTGCAACGTGACGCCGGCGTGGTTGCTGAAACCCTGGAAGAACTCGTAGACCAGCTGCGTGTCGAGCGCGCCGATCATGCCGCTCTTGAAGTCGACGCGCATGTGCAGGCCGGGCCGGCCCGAGAAGTCGATGACGACACGCGACAGCGCTTCGTCCAGCGGCACGTAGGCGTGGCCGTAGCGGCGCAGGCCCTTCTTGTCGCCGACGGCCTGGGCCACCGCCTGGCCGAAGGTGATGCCGACGTCTTCTACGGTATGGTGGCCATCGATGTGCAGGTCGCCCTTGGCGTCGATGTCGAGGTCGATCAGGCCGTGGCGCGCGATCTGGTCGAGCATGTGGTCGAAGAAACCGATGCCGGTCGCGAACTTCGCAGCACCGGTGCCGTCGAGGTTCAGCGCGACGCGGATCTGCGTCTCGTTGGTGTTGCGGACCACTTCCGCTTTTCGGTCGACCGTCATCACAGGCTCGCTTTCAGCGCGTCGATCATCAAGGTGTTCTCTTCCGGCGTGCCGACCGTCAGGCGGACGCAGTTGGCCAGCAGCGGGTGCAGGCCGGCGATGTTTTTCACAAGCACACCGCGTGCCTTCATGCCCTCGAAGCAGCGTTTCGAATCGGGCACGCGCACGAGGATCATGTTGGCTTCGCTGGGGAAGGCCTTCACGTTGGGCACGGCTTGCAGCGCGGCCTGCAGGCGCGCGCGTTCGCTGCGCAGCACGGCGGCCTGGCGCGCGAACTCGTCGGCGTGGTCGAGCGCGAACAGCGTCGCCTCGGCGTTCAGCGCGCTGATGTTGTACGGCGGGCGCACCTTGTCGATCTCGTCGATCAGGGCCGCGGCGCCGACCATGTAACCCAGGCGCACACCGGCCAGGCCGAACTTGCTGAGCGTGCGCATCACGAGCACGTGTTCGTGTTGCGCGACGCGGTCCATCCACGTGCTGCTTGAAAACGGCTGGTACGCCTCGTCGAACACGACCAGCCCGCCCTGCTCGCCTACTGCTGCGACGATGCGCTCGATCACACCGGCATCGAACAGGTTCGCAGTCGGGTTGTTCGGGTGCGCGATGTAGGTGATGGACGGGCGGTGCTCGGCGATCGCCGCGAGCATCGCGTCACCGTCGATTTCGAAGTCGGCGGTGGTCGGCACACCGACGAACTTCAGCCCTTGCATCTTGGCCGACATCTCATACATCACGAAGCCCGGCAGCGGCGCGAGGATGCTGGCACCCGGCACGTCGCAGGCCAGGGCCAGCAGCGAGATCAGTTCGTCGGAACCGTTGCCGAGCATCAGCTTGCACCCGGCCGGCAGCTTCACGTACTTCGACAGCGCCGCGATCACATCGGCCACACAGACCACGGGGTAACGGTTGATCGCCACGCGCCCGAGCCGCTCGCCGAGTTCCTTCTGCAAGGCCTCGCTCAAGCGAAACGGGTTCTCCATCGCGTCGAGCTTGACCAGGCCGGTGCTGTCCTGGATCGCATAGGCGTGCATCGACTGGATGTCCTGGCGCACCAGCTTTTTCAGTCGTTCCTGCAGCGTGATCATCGGGTCTTCTCCATCCGCATCTCGGCGGCACGCGCATGCGCCTGCAGCCCTTCTCCATAGGCCAGTTCGGCCGCGATCGGCCCGAGCTTTTGCGCACCGGCTTCGCTCACTTCGATCAGGCTGCTGCGCTTTTGAAAGTCGTACACGCCGAGCGGCGAAGAAAAGCGTGCGGTGCCTGCCGTGGGCAACACATGGTTCGGCCCGGCACAGTAGTCGCCCAGGCTTTCGCTGGTGAACGCGCCGAGGAAGATCGCACCGGCGTGGCGCAGCAGCGGCTCCCACTTGTGCGGGTCGCGTGAGCTCACTTCCAGGTGTTCGGGTGCGATGCGGTTGCTGATCTCGCAGGCTTCTTCCATGCTGCGGGTGTGAATCAAGGCTCCGCGCCCTTCGAGCGATGCGCGGATCACCGCGGCACGCGGCATGCCGGGCAGCAGGTGGTCGATCGCCTCCTTCACCGCCGCGATGTAGTCGGCGCTGGGGCACAACAGGATGCTCTGCGCCATCTCGTCGTGCTCGGCCTGGCTGAACAGGTCCATCGCCACCCAGTCGGGCGGTGTCGTGCCGTCGGCCAGCACGAGGATTTCGCTCGGCCCCGCGATCATGTCGATGCCGACGTGCCCGAACACGCGCCGCTTGGCACTCGCGACATACGCGTTGCCCGGGCCGGTGACCTTGTGGACCGCCGGAATGGTTTGTGTGCCGAACGCGAGCGCGCCCACGGCCTGCGCACCACCGATCGTGAACGCCCGGTCGACGCCGGCGATGGCCGCTGCGGCCAGCACCATCAGGTTGCGCTCGCCCTTCGGCGTGGGCACGACCATGATGATTTCGCCCACGCCAGCCACCTTGGCCGGCAGCGCGTTCATCAGCACGCTCGACGGGTAGGTCGCCTTGCCGCCGGGCACGTAGATGCCGACGCGGTCGAGCGGCGTGACCTTCTGGCCGAGCAGCGTGCCGTCTTCGTCGCGGTAGCTCCACGAGCGGCCGCAGGCTTCGAGCTGGCGCTGGTGGTAACCGCGCACACGTTGTGCAGCGGCTTCGAGCGCGTTGCGCTGCGCGAGGGTCACGGCCTGCAGCGCCGCCTGCAATTCGTCGCGGCCGATTTCGAGCGAAGCGACCCGCTCGGCGGCAACGCCGTCGAGCCGCTGCGTGTATTCGAGCACCGCCGCGTCGCCGCGCTTCTTCACGTCGGCCAGGATCGACGCGACGCGTTCTTCGATCGCGTCGTCGGTCTCGGCCGACCAGTGCAATACGCGCTGGAACTCGGTCTCGAAGTCGGCCGAGGTGGTGAGCAACTGGCGGATGTTCACGCTCATGCCCGTGCCCCCACCGCCGCCTCGAAGGCATCGATGATGCTGCGGATGGATTCGCGCTTGAGCTTCAGCGCCGCCTGGTTGACGATCAGCCTTGAGGAGATCTGCATGATCTCTTCGACTTCGACGAGATGGTTCGCGCGCAGCGTGTTGCCGCTCGACACCAGGTCGACGATGGCATCCGCGAGCCCGGTCAGTGGGGCGAGTTCCATCGAGCCGTAGAGCTTGATCAGATCGACGTGCACGCCCTTGTTGGCGAAGTGGTCGCGCGCGATCTGCGTGAACTTGGTTGCCACGCGGATGCGCGAACCCTGTTTGACTGCGCCGGCGTAGTCGAAGTCGGCGCGCACCGCCACACTCATGCGGCACTTGGCGATCTGCAGGTCGAGCGGCTGGTAGAGCCCCGTGCCGCCGTGTTCGATCAACGTGTCCTTGCCGACCACGCCGATGTCGGCCCCACCGTACTGCACGTAGGTCGGCACGTCGGAGGCGCGCACCAGCACCAGCCGCACATCGGCGCGACTCGTGCCGACGATCAGCTTGCGTGTTTTCTCCGGGTCTTCCGACACCTCGATGCCGGCCGCGCTCAAGAGCGGAACGATCTCGTCGAAGATGCGGCCCTTCGGCAGCGCGAACGTGATCATTTCGAACGCTCGATGTCGGCACCGATGCCGCGCAGTTTCGTTTCCATGCGGTCGTAGCCGCGGTCGAGGTGATAGATGCGGTCGACCACCGTCTGCCCGTCGGCCACCAGGCCGGCGATCACCAGGCTGGCAGACGCGCGCAGGTCGGTCGCCATGACGGTCGCGCCTGAGAGTTTTTCAACGCCGTGCACGACCGCCGTGTGCCCGTTGATGTCGATCGACGCGCCCAGCCGCACCAGTTCGTTGACGTGCATGAAGCGGTTCTCGAAGATCGTCTCGGTGACGACCGCCTCGCCTTCGGCGATGCAATTGAGCGCCATGAACTGCGCCTGCATGTCGGTCGGGAAGGCCGGGTACTCGCTGGTGCGAAAGCTGACCGCACGCGCGCGCCGCTGGTTCTTCACCCGGATCCAGCCCGCGGCCACGTCGGCTTCGATCGTGATGCCGGCCTCACGCAGCTTGTCGATCACGGCGCCGAGGTGGCTCGCGTTGGCGCGCCGCAGCAGCACGTCGCCCCCCGCCGCGGCCACCGCGCACAAGAAGGTGCCGGTCTCGATGCGGTCGGGCACGATGCGGTGCGCCACGCCGCGCAGGCGGTCCACGCCTTCGATGCGAATGCGGCTGGTGCCGTGGCCTTCGATCTTCGCGCCCATGCCGATCAGCATCTGTGCCAGGTCGCCGATCTCGGGTTCCTGGGCGGCGTTTTCGAGCAACGTTTCGCCTTCGGCGAGCGTGGCCGCCATCAGCAGGTTTTCGGTGCCGGTCACGGTGACCATGTCGGTCGTGATGCGCGCGCCCTTCAGCCGCGCCGCCTTGGCGATGATGTAGCCGTGCTCGACCGAGATCTGCGCGCCCATCGCCTGCAGGCCCTTGATGTGCTGGTCGACCGGCCGCGAGCCGATGGCGCAGCCGCCGGGCAGCGACACCGTGGCTTCACCGAAGCGCGCGAGCAGCGGCCCGAGCGCCAGGATCGACGCGCGCATCGTCTTCACGAGTTCGTAGGGCGCTTCGGGCGATGTGACGCGGCTCGCGTCGAGCGCCACCGTTTCCGGCTCGGCTTCGCTGCGCTCGGCGGCCACGCCCATGTTGCGCAGCAGCTTGAGCATCGTGTTCACGTCTTGCAGGCGTGGCACGTTGGTCAGCGTGACCGGATCGGCGGTCAACAAGGCAGCGCACAGCTCGGGCAGCGCAGCGTTCTTGGCGCCAGAGATCGTGACTTCGCCTTCGAGCCGGCGGCCACCACGAATCAGGAGTTTGTCCATAGGGATGCGGTATTTCTACAGGCGCCCCAGGGTTCTCGCAACGACTTTCAGCACTCGGTGGGCCGCAGGGCCGACACGAAGCCGACAGCCGCAGCAAGGCCTGCGGCTGGTTTCAGTGGTGGTGGTGCGCGGCCGCCGAGCCGGGCTCGGCAGCGGTTTGGGCCCACTCGGCGGGGGTCAGCGTCTTCATCGACAGGGCGTGGATTTGCTCGCGCATTCTATCGCCCAGCGCTGCATAGACCCGCTGGTGGCGCTTCACGCGGCTCGTGCCTTCGAACTCGGCCGAGACGATGGTGGCAAAGAAGTGCCGGCCGTCGCCTTCCACCTCGAGGTGGTCGCAGGCGAGCCCTTGCGCAATGAAACGCTGGACTTCGGCGGGGGTGGGCTCGGACATGGTGGCCGCATTTTAGGGGCAGCCGCGGCTGTCGGCGCTCAGGGCTGCGAAATGCGTTCCCGCACAGCCTCGGCCAGCGCCGCGGACTGCTCGGAATTCAGCGGCCGCAACGGCAGTGCCACGCGCGACCATTCCGCATCGCCATGAGCGGCGGCCAACGCCGCCTTCACGCTCGCGACCAGTGGGTACGTGGCGATCAGGCCACGCAAGTCGGCGGCCTTGCGCAGCGCGGCAGCGCCGGCCTCGCTGCCCTGCGACGCCCACGCGGCTTGCGCGTATGTCGCGGTCAGGTTCGTGGTGGCCGAGATGCAGCCGGCAAAACCATCGGCGTTCGCATTGCCCAGCGACGCTTCGGAACTCGGGAATACGTCGAACCCGGGGATCTCCTTCGCGACAGCGCGCGAGTAGGCCAGATCGCCCGCGCTGTCCTTCAGCCCCACCAGGACGTCGGGATGCCGGCGCCGCAGTTCGGACACGACCGCCAGCGGCCACGGCACGCCGGTGTTCTGGGGGATGTGGTACAGGTAGATCGCCAGCTTCCGGTGCGCAGCCCGGCGCACGATCTCGTCGACGTGCGCGATCAGGCCTTCGGCCGGCACGTCGGGGTAGAAGAACGGCGGCAGCACCAGCGCCCCGGCGAAGCCGAGGTCGGCGGCCGCGCGCGTGAGCTGCACCGTGTCTTCGAGCGCACACACGCCGGTGCCGACCATGAAGCGGCTCAAGGGCAGCCCGGCCGCGCCGATCGAGCGCATCACAGCAAGGCGTTGTGCGACGCTGAAGGCCGTGGCCTCGCCGGTCGTGCCGAGCAGGTTGATCGCGTCGCAGCCGTCGTCGAGCAAGGCGCGGCAGTGTTTCACCAAGCGCGGCAGGTCGGGCGTGAAGTCGGGGTGCAGTGGCGTGGCGGTGGCGGCAATCACACCGCGCAGTCGAGGCTTGTTCATCGAACGCTCCAGAAGTCAGAAGCCATAAAGACGCGCCGGGTTGGCGACGCAGATGCGTTGGCGCAGCTTGTCGTCGACAAGCCAGTCGCCCAGCAGATCGACCAGGTCGGCGTCGTGCGGTGTCGGCGTGAACAGTTCGGGATGCGGCCAGTCGCTCGCCCACAGCAGCTGCTCGGGGTTCGCCGCGACGAGTGCGTGCACCAGCGGCAGCACGTCGACATCGCCGAGGCGGTACGGCGCCGACAGCTTGACCCAGCCCCGCCCGCTGGCCAGCAGGTCGAGCAGCGCACGCGGCGCCTGCCGCGTCGGCGGGCGCCCCATGTGGTCGATGACGAGCGGCAGGCGCGTTCGCGCAACGATGCCCGCGAGCATCAACTCGGCCGCGTCATTCCAGCGCACCTGCACCTGCAGGTGCCAGCCGCGCTCGGTGATGCGATCGCAGAGCGCCAGCACCGCCTCCAGCGCCACCACCTGCGGGTTCACCAGATTCAGGCGGATGCCACGCACGCCCAGCGTGTGCATGGCGTCGAGCTCGGCATCGCTCGTGTCGGCGCGCAGCACCACCACGCCGCGGAACACGGCGCCGCCTTCGCGCAAGGCGTCGAGCAGCTGGCGGTTGTCGGTGCCGTAGACGCTGGGCTGGACCAGCACGGCGCGCGCGATGCCGCAGCTCGCCATCACCTCGCGGTATTGGGCCAGCGTGCAGACGACCGGCGTGTAGTTGCGTTGAGGGCCCAGCGGGTAAGCCGAGGCGGGCCCGATCACATGCACGTGCGTGTCACAGCTGCCCGCCGGCAAGGCCATGCGCGGGCGCCGCAGCGGCGCCTGCGGCGGCGTGCACACCGGCGCTTCGTTGCTCACGGGATCGGCCGGCTCGCCAGGCCGCGGCCGGGCACCAGGAAGTCGAAGTCGCAGCCTTCGTCGGCCTGCAACACGCAGCGGTGGAACAGCGCAGCGTAACCCCGGTCCGGCGTTGGTGCTGCGCCTGCGCTCACGGCCGGCAGCTCCGCGCGGCGCTGTGCCAGCTCCGCGTCGTCGACCAGCAGTTCGATGCAGCGCGCGGCCACATCGAGCCGAATCGAGTCGCCGTTGCGCACCAGCGCCAGTGGCCCGCCGACCGCCGCTTCAGGCGTCATGTGCAACACGATCGTGCCGAACGCGGTGCCGCTCATGCGCGCGTCAGACAGCCTCACCATGTCTTTCACGCCCTGCATGCCGAGCTTGCGCGGGATCGGCAGGTAGCCGGCTTCGGGCATGCCCGGCGCGCCGATCGGTCCGGCGTTGCGCAGCACCAGCACGTCGTCGGCGGTCACGTCGAGCTCGGGCGAGTCGATGCGCAGCGCCATGTCTTCGACCGACTCGAACACCACCGCGCGGCCGGTGTGGCTCATCAGCGTCGGTGACGCGGCCGACTGCTTGATGATCGCGCCGCGCGGCGCCAGGTTGCCACGCAGCACCACCATGCTGCCCTGCGCGTTGATCGGCGAGGCGCGCGGGCGGATCACCTGCTGGCCGGGGTCGATCTCGGCGCCGTTCATGTAGTCGCGCAGGGTGCCGCCCATCACGGTCGGCGGGTCCAGATCGAGCAGGTCCTTCAGTTCGTGCATCAGCCGCGGCACACCGCCGGCCCAGTGGAAGTGCTCCATGTAGTGCGCGCCGCTGGGTTTCAAGTCGACCAGCACCGGCACCTCGCGGCCGAGCCGGTCGACGTCGGCCAGGTCGATCGGAATGCCGAGCCGGCCGGCCGCGGCCGTCAGGTGGATCAGCGCGTTGGTCGAGCCGCCGATCGCCTGCATGATCACGAGCGCGTTGCGGAACGACGCCGCCGTCATCACCTCGCTCGGTTTCGGGTGGCCGCTGATCGCCATCGCCACCGCCTGCTTGCCGCTGGCCTCTGCGCTGCGCAGGCGATCGGCGTGCGTGGCCGGAATGGCAGCCGAGCGCGGCAGCGCCAGGCCCATCACTTCGATGATGCAGGCCATCGTGCTCGCGGTGCCCATCACCATGCAGGTGCCGGGCGTGGGCGCCAGGCGCTCGTTGATCGCCTCGATCTCGATCGCGTCGATGCGGCCGCCGCGGAATTCGCCCCACAGGCGTCGGCAGTCGGTGCAGGCACCGAGCTGCTCGCCCTTGTGGTGGCCGACCAGCATCGGGCCGACCGGTACGAACACGGCAGGCACGTCGGCCGAAGCGGCGGCCATCATCTGCGCGGGGATCGTCTTGTCGCAGCCACCGATCAGCACCACCGAATCCATCGGCTGCGCGCGCAGCATCTCTTCGGTGTCCATCGCCATCAGGTTGCGCAGGAACATGCTGGTCGGGTAGGCGAACGACTCGTGCACCGAGATCGTCGGGAACTCCATCGGCAACCCGCCGGCAAGCAGCACGCCGCGCTTGATCGATTCGACCAGCTTGGGCACGTTGCCGTGGCAGGCGTTGTAGTCGCTGAAGGTGTTGGCGATGCCGACGATGGGCCGGGCCAGCGCGTCGTCCGACAGGCCCATCGCCTTGATGAATGCCTTGCGAAGAAAGAGCGAGAACTCGGCGTCGCCGTACGAGGTCAGCCCTTTGCGCATGCCTTGGGTCATGGTTCGAATCCGGTGCGAACCGGCCCGCGCCAAGGCGGGTCCGGCAGATCGTTGGAACAGGTCGAGCCGACCCGCGCGTCGTTTGATTATTGATAATCTAAACTGCACAGTCAATCAACACGCCGGAGTCGGCGGATGAGTTGAGCTCGAATTGGCCTGCTTCGGCTGATCATCTGGAACGCACTATTGACAATCTAGATTCGAGCTGATGAAATTCGCGACGACTCAACCCGCCTCACGGCGCCACATTCCGGAGACCCTCATGGCCCACCGCCTCTCGAACGCACTCGTCTGCGCCATCGGCTTGCTGGCCGGCGCGGCCCACGCGCAGCAGACCGTCGCGATGTGGAGCCACTGGCCCGACGAAGCCTCCAAACGGGGCTTCGTCGAGGCCACGGTCAAGGCCTTCGAGGCGGCCACGCCGTCGTGCAAGGTGAACCTGCAGTTCATTCAGAAGGCCGACCTGTACACCTCGGCCAAGACCGCGGTGCGCACCGGGCAGGCCCCCGACATCTTCTGGCTCGAGCCCGACGAGATCGCGTTCGCGAAGAGTGGCTACCTCGAGCCGCTCGACGGCCACATCGACCTGAACAACCTGGAAGACTGGGCACGCCGCTCCTGGACCTACAACGGCAAGGTCTACGCGCTGCCGCTCGAGGCCTACACCGTCGAGCTGTACTACAACCGCGAGCTGCTGAAGAAGATCGGCGTCAACGCGCCGGCGAGCATGCAGATGTCGCAGGCCGAGTTCACCGACATGGTGAAGAAGGCCGCCGCCGCCGGCATCACGCCGCTGGCGCAAGGCGTGGGCGATCGCCCCTACCCGGGCGCCTACTTCCTCGAAGAAGTGCTGCTGCGCAAGCTGGGGCTCGACGATTACATGCTGCTGATGACCGGCAAACTCTCGTTCACCGACCCGCGCGTGATCGAAGCGATGACCTGGGTCAAGCAGCTGGTCGACATGGGCGCCTACCCGAAGAGCTTCGCCACGCTCAAGCTCGGCGAGTCGCACTACTACTTCCACACCAACCCGGGCGCGCTGATGTTCCCGATCGCCAGCTGGTACACCGGCCGCGCCTTCGTCGACCCCGCCAAAGGCGGCCAGCCGGCCGGCTTCCCGCTCGGGGTGATGAAGTACCCGGCGATGGCCGGCGCCAAGTGCCCCGAGTGCAAGACACTCGCGGTCGGCGGCAGCTACGTGATGTATTCGAAGAGCAAGAACAAGGAATGCGCCGGCAAGCTGCTGAGCTCGTTCGCCAATGTCGAGGCCGGCAACAAGTGGATGGAAGGCGTGCTGCTGCAGACCGGCATCAAGACCGACCCGTCGCGCATCCAGAGCATCTACGCGCCCTACTTCAAGGAGCTGCAGGAGCGCAGCGCCGGCGCCAAGTTTTTCATCGGCACGCCGCTGCAACACATGTCGGGCAAGTGCGCCGACACCTTCACGCAAGTGCTCAACCGCGCCTTCCCGGGCGGCCTGATGAGCGTGAACGACGCCGCCACGCAGATGGACGCGGCCTGCAAAGCCGCCAGCTGAGGTGACGGGTCCTGCAACACCGGCGGCCGGGCATTCGCCTCGGCCGTCGCGGGCAGCCGCGTGGTTCAACACCTCGGGCGGTGATTCGCGCAGCGCCTCGATGTCGACCGTGATGGTCTTCCTCGCGCCTGCGCTGCTCATCTACGCCGCGCTGACCGCCTACCCGGTGTTGCGGACCTTCTACAACGCCTTCTTCACGATCGGAGATATCAACACCGCCACCTTCGTCGGCTTCGACCACTTCAAGGAAGTGTTCAAGGACGCGACCTTCTGGGCCGCCGTGCGCAACACCGCGATCTGGTCGCTGGTCGCGCCGGTGATGGACGTCGTCACCGGCCTGCTGCTCGCGCTGTGCCTGTACGCCGGCGTGCCCTACGCGCGCTTCCTGCGTGTCGCGTGGTTCACGCCGGTGCTGCTGTCGTACGTGGTCGTCGGCATCTTGTGGGTCTGGATCTACAACTACGACTGGGGCATCGTCAACGTGGCGCTGCGCGCGGTCGGGCTCGGCCAGTGGGCGCAGGCCTGGCTCGGCGACCCGAAGTTCGCGCTCGGCGCGGTGATGATCACGCACACGTGGAAGTGGGCTGGTTTCAACATGGTGGTCTGCCTCGCGGCGCTGCACTCGCTGCCGTCGGAAGTGCTGGAAGCGGCCGAGCTCGACAACTGCGGTTGGGGCGCGAAGCTCGTGCACATCATCGTGCCGATGCTGCGGCCGACGCTGCTGAACCTGTACGTGCTCGCCTTCATCGGCAAGATGAAGGTCTTCGACCTGGTCTTCATCATGACCGAGGGCGGCCCGATGTGGGCGACCGAAACGGTCTCGACCTACGTCTACAAGCGCGCCTTCAACTGGAACACCTTCGACCTGGGCTACCCGTCGGCAATCGCGGTCGTGTGGTTCGTCGTGGTGATCGGCTTCGTGCTGTTCTTCAACCGCGTCTTCAAGCAGAAAGAACGGCTCGAGTACTGACCATGACGATGAAGAGCTCTTCGCATTACCTGCGCCACGGTGGCCTGATGGCCATCATCGTGCTCTACACGCTGTACTCGGCGCTGCCCTTCGTCTGGGTCGGCACGATGTCGGTGCGCACCACCGGCGAGATCAGCGCATCGCACTTCGCCTGGCCCGAAATCTGGCACTGGGAAAAGTTCCGCATCGCCTGGGTCGACTCGCACTTCGCGACCTACTTCTGGAACAGCACGATCGTGGTCGGCGCGGCGGTCGCGATCGTCACGCTGCTCGGCGCGGCGGCGGCGCACTGCCTGGCGCGCTACAACTTCCGCGGCAACCGGCTGGTCTACTTCATCCTGTTCAGCTCGATCATCTTTCCGCCGCAGATCATCCTGATCTCGCTGTTCCAGGTGCTGGTCGAATACAACCTGTACAACTCGCTGATCGGCCTGACGCTCGTCTACGTCGGCCTGCAACTGCCGCTCACCGTCTACCTGCTCGAAGGCTTCTTTGCGCGCATTCCGCAAGACCTCTTCGATGCCGCGAAGATCGACGGTTACTCCGACTTCGAGATCTTCTTCCGCATCGTCTTGCCCGTCGGCATGCCGGCGATCGCGACGACCGTGATCCTGAACTTCATCCAGTTGTGGAACGAGTTCCTGTTCGCCGTGGTGCTGGTCAACGAGCCGGGCTCGAGCACGCTGCCGATCGGCATCCGCCGCTTCATGGGCGACTACTTCCAGGACATCGGGATGATCGCCACCGGCATGATGATCGCGGTGATCCCGGTCGTGATCGTCTACGCGTTCTTCTCGGAAAAGCTCATTCAGGGCATGACGGCCGGCGCCGTCAAGTAAGCGCGCCCGCCTCTCGTTCACGCATCGCCCACCGGAGAAAAAACTTGGCCGTCGTTCGTCTCGCGAATATCAGCAAACGTTATGCCGGCGCCGCGACGCCGTCGGTCGACGACGTGTCGTTCACCGTCGCCGACGGCGAATTCATGGTGCTGCTCGGGCCGTCGGGCTGCGGCAAGTCGACCACCTTGCGCATGATCGCGGGCCTGGAATCGATCACCGGCGGCGAGATGAGCATCGACGACCGGGTCGTCAACGACGTGCCGGCGATGGACCGCGACATCGCGATGGTGTTCCAGTCGTATGCGCTGTACCCGCACATGACGGTGGCCGAGAACCTGGCCTTCGGCCTGAAGCGCCGCAAGGTCGACAAGGCGCAGATCGACGAGCGCGTCGGCAAGGCCGCGAGCATCCTCGGCCTAAGTGAGCTGCTGCAGCGCAAACCCTTCGCGCTCTCGGGTGGGCAGCGCCAGCGCGTGGCGCTCGGCCGCGCGATCGTGCGCGAACCCAAGGTGTTCCTGTTCGACGAACCGCTCTCGAATCTGGACGCTGCGCTGCGCGTGAACACCCGCAACGAACTCGTGCGGCTGCACCACCGGCTCGGCGCGACGATGATCTACGTCACCCACGACCAGGTCGAGGCGATGACGATGGGCCAGCGCATCTGCGTGATGAACAAGGGCCAGGTCGCGCAGATCGGCAAGCCGCTCGACGTGTACCGCCAGCCGGCCGACGCCTTCGTCGCGCGCTTTCTCGGCAACCCGCCGATGAATCTGGCGAAGGCGAAGGTGGTGTCGCAGGGCGGCGCGAACTTCGCGCAGGTGGGCGGCGCGATGCTGCCGCTGGCGCGCTGGTCGGCGGCCGATCTGGCCCCGAGTGCCGGCGATGTGCTGATCGGCATCCGGCCCGAAGAACTCGGCCTGCTGGAAGGCGGCGCGGCTGACGCGAACGCCTTGCGCGGGACCGTCTCGGCCATCGAACCACTGGGCGCCGAAACGCTGATCGTCGTCGACCTCGACAACCAGGCCGGCGAAGTCACTGCGCGCGTGCACCGCGACGTGCAGCTGACGCTCGGCGACCCCGCGACGCTGGGTTTTGCCGGCTCGGCGCTCTACCTGTTCGACGCAAAGACCGAGAAGGCGATTCTCGCGAGCGCGGCATGAGCGCGCCGCTGCTTCGCATCGGGCTGGTAGGCGCGGGCTGGGTCACGCAGCACCACCTCGCGGGCTGGCAGCGCGAAGCGGCGCGTGCACGCGTCGTCGCCATCGCCGACCCGTCGCTCGCAAACGCGCAGGCGCGCGCGGAAGCGTTCGGCATCGACACGGTCTACAGCGACGCGAAGTCGATGTTCATAGCCGAAAAGCTCGACGCGGTCGACATCGCGTCGCCGCGCGAAACCCATGCCGAGCTCGTGCGCCTGGCCGCCTCGCACGGCATTCCGGCGATCTGCCAGAAGCCGCTGGCGCCGACCTTCGATGCGGCCGCTCAACTGGTCGCCGACGTGGGCGCGATCGCCGGCATGCGCCTGATGGTCCACGAGAACTGGCGCTTCCGCCCTTACTACCGGCAGATCGCCTCGTGGCTGCGCGAAGGCCGCGTCGGTCGCGTGCAACAGGCGCAGATGACGTTGCTGAGCTCGGGCCTGATCGCCGATGCGCGCGGCGTTCTGCCGGCGCTGGAGCGCCAGCCCTTCATCGCGACACTCGACCGCGCGCTGGTGATGGAGATCCTGATCCACCACATCGACACGCTGCGTTTCCTGCTCGGCGAGATGACCGTCGTGCACGCACGCACCGGCCGAAACAGCCCAGCGATGGCAGGTGAGGACCACGCCACGGTCGCCTTTGACACGGCCGCCGGCGCCACCGTGCTGCTGCTCGCCAACCTCGGCGCCTACGGCGAACCGCCGGCGATGGCCGACCGCCTGACGCTGATCGGCGAGCGCGGCACGATCAAGCTGCTGGGCGACACCTTGAGCTGCGAAGGCGAGCGGCCCGACACCTGCCGCTACGACATGGCAAAGTGTTACGCCGACTCGTACGCCGCGACCATTTCGCACTTCATCGATGCCCTCGCCAGCGGCGCCGACTTCGACACCTCGCCGGCCGACAACCTGCGCACGCTGCGTCTGGTGGAGGACATTTACGCGCAGAATCCTGCCTCGTGAACAACAGCCTGCCGATCCGCCCCGAACCCGAAGCCGCCGCCCCCGAGGCCGAGAGCACCGACGTCGTCAAGGTGCTCGGCGACGACATCATCTTCGGCCGCCTGGCCCCTGGCACGCGGCTCGTGGAAGATCACCTGATCGCCCGCTTCGGCGCCACCCGCCACTACATCCGCCAGGCGCTCAACGAACTCGAGCGCACCGGCATCGTGGTGCGCGAGAAGAACAAGGGCGTGGCGGTGCGCTCGCTCACGCCGGCCGAGGTGCGCCAGATCTACGAAGTGCGCGAGCTGCTGCAGCGCCACGCCGCGCTGCGCATCCCGTTGCCCGCGCCGAAGCACGTGATCGACGAGCTGGAACGGCTGCACACGGAGTACACGCGCCACGTGCGCGACGGCCACTTCCGCGGCGTGCACGAAGTGAACGACCAGTTCCACCTGACGCTGTTCGCCTGCTGCGGCAACGCCTACCTGCTCGATTCGATCAAGCACTACATGTGGCTGAGCCTGCCGGTGCGCGCGAAGAAAACCGCCGACATGGAACGTGCGATGGCCTCGGAGCGTGACCACCACATGATGATCCAGCTGATGAAAGGCACCGACAGCTGGGCGCTGGCGCAGCTCTGCGTCGACCACCTGCAGCCGGCCAAGGACAGCTACCTGCACGAGGTGGAAGCCTACCCGCTGTCGCGCCACTACTGAACCCTGCACCGCCTTGACCGAAAGCACCACGATGCGCAGCCTCTTCCACCTGGCCTTCAACGTTCGCGACCTCGACAGCGCGCGCCGTTTCTACGGCGACACGCTCGGCTGCAAGGAAGGCCGCAGCGCGCCCACTTGGGTCGACTACGACTTCTTCGGGCACCAGATCTCGCTGCACCTGGGCGAGCCTTTCGCCACCGCGCGCACCGGCGTGGTCGGCGAGCACATGGTGCCGATGCCGCACTTCGGGGTGGTGCTGGAACTGCCGGACTGGCAAGCGCTGGCCGCGCGCCTGAAGTCGCGGGATGTTCAGTTCGTCATCGAACCGACGCTGCGCTTCGAGGGGCAGCCTGGCGAGCAGTGGACGATGTTCTTCGTCGATCCGTTCGGGAACCCGATGGAGATCAAGGGGTTTCGGTCGCTCGGTACGCTCTACGACGCCTGAAGTGCTTGTCGCAGCCGACCGCCCATCGACAGATCAGGCGCCGTCACTCTTTGGCGAAGTGGACCCTGAACTTTCAAGCTCTTGCTCCGTCAGCGGCGCGATCCACACGTCATAGGCATGCTGCGTGTCGAGATACTCGCGTACGGCTGAGATCTTCCCGTCGCGGAACTGCATGAGCATGTGGTATTCCTGCCGGTAGCGTCGCCCGTTCTTGAGGTCGCCACTCGAAACGACCTCAAGGGCGACGCTGTCGCCTTCCGCGATACAAGCCTTGACCTTCATTTCGAGACCGGTCTTGAGGGCTTGCAGCATGCGATTGAACAGACGAGCGATCTTGTCCTTCGGGTAGAGGCCCGCAGTGGGAGAACGCTCCTTCTTGCCAGGAATCCACCACGTGGCGTCGTCGGTCATCGTGTTCAACGCACCGTCGATATCGCTGGCGGAGAATCGAGCAAAGAATTCGCGGGCGACTGCTTTGTTGTGTTCGGTACTCATGGGAATCGATGCTTCACGTCATGCAGTTCCGGCGCCCGCGCCGAGAGTGACAAGAAGCTCGTCCAGTTGCTCGAACGTCTCTGCCATCGCATCCGCCGCCCCGGTACCTGCGGCGTCGAGCGCTTCCTTCGAGGGATAAAGCTCGTGCATGACCACCAAGGTCTTGCCGCCTGCTTCCGCGAAGGTCACGGTCGTGACGGAACCTTCGTCACTTTCCTCATTGGTCCAGACGAGGCGCGAGTACGGTGCTACTTCGTTGTACGTGCCGAAGAACGCCGCCTGTGAGTCCCCGTGTGCGAACACCAAACGGTACCTGCCCCCGACACGAACATCCATTTCGCAGGAAAGCAGGGACATTCCCATCGACTTCGGCACCCACCACTGCCTGAACAGCTCGGGCTGAGTCCATGCCTCGAACACGAGGCGTGCCGGGCCGTTGACCGTTCGCGTGACAACCAGCTCACGTTCGGACTTCCGCTCCACCGTCGTACGGTTCTTCATGGGGGCAACCTCACTCTCTCTTCTTGCGTCCATCGACCTTCTCCTTGCGCTTCAGTTCCTCGACAACCTTGTCCAGCTCGTCGAAGCGGGCGGCCCAGAGCTGGTGGTACCTCTCGATCCATGCCGCCTCTTCTTCGAGCCGGCGCATGCCGAGCTTGCAGGTCCGCACGCGCCCGACCTTTTCCGTGGTGACGAGCCCCGCCTGCTCCAAGACGCCGACATGCTTCTTCATGCCCGTGAGGGTCATGTGGAACTTCTCGGCCAGGCTGGTGATTGATGCGTCTGCAGCGCCGAGTTGCTCCAGGACGCCGCGTCGGGTGGCGTCCGAGAGTGCGGTGAACGAGGCGTCGAAGTGGGTGCGGCTATACTGAACCATTCAGTTCAGTATACACACGGATCGGCGCCATGCAAGACCCCGCGGCACACGGCACGGCGAGCAGATCAATGCCGAATCTTGTACCCGATGCGCAGCAGGTGCAGACAGACACCGCACACCACCAGCGTGGCCGCCCCCACCACCAGCAAGCCGGTCCACGGCGACACATCGCTCACGCCGAAGAACCCGTGGCGAAACCCGTCGATCATGTAGAAGAACGGATTCAAATGGCTCACGCCCTTCCAGAACGGTGGCAGTGAGCCAACCGAATAGAACACGCCCGAGAGAAACGTCATCGGCATGATGATGAAGTTCTGGAACGCGGCGATCTGGTCGAACTTTTCGGCCCACAGGCCGGCCACCAGGCCGAGCGCGCCCATCATCAACGCGCCGAGCACGGCGAAGGTGATGATCCACAGCGGGTTGGCCACCGAGAGCGGCGCGAACCAGATCGTCACGATCATCACACCCGCGCCCACCACCACGCCGCGCACGATCGACGCGCCCACGTAGGCCACGAACCAGGCCCAGTGCGAGAGTGGCGCCACCAGCAGGAACACCAGGTTGCCGGTGATCTTGCTCTGGATCAGCGACGAGCTGCTGTTCGCAAACGCGTTCTGCAGCACGCTCATCATCACCAGGCCCGGGATCAGGAAGCTGGTGTAGCCGACGGCGCCGTACACCTTCACATGGTCTTCGAGCACGTGGCCGAAGATCAGCAGGTACAGGATGGCCGTGAGCACCGGTGCGGCCACGGTTTGGAACGCGACCTTCCAGAAGCGCAGAACTTCCTTGTAGAGCAGCGTGCGCGCGCCGGACAAGACGCTAATGGCGGTCATGCCGCCACCCCCACCGGCGCGCCGACACGCGGCGGGCCGTTCATGATCTCGAGGAACACGTCTTCCAGGTCGGCGCGGCCGATCTCCAGGTCTTCGGGCTGGCAGCCGGCGTTGCGCAGCACGCCGAGGATCGTTTCGACTTCGTGTGCGTCGTGCGCCGTGATCTGCACGATGCGCCCGGTCACGCGCGACTGCGCGGCGAGCTGCGGCGGCAGCGGTGCGTCCATCTTGAAACGCAGCATCGTGCTGGCCGTGCCGGCGAGCAGCGCCGAGGTGCGGTCGAGTGCCACCACCTTGCCCTGCTTCAGCATCGCCAGGCGCCCGCACAGGGCCTCAGCCTCTTCGAGGTAGTGCGTGGTCAACAGAACGGTGTGACCTTCCTTGTTCAGCCGCGCGACGAACTGCCAGAGCGTCTGGCGCAGCTCCACGTCGACGCCCGCCGTGGGCTCGTCGAGCACGATCACCGGTGGGCGGTGCACCAGCGCCTGCGCCACCAGCACGCGGCGTTTCATGCCGCCCGACAGCTGCCGCATGTTGGCGTCGGCCTTGTCGGCCAGGCCCAGGTTGGCGAGCAGCTCGTCGATCCAGGCGTCGTTCTTGTAGACGCCGAAGTAGCCGCTCTGGATGCGCAGCGATTCGCGCACGCTGAAGAACGGATCGAACACCAGCTCCTGCGGCACGATGCCCAGGCTGCGGCGCGCCGTGGCGTAGTCGCTCACCACGTCGTGGCCGAGCACGCTCACGCGCCCGCTGCTGGCGCTGGCCAGGCCGGCGAGGATGCTGATCAAGGTGGTCTTGCCGGCGCCGTTCGGCCCCAGCAGGCCGAAGAATTCGCCGGGTTCGATGTCGAAGCTCACATCGTCGAGGGCCCGGGTCGCGCCACGGGCGCCGCCGCTCTTGCTGATGTACGTCTTGGTGACGTTCTGGAATGAAATGGCTGGCATGTGGGGCGCGATTGTAGGCAGCGCGCCCTTTTCGCGCTGGCGCCTGCGGGCCGATGCCGATGCGACCCACGCGCGGTTGATGCTAGATTGCCCCTCCGAGAAGACACCGCGCCGAGGCAAGCCTTAACCCCGATGGCCACCACCCCCAAGAAGCCACGCCGCACCGCCGAGCGCATTCTGGAAGTGACGCTGGAGCTGTTCAACCGCTTCGGCGAACCGAACGTGTCGACCACGCTGATCTCGGCCGAGCTCGGCATCAGCCCGGGCAACCTGTACTACCACTACCCGGCGAAAGACGAGCTGATCAACAGCCTGTTCGACCGCTACGAACGCTCGCTCACCGAGCTGCTGCGTGCCGCCGATGGCGTCGAAAACGTCGAAGACGCGTGGCTGTTCTTCCACATGCTGTTCGAGCTGATCTGGCAGTACCGCTTCCTGTACCGCGACCTGAACGACCTGCTCTCGAAGAACCGGCGCCTGGAAACGCACTTCCAGTTCGTGTTGAAGAACAAGGGCAAGGCCGTGCAGTCGGTGCTCGACGGCCTGTCGCGCGGCAGCACGATGAAGATCGAGCTGCGCGACATGGAGCCCGTGGCCACCGCGATGGTGGTCGTGTTGACCTACTGGCTGAGCTACGAATACGTGCGCGACCCGCGCCGCGCACTCGAACCCGAAAGCGCCAGCGCCGCGCTGATGCGCGGCGCCTTCCACGTGCTCAGCCTGCTGCTGCCTTACCTGCAAACCGAAGAGCGCGAACACCTGCACGCACTCGTCGGCAACTACCACAAAGGAGACTGAAACCATGGCCAAATGGACCGCCTTCCCGCACGACGCTGCCGACTACACCTTCGATGCGGCAGCCCTGAAAAGGAGCTGGGCGCGCCTGCACGCCGGCGACGCCGAACCACTGCCGACCGACGCGAAAGTGCTGGCCGCGTGGACGCTGTTCCACGCCGGCGAATTCCAGAAGGCGACCGAGGCCGGCTTGAAAGCGGGTGGCGCCGGCATCACGGTCGCCAACAAGGCGCAAGCCATCTACGCCAACTACCTGGAGAAGAGCGAGAAGACCAAGCTCGAACTCTTCATGGAAGTGGCCGAGCGCGCCGAGGCGCAGATCGCCGCCGAGCCGAAGAACGCGAACGCCTACTACTTCATGGCCTATGCGCTCGGCCGCTACAGCCAGGGCATCAGCATCACGAAGGCACTGGCGCAGGGCCTCGGCGGCAAGGTCAAGAGCGCACTCGAAACCGCGATCAAGCTCGCGCCGAAACACGCCGACGCGCACATCGCGCTCGGCGCCTTCCACGCCGAAGTGATCGACAAGGTCGGCTCGCTGCTCGGCCGCACCCAGGGTGCGAGCAAGGACACGGGCTTGGCGATGTACAAGACCGCGTTGAAGTTGAACCCCACGTCGGCGATCGCGATGGTCGAGTACGCCAACGGGCTCGTCATGCTCGAAGGCGACAAGAAGATGAAAGAGGCCGAGAAGCTCTATGCCGACGCGGCGGCCTGCGACCCGAAAGACGCGATGGAGCGGCTCGACGTGGAGATGGCGAAGGCCGAACTCGAAGACTGAAGCGCGCTCACTTCATGCGCGGTGCAGGCACCAGCGGTGCCGCGAATGCCACCAAGACGGCGAACAGCGCCACCGCCCACAGCGCTGCGCCGAGCGTGGCCCAACTCGCCAATGCGCCGATCATCGGCGGGCCGACCATGAAGCCCATGTAGCCGATCGACGACACGGCCGCCACGCCGGCCGCGGCGCTCACCCCCGGCACCTGCGCCGCGGCGGCGTACAGCACCGGCACCACGTTCGCGAGGCCCAGGCCGACGAACACGAAGCCCAGCAGCGCCGCCCACGGCGCGCCCACGCTCAAGGCGAGCGCCATGCCGGCCGCGGCCAGCGCGCCCGAACCACGCAGCAGCGCCAGCGTCGTGAAGCGCTCGCGAACCCGGTCGCCCACGAGGCGGCCTCCGGCCATCGCAGCACTGAAGGCGGCGAAGCCGAGCGCGCCGGTTGCTTCGTCGGTGCGCAGCTCCTGGCGCACGAAGAGCGCGCTCCAGTCGTACATCGCACCTTCGGCGACCAGGCACAGCGCGGTCAGCAGGCCGATCCACAACAAGGCCCCGCGCGGCCACGCAATCGGCGCGGGCACGTCGTCGCCGCTCGTGTGGCGCCCGCTTGCGCGCGCGCCGGCCCACAGCAAGAGCGGCACGAGCGCGAGCGAGATGCCGGCCAGCTGCATCGGTGCCGGCATGGCCAGCCGGTGCAGGCCCGAACACAGCAGCGCGCCGGCCATGCCGCCCAGGCTGAACATCGCATGCAGCCCGCTCATCACCTTGCGCTCGCTTTGGCTCTCGAGCGTGTTGCCTTCGGCGTTGATCGCCACGTCGAACAGCGCACTGCCGCCACCGATCAGCAGCATCAACACGAGCAGCACACCGTAGGCGTGAAACTGCAGCACCGCGAGCAGCGAGGCGAGCATCACCAGCCCCGCAGCCTGAATGCAGTGCCGCGCGCCGAAGCGCGCCACCAGCACGCCGGCGGTGAACAGGCACAGCACGGCGCCGGCGGCCGCCGCGAGCAGCGCGATCGACAGCGTCTGCTCGTTCAGCGCGTAGTGGCTCTTGACCGAAGGCACCTGCGCACCCCACGCGCCCATTGCCGCGCCGAGCACGAAGAACTGGGTGCGGATCGCGATGTGCCAGCCGGGGCGCGGGGTGCTGGCGAGCAGGGCAGTGGAACCGATGGGGCTGGCGGGCATGCCTGGGATTGTGCGGGGCAGCCGGGTGCGGGCACCGTGCGCTACATGCGGCTCGGCAACCAGAGCGCAATGATCGGAAACGCGATCAGGATCACGAGACGGATGATGTCGGTCACGACGAACGGAATCACGCCCTTGAAGATGGTGGTGAAGCTCACGTCCTGCACCACGCTCTTGATCACGAACACGTTCATGCCCACCGGCGGGTGGATCAAGCCGAGCTCGACCGTCATCACGATGATCACGCCGAACCAGATCGGGTCGAAGCCGAGCTGCGTGATCACCGGAAAGATGATCGGCACCGTGAGAATGATCATCGCCATCGCGTCCATCAGGCAGCCGAGCACCAGGTACATCACCATGATCAGGGCGAGCACCTGGTAGCGGTTCAGCCCGAGGCCGGTCACGAAGGCGGTGAGTTTCTGCGGCGTCTGCGTGATGGTCAGGAAGTAGCCGAACAGCAGCGCGCCGATCAATACCGTGAACACCGCCGCCGCAGTGCGCGTGGCCTGTAGCAGCGCCACGCGCACGCCCGCGCGGTCGAGCTTGCGGCGCAGCACCCCGAGCAGGAAGGCGCCGCCAGCGCCCATGCCGCCTGCTTCGGTCGGCGTGAAGAAGCCGCCGTACAAGCCGCCGATCACGAACGCGAACAGCACCAGCGACGGCCACACGTCTTTGAGCGCCAGCAACCGCTCGCTCCATGGCAGCGCCGCGCCGGCGGGCAGCATCTTCGGGCGCACCCACACGATGATAGCGATCGTGGCCACGTACATGCTCATCGCGAGCAAGCCGGGCAGCACGCCGGCCATGAAGAGCTTGCCGATGTCTTGCTGCGTGATGACGGCGTAGACCGCGAGCACGGTCGAGGGCGGCAGCATCGCGCCGAGCGTGCCGCCGGCCGCGATCACGCCGGTGGAAAACGACTGCGGGTAACCGTAACGCCGCATCTCGGGGTAGGCCACGGTCGAGAACGTGGCCGCCGTGGCCACCGACGAACCGCAGATCGCCGCGAAGCCACCGCAGGCCATCACCGTTGCCATGCCCAGGCCGCCGCGCAAGTGACCGACACAGGCGTTCGCGGCCCGGAACAACTCCTTGCTCACACCCGAGACCGACACGAACGCGCCCATCAGCATGAACATCGGGATCACCCCGAAGGTGTAGTCGGTGACGGTGCGCATCGAGGTCTGCCCGACCAGCTTGAGCGCCGGCCCGGCGCCCGCGATCATCGAATAACCGACCACGCCGACCAGGCCCATCGCCATGCCGACCGGCACGCGCAACAGCATCAACACGAACAGCGTGACGAAGCCGCCGAAAGCGATGAGGTCGGTGCTCAGTTCCATCGGCGTGGCCTATTCCTGCGCACGCTGTTCGGGGTGCTCGTCGTGCAGCAGCTCGGGGTGGAACACGAGGCGCCAGGCGCGGATCGCGATAAGCACCACCGCACACACGTCACCGGCCCACGCGACGGCGAACAGCGGCCAGGTCGGCAGGTTCAGATCGTAGGTCAAGACGTTGTCGCGGTAGGTCGCGGCCACCTTGTCGAACAACATGATGGTCTGCACCGTCACGACGAACAGCAGCACCAGCGTGGCGAACACGTCGATGAAACGTTTCATGCGCGGGCCGGCGCTGGTCCACAGCAGGTCGACCGTGATGTGGCCACCGCGGTAGCTGGTGGCGGCGATGCCCCAGAAGATCAACACGCCGAGCAAGAGGCGGCCGGCGTCGTAGCTGTCGGGGATCGAGGTGTTGAAGAACTTGCGCAGGATCACCGAGATGAAGATGTCGGCCGCGACGATGCCGACGAAGATCGCCGCCATCCACTCGATGGCGTTGATCAGCCGATCGGCCAGGCCCCGCTTGGCTTGCACCCCGGTCTGCATGCGCGCTCAGCCGCCGAGCGTCAGAGCGCCGACTTGTACTTCGCCAGCGACTGCTGCAGCGAGTCGAGCACCTGCTTCGGGTCGGCGCCGACCTTCTTCGCGCCTTCGGCCCACTGCTCGGTGACCGGCGCCACCGCCTTGCGCCAGGCGTCGATCTGCTCCGGCGTGAGCTTGGTCATTTCATGGCCCGCCATGCCGGCGATCTTGGCGCGGCCGGCCACTTCGAAATCGGCCCAGGCGCTGCCGATCTTCTCGGCCCATTCGGTCGTGCAGTGCTCGTCCATCACCTTCTTCTGGGCCGGCGACAACGAGGCCATCTTGTCCTTGTTCAGCACCCAGACGAAGGGCGTGACATACAACGGCACGTCGATGTGGTGCGTGACCACCTTGTCGATGCCGAACAGCGTGAGCGAGCCCCAGGGGAAGGTGATCGCGTCGGCCACGCCGCGCTCGATCATGTCGCGCGCTTCAGGCGCCGACGACTGCACGTTGGTGCCGCCCAGCGTGGTGACCATCTGGCCGATGGTGCTGGTGGCGGGGCGCACTTTCATGCCCTTGATGTCGCCGGGCAATACGACCTTCTTGCGCGAATGCAGGCTGCCGGGGTCGTGCACGAAGGCGAAGCAGAACTGCACGTCCTTCATTTCCTTGGCCGCGTAGGGGCGGTACCAGGCATCGACGGCGGCGCTGCCGGCCTTCGCGTTGGAGACCTGGAACGGCAGCGACGCCGCGGCGAACACCGGGAAACGCCCCGGCTGGTAGCCCGGGTTCACATAGGCCGCATCGGCGATGCCGTCACGCGCCATGTCGTAGTGGTCGAAGGCCTTGCCGAGCTGCTCGCCGGGAAAGAAGCTGAACGTGATCGTGCCGCCCGACTGCTTCTTGATGTCTTCGGCCCAGGCCTGCAGCGCCGGGTTCAGCGCATGCTGCGCCGGCACCCAGCTCGACAGCTTCAGCATCACGGGTTTGTCTTGCGCTTGGGCGAGCGCGCCGGCGGCGAGCAAGGCAGTGAAGAGGGCGGCGTGGTGAACGGTCTTCATGGTGGTCTTGTCTCCTGATGTGGTTTGAATTGTCGAGGGCAAGCGCTGGTTGCCGCACGCGGGAAATCCAGCGGACGCAGCGCCTTCATGGCGCGCGCTCGTAGTGCGCCAGGTAGTGCGCCAGATCGTCGAGGTTCTCGGCGCTCAGGCTGGCGAGCGCTTCGTTCATGGCCTGCGTGTAGCCGATGCGCTTGCCGGCACGAAAGGCCCGCAGCGTCTGCTGCAGATAGTCTTCGCGCTGAAACGCGAGGCGCGCCACCTGCTTGTCTCCGCTGAAGTCGGCGCCGTGGCAGGAAGCGCAGCGGTGCTGCGCAGCGAGTGCCTTGCCACGCTGCAAACGCGCTTCGTCACCACGCGCTTCGGGTGGCGGCGGAGCGGGCAATGCAGCAATGGCCTCGGCATAACCGCGCATGTCGGCGTCGGGCATGCCCTGCGCCACCGCGCTCATCACCGGGTTGTCGCGCCGGCCCTGGCGGAACAGGAACAGCTGCGTGATCGCGTAGAAGCCCGGCTGCCCGGCGAGCGACGGCGTGAGCGCCATGCTGCTGCGCCCCTGCGCGCCGTGGCAAGCCACGCAGTTCGCAGCGAACTTGTCGGCGTAGGCGGTGTTGCCCTGCGCCACAACGGGCAGCGAGCCCGCTGCGGCAGCAGCGGCCACGAACGCGGCAAGGCGGCGCTTCACTTGCCCTTGTAACTGATGCGATAGATGGCGCCATTGTGGTCATCGCTGACCAGCATCGAGCCGTCTTTCATCACCATCACATCGACCGGCCGGCCGAGGTACTCGTTGTTCTCCACGAGGCCGGTGAGGAAGGGTTCCATCTTCTTGATGCCGCCCTTGCCGTCGGGCCAGGCAACGACGATGTCGGCCGCGTACTTCTTGGTGCGGTTCCAGGGGCCGTGACGCGCCATGAAGATGGCGCCGCGGTACTGGGCCGGGAACATCTTGCCGTTGTAGAAGCGCATGCCCAGCGTGCCGGCGTGCGGGCCGGTCAGCAACGCCGGCTGCGCGAACTCGCTGCAGTTCTTGCCCCAGCCGAATTCCGGGTCGGCGAACGTGCCCTGGTGGCAGTAGGGGAAGCCGAAGTTCTGGCCCGCCTTGCTCACGTGGTTCAGCGTGTCGTTGGGCAGGTCTTCCGACAGCCAATCGCGCCCGTTGTTGGTGTACCAGAGGCTGCCGTCCTTCGGGTCGAAGTCGAAGCCCACGGTGTTGCGCACGCCGGTGGCCACCGTCTCGACACCGCTGCCGTCGAGGTTCATCTTCAGGATCTTCGCGAACCCTTCGCCCGGATCGCAGATGTTGCACGGCGCGCCGATCGGCACGTAGAGTTTGCCGTCGGGCCCGAGCTTGATGAACTTCCAGCCGTGCGGAATCTCGCCCGGCAGTTTGTCGTAGACCATCACCGGCGCCGGCGGGCTGTCGAGCTTGTCTTCGATGTTGTCGTAGCGCGTGATGTCTTTCGGCGTCGCGACATAGAGCGAGCCTTTGACGAACTCGATGCCGTTCGGCAGGAACAGCTTCTCGGCGATCGTCTTCACCTCGCGCTTGCCGCCCTTGTCGACAACCGCGTAGATCTTGCCGGCCACGAACAGCGAGCTGACGAAGACCGTTCCCTTGTCGCCCTGGCGCAAACCGCGCGCGTCGAGGATGTCGCTGGCCCAGACCTCGGCCTTGAAGCCGGGCGGCAGCTTGATCTTCGCCACCGGCAGCTTGTCGGCGGCCGTGGCGATCGGGAACGCCGGCACCGGCGCCATCTTCATCGAGACCTCGTCCTTCGGCCGGCCCTTGGCCCAGAACGGTTCTTCGGCGGGCGGCTGCTGCGCCAGCGCCGTGGTGGCCAGCGCGCACAACGCGGCCGCGGCCAGCAGGCGCCGGCCGAATGTGGGGTGAGTCGAGTCCTTCATCGAACAGTCTCCTCTGTGTTGTTGCACAGCGGTGTCATGACCGCTGCGCCACGCCCGCATCGGGCATGTCGGGTCGCCGGCGGTACCAGCGAATCGGTTGGGCGCGCAGCGGGCGCGGCGGCGCGCCGAGTGCGTGGAGCGTCTGGTCGAACGTGATGCCGGCGTCGTCGGCCAGCGCGGCAGTGCGCGCCGCGGCCACGGCGCTCGCGCGCTGCGCGGCGCTGCGGCCCGGCGTGGCCACGGCGAGGTGGTCGATCACGTGCAGCAGGTTGTTCTTGCCACGCTCGTTGGTGCTGCCATAACCCTTGATGAGCCGGCCGCACTGGGCGACTTCGTGGCCGAGCGCCCAGTCTTCCTTCGTGCCGGTTTCGACCCGCAGCAGCCAGCGCTCGATCAGCGACTGTTCGAGCCCGAAGCGGCTGCCCCGCTGGCGCTGGCCTTTCAGCGACGCGACAAATCGCAAGGCCAGCGCGCCCAGCACGGTGTGCGTGCCGACCTTCAGCGGCAGCGCCCAGGCGCCCTGCCCGCGGCCGCGGCGTCTTGCGTCCCATGCCGCGAGGCGCTGCGCCAGGCCTTCGGGCAACAGCGCCGCAAACTCGGGCACGCCGGGCTTGAAGTGGTCGAAGACCTTGACGATTTCGTCGTCGCGCGCCGCCACCTCACGTTTCACCCGTTCGCTGCGGCTGCGGCGCAGCTTGAGTGCGGCGACACGCACGATGTCGTCGAAGGCCATCCAGAGTGCGAGCCAGCGGGCCGTTTCGCGGGTGATCGCGAAGTCGTTGTCGGCGCCTGGATCGGCAGCGCGTTCGGCGGCCAGCACGCGGTCGAGCCGTTGCAGATAACGCTGCGCGTAAGCGCCGTCCTGGTAGTCCAGCGTGCGGGCGTGGCCGAGCGTGATCAATTCGTGCAGCGAAGCCGGGAAGCGCTGCGCGATCTCTGCCGGCACAACTGGCGCGGCAGGCAACAGCGCCGCCTGCGCCAGCGCCCGCACCTCGGCCTGCTGCGCACGGCGCAGCGCCACCGCATCGAAGGCCGCGGCAAAACCACGCAGGCTCGCGTCCACTCCCTTGCCGCTGCGCCGGATCGTCTCTTCAAAAGCCGCGCGCGGGAACGGCAGCACCTCAGTCGCCGCGAGCGCGCCGAACAACACCGCGCTGATCGCGGTGCCGCTCTCGCGCGCCAGCGCCGCCATGTCGAGCACTTCGGCCGCGCGGCAGTGGCGCTGCAGTGTGCCGAGCAAGGCATCGCTCGACAGCCGGCCGTCGCTCATCTGCATCTTCTCGGCCACCGTGAGCGCACGCGCGCTCGACGTGACGACCAGCGTGCGCTCGGCGCTCGCGAAGCCGAGGCCGATCTGGCGCACGGTTTCCAGCAGTTCCGACGAGACCAGCAAGTCGATTGCGCCCGGCACCGGGTTCAGGCTGAAGACGGGGCGGCGACCGGCGAGTGTGTTGTCAGGTTGCGGATGGATCTCGACGTAATAGGTGGTCGCGCCGGTGCGCTGCGCAACGCCGGGAATCGAGGTGCTCTGCGCGCTGTGCCCGCAATGCACGGCGGCGTCGTACAACCACTCCGACAAGACGCCACCGCCTTCGCCGCCCAAGGCGCACAGCAACACCGTGATTGGTTGGGAGTTGTTCATGGCAACGCCCTCATGCCGGCTGCAACCAACCGATCACGCGCCCACGCAGCACGGCCAGCAGCCGCTCGTGCCACTTCGGGTTGCGCACGAGCTCGGCGCGGTAGAAGCTCGGGCACAGCGTGGCCGCGTGCGCGTTCTCGCCGCACAGGCCACAACCCACGCAGCCTTCGATGACGGTTGCGACCGGGTCGACCTTCAGCGGATCGGGGTTGTCTTTCAGCGTCAGCGTCGGGCAGCCCGACAGGCGAATGCATGCGTGGTCGCCGGTGCACACGTCTTCGTCGACACCGTATTTCACCCGCTCGACGCGCTCGCCGCGCTTGAGCAGCCCGGCGATCCAAGGTCTGATGCGGCGCTGGCGCTCGAGCTGGCACTCGCCCTCGGCGATGATGACCTTCAGACCGTTGAAGTCGCTCGTGAACGCTTCTTCGAGCACACGCCGCATCGCATCGACCTCGTATGTGTGCACGGTGCGCATCCACTGCAGCCCCATGCCCTTGAGCGTGTCTTCGATCGACTGGTTCTTGTGCACCAGGCTCTGGTGCGCGTTGGCCTTCTCGAAGGCTTCGGCCTTGGCTTCGTCGTCGGGCGTGTTCAGGATGTCTTGCGTGCCGGTGGCCGAGGTGTAGCCGTTCTTCATGATCAGCAACACCGCATCGTCGCCGTTGAAGAGCGCGGCCTGCACGCCGGTCAGCAGGCCGTTGTGCCAGAAGCCTCCGTCGCCCATGATCGCGAGCGTGCGCCGCTGCATCATCGGCGACACGCCGGCGCGGCTCGCCAGGCTCATGCCGTAACCGAGGATCGAGTGGCCCGACGAGAACGGCTCGAAAGTGGCGAGCGCGTGGCAGCCGATGTCGGCGGCGATGTGCACCGGGCCGACCTCTTGTTGCGCCAGCTTGAGCGCACTGAACACCGGCCGTTCCGGGCAGCCGATGCAAAAACCCGGCGGCCGCGCCGGCAGCGCGCCGATGCGTTTCGCGACCGCGCCGCGCCGCTCGTCGTTGCCGGCCAGCCAGGCGCGCGCCGCGCTCAGATCGACCTGCGGCAGGTAGTGCTCGACGAATTTGACGAGCCCGCGTGCGACCACTTCGACCGTGTATTCGCCGGCCGGCGGCAGCCAGTCCTTGCCGTGCACCTGCGTCTGCAGGTCGCGCTTGCGCAAGGCGAGGCCAATGTCCTTCTCGATGTACTCAGGGTTGCCTTCTTCCAGCACCAGCACCGCGAGCTTGGCTGAGCAGAAGCCGGAAATCTCGCCCGGCACCAGTGGATAGGTGACGTTCAGAACCTGAATCGGAATATCGCTCGCACCGAACGCGTCGGCCAGACCGAGGTGCTGCAGCGCACGCTGCAGCGCGTTGTACAAACCGCCCTGCACGATCAGGCCGACATCGCCGAAGCGCGCGCCCGGAACCACCTCGTTGAGGCCGTGCTCTGCGATGTAAGCCTGCGCCGCCGGAATGCGCTGCTCGATCTTCAGTTTCTCGTGCCGGAAGGTGACCGGTGGGTGGGCGAGCCGCATGTAGTCAAAGCCGGCCGGCTCGTTGATGAGCTGCCGGGTCGAGAGCTTTGGCGCGATGTTGTCCTTGCACTCGAACCGCCCGCGCACATGGCAGGCGCGAATGCGCAGTTCCATCACCGCCGGCATGTTCGAGGCTTCCGACATCGCAAAAGCGTGCTCGACCATCCGCACCATGTTGCCGAGCTCGGGGCGCGGGTCGAGCAGCAGCAGCGTCGACTTCAGCGCATAGGCGTGGGTGCGCTCCTGGATCACGCTGGCGCCTTCGCCGTAGTCTTCTCCGACGACGATCAGCGTGCCGCCGATCACACCGGGCGAGGCGAGGTTCGACAAGGCATCGGCCGCCACGTTGGTGCCGACGATCGACTTCCACGTCACCGCGCCGCGCAGCGGGTAGTGGATCGACGCACCGAGCATCGCCGCCGCCGAGGCTTCGTTGGAACAAGCCTCCACGTGCACCCCGAGCGTGTCGAGGTAAGGCCGCGCCTGCACCATCACGTCGAGCAGATGCGAGACCGGCGCGCCCTGGTAGCCACCGATGTAGGCCACGCCCGACTGCAGCAGCGCCTTGGTGATCGCGAGGATGCCTTCGCCGTGGAAGGTCGTGCCCGCGCCCAGCTGCAACTGCTTGATCTCTTCGGTGAACTGGACTTCCATGCGCGCGCAGACGAACCGGGCCGGCCCGCCTTGTCTCCTTGTTGTGCCGCCGACTTTAGGCAGCGCCTTCCCATTCGTCCATCCAATAAAACGAACGAGTACGATTCATTCGATGCATATACGAGACTTCGACCTCAACCTGCTGCACGTCTTCCAGTCGGTCTATGCGGCGCGCAGCGTGAGCCGCGCGGCCGAGGCCATGGGTTTGTCGCAACCGGCGGTGAGCCACGCACTCGCACGCCTGCGGCGTGTGCTGCACGACCCGCTGTTCACACGCGTGGCCGGCGGCGTGGCGGCCACGCCCAAGGCCGAGCAGTTCGCGCGCCAGGTCGAGGCCGGCATGAAGCAGCTCGAACTCGCGATCCACGAGGCCGACAGCTTCGACCCCGCGCGTTCGCAGCGGCGTTTTGTCGTGCACATGAGCGACATCGGCGCCGACGAATTCCTGCCGCTGCTCGTGGCCCAAACGGGGCGCGCGGCGCCGGGCGTGCGCATCGAAACCCTGCAGCTGGAGCCGCAGGCGATCGGGCCGGCGCTCGAAGAAGGCCGCATCGACCTGGCCTTCGGTTACCTGCCCGAACTGAGCGGCACCGAGCGGCGTGCGTTGCTGGAGGAACGCTACGTGGTGCTGCTGCGCCAGGGCCACCCGCTGGCGCGCCGGCTGCGCGACCGCGAGGCGCTGGAACAGCTCGACTTCATTCTCGTGCGCAGCCACGCCGAGCCGGCGAAAGCGCTGCACCTGCTCGGCCTGGAATCGCGCATCCGCCTGACGCTGCCGCACTTCCTGGTCGCGCCGTCGATCCTCGCGGTGAGCGACCTTGCGGTCGTGATGCCGCTGCGCCCTGCCCTGCGTTTTGCGCAGCGCCACGCGCTGCAGGTGGTCGAGCCCGACCTCGGCCTGCCACCGTTCACGGTGTCGCTGCACTGGACCTGGCGCGTCGACCACGATCCCGGCCACCGCTGGCTGCGCGAGATGGCGCTGGCCATGCGCTTCGCCGACGCGGCGCGTGGGCCGAAGCGGCGAGCGCGTTAAGCGCTACGGCTTGCCGATGTGCTTGCCCAGGAAGGCTTCGAGCTTCTCGTAGAACGCCGCGCGGTTCTTCTCGGCGTAGAAGCCGTGGCCCTCGCCCGAGACGTAGAACCACTCGGGCGGGCGGCCCGCCTTCACGAGTGCTTCGCGCATGGCTTGCGCCTGGGCCGGTGGCGTCACCTCGTCGGCGCTGCCGTGTACCAGCAGCACCGGCGCTGCGAGCTTGTCGGCCAGACGCGTGGGCGAGTAGTCGTTCAGTTCAGCCATGTCCTGGCCCAGCACCTTGAGGTAGTACTGGTAGGCCTTGCCACGCCGCTTGGCAGTGGGTTCGTCGTAGATCATCGGCAGGTCGTACACGCCGGCGTAGCCGATGGCGCACTTCACCAGTTCGGGCGCACGGATCGCCGTCATCATCGCGGCGTACGCGCCGAAGCTCACACCGAAGCTGCAGATGCGCTTCTCGTCGACCACGCCCTGCGCGGCGATCCAGCGCACGCCGTCGACCAGGTCGTCGATCATGCGCGCACCCCACTGCCGGTAGCCCGCGATCTCGAACCCGGGCCCACGCCCGCCCGAACCGCGGAAGTTCACCTGCAGGACCGCGTAGCCGCGGCTGGCGAGGAATTGCGCGTCGGTGTCGAAGAACCAGTCATCGGCGATGCCGTGCGGGCCGCCGTGCGGCAGCAGCACCAGCGGCAGCTTGCCGTCGCCACGATTCGGCGGCAACGTGAGGTAGCCGTGCAACTGCATGCCGTCGCGCGCCTTGAAGCCGACGGGGCGCTGCTCGGCCATACGTTCCGGCTTGATCCAGGGCTTGTTTTCGTACAACAGCGCGGCCTTGCCGCTGGGTGAGTCGAATACATACACCGCGCCCGGGTCGCGGTCACCTTTGACACTGAACAGCGTGCGGGTGCCGTCGAGAGAAACGCTGGCGAAGTGAACGTACTGCCCTGGGAACTGGGCGCTGAGTGTCTTGTGCAGCGCGGCATCGCTGCGGGTCGGCTCGACGATGTAGCTCAGTTTGGGCACGCCGACCGAGGTGCCGGCAGCGAACGGTCCTTGGTAGGGCAGGCCCCATTCGAATTGATCGATATCGCCGGTCGCATGCCCGACGAGCGTGCGGCGGTCGCTGCCGTTGAGACCCTCGCTGACCAGCGCGCGCGGGCCTTGTTTCACCGACAGGGTACTCAGCAGTTTCGTGCTGTCCAGGCTGATCGCCACCGGGCGCAGGTCGCCTTTTTCGGTGTTCGTGAAAGGCAGCCACTCGCGCTTGTCGTCGTCGTGCTTGAACACCGCGAGCTCAGCGTCGTCGTCGGCTCCGAAGGCGAAGCGCGGCTTACCGTCAGCCTGGACCACGAACCGGAAGCCCGGCTGGTTGATCTCGGCGACCGTGCGGCGCCCCGTGCTGACCGTGTCGATGTCGTAGAGGCGGCTGGTGCGCGCTGTGGCGGCCCAGGGGTTCTCACCCATCAGGACGTGCGCCCCGCCGGAACGCGGCACCTGGGCCAGCGAACCGTGGCCTTCGTCGTTGGCCAGCGTGCCGAAGGAGCCCGACGTGCGGCTGTACACACGACGGTATCCGTACAGGTAGGCATTGCCGCGCCCGTCGACGTTCGACGCCACGAGCTCACCGGTCAGCCAGGGCTTGCCCACGGTGCCGTACTCGTGCGCCAGCGATGTCACGAAGCGCGTGTCAGAAACCCAGGTGTGGCGCCACGGAATGTCCCCGGCCTCGGCGACGCGCACGGCGCTGACGATCTTCATGCCGGCCAGCTCGTAGACGACGGTCGAGTATTCGTCGCGCGGCTCCTTCGCGGCGCGCTGCGTGACGACGAGGTATTTGCCGTTCGGCGACATCGCCGGGGCGCTGAAGTTGCCCAGCCGAACGAAGTCGGCAATCGGAATCGGCGGGTCGGCGGCCACTGCTGCGCCCGGCAACAACACGGCGAAGGCCAGCGCAGCGACCCAAGGGCGGCCGCAAGAAGACGTACTGCTCATCCACAAACTCCATCGTGAAAACTCAGACGCACCGATTCTGGTGCCTCGCAGCGCTTGCGCTCAGGCGGCTTCCGCCCACGGCAGCATCATCGTCACCAGCAGCAGCTTCTCGAACTCGGGCTCGAAGCGGTCGATGATGGCTTGCGGGTGCGGGCACAGCTTCTTGTCGGTGATCAGGCCGAACTGCACACCGCCGCCGTATGACAGGATGCTCACACCCACGCCCACATCACCCGAAGCGGGCACCCAGAACATGGTCTGGCGCAAGGTGGCGCCACACAGCTTCAAGGGCTTGGCGGGGCCTGGCACGTTCGTCATCACGGCCGTGGCCTTCTTCGCGAACAGGCCGAGCAGCATGTCTTGCGCCGGCTTGATCAGCAGGCCGGCCACCGCCAGCACCGCGAAGGCGAGCAGCGGCTGGTAGCTGTCTTTCAACTCGCCCATGCGGCGGCGCACCGCGTAGACACGCTCCACGGGATTGTCGATGCCGATCGGCAGGGTCAGAGGCGCCAGGCCAAAGCGGTTGCCGAGCTGCCAGGCTTCTTCCATCGGCCGCAGATTGACCGGCACCATCGCGCGAATTTCCTTGC
>Ga0307516_10001246_pt1 | contig 35429 bp, 39 predicted proteins | sample 19_EM_MG_FD_203310 | JGI IMG/M metagenome (GOLD analysis project Ga0307516, IMG submission 203310) | Populus trichocarpa ectomycorrhiza microbial communities from riparian zone in the Pacific Northwest, United States - 19_EM | ecosystem: Host-associated > Plants > Roots > Unclassified | place...
CCCCCCTCCCCCCCAACAAACTGCTCGCAAGTCCGAACCATGTCCTATGCCGAAGACAGGCTGGAGGTCTCGTCCTCACTCGCGGCGAACTCAGCCTCCAAATCCACACCGTCGTCTTTCTCATCCAGCTCCGCCCCGAAGGGTCGGTCCAGCGCCAACCACTCCAGACGGAAGCCTTCAGAGGCGGACAGGAAATCTCCCCCAGGGCGGTAGGCCCGGCTGATACCACCAATCTGGTGACTGAGCAACCAGCTGGTCTCACCCTCAGCCGACACTACCATCCACTGTTGGAGCCCAGGGATATCGTCGAGGGTGGCGTGGGTACCACCGAGTACAAGGACATACCCGATGGGGCCACCGCGCTCCTGGCTCTCGAAAGAATGGTCATCGTCGTACGAGATGACCTCTTCCTCCTCGGGAGCGACGTGGGTGACGGGGAGAACGGCATCCTCGTCGTAGTCCGACTCCGCGTCCTCCTCCTCGTCCTCTCTCTGCTGCACGTTCTCCCCGCCGTCACCACCATCCTTTGGGCCATGGTCCGCCGCCTTGCCTGCGCTAACCCCCTTCTCCGCGGCAGACTTGGCTTTGCGGCCGGATATCACACCGACGATCCCCATGGGCCTGGCGAGGTCATCAAACTTCTGCTGAAGCATGTTCGGCTTCCGGCGTTGGTTGAACTTCGCCAAGTACGCCATAGCGACCTTCTTCCACTCCCGGGGGAGTCCCTTCGCGTCGAAGGCCTGTAAGACGTGACCGAAGAGCCACTTCTCTTGGTCTTCGGTGTACCTCTTGCGAGTCCCATCCTCGATGACAGGCGTGATTTTCTTGGGGCCCGGGGGTTTGGTGGGCTCCCCACCTGCCTTACGCTTCGTTCCCTTAGGGGCGACGTCCTTGGCCTCGGAGCGCAGATCGCGATCCACCGCATAAGCTGGGAGCTTCCCTTTCGCCCTGGCAGAGAGAGTGGGAGCCATGGTCTTGCCACCGGTAGCAGCAGCCGCCTTCTTGTTGAAAGGGTCGGGATGGGAACCAACCATGTGACTGTACTTCACCGAAAGAGAGGGGAGGGTCTTATTTCTCTCAGGACCGAACTTAGCGTTAAACGCCGTGTGAATCACAGTCCACTGACGCCCCTTGACTTCGGGGTAGTTGCTCTCAACGTACTTCTTCAGCCAGGTCTCTTCCTCTTCCGTGTAAGGCTTGGGCTTGACATATGACCCTTTCTTCGGGTCTGCTATTCCTACATCCTCACCGCCCACAGAGGGGCTCTCATCGTCTTCTTTTTCCATGTAGTTCTCGTCCCCCACGTGGGCAGAAGGCGAAGACAGGGTAGGGAGAGGGGACGTCGGCTTGAAGACCGGGTCCACGAAGGCAGCTGTCTGCTTGACCTGCCTCTCCGAAGGAGATTGAGGTGGCTGAGAGGGCCCCGCCACAAAAGCCGGCTTCTGAACCGCACGCTTTTTCTTGGCGGGCCTCCTCTCGCCCGATCCCTCTTCCTCCTCATCGACGGCTGTCTCGGTGAAGGCGACCGACATTAGAACCTTCGTCTTCAAGGGGTTCGGGGAAGGAAGAGACGACCTATCCCAAGAAGCCGGCTTCTTGGCAGTACAACTCTCAACAGCCCCCCCTTCTTCCTTGCCCGAGGCAGGTTTGGCGATGCTAATCGATTTCTTGCCCTCGAGAAACCAAGGCCCCCCGAGAGCTGAAGCTGAAGCAGAGGCCTCACCACGAGCCCGCTTTTTCGTGTGAGCCACGATGGGATCGCCCACCTTGCCATTGTCAGGACTAGCAGCCTGAGGAGTCGGCTGCTTGACAACTACCTTGCGGGAAGACTTGATTGCCGACTTCATGGGAGCAGACTGCGTCACCACAGTCTTCTCAACCCCACCAACAACCTCGGAAGACTCCGCCGCAACGTTTCTCTCCAAGGCGGGCTTCACAGGAACAGACTGCGTCGCCACAGTCTTCCGAACCCCGTCCAACTCTTCGAGAGACGCCGCCGCATTGGCTTTGTCACCACTAGCCGCCTTCCCCTCGGCAGCTGTCTTCACCTTCTTGGCTTTCGACTTCTTGGTGGTCGTGGTTGCCGTAGCCGGCTCCGTGACAGTTGTAGGAGCGCTTAGTGTCTCCTCACTCGCAGACGTCTTCGGGTCGACGCCAGTAGGCGCGGCATTGGTGTCAGCCGTCCGAAGGGCACTGTTGCCGCCGACCTTTAAGATCGCCTTGTCCTTAGCGGCTCTCCTCATAGAAGCGCGAGCTGGCAAGAGAGGGTTGTTGCTCTTCCTGGAAGTCATTCGTCTAGAATGAGTGTAAGCAGAAGGTCGAGGTGTGGAGGAGAGGTGAGAGCGAGAAGATAGATGGTTGGAGTGTGAGTAGGAGGAGATAGTTGGTTGGAGAAGTATTAGTAGGAGAGGATGGTGTTGAGAGAAGGTAGATGTTTAGGAGGATGGGAGGATTGATGGAAGAATACGAGGGGAATTGGAGGCCGAAAATACTTGCAGTCGGTAGATATTGGTTGCCAGGGAACGTTCCTAGGGCTGTGGAGAAGCGCAAGGCAGAGAAGGGATTAGACGTTGGATGTATGGAGGATTGTACGTAGAAATCTGATGGAGTTGAAGTACTATGAAGCGGAAAGGATAGAATTATTCCGACAAGGCTCAATAGGTTATGGCTGAGGATTACTTACGGCTGGCGTCAATAGAGGAATAGGAAAGAGAAAAGGGAAAGGATGGGTCCGCCCTTTTATCCTATTGAATCGAGTGACAGACGATGTCACAAAAGAGTGATGATTGTAGGGTTACAAACAGCGTCATTGCTTCAGTTCTCAGCTACCCTAAGCCCTATAGCCGGTTCACCAGTCTTCGCCGACGTTGCATCCTTTGTCTGAAAGAAGCGGCGATGCTCGACCGCGGTGCACTACGAAGTGTTCAGGAACATCGAGCCATAGGATTTCCACAACTGAAAAGATTCTAGCGAGTGCTATCACATGGCACCTACGATCAGCCGTATGAACGCCTGCGTACTCTCCTGGTCAGAAACCTTCAGCCCTGGAAGATTAGAGGTTTGTGATGTCGGGTATTTGGCTCCCCGTTAGCTCGGAAGTAAACAACATTGAGAACGCGACCACGGAGCCGCCTACCTCGCCGACTCGGGGACCTACGAGCAAAGAGATCCGTCAACAATGGGCAGTCAAACATCAGTGCTCTCTCGAACAACGGATATTATTTCGGCAATTGGATCTAGACAAATAGGTACTGTGCAACAGAGACGAGATATCTATATTGGTTAGAATGATTCCAAGACGTTTATCTGTGGTGCTGACTCGAGGCAGACCTAAGGCACCTCAATCTAGCTACTGAGATTGCTCTCACGAAGTTTGCAATCAACACTGTGACCTTCCTCGTGATTTCCTTGGCTGCAGCTTCAACATCAAGTTTTTTGGAAGGTTTACGGTGGAATTCAAAGCCCACAGTACTTCCCCACGCCCCACTGCTCCGGCCACGCGCCCACAATCCAAAGTCGAACACACCCTAATTCGATCCAAGGGACTCTCGCCAGTCTTGCGTCAAACCCAGGGGGGTGAGCGACAGTTGACGTCTCTTGAGTTCCTTGCCAAAAAAAGAGCGGTGCATTCACATGAAAGAACCGGATCGGAATAGCCAATGGACTCGAAACCTCCGGAAGCCCTCCCATTCCGGCGCATCAATGCAAGTGCTCAGTCCTGCAGAATACACGATACAGTATCAATTAATTGACGACAGCAACTACATGGTACGCCTGTAAATATTCACCGATGGAACGGACAAGTTTTTTCTTTTTTGATCAAACTGTAGGAGACCTATCTATATCATGGCAATACTTGTGGAGCTAGTATCACATGGCATCAAAAGGACACATGGTACCGACTCCATCCGAGTGACATCATGTGTTTCTGACTGTTGTGGACATCTCTTGTTCTGGTAGCTCAGGGGTTAGAGCGGTTGATTGCAGATCGACAGGTCCCTCGTTCAAATCGGGGTCAGAACTACTATACTCTGAGCATTCTCTATTCCAACCGAAGGTTGAGTTTTCTATTTTATTTTTTAGACCAGAGCTAAAAGCATATTCAAAGGCTAAACCACTTCTTGTCCTTCTTCTCCTTCTCCGCAGCCTTTTTATTAGCATCTCGGATCTGCATCTTTGCATAAATACTATGAACAAATGCCTTCTCCCTCTGCTTCATGTCTTGCTCGCTCAACAGCCCGCGGCCACCATCGAACGCCGTATCTGGGTCGTCACTGCCCTTGTACTCCCCCTCAACGATACCAATGGTGCAGCATAGCTTCTCCACAATACCCATCATCCAGTCCCTATGCTTCAATCCATCTCTCCACTCCCTAGGCAAGATGGCAAACCCGGACCAAGACCCCATGACCGCGCCGGCGATACATGCATTAGTATCGGCGTCCCCACCCTCCATCACCAGCTCCAGAATAAGTTCCCTGAAGCCATCCCCGCGCATCCCACGCCGCAGCGTCACCACAGCCGCTCCAAGCGCTTTGTACACGTACCCCATCGTGTAGTGATCGTCCAGTTGTAACGCTTCCAGGCCGGCACAGTAAACGTGGCGTTCGAATTCCTTCCGATCGAGAAGCGGCTTGTTGGGAGATTCGGGGTCTGGATGATCCCAAACGTTCGGGCGCGCGTCAATGAAGGAGTATGCAGCCTCGATGATATCATCGACATCTGTCTCACGAAGCACCTCACCGCGGAGGATCCCTCGGACGAGTGCCGTGACGATGCAGCAGGAGACGGCACACCTCGGGTCAAAATGAGTCACTAAGGACATCTCCATCGCAATTTCAAACGTCTCATCGCGCGTCTTTCCCACGCATATGATCCCAAGCGGATGCGTGCGCATTAACGAGCCGTTCGCGGCGTTCTTACGGCTACTGTCGAGCCACTTCGTTTTTGATGCAGCCGAGGGGTCGGTGGCGAAAAGCTTGTGCTCGGTGACGGTTTTCACCGTTCGGCCGAGGCCGACTGGTGGGCGATCGAGGACTCGGAGACCTTGCGAGACCCAGGATTTTAGACGGTTTGCAAAATCGGTTGGCTTAAGCTGGCCATTGTGGTGGAGGTAGGAGAGCGTGATAAGGAGACTGTGGTCGGTGTCGTCGGTCCAATTACACTATGCTGCTCAGCCATGGATCACTCTCGCTCTCCAGAAAGGTTGATGGCACCTCAACGAATTTGTCGCGGTGGCTGTCGCCGGAGAAAGGGGTCACCGGTGGTATCAGAGAGATGCCCCGGTTACTGTATGCTTCGATAGCTTTTCGCTTCGAAAGGAACTCTACAAACACAGTCTAGAAGTGAGCACAATAAAATCTCGTTTGGGTTGGTGACTTTCACTGACCGGTATAAAGTCCCACTGCATCACCTAAAGCCGAGCCAATGACAGTCCCTCGAACTTTATCAACGACTGTGGAGCGCACAAAGGGGTGCAGAGAGAGGTAGTCTAGATTCGATGATTCGGATGCCATTATGGAGTTGAACGGGAGGTTGGAATAAGCTCACGTGGCACGGACAATGTTCGAACGTTGAGTCAGCTCCTGAGACAGGGGCAACTGCCGATTGGATGGCAGTTGGTGAACGAGTGATAACTAAGTTGATTAGTATCGATGCAGTCCCTTCGCGGTTCGGGAACCAAATCACGATCTCAGGAACAAAAGACACCGGAACATCCAAGATGCCACTTTCCGAATACAAGACCACCCAACACGCCGCTGTCTCTAAAGAAGGAGAACGGACAGGAAGGATGATTGATGCCCATCATGCAGATGGGTCTCGGATTAATCATGAGTGTTGATCTAAAGACCAAAGGGCAAGACAAATTCTCAACCGATAATAGCGAAATAGAACACTTCTCGTTAGACCTGGGGATCTGTTGTTGGAGGCCGAGGTTGGTGATAACGTCTACAATATGTCAAACACTCCCGCAAGCTCGGTAGGAGCTCAAGCACCGAAGCTAAGAGCAAACTAGCCAACCCTTTTTTTTTCTCGAAGGTATAGTAAAATCACCAAGTATGTACTAACTGCTATACTGTGCACACAACTTCATGGAGACCTACGAGGGCAGTACGATGAAAGGGGGCGATATCCACTACTTTCGAATTGTTTCTGTGTAGATATGATAACCATGATTTTAAATCACGTGATTAAACCAGTTTGTGCTCATACGTCATCGATTGACCATCCATGCAGCTGAAAGCACACTTTCAACATACATCAATTCGAACGCGACTTTTGTATGTTAGGAAATATTTCCCTGCGTTTCCATGTGCTTCAGCAAAAAGTATACGCGTCTAGTATACATTTTTGCTGGTACCGGAATCGCGTCGCACCAACGCGTCTCACCATCTTTTAACCCGCTGATCACATCACCGCTCCTTCAGCAGCAACAATGTTTCGCAAACCCCCAGGAATCGGCTCCCGTCCAACACCTTCATCCTCTCCGATCGATCTGACCGGCTCCTCTCCTCCGTCCGCAAAAAAGCAAAAGACCATTAACCCGACATTTCCGACGCCATCGAGACCTCGGGGACCTCGGCAGACACAGCTCACAGCGTTCCTTGCCACCCCACCCCCAGCTAGAAAGTTCACACCAATAAAGTCCAGCGGAAAGAAGAGGGCGAAGAATGTGTCTATTCTGAAGTTTTTCAAGCCCGTGGAGGATGGTGACGAGAAGGGAGGGAAGGGTGACGCTACAAGTGATGAGCTGTTTATCAGCCATGGCGGGTATGGACTTGACGTCAGTGATCCTGAAGATGAAGAGAGCGATTATGATGAGGAATTTGGACTGGATGTTTTGGTTGCAAGGAAGGCAGTGACAGCGACAGCGGCGTCGCCCTTGGGACCGGTACCGCTGGAGCTGGAGACTGTATCTGCCACCAGTTTGAATGTGAAGATCGACCAGAGTGGATCTCGGACGAAAGAGGATGTATCGGCCAGCGGTGTCACTGTGCCGGTTACCCCTACCGCCGAAACGAAGTATGGGACACCAAAGTTTGATCCGTCAGCACTCAGACTGGACCTTTCGTCATCGATGCTGTTCAGCAAAGCGTCCACTCCGATGTCCTCCACGACGCCGACACCCACTACACCGACCAGCGGTGGGAATGATACAACAGTTAGAGACAGGGATGGTGTCACGGAAAAACTCGCCGTAGCTGCAGCTCCTATGGCGAAGGAGTCCGCTCCGGTCCTGTCGAAGGCTACAACCGTTGAGAACACGGACACGACGACAAATGTAGAACACACAGTCATGACAAAGGCAACTGCGGTGAAAGCTCGAGACACCACCGCAACGAAACCCGACTTCAGAGGCCTATTGTGGGGGAGAAAGCCGTCGGAGATTGAGGTTGTGGATGAAATCGAGGACTTCACACAAACACAGACACAGCGGTTCAGAAAGCGCCAACGCGAGCCCGAGGGCCATATACAGCCAACGTTCAAGAGTATGAGTATTAGCTCTGGTCAGGATATGGTGGACGCAGAGGAGGACGAGGACTATGATGGAGACGAACCTAACCAAGGCTCTGATGCGTCCGACGACGAGGGCACGGTGGGGTTTGAGGAGTGGGAAGCAACGCAGACAAGTTTTGATTTTGACCCCGCTGCCAGAGCTGTTGAACGAGGATTCTGGCAAAATACCCAGGCCATCGCGAAGTCTTCCGAGATTCAAGTCGAAGCCACACAACTTCCTGCAACGGCGAAGTGTCCCGTGTGTGGAACCAATTTTGCGAGGCTGTCGAACTCGGATGCGAATGCTCACGTCAATCGCTGCCTCGACGGTGGTCCGATGCTGCCTCCCGCAGGGCATAGAACATCCGGCAATACTTACACGTTGCCACCTACTTCGGAGACATCAAATCCGCATGCACCCCTCAGATATCAGACCTTCAATAAACAAACATCAGCGTTTGCGAAGATCATGACTAACAACTCCGAAGAACACGCTTGGGCATCCGCTGCCAAAGCTGAAGCAGAATCGAAGGGAAAGAGGGCGATCGAGCGCAACTGTCCTTTCTACAAGACACTTTTCAACGGACCGATTACCGTTGACGCGTTTCGGTATGGTAAGATTCCTGGCTGCCACGCATACTTCCTCTCGCACTTTCACTCGGACCATTACGTTGGCCTTTCCTCGACCTGGCAACACGGCCCCATATACTGCTCACGGGTCACCGCAAATCTTGTGCGTACGAGACTGAGAGTCGATCCGCAGTGGGTAGTTGAACTCCCATGGGAAGAGTGGATTGAGGTTCCAGGAGTCGATGGGGTGAGGGTCCGAGGTCTTGACGCCAACCACTGCCCTGGGAGTATGCTCTTCCTATTTGAGAACCGCAAAGGCAGAACGCCGATCAGGGTCTTGCATTGTGGAGATTTCCGGGCAGAGCCGAAGCACCTCGATCACCCGCTTCTTCGCCCTGGAAAGGATCGCACGCAGAGGATTGATACAGTATATCTTGATACCACCTACCTCGACCCGAAATACGCGTTTCCAACTCAAAAGAGCGTCATCGATGCATGCGCTGAGATGTGTCGTCTCCTTAATAACGACCAGGCGCCGGACTTGAAAGATTCTGGCAGCCTAGCCAGCTTCGTTACGAAGGCTGTTGAGATCAAGGAGGAGCCCGGAACTACACCTTCGAAGCGTAGACTCTTGATTGTGGTAGGGACGTACTCCATCGGCAAGGAACGAATTGCTACCGGTTCGTACCCACATCTCCCGATGGTGGACGTTCAACTGATCCTATCCTACAGGCATCGCTCAAGCCATCAGCTCCAAAATCTACGCGCCATCGAACAAACTGTTTACTCTTCGACAACTCGAAGATCCTTCCCTCACCCGTCTCCTAACCTCCGACCCCTCCGCCGCGCAGGTGCACCTGACGCCTCTCGGCTCTGTCGACCCAACAACGTTGTCCACATACCTCTCGCAACACCCCTCCTTCGCACGCATCGTTGCCTTCCGCCCCTCCGGCTGGAGCTACAAACCGCCCACCTCGCGCCTAACCACATCCCCCAAGCTCGATGACGTATTATTCTCGCCCAACTGGCAGAGTGAGTACTCGATTAAGGATATGGCACCCGCCCGAGGCGGCAGCGACAAAGTCCGCTGCTACGGAGTACCATACAGCGAACACAGCAGCTTCCGGGAACTGTGCATGTTCTGCTGCGCGCTGGACATCGGAAGGATCATCCCAACCGTCAACGTTGGCTCTAAGAAGGCCCGCGAGCGTATGGAGGGGTGGATTCAGAAGTGGACTGGCGCGAGGAAGAAAGGATTGTTTTCGATCGAGGAAGGAGGGAAGTGGTGATTCTGTTCGCTTTTTTGTTTGCTTTTGTTTGTATTCGGATTTGCGTTTGAATATGGCGTTGTCTGGCGGGAAATGGAAAGTTGCACTGCGGGTGTATTATTTAAGTAATTCTTATGGTCTTTTTTTATTGGAAATGGAAATGGAATCTGTAAATTTAACGTTTCCTTCCTCATTACCAAAAGTGCGTGTAATGTACTAGTACATCTTATTACACTATCAATACATGTGTGACGATCTACGCGGACGCCCAGGCAACGAGCCAGACGCCCATGGCGTGGAATACCTCCGACTCGACCGGTAGGGCGACTGGCACGGGCGAAGGCGCCTGCCATCAAGGTCCCTCGCTCACCTGAAGCACTCGACCAACCGAGGGCAAGTGGCAGGAAGCCAAGGGCCAAAGTCGCTGGGAAGAAGTACTAGTACAGCCGGTAGTTATGTACCAGAAGCCACGCCAGAAGCCGGACTCGTTTCCGGCCGGGCAAAGGGGAGCTTGCAACGTGCCGCCATCGCGCGGACAGCGGACGGGAACCGGTCAAAATGCACGCAGCCATAGTCTACATAGGCTGAATGCGAGTACGATTAAACAAAAAAAAAACTCAGTTCCGACCACGGCCACCAAGCGGCTTGCCGCAAGGCCCCACCAGTTGAAGGCGGGCCGCCGCCTCACTGGTCAGTACCTGGCCTGGCCCAGGAACTGACCCCCGCAGTGCTGGTGGTGCCCATACCAGACCCAGACTTGGGGGCACCTTTTCAAGCACTACCCCCACTGGAAGGCCCAGCAGAAGACCCTGTGGGCAGAGGTGCGGAAGGAGATCGCGAGGGGGAAGAACCGACTCAAGATCCGAGACCTCTTCGCCGATGAGCGATGCAGCCAGTCGATTCTGGTCTTCCTCTCCGCCACAGATGTGGGGAGGCTCGTTCCGAAACCGGCCGAGGAAGACGCCCAGAGCAAGGCATCGGAGTAGGAGCGGAAGGGAAGCGAAGAGGAGAGGAGACTGGAGGCCGGGGAGGTGGGGGCCGAGGTTAAGGAACGATTGCAGTTCTTCCCCGCCCCCTCCTTCATGGTCTCGGCAGACGAGGAGCAAGGAGCAGAAGGAGACTTCTTCCGTCCATGGGGTGATGATTCATTGATCGCATGCGACCCTATCGGATCATGGCGATCACATTATATACTATACGTTCCTATTCACCGTCCGCCCCGACCTCGCACAGTCCGCAGGTGGCCCGCTGTTGTCTACGGGACAGGCCAGAGCGAGGCCGGGGAGCCGCAGTGATCCGCAAGGACAGTGGACAGAAACTGGACTGTGTGCATCGCCATGATCTAGGTAGGTCGCATGCGATTAATGATTAAATAGAGAAAACACTATCAATACATCTTCCCCGTCCTCATCCTCATCCCGTCGTCAGCAGATATCCCCGAACAGCGCCACAGACGGATCGCTATCTTCGCGTTAGCACGACTCACCAACAGCTCCAGGGCTACATATGTAGGAGGGACTTACTGGTCGCTAACCTCGACCGCAGCGTGGGTGTTGACATGCACATGTTCGAAGGCCTTTACCTTCCTGCTGAGCGCCTTGCTGACGAGGATATGGTCGAGCTGCTGTGAGTTCATATCGAAGATGTAAGTATACCTCTCCTCCTTCCTTATCCCCGCGACGACGTCCATCTCGTACATGACGTCTTCGAAGAGTTTCTGCGGGGCGACGCCGGCGAACTCGTTGAAGTCGCCGGCGGCGATGATGTGAGCATCGGCGTCGACGGCGAGGACGTCGGAGATAAAGGACTTGAGTACGGCGGCCTGGGCAAGACGGCCGTCGATGCCGCCGTTGATCGGCGGCCGGCTGTCGCCATGCGGGGAGGTCGAGCCCCCCTTCGAACTGGAGTGCACATTGATGGCGTACAGCGGCTTTCGCGAGCGGTTGATCGTGAACGAGGCTACCAGCGGTTTCCGTGAGGACGTGAACGCTGCGTTCGTCGGGTCGATGCGGCCCGGGTTGTAAGTCAGCGCACCACTCCGGAGGATCGCCGTTGCGTCGGTCGCGTTGCCGGCGACCCCCGGCGTGAGGGAGAGGACCGCAGGGTTGTAGAGATAGGCCACGCGGATGTTCCCGCCCGATACGCCACCATCCTTATTATTCTCCGGCGCGATCTCGACGGAGGAGTAGGTTACCCCAGAGAGTGCGGCGACTTCGGCCGAGAGAGCGGCGAGCGTGGCGTTCCCCGAGACGACGCCGACGTTGGTGGTGCCGTCGTTGTCTTGGACTTCCTGCACGAAGAGCAGGTCTGGCGTCTTGAGGTAGTCCGCGATGTGCGCGGCCAGCGCGGGAAGATGCGGCGATGTCGGCATCAGATTCTCAACGTTGTACTGGCCGATGGTGATCCCCTTGCAGGAGTACTTGGAGACGAGCCTGGTCGGGGGCACGACGCCGGAGCTGGCGGAGGTCACCGTTACGGCGGTCTTGGGGAGGATCCGGTAGAAACCGAAGGAATAAGTCACAACGCCTTCGATCGGGCCGAGCACGTCGCCGAGTTTTACATCGGCGTTGTCGGTGCCGTCCAGTGGGTCGCCGATCAGGATGGCTTCCGGGTTTGCGTCGGAGGTGGATGAATCTGGGTGTTGTCAGTCTTGTCTTTCTGGGCGGCATCACGAACGGTACACATACCGGTGGTGATAGTCAGGCCTCCTGCCTTGTTGAGGCCGGTGACCTCCCAGTCGCCGCGGACCCAAACGTCGCCGAAGTTGTTATTCGTGCCCAGCGCCACAGGCGCGGTGACTTGCACATACGAGCCGACCAAGCTCTCCCAGAAGTCAAGGCCGTACTTGGTCGGCGCAAGGGTAGCATTGGTGGCGGAGAGCAAGCTCTCCCAGAAGTCAAGGCCGTACTTGGTCGGCGCAAGGGTAGCATTGGTGGCGGAGAGCAAGCTCGCGCCGTTGGGAAGACCGAAGATGTCACCGTTGTCCAAAGCCGAGTACTGGGTGTTGGGAGGGGACAGCCCCTTCTTTCCCAGGACGATCGGCACCACTGTGTTGGCCAAGGAGAGCTTGACGATGTTGGTTGGGTTGATGATCTCCGTCAGGTAGAGAAACGCCGAAGAGGAGCGGAACTCCGTGACCCTGGAGGAGCCGATGGTGACGATGTCTCCCGACGCTACCGTCTTCGCCGCGGTGGAGTTGAACACGTAGATTCCCGAGGACGCAATGCCCTTCTTTTCGAACTTGGCTGAGTTGGCAGGACCCACGTCCTGGAGGAAGAAGCCAGAGGGTCCGACGGCGGTCACCAGGCCGGTGACATTGGCGATGGTCTTTCCGTTGTACGGAGACAACCACGCGGGACCGTTGATCTCGGCGATCGACAGTGCGGCAGCAGAGGCCAGGTAGGTAGCAAGCGTGGAAAGAATGCAGGACTTCATGGTGGCGGCGACGATGGCCTTCGTCCTGATAAGAATCTGGCCGCAATCTATCGGACCCACGGCGAGAGGGAGGACACCTGTGGTTTTATGAAGACATCGAGCCTCTCGGTGGATCTATGTAGGGCATTGCGTACAATCGCCCACGTGGAGATCGATTGGGTTCCATATTCAAATCACAGCAGATTCCATATGGAGCATCTCCCGAGCCCGTATGTACATAGATATCGTCACCAAATTTCCCCCCGCATAGAGCAGCCGAGGGATCAGGAACTAAAAGCTCCGGTTCGAATTTCACCCCGCGGGTGCACGTGCTGCCGTTCTCTCGCGCGGTTCCTATCGCGCCGGGATATATGTATGTCGAGCCAGGGACACTATGCAGCTACCCCAGACATCGTGTACATAAGTAGGAACCATTCTAGATTTCACGATCAGCTCCCGGATAGGGATAGGGTTCAGGCGCTCCCGTGCGGCGGAAGAATTGCAGGAGGAGGGACGATCCGTTACGATCCGGTGCCGGTGGGCAAAAACAAAAAAACAAAATAAAAATCACCTGTCCGTTGCCGTGTAACCGTACAAACTCCCTGAACCGGGATGAGTGGCGGATGTTGTGTGGTTGCAGCCGGTCGGATTTTGGTACAGCCTATCCAAGGCTCCCCACCACAAACACAACGCGGGCGAAGAGATTGTGTGGGAGTCGTTCCGTCGACGAGTGACTCGTAGTGAGCGGATTATGCTTGAGCGTGTCAATGATTTCCTTTGAATGAATGCCACTCTACAGGGTGGATACCCGTTGCGAGACTTCCGGACAGTGTTGGCTGGCCAATCCTCCCCTACTGGATGGCCATCAGCGGCAATATGGGTCCTCAAAACTCTCAAATGGAATGGAATGAGTTTCTGGATGTAAAATGCAATGGAAGTGAGCGTAGATAACATGCCCGCGTGTTTGCTAGGTGGGCGCGTTGACGATCATGGCACGGTTTTGTGGGGGCGACTCGTGCACCGATCCAATTGTTAGCACGCGGCTATCACACTACCCCGCTCGGCGCTCCGCATGGCATTGAAGCGCGTAGATAGTTCTTTTTTATTTTAGCTTCATGAGCATACCCACGTCCGCTTCGATTTTACCTCCGAGCCCACTGTGTATCTACCGTCTGCGAAACGGACGTGTACTTGCAGGGGACTCGAGCAAGTACACGCACCGACAACGGATTAAAACTACTTCGGGCTCGCCGGAAATTTCTGTTTCAGGCGCGCAACGTCAGCAATGCAGCACTGGTAGGGAGGCGTGCGCGGCGGCAGAAAATTGGGCTTGTGTGACCATCGGTGGCACTGTGTTCCGGCTTGTCTGCCCCGCCCAGGGTATTAAAGCTCATCTCTCCCCTCGACTTCGCGAACTGCCCTCTACACACCTCAACAGTCGATTCCCCATCATGACGGAACCCCTCTCGTTAGCCGCTAGCGTGGCTGGGCTCATTAGCCTTACCGGCCAAGTCATGCAGCTCGCCATGGGAATCCACAAGGTCTATATCGATCTTCGCGACGGACCGCAGGAAGTCATGCTGCTGCGGCAAGGTCTGGTGGGCCTGACGGAAGCGCTGGACGGGATATTGAATCTATCCCGACACGCAAAAGCGAGCGAGCACGAGAAGGTTATCACAGCTCTCGGGGCTGAGGTGAAGCGGTGTCACGTTAACCTCCAGACTTTGAACGAACTCACAAAGTCCGCCGTCAACCTGGGCGCTTCGGGAACTCTGTCACTGGCCCGTATGAAGTGGAAACTTAAGGCGGGGGATGTGAAGCAGCTCATTGAGCTGCTGGCCATCCACAAGGCCACGATCCTATTGCACCTAACAAATTTGAACGTGTGCGTAAAAGAAGTCCAATTGCCTTCGGCGCGGGGGTGCTGACATCGAGCAGTGGGTTAGGTATGGTCGCCGCATCTGTATCGGATTCCACGACGCAGATCGTGACCTCCATACACGACACCAACCAGCGAGTGTTGCCCTCCTTGGAAGCCTCCGCGTCACAAACTCTGAGCACATTGGGGTCGTTCCACACTCAATTGGCGTCGATAAACCAAAGCGTGCAAGGCGTCGACTTCCAAGCACTCATTTCGACGCAGAGCGCCCTGCATGCCCAGCTGCAAAGACAACAGGCGCTTCCGATTTCCATACTCTCGTTGTCGAACACGGTTGAGGCCATGAACGCACAGCTGCAGGTTCTCGGTGCCGAGGAAACCCGCAACAGCCTACGTAATGAGATCGTAAAGGAGCTATCCCAGCAGTTCCGGTCTGAGCTCAAAGCATCGATGGGGGCCGGGTTCGCGAAGGAGGTCCTGCCAGCCCTCCAGGACGTGGTGGGGAGACAGATCGTTCCAAAGCTACAGTCGAAGATCACGGATAACCTCGAAGACGCGTTGTGGCTCAACCGCAGAGAACTCGGCTATGACGCGCTCACTGGGGAGGCGAATTCTTCGTCGAGAGCACCTAGCCCGGGCATCTGGTCCCGGAAGGTGCTTTCTCGCCGACGTCAGCATCGCCGCTACCGGACCGTCTTCGGCACACTCCAAACGTACACCAGCTCCGACTCGGATTCTGGGAAAGACGGCTCCTGGGAGTTCGGGTTTTCTTTCGAGCCAGGCTTCTGGCTGACCAACCTGCAAATCGTCGGGAATATCGCTCGACTGCGTAACTCCACCACGCCTTCGTTGAGCCTGAAGACGGCTGCCATTCTAGCATGGGACTCGGAACTGTTCGTGGCGTGCTCTGTGGGAGATTTCCAGACGGTCAGAACGCTATTCGTCAAAGGAAACGCGTTCCCCAATTCTGTATCGCCAGTGGCGGACGGATGGTCGTTGTTGCACGTAAGAATTTCCTACTCAGCCGTGGCGAAATGGGCTCTTCGGTCTGACCGAGGGGACGGGTGACAGGCCGCGTCACATTCTGGCAACGGGACCCTTTGCCGGCTGCTCATCGAAGCCGGCGCAGACGTGAATGCGGTTGATCGCTTTGGACGGTCAGTAGAGTTCTGGGCCCATTCTGTGCGTAGCACTCCGCTGATCGATGATCGACATCTTCTTGTGAAGGTCTGCACTCTTCTACGCTACCAGCAAGGAAGTCATACGTGTTTTGCTAGAAGAAAAGTGTGACCCGTGCCTTGTCAGCGACGCTGCGGACGGCCAAGGGAACTGGCTGGTCAAAGAACAGTGGTATCGCCACAGGTGTAATCACAGATATCCCGGTATGACTCTCCTAATATGTCCAGCCAACTGCAATGCTAGAATGTAAGCAATCCAGACGATTTCCCCTCCTCTTTCCCTCAGCTTATGATTCTCTAGAGCCTGGATGAGCCTACCGGATTTACGCCAGATCTTCGTCATGGCAACCCACCAGGACCCCGACATTGAGGAAGTCTTCAACGAGCTGTTCAAGATCGTGGTCAGCGATGATTCCACCACCCTTGCAGTTCTTGCAAAGTTAATCGAGTGCTTCAACTGCGAACCTCTGCGCTCGGTCGGAGAGTTCTCCAGGCTGGCGGATGACGAAGGAAACAGCATGCTGCATGTGGTACTGCGCAACCTGGACACGGGTGTGTTACGCATTCGACCATGGGGAGCCGAGGAGCTCTTTCTGTATCCAAACGCTGACCGTTCCCCACCACAGAAATTTGCCGGATCCGACAAGAATATCGTCAGCATGTTCAAGTACTTTTTATTAAGGCATTTATGAGATTGCGGATGATGCTAGCCAACGGAGTTGACCCGGAAGCACCCAATCAAGCGGGCGTAACTCCGTCGCAGATGGCGTGGCAATGGGGGTTGCAGACCATCTGGAGCTACGTTCTCGCGGACCACCAAGTGCTACAAGTGGACGCACTCGGCGCCGATGAGCGCAAGGAGCTACTGGAACTAGAAGATGCGTTCGACGAGGATGGCTGGCAGCCGGAGAGGGCGGAATTCTTGCTGGAGATGCTCCGACTCCCGCCGGCATTCGACCGCGAAAGCCCGGATTACCTGATGGTCTCCACTCAGCCAGTAGTGCAGCACTTCGCTTCCTTGCGTAATTCCCGTTTCCAGTCGGCTCGGTGGGTCAGAGTACGTACCCGTCTTCTGCGAACACCCTTCGAGGGCTAACTTTCGGGTAGAAGCAAGGACGGTCCCATCAGAACCCCGAAATCAACGAAGAATACCTTGAGCTCCTCAGCATGAACACGAAGCTGTTTATATGTAATCCCTGCACAGTCGGTGACCTCGCCTTGTTCAGCCGTCACCAGCTGGACCCGCCCATGGACATCTTCTCCGGGTGGGCCTCGACACTCTATGTCGACGAGGGCTCGTACGAAACCGCCGAAACCGCACGAGACATATGGCTGCTGCTGCAAGAAGCCGCGAACGAAGCCGAGGACCTCAACTACCTCCTGCACGAGGCGCTCGCCGACGTCCTCGAAGAGCAGCTGCTCGAGGAGGCCGAACTTCTACTCACGCGCAACATGGAGCGGACAATGCGGCTGCTCGAGAAGTGGCCGCGGACCGGGCCACGGACCGGGTTCCTCCGGGACCCGCCCCACCGGTTCTCACCCGACGAGCCGTGGGACGTCCCGTTCGACCGACACGTGCACGGATCGGAATGGCAGAACGCGCTGTTCCCGTTTCCGGCGAGCATCTTCGGCAGCGGGGACGACCTTGGCACCCACGTCGTATCGTACTGCGAGCCCGGCTGCGACGCCGATCGCTACGACTTCGTCTCTAACCTGCCCGACAGCATCGATCAGAAATCGGTCTTCATGTACCAGGTATGTCTGGACGAGAAGAACGACGGCCCGCCACCGCTGGAGAGTGATCGCCACAGACTCTGTAGGGAGCGGCGCTTCAGAGTGCCGTTGACCGAGAACGTACCCATCGTCAATGAGGATGGTAGCCTAACGATGCCCGAACCCGTGGAGAAAACAGAGGAGGAAGATGAGGAGGAAGCTTTTTATACACCAGACCATTCGGAAGCAGAGGGGGAGGACGAGGAGGACGAGGAAGACGAGGAGGACGAGGAGGACGAGGAGGACGAGGAGGACGAGGAGGATGAGGAGGACGAGGAAGAGGGTGAAGAATAGGATTTCGAAGGCGTAAATGTGAAGATACGGCGACTGGCCAGAAGTTTAGACTTTATATTTCCACGAAACTTTCGCCAGCGACGCACTTCCCAGGAATAATTAGTTACTACGGAAATTCAGACACGGACGCTGCGGTCCCGCCCCCCTCCATGCGATATTGACACTCGGAGAGCGATGCTAACCTAACCACTACCCACCGCCCCAGCCAGTCTCGGTGATCCGGCCGGCCCGCGGGATTTTGGGACGGTCCAGTCCGGGCCGGGCTTTCTGATGGCCCAGTCCGGCTGGATGGGCCCAGCAGTCGGACTAAGTTGCCGGCGGGCGCCCGTGGGCCAACGCTAGCTAGTACCAGTTACCTATCTAGTGGAGTAAAATTTCATCGAGCGACTCCGCGGAGAACCGCAAGTCAACCGCCCACACAGTGGCCAAGCATCGAGCCTGCTTATCTACACACAGCAAGCAGTCAACTGCATGCCCGTGATTCCAGACAGCGATACCAGCTATTATCCCTATGCGCCATCCGATTCCGCTCACCCACTCACCACCCAAGATATGCTATGAAGCCAGGGGAACATTAGGTCTCACTCGTTTTCCCGGCTGGACTGTTGAGATCCCTAGCCCCAACCGCCAGCCATCCTTCCGCTCAGCGCCCAGGATCGTTCCAACCGAGCGCGGACTAGCCCCAAGCCCGCTCGCGAGCAGCGACACCAAGAGCCGCTTCGATCCCGTCTTCCCTTACGTACGCTCCGCACCCGGCTATATGGGGCTGTCTACCGCATCCGGTCTCGTATTTGTGTGATACATAGCAACGGTGCGACCCAGGCTTTGACGGAAGGAAAGGGAAGGAAAGGGAAATCATGCCGATACCGGTTTACGTAGGAGCCGGCTCCATCTCGATCGATCGTACTGCTACCATCGCTGCCTACCACCTCCCGCCAGCACTACCGTCGCCGCCGCCACTATCCCGCTTCCAACTGGCCAGTGTAAATCCGACGACGACGACGCTTCTCCGTGGCTTTTCGTGCTCTCCCGATCCTCCTCCGTCGTCGGCGGCGGCCGCTCTTCGGAAACGGAGCTCGCCAGTCCCCCAAGCGACGTCGGCCCGGGCGACACATTCGGTTTCCGCCGCCACAGGCCCCGCAGCGACGGCAGGCAGAAGGCGATGCTCGCGGTGCAGTACTCGACGGCGTTCCACACCTCGAAGGTCTCGTTGAGCGCGATGGCTTCGTACTCATCGTCGGCCGGGATGTAGCGCCGGATGAACACGTACCGCAGGAAGGACGCGAGGATCGAGATGCCGCCGACAAAGTAGACGAAGCAGAGCGACCACCGGGCCACGGTTCCGAGACGGATCTCGCGGAGGACCATGAGCGGGATGAGAAGCACTGCACGATCGCCGTCAGCTGGAGACATATGGTGGTGGGAGCGAAGGACTAACTACGTACATGCGATGTCCGAGATGATGTTGATGGTCGTCATCCACGACATACAGGGAGCGTCGAGAGGGAGACAGTACAGTGCGTGGAGGCCTAAGCTCCCCACGAATGCGAGAAAGACGATAACAATGGTCACCCACAAAGCGCCCCTTGCCCACCTATTGCAGTAGGGCACTATGCGGTAGTACGTCGACAGGAACGCAGTCTTTATGAACCACAGCGTGAAGACGTACCAGTACCCTCCGAGCCGGAAGAACTGTCGGGCCGTCAGTAACCGAGCGAAGCGAACTCCAGGGGAGGAGGAGGGGGGGGGGGGAGCAGGGCGCACCGTCGATGTGGAATTATTCTGCACCGGCGAACGACCAACCGGGTTTTCCAGCCATCGCAACAACTCGACACGCGCACGTGTGTTGACGATGGCCCACGCGAGGATGAAGAGGTTTCCGGTGCACAGGGCGACATTGCCGACGAGGTACGTTCTCGGCAGCGGATTGAGCTTGAGGCGACGCTGGTGGAGGAACCTGAGGCCGGTGATCACCAAGACCGTGCAGGTCAGCGAGATGTCGAGAGCGATGTAACTTCTGATCTTCCGCGTCCAGGGCATTATATTGTTTTTCTCGGTTTGTTTCTCTTCCGAAGCTTTTCTTCGATCGCACCAAGGGGTGAGAAGAAGTGCTGGCTGGCTGGCTGGCTGGCTGGTCTCCAGCATGAACGGCGACTAGTATCTTCATAACTAGGTGCCCCGAGCTCTTCGGTCGCAGTTGGTAAGATACCATAGCATGCTGGAACGTACGGACGGTCGGTCTCCTGCGATGTGTGGGGGGGGCTGGGTTGGGTTGGGGGGGAGTGTCCTGGGTTTCTCCGTGCAGATATGGGCAGGCAGGTTGTTCCATGGACGTCGATAAAGGGGCGGCAACAGAGAAGACGACGAAGACGGAGGAAGAAGCAAAACCGCGCCCCTCTCGCCAGCTGGCTGATGATGTATGTATGCAAGGTCCAGCAAGCGGATACGCGAGAGACCGCTCCCGGCCGATGCGCGCGACGATTCCTGTAGCGTCGTATGTAACTATATACATAGGTACGTCTTCAGTCGCATGGCGATGCTCTCTGGCCAACCCGTGGGATCGACACTCTCCCACTCTCCGTCTGTTTCGAGTGCTGCGAGTTGCGGGGGCGTCGGGGTGTGGTATCTACATACTCCATCCGTCCAAGGGCGATGACGGATCCAGCCCTGCGGGTCACGGAACGAAGCGAGACAGGCGAACGCGGCCGGGCCGTGGGGGGGGGGGGCGAGCCGAGTCCGCATGCACAAATATATATCTAAAATAGATAGACTAGTAGACGTTCCCCCCCCCTCCCCCACGCTGCAGATGACTGTTGAGTATCTGAGTACATATGCTGGAGGGAAATCGTGCGCATCGCAGCGGTGATGGAGGCGGGGCACGTCCATGTGAGACGGCGATATCTATCGGCACCGCGCATGCAGGTACCACTTATTGCGGAGTCGGCTGGCGTATCTACCGTATCTATTATCTCAGATAAGAGTCCTCTTTGAAAAGGGTTTAGCGCATGTGGCGCGCTAGTGCGCTTGGGGCTAGCGTGGAGGCGGCAATATGTAGAACGTCACCTACCCTTAATTAGGAGGTTGGTAGGGTGAAGCTCGTGACAAATGGCCGTGAGCTGCAGCCCCCTGAGCCGAGCAGCATCGTGAGACCCTCGCAAGACCCCCAGCAAAGAATCAAGGCAACAAGAATCACATGGAGAACGGCAGAGCTACTTCCATCATGCTAAACACACTGGATACCTGCAGTCGCACGTATTGCAATTCGCAGCTCTCTCGTTTTTTTCGTCTGCATACCTACCAGCAATACTGTACTTTAGACGAAGACGATAACGTCGAGCTACCTACCTGGGAGTTTGTCCGTCCCGGATACCGGAATCGAAGCCCGGCCCAAGAAGACAGGCAACCGCAGACCTCTTGCGCAAGTTTCCTTCTCCAGCTACACACCTCACCCGGAAGATACGAGCAGTTACGACAGCATTCAAATTAGGGGGAGGGGGGCAGGATAGATGACAGCAAAGGTGGTCTACGGGCTCCGGAGGGTGTGCATACGAGTGTTACAAGCTAAAGCATATCTCCACAGATGGCGGTGGAGGAAACATTGGACTTTTGTTTGACGAAGGGCCTCCACAGAAGAGACAACCATCTCGCGGAGGCTGACCTAAGCTTGACTGTGCATGGCTGATATCTATCCAACGCCTCACGGCTGCCTAGTCTTCCTCAACAAACCTCGGTGAGCGCACTCTCGGGCAGGGGTGGTGGGTGGGACGGGGTGGGCGCGTGCTCTCCTCACCAGGGTCGGCACACACAACGTATGAAGGGAAAATTTCCTGTCGAACCAATAGTTAAGTTTAGCCAGAAGAAGTAAAGAGCGATAGATAGTGAACTCGACGTGGGGGGTTTGACTAAGCACCAAGCGCTTTAGGCTGCCAAGAACGGCGCCAAGCCCGCTTATTAATGTACGTTACGGCGCTAGTTAACGACTTGAGAAAAGGTCTATGTATGTATCTAGAGTACAATAATGCCAGAAAGGGATCCTCCATGCCAGTTTTTAGTAAGGATTTTCTCGGCTCGGAATACTGCGGGAACAAGCAATGCGGGACGCCGGGAGTTGAAGAGTAGATGGCCGTCAGTTAACAGGGCGACGGATATCCTTAACTATATACGGAGCCGTCGCCCACTCTTCTTTTCTTCTTCACGCAACCACCGGTCGCTCAGTCGTTTGTAAGCTCGCCGCTCGCCACTCACTCACGACTCCGTCAGTTCGTCCGCTAACCTGGAGCTCTGCCTGTCCTGTCACAACGGCGCCGCAGAGGGTGACCGATTCCCCCCGTGACGTTCCGTGCGGCCCATGCGATTGCTGTCATTCAAGGATTCCACATTGCTACGGACGAAGGCCCTCGGAGCCCAGCTCGCGACTTTGTCTCCTATAGCTTTACCGTCGCTGCTCTCAAGGCTCCGGTCGATATCACAGATTTGCAACCTCAGGAAGAGTTTCGTTGCTAGCTAGCTACTTCGCTGCGGGAGAGCCTCGCGGGTGCCCCCTAGACCAAGCGTCTCACGCCCGGAGAGATGAGAGCCAAGACTGCTGCATGGAGGGGCGCCTTACGGGATGTTCTGGACCGTATCTATCCAGCATTGCTCCAGATGTATGTAAGCAGGAGGGTCACAATGTGGCCCGCTGCCGGGTGTTGCCTGAAGGCATGTGACGTCCGGCCGTATGGCGGTTGACGATGACGGGCACACTTTCAGCATCGCTAATAGCCATGTTTCATGCCTATCCCCCGATGAATATTTGCTGGAGTTATATGTTTGTTGAGTTGCAGAAACTGGTGATCTTGGTCGCGGCGTTGGCGGGGGTGTATATATATCTATATCCTCAGCCTCGCCAGGCCTACATAGATACCCGCAATATTCCGAGCTGAGAAAATCCTTTCTATAAACTGGCATGGAGGAACCCTTGTGGCATTGTGGACTTTTTTTTTTAGCGTATGTTCTTGCATTGTATGTATGTAGACCCTTTCTCCTTTTCAAAAAGAGGGCTCTTATCCGAGACAAATACATACTTACGGTATCAAAGTAGATATATACTTTGTATGAAGTACATTCCCCCCACACGCGCGACGCAGGGGGTCCAACTGCCGGAATGGGCAAAAAAAAAAAAAAAATATTCCCCGCCTGAGGGACGGAGCACCGGACGCGACGACTCGCGTAAGGCTTTACGTACATACGACGACGAGGAGGAGGAGGATCGGGGACAAAAAAACAGCGGCACGGGTTTTTTTTTTTTTTTTGTTGGGGGGTCATCAATCGCATGTGACCCCTACATCGCTAGACCACGGCGATACATACTTATGTATCTACGCACAAGTTCGGTTTCTCGTCTCCGACCGCGATCAGTCCGCAGGCGGCTCATTATTTGTAGATAAGCCCCTTCCCCCCCCACCCCCCCCCTTCTGTCCCGAAAAAGGGATGGTGCGCACCAAGGAAAGGAGAGCACCCGTCTCCCCTCCCTAGATATGTAGATATATAAAGTACGTATGTACTCCTCTTCCGTAGAGGACCATGGGGAAGAGGGAACAGCGGTTGTTCCGCAAGCCTCAGCGCGCCGACTGCTTCGCTCTGGCGCGTCTTTCTCGGCCGCTGCTACTAGCCTCCCTCTCCACCCGCCAGCAGTTGGCTGGGTGAATGGCATGGGGGGGCGGCGGGGGGCACGGTGGCTATTATGTATACTCCGGGTAGGGTATGTAGATACATACATACATGCAGAAAGAATAATATGTAGCGAGCACATGAGCTTTCATCTAGGTAGGTATGTAGTTAGTCTAGGGCATGAGCTCCAGTTGGTGCTAGCGATAGGGAGTGCGGCGGTTGGGCTTCTTGATGGGTGCGATACAAGCAACTGCCAGTACCCAGCGAGATGGCGGCGACCTGCAGTTATCGTTCTTACGCTCGGAAAAGCGTCGCTCTGTGTAGATATGTACTTATGTACCGTACCTCAGCGGACATGGCTGGAATATCTACGTAGATCGATACATAGACAGGACATCAAGTTGGGAATGGGGAAACCGTTGTTGCTGGCGTGGTTCCGGCCACCATCCGACCGCGGCCAGGCCGCTAGATGTGCATCTATCAATGTACATACGAACATCTCACGCGACAAGGCACATTGGGCGGTATATATGTAGTTAGATATCTAGTCCCGGGGGCTCGTCAATCTGTACAGGGTGCTGATTCTGTCTCAGAGGTTCCTCTCTACCTGTATGTACATACGTATTGGGGGGGGGATTCTTGTAGTGCATACTGCGCAACCCCGCAGCTCGTGTTCCGGGGACGAGGCCTGATACCGCTGCGGATTCGCTTTCCCAATGCTCGATTACCGTATGTAGCTCCAGACCCGTGAGGATTCAAGCCTTTTTTTCTTCTTCCCCGAATTGATATGCAGCACCACCAGCTGGATCAGACTCTCCGTGGTGGGGCGTGGTGTATGTAGTGCTGGTGGTCTCACGGAGAACAGCCAAGCCATAGCTAAGTACCCATCTACATACATTACATGCACACAGCTGGCAGCCCGCCCAGTTCGCCGCTTGGCCGTTGGTCTGGGTCTTCCCAACAGGTGGCTGGCACGGTAGATATACAGAGTGCAACACCCAATTGGTCCCAGTTCGAACGACTGGAAGATCCGCATCCGCGGCGGAGAGGAAGTCCAGAGCCGCCTGGCTGCACAGCTCTCGCCCGCGAAGAGGACCCGCTCACGATGATGATGATGATGATGCTTCATTAATCGTGTGCGATGATGGATGGACCCGCTCACGTGTCTGTGTTCCATGGGGCAGAGCGACGACCGGCGAGTGATGCGTCGTGTCCGCCCGCTCGCAGCGTCTCACGCCAGGCCGTCGACGCGGTGTCCGGATCCGTCCGGCCGTCCGTCCCGAAGCATCGACGGCCGGCCGTTCGCGGAAGCAGGCGCCGGGTGCGAGGCCATGCGAGAGTGGCATGTGCGCGACGCCGGCCACTCCGGATCCGGCTGGAGAGAGAGAGAGAGTTGCATTCCCCGTCGCGCAGCAGACGGAGTGCAGCTATGCTCCCATTCCCGAACGCATCCATCGTCTCTCCTGCACGCGCGATCCTGTCCCCACGGCAGATGCGTGCCGCTGGGCTGGGCTCCGCTTACGTACGTGCGATGGCCGGGGCCGTGTTTATCCACACTCGGATCCCCCCCTCCTCCCATACGCACATCCGCTCGACGAAGGGCCAGCCAACGGCGGCGGCCGGATGGGTGAGGTCGGCAGAGCAGCCAGAGCACAGTGCAAGTGCCTTCCCGCCCTCGATCGCCCCCGCCGCCCCCGCCCGGGGGGGGGGGGGGGCGACAAGCGTCATGCCGCCAGCCGGGGCGGCGCCGAGAAGCCATGCACGAGTGCGAGCGCGAGCGGCGCGTCGTCGTGGGGCCCCGGCACATCGGGCGTTATCTGGCCGTGCACCCACTCATCGCCCGCCAGCCAGATATGCATCGGCACGAGCGAAAACAGGTATGTAACTACTGCGGGTGTCTGCTTTTCCTTCCCATCTTCGCTCCGGATGTGCGTGCGTGCGTGTATGTACCAGTACAGCGGGCACGGATGTACTCGGATACCGGCAGCGGCGTAGCTGCGGTCCACCAGTGTTCCCCCCGGTTGCCAGACCAACCAGCAGGGGCCAGCGCTGGACGGAGGCCCGCCGTGCCGTGGATGTCAGCATGCCGTCCGACAAGGCCCGACAGTGCCAAGGAATCCTCTCGTGCTCTGGCTCCCACCTGCACTACATGTCGGCCCCGCCGGTGGCGCAGAGATTGGCGAGCCGTCACCAGAGAACACATGTCTATGGATACGGGATCTTGCGATCTGTCTTTCCCCCATGGCGAGAGGCTTGTGTGTGTATGTAGGGAGGGAGGGAGGGAGGGAGGGAGGGAGGGAGCGAGCGAGCGAGCGAGCAAACAGATCGATCGATCACCCTGAACCCCAGCCCTCGACGAGGCGACGTGCGGCATGGCGGATGCGCGGGAGGGAGGAGGGAGCGATAGATAACACGTAGATACGTAACTAGATACGCGAAAAAGAAAAGAAGAGGAACGGGGCTCGTCAGCTGTGCACGTGTCTGTATGTATGTGTGCATGTATGCATGTATGTATGTGTGTGAAGAAATCTGCGTCGGCGTCTGTGGAGCAGATTAGGATGGAGGGCGAATCATACCACAGCTGCATGGCACAACTCTGGGGGGGGTTTCTTTTTTTTCGCCAGATTTTCCCGTCTCTGCCTTGTCGTGTGCATGATTTTCTGGCCTATATATTTTTTGTTCTTTCATCCTTCATTTATGATATTTTTGTTCTTTCATCCTTCATTTATGATACTTATTTTTTTTTTTCATTTTTTTTTTCAGTTTTTTTTTTTTTGGCTCCGCCTGGGCCGTGTCGACCTGAGCTGAGCCCTCTCTCTCCGAATCCTCTTGGAGGACGGCCCATCCATCCATCCATCCATCCATCCATCCATCCATCCGTCCGTCCGTCCGCGAAGGAGTGGCGCCTGGGCCTGGGCTTGGAGCCGTTGCAAGTTTCCCTCATCTCAAGCGGAGCTTCCACACCGAATCACCCTGCACGGCGGAGACTGGATATGGATGTATGTCGTATGGATGTATGTTGTATGTGTGTATGTTGTATGTATGTATGTGCCCCAGTAGCCCACGTGGCTGCGCGAATGTTGGAATGTCTGGAGCAGTCCATGCAGTCCACACGCGGGGCGGGGTGGTTGTGGTTGGCAGCAGGCTATCATTCGGTGTTTGGCGTTTGGTGTTTGCTGGGCTGGTTCGTCTGGCTCCTGTTTTTTTTTTCCCCTTTTCTTTTTTTCCTTTTTTTCTCGGGGTTTCGCTTCCTCCGGAGGGTGATTCATCTTAAATGGAGATCGGAGACGGAGACAAGTGGGTGGGAATGGGGGATGGCAAAATGGAAGTGGATGGATGATATGGATGACATGGACGGACGGATGGACGGGGATGGATGGACGTGGAAGGCCGCATTCCAGATGCGGAGTGCCATTGGTCCCACGGGCCGGGGGCTTCGCGGCAGCGTCGTATGCATGCGCGGCAGAGTGCTCTGCTGTGGGTGGACGGACGGCCGGCGGACGGGCAAGGGAAGCGGACGCATGTCCGACGAAAGCCGCTCGGACGAGAAGCAGGTCCGGTCGTATTCGTGCTCGCTCCCTGCTGCCCGTTCGCAGCCCCGGAGCCCGGTCAGAGGTCCGGGGTCCGGTCTGGGCTCCGGAGTCCGGACGGCATGGATGGGAGCCGGCAGGGAACAGCGCCGGGCGTTTGACTCAGCGGTCGCCCGAGTTCGCCGGTCGGCGCCGATGTGAAACGCCCGTCGTCCGAGACCATCGGCGCCGACGTCCGGCGGCGGCGCTCGCGGGGCACATCGGCCAGGCAGATGGGGGGCCGACACATCGCACGCTGGGCGGAGCGGATCGCAGCCGGACCGAGCCGGAAAACAGCCGACCGCAGCGCACAGTGGATGCCAGCCGGGCTGCGGATCTCGGGATCCGCCCACGCCCCGCAGCGGACGGGCGCTCAGTCTGCGCGGGAGCGGAGCCATGCGGAGCGCACCAGCACAACAACGCGCGGCCGGGCGTATCTCTCGGCACACATCTGACAGGAACGAGGCCACGCGCGCAGTGCCGTGCATGCATGGGGCGACGTCATCTCGACAACATGGCAGGGCGGGCGGGCGGGGGGGGATGCGCGATTTCCACGGGGGGGCAGTCTGGAGATGTGCCGCTCGCGCCGGCCATTTGGCCTGGCTGACGGACTGGCCGCTGGCGCGACTTTAGAGTTACATAAAGCTCCGCGGACAGCCACGTTGCTCGGCGCTGCCATGAGCCGCCACCCTTGCCGGGACCGTCCAGCCGTACAGATAGATATCTACATAGATACCGAGATGGCCAGCCGGGCGCGATCCCTGCAAGCGTCGGGCTGCGTGGCTGGCACTGCTGCTGGCTGACTCATCGTCCGCGTCCACGGTGACGTCCGCGTGCGAATGCAACCTGTCGTTCGGACGGACGGCCGGCCGGCCAGTCGTCTTCGCCGGTCGGCGGCCCGGGGACGCAAGGCTGGCGGACTCGCGCGGGTGGACTCGCGCGGGCTGCGGCGTCCGTCGGCCGCATGCGGCGGGTGCGCTGGCAGGCTGTAGATGCGAGCACGGTGGTGCGGCGTGTCCGAGTTCGGCGCCCCCCGGGACGCACGCGGGGTCCCGTCCGGCGAAACACGGTGCGGACCCCGGCCGGATGCGGCGCTGACGAGCTCGGCAGCGCCGCGCGGAGGTCTCGACGGGCGAGATATCGTCAGCCAGCCTCCGTTCGGGCGGCGCGCCATCGTCAGCCAGCCCTCGTATTCGCCGGCGAGGAGAGCGGGAGACGGCCGCGCTGCGTCCAGCTGGCGAGCAAACGGTCCCCAGCAGCCTCCCGTGCTGCGGCCGCCGGATTGGCGCGGGGATCGACGGCGACGAGTGGACGGCAGCGTGGACGGCAGCGTGGACGGCACTCGCACTGCGTTTTTCTCCTTCCGAGCATCCGGACGGCGGCGAGTGGAGGGGGTTGGTCCGAACCTCCGATTCGGCGCAGCGGATCTAGGCTGCGCTATGCACGCAGCGCCGTCGCGAGTCGCGAGTCGCATTCCTTCCATGTGGGAGTCTCTGTGCCATGTGCAGCCCGCCACCCACGGTCCCTGGCCATCCCGCCGCTCCATCGCCACCACCGCCCGCATTAGCAACACGGCGCATGCTGCTTACTCTTGACTCGCCGATACATGGAGTACATAATCGATCGAAGCACATCCCGATCGGGACATCTCGCAAACCGGCGCCATCGGAACGTTGCACGGGGGGGGCCCAACTCGGGCCTCGTGCACGACCGAACAAGCGAGCCACCGCCATCCTGGCTTGGCAGCCAGCCAGCCGTCCATCCTTGGCACCAGCCAGTCCCCGGCGCTTGCTGCTGGACTCGCCATCCCGACGGCAACCCTCCATCGCCAGCACAGCGAGCCGGCTGCGATCGCGAGCAGCTTCTCCACCCGAACCCCCCCGCCCCCACCCACCGAACGCGTTCCTGCAAGGTAAGTGGCGGAGTTCTGTCGTCGTCGTCGGGCTGGCTTTGTGCGGCGGACGTTTCTCGCCGGGTCCGCTCGGCACGGTGGCTGGCTGGCTGGCTGGCGAATGCACGTTGCTTACACGCGTCCCGTCCCGGCCAGGGCCAGCAGCAGGAAGGAGAAAAGCGAAGCCCGTTTGGCAGCTGCGCGAAACAGCGCCGTCGCTTCGAGGAGCCACTCATCTCGCGCCGCTAGATACGAGCTTTGGCTCTGCTCCGGATACTCTAGAGACACATTCTCTGCTCTGCTCTGGAGCAGATCCGGGAGAGCGTGGCGCCGCGGTTCCGCAGCGCCTTCCCCGTCCGGACGGCCGGCCCCCTGCCTCGCAGAGGTGAGTTGTCTGACTCGGTTCTCGCTCCGCCGTCGCGCGTGGCCCCCTCGCGGGCCCGGCGATGTCCGGGGGCGGCCTGCTTTCCTTCCTTCAGCTCGCGCGAGCACCGGAGACGGCGGCTGACGACTGGCTGGCTGGGCCGGACAGAGCGGGCGATCCAGCCTTCTTCCGCACGCATCGGCCTGGCCCTCGAGCGTAGGGCAGCGTGCACACATTCCTGCACGCTTTCCGCTGCCAGGTGGGCCATCCCCTTCTTCTGCTGTTCTCCCGCTCCGCGTCATCATCCGTCACCGCGATCGGGGCGACGGCGCACGTCCGCTGCAGCAGAGCGAGCTATGTATGGAGCAAGCAAGCAAGCAAGCAGCGCCGTCCGGCCGCCGCTGCATTCCTGCATGCACACACACATACTTTGCTCTGTCCCGCGGCCCCTCTCGTGCCCTCTCGTGCCCGCTCCCCTCGGCTGCGGCCACTCTGCCGCGATGCGGTGCCTGGACATGCGCTTCCCCCCACCCCGTGGCGAGCGTTTCTCACGCTTCTCACCGCACGTTCTATTCTTGCCGTCAGCCGCTTCTTCTTCCCGCTGCGTTCCTCTCCCCGCGTGCAGTCCTCGTTCTGCCGTCCACAGCGCGCACGTGCTGATGCATACATGCTCGCGATCCAGACGGACGCATCCTCGCGATATCTAGACACCGGAGGGCAGCACCCTTCGCGCTCCCCGCAGACTGCCACAAGGTATCTACACATCCAGAATCCGCACACCCGCACCCGCACCCGCACCCGCACCTTGCCACCTCTGTCCCCTGCCCCTGCCCCTCACCGCGTCCTTGCCAAATAAACAGGGACTGCGGCGCCCCCGTCCCCCCCCCATCCAGAAGCGCGGCCTCCACGAGAATCCCTAGATATTAGGCATACACTACCTGGAAGAAGCAGCCGAGCGTTCTGTCCGACCGGTCCACCACTCTAAACACTGTCCACCACTCTAAACAGTGTCCTCCACTCTGCTCACGGCGTCCACTGTGTTCGTCAATCGACACCTCCTGCCCTGAACACCCCTCCCGCCTCGTCGCCCCTCAAACCCCCAAACCATCCCCCCCCCCCGGGGCACTTAACCTCCCGTGCCCCCCCCCTACGTCCCGGGTACCACAAGCCTTCTCCAAACTATCTATCTAGCCATCTATCTATTACATACTCCCGCTACCCTTCCGCAGGGCCAGATCTGCCGACTTGCCGGCCTACTCTCCACACGCCAAATAGCCTCCTGCGCTGCATCACCTCCACGCTGCATAGTCTGCCACCAGGAAGAAAGAAAGAAAAATAGTCCCTCCTCGCTATCCCTCCTCCTCCTCCTCCTCCTCCTCCCTTCCCCTTCCCCTTCCCCTTCCGCCGTCTGTCTGCGTCCTCTCCTCGCCCGCTCGTTCTCATCCTCTCCGTGCAGCTTGCTTGCTTGTCCGTCGTTCGCCCCCCTCCACCCCACCCCGCCTTCGTTGCTGTCATTTGCTTTTGCGACTCAATCCCACCCGCTCCTAGTCGCCCTTAGTCGGTCTTACCCCCTTGACGCTGGAAGCCCGGCCGGAACCTGTGTCCCTCCTCCACGCACCAGCCAACCAACCCGGCGTAGCCTCCGCCCTCCACACCCAACTCGCTGCACGTTCCATCCAACCACATTGCGGCCCACCCAACGGCTCGACTGCTCTGTCCTCGCAATCCAGCTACTTACCGTCTGCGTCCGCCAGCCGTCCACGCTCCCCACCTTCAATCCCGCACTTCGCTCCGTCGCGACGCTCTCACGGCTCGCCCGTTTCTCTCCTCCGTCCGCGTCGTCGCCCCCCGAACCGAAAGCTTTCTGCCCGAGTAGCCAGCTCGTCCTGTCCGTAAATCCCATCGAAACCGTCGCCGCTCCCCCCCCCCCCCCCCCCAGGCGGTCGCATCCCACCCTCCATTGTCGTCGGTTCCGCCGCTTTGCAGCTATCGCTCATGATGGCCACTATCAATCCCACTCCGTGGGATTCCTCGCGTCGCCCGTCACTCGGGCCTTCCAGCCAGACCCTCCCCCCGATCGGCAACCTCGCAGGCCTCAATGGTGCGTCGATCGTGGAGGGATCCAGAGACTCGGGAAACTGGTCGTTAACGTCCTCGCAAAGAACGAGCAACAGTAAGTCTCTGCCCTTCTTGGCCGGATCGTCCCTGGGCGTGTCTTGCGCTGCGTGTTGGTAGCTTATCGCTGAGACAGTATCCGAAGTCACACTACCCCCGATCGACGCCCACACGCGAAACAGCCCCGGAGAGCAGCATAGCGGCAACACACTGTACTCGCAGGCATCTCCCGCGTCCACTGCTTTCGGTGCCTCGACAACGAGCCTTCACAGCACACACACGACGCCCCCCGCGAACAACCACTACCAACCCCACGGCGGAGAGCTTCCAACACCCTCGCCGTCGGCGTCTCGTCGAAGCAGCTTCGACAGCAGGCTGGGAAACCTCCAGCTGTCGTCTCCGATCAACGGAACCCCAGCAGCGAGCCAGATAAGCCTCAACAGCACGCTGCTGAACAGGGACCACTTGACCTCGCAGATGCAACGCGAACGCGGCATCCAGAGCAATTCTCCGTGCCTGCCACCGCAACACCTCAACCATGATAGCTCGAGCCAGGTTCCCCCGCACAACCCGTACAGTATGCACTCGAGCCGCGCCAGCGTTCCGCGTACGGCACCTCCCATCGTCGGCTCTTCGAGGTATCCCTACGGACAGGCGTCACATCCCAACGCCCCCTCGCCAACGAAGGGTTTGCCGTGGGCCTTCCCGGATCCGGAGATCATCGAGCCGGGGCGGCCAAGCGATGCGGTTACGGCACGAACGAGTACCAGCTCCCTTGTGGGATCGACGGCAAGCAGCATATACGGGGGATCAGGCTTGCCTGCCTCTCACGTGCAACACCAGATGCCGCCCATGATGGGAATGAACGGGGGCATGGGGGGAACTTCACTGCCTCACATCGGGGCGGCGACGCATCATCACGGGTTGACCGCCCGGCGGCCGAGCGTAATCAGCGAAGTCCAGCAACAGGCGACGCCCTACTCGCGCACACCGGAGCTTCGCGTGAGCCACAAGCTCGCGGAGCGAAAACGACGAAAGGAGATGAAGGATCTGTTTGACGAGCTGCGGGAGTCATTACCCGCCGAGCGAGGCGGCAAAAGCAGCAAATGGGAGGTTCTGACAAAAGGTTTGCGCCCGCGTGCGATTTGGGGGGGACTTAGTCCCACATCACACACTCTCTCTGTGGATCCAAACTGACGAATTTTGCCTAGCAATCGAATTTGTGAACCATCAGAAGGACGTTATCCAAGATAAGACGCGACAAATAGACGACATGCGGATCCAGATGCAAAGGCAGCAGAAGGAACTGGAAGCGGCCCGAGCCGAGGTACATCAGATCAGAGGGATGCAGCAGTGTACGCCTAGCTATCATTCGCACCCGCCGCAGCATTCGCACGATGGAGGCTATCATCCCCAGCAACAGCAGCCGAATGGGAACGATGGGGGCTACCACGGACATTCGAATCATGGCAACGGCCCTGTCAAGATGCAGGGGCTCGAGTCATGTTAATCGGTACTGGGTACGCGCAATCGGTAGCGGATATATACGGCTCGGCTTGCTGAGGACCGGCATCATTTAGTATCCGAGAATTAAGTGGGGGGGGAAGTCCATCGCCGACGGAGCGACGGCCAACCCCTGGTTTTTATTTCTTTGTATCGACCTTCCGGCTTGCTCGACGCTTCTCCTGGACGTTGCATGATGTGTCTCTGAAGTTTTGAGGCTGCGGCCATGGATACTCTGTTTTTTTTGTTTTGTTTTTTTTCCACCCCACTTTAACCAACCTTTTGTTTTCCTTAGAGGCCTTTTTGGAGTTTTTTTTTTCTTTTCGTATGGGGGTATTCAACCACACTCAACCTGGGATCTCTTTTATTTTATTTTATTTTCATTACGAAGTTGTCTGGATATGTCGTCGCCAACCGGGCCTTTCTTCCTTCCATTTGTGGTCCGTGCAAGAACGGTGGTTTTTCACAGGTTTATCTCTTTTGCTCACTCCTCCCTCGGTGGTGCGATGTCAAAACGAGGTTCGCAAGGCGCCCCCCCCCGCCCGCCCTTCCGTGTCCGCGATACTCTCCAACTTGAGGCGGGGCATCGAAAGACACTTCCTCCATTGGCGTCCGCCGTTACAGGACGGAGTTTGGGTCATCCAGAATCACTCCTCCGTTTTCGTCTTGGAGATGGGTTTATGCTTGCCGGTTCAACTGGCTGGCTTTGCTTTTCCTCTACTCACCGCTCATTTGGTTGCGCGGACGTGCATTGTTTCTTCCTCGTCTGTTTCTTTGTTCTTGTGCCCGCTAGCTCCCGGGGGTTCGTCTTTTTGGATTTCCTTGCGTTTGTTGTGTTTTGCCGTGTGCTTCCTACTGCTCAGGTCCGAAGGGAAGGACGAGAGGGGATACCATCACATGCGCCGCGACCGCCTCGACCACGGTTTTTCTACTGCTGGTTTCTTTCCTTTTTAGGTTGTTTTGTCTGGGTGGGGTGGGGGGGGGGAAGGGAATTATCGGGATTATGATAGCTTTGGCGGTTGGGGTTACTTAGTTACTGGAGAAAAATGGGCTGGGTTTTTTGCTTTTTTTTTTATATATTAGTATTTTCCATTCCATCTTTCCTTTTATTCGTACATACGGTAACTAGCCGACTGAGTGGGGTGGGGCGAATCCAACCAACCCATAGCCCGTCATACAGTGCATGTACCTATCTACCTAGGTACTAGTAAAGGCCCTCATCCATGTGCCTAACTACCCCTATGTACTCCAATGGGACGGTGGACACGACGAGAAGAGAGGTCTCTGGACATGGACATGGCTTGATCAACGGCTCAATCTCGCCAACGCTTTCCTCGTGGCCAGTGCGTGGCACGAGAAGGGCGTATCCTGCTATCGGTGCGCCGCCGGTGATTGGCCCGACGGAGCACACCACACGCACACACACCAGGCCAGACAAATTAAATATCTATGATCTCTGAATGTAGATATGTGTGCGGCGGCGGCGCCGAGGCACCGGTCGCTCCCCCCCCCCCCCCCACACACACACGAGGCGCCATGTGTGTGTACTTTACATACTCTATATGCTCTACTCTAGATATGAGTATATAGAGTAAATATATGGGCAGACGGAGCAGAGTAGATTTATCTGTATAGAGTATCTACACGCTCGCGTGGGGACGACATGGCAACTGCAACGGGCGTGATCATCCATCCATCCGTCCATCCATCCATCCATCGCCAACGTCATCATCATCAGCTCTGGCCACGCAAGCACATATATGTACATATGCTGGACTTTGGAAGAAAAAAAATTTAAATTTTTTTTTTTTTTTTTTTTTTTTGGGGGGGGGGGGGTGGTTGGGTGGTGGTGGGGGTTCGGTTCGTTGCGGAGAACAGGCGCGGTGCCTATCTACAAGTACATTGGCGGTATGAGGTATGTATGTATGTAGAGTAGATATCTAGATGGATGCGTATGTATGTAGGTAGGTGCCGTACGGGAACGTGGCCGGCTGGGCGTTCTCGTCTCGGGATCCAGATCCAGGCGAGGGGCTGGGCAGGGGGGGTATGTAAGGTATGTATGGATGGATGGGTGGTTGGGCACGTCACGGCGTGGCACTCGCTCTTGGGGGGGTTTCGCTATGCATGCAGAGGACAATGTAGAGTAGGTACATATCTACTTCTGGCACACGGGGGTATTTTCCTGGGGGGAGCGGCAAACTCGTACGTGGGTACGGACGGGGGGGGGGATGAGCGACATATGTATGTATCTACCACCTAGGCCTACTCTACATACACACCCCCCCCACCGGCCGGTAGGTGCCGTGCTCTCGCTCGCTCTCTTGGCAGAGCGGTGTCCATCACACGGAGGGCACCCGGACTCCAGCCGGACATTGGACGTGCCGTGGGCCGGGCCGGAACAGAACTGGGCGATCCGTATTGTTGCGGGGGGGGGGGGGGGGGGGGGGGCCGGGGGGTGGGAACCC
>Ga0307516_10001247_pt1 | contig 35389 bp, 51 predicted proteins | sample 19_EM_MG_FD_203310 | JGI IMG/M metagenome (GOLD analysis project Ga0307516, IMG submission 203310) | Populus trichocarpa ectomycorrhiza microbial communities from riparian zone in the Pacific Northwest, United States - 19_EM | ecosystem: Host-associated > Plants > Roots > Unclassified | place...
TCCGCCAAAAGGTCTTCGCGTTCCAGCCACGCCAAGACGACAGATTTTTCATCCCAGCAAACAGTTTTTTGCACGCGATCTTCATGCCCAAGGCAGACACTGTGCAAGAAAAGGGCGGTTGCGTTGTCACTCACGAGGAGCTCAGGCGCGTACTTGATCACGAAATTACGGAGTACATCCGTTTCCGTGCGAAACAACAGAACAATGCTTATCGCAAAAGGCTTGGAGCTGCCCCCTGTCTGACGATGGTGACAAGGGGTGACTGCCCCAAAGCAGACTGTCAGTTCCAGCATCTCCGGCCCGAAAAGATAACAGCTGGCTGGTTCAATTCTCGCGTCCGGTTTGTGCTGAAGGAAATCCAAATTTTGAATTTGGCCGGCTTTCATCCTGTCGGCGCTATTCAGTACGTATTACACTGCCGGTGCTGCGCCAGATTCTGACATTGTACGGACAGGCACTGGGTCGGCGTCCTTTACTCTATTTTACATCCCCCGGTACCAAAGCTCGGGTCTATCGCAACGCTCGATCTCAAGAACACACCTGAATCGACGGAAGGGCTCAGAATTCTGCGAGAATGGGTCTGGCAAGCGTGTAACAAGCTCTCGTTCAGCACGCTATCCCCGCGGATCCAGTATGTTGAAACGTTTATCCTTGAGTTTATGCCTGTTTGTACCATGGCATACGACTTCGACTTCGAGCGAGCGGAAGCGTATGTCCCTCGCACACGGATGTGCGGTGAAGGGAGGTGGCCACTGTGCCTCACGCGGCCAGGGCTCACAACGGAGAGACATTTCATTGTCAGGGACTTCGTCCAGTTTTTGCAGGGTGGTCCCCACCATTCGTTGATTCTTGGAACCCTGTACCTGAGGTGAGTGTCGTAATCATACAGGGTTTGGAGTCATTCGACTCACGCCTTGCAGGCACATCCTTGCGAACCGCATCCCCGTGGACGTTGGTTCTCTCTGTGATGCGGTGGAGAGGCTATGCGGTTTACATATCCTTTCTCATCGATTCATTACGGGGCGGCGTGGTACCTTGCACGGCGTCACCTTACCCCGCAGCTGGTTTATCGGCCTCTCCCGTTCACTTCCCCTTCTGGACAAGAACACGTCTTGGATCCCACATTTCGTGAACGACACAATTGACCTCCTCCGGCGGATCGACAACCAGGAGCTCAATCACAACGGATCGAGGTTGGGTCCCCTGCTTGCGTCGGTGTATATCGCTCGAATGTAAGCTAATATCCACTCGTTCCTCGACATCGGGGTTGACGATCGATTGTAGCTGTTTCTGCCTTTGCCTCCGTGAGTGCTTGTCCGTGGGGGGGCATTGTGCACATCTCCTGACGATTCTATAGTGGGATACAACATCAACGACCACCAGCTTAGATGTAGGGTGCTACAGGCCACTCGCGGGCTACGGAGGCCGCTGCGAGCAAGCGGGGTTTATCGGCAGTGCGTGACTTCGTGCACCTTCTCATCAGGTACTTATTGAACCTCGGTGTATTCAGGTATGCCGACGCGTTCGATTGGCGAGGGTTGGTAAACGTGTTCACGAAGTCGTTGTATGACTCGACGCTCGACGAAATGGTCCTCCTGTTGCACTCCAAGGCCCCAAAATACGAAGGCTGGATATCACGATACGTCCGGACTGTCACGTACGAAAATATCGAGGAGATCCCGGACCGCCTCCGCGCAAAGGTCGCAGGTCGCGCAGACACACGTGTGCCGGCCAACCCTCCTCCCGGTTTCCCAACCCCTGAGGGACACCAAATTGAACCCGAGAACGACGATGGCCAGCAGAAGCACCCTGACTTGCCCGAGGAAGACGTGCTCAACCCGAGTGGCGGTGAACCCCCTGTCCATGATGGCGGCCAAGAGGAAGTCTCCGCGTCCCCTGAGGAAATTCGAGCTGCCCTCACGATCGAGGCTGCGTATTATCGCGTCATGGCACAGAAGAAAGAGGTCCTCAAGGGTAAGGATGCTACAAGAGCACGCCTCTGGTCCCTTTTCCGCGATCGGGCATCGTCCATGGGATTGCCGAGGTACATGCGGTACAAATTGTTGATGCAAGGGCCGCTTGTACATGTGCTCGTGTGCTTGGATGGTATCAAGATGTTCGCAGACCAGACCAACAGAGATTCGAATAAACAGCTGCAAGGGGACGACCACAGAAGGTTGGAAGAACTCATCGAGAGGTCCGATCGGTCCAGGTAAACACGCGCTCCCGCCCCAGTGGAACTCCATCTCACCGGCTTCATACCTAGCGATCTCCAAAGAGCCGCCATGGAGCTTCAAGCGAAGCTGGGGCACACATCTTCGCTCCACGAATACCCCAACGTTCCGGCATTGAAAGCTGCGGTGTTGGAGGTGGGGAGACTGATTGACCGGCTCTCGGAGTTTTCGGGACCCGCGGCGATGAAAACGAAGGAACGAATCAAGGAAGATTGGAAGCTGGGATGGGATGGTATCGTAAAGGGACCGGCTGGAGCTCGGAAGATGCAGAGACCGACGTTGACCCTAGACGAAGAGGACCGTATTTACCCATAATCCGAGCCAGCGTGCCCAGGAACGAGGCTCCGGCAAACCGCGACCCAACTTGTACCTTACTTCATACCTTCTCATCTCGTTTTACTCTCACTTAGCAACCAAGAGAACCCCAATGCTTCTGGAAATGCCTGCTCGCCAATGCGGCCGCCCCTGCGTCGTGTAAGTCATCACAACGGCCAGCGGCTCGTAGTTACCCCACCGATTGGCCTTCCTATTTCGTGAGGCGTTAGCGCGCCCGTTGCCATACAAGCCACAAAGTGTGGCGGCCACTCTTTGTTATACACCACTGTTATGCCGCCAGACCGTCGTCCCTCAGAGCAAAAATTCGACATCAGTCTGCTCGATGTTGGGGTATTGGACTCCCCAGGCGGGCTCCAAACTGCCCTGCGTTCAATTGAAACCCTATGCTTTCAGGCTGACACTGCAATTGCGGGGATGGTTACGGCGCTCAGCAGCCGCTCCCATGTCTTGGAATATGTCTTCTCTGGTGCGTTGCACGTGCCCGCGGCCGTTTACGAGCTTCCTAGACCGATTGCTTTGTTTCCCAGTGTTGGACGAGAAGGCATACGAGAAACTGTCTAAATGGATCATTTCAGGGTTTCCTACATCTACAACCCCAAACCTGAAGGATGTCCTCAGTGTGAAACTCCTCCAGCGACTCTCCTCTTCGTTACTATATGCGGAGTACCCATCCGCCGCCGACACCCCCCAAGACCTTCGTGTGTTTTGGAGGAAAGTAGAGCACTCATTCAAAGTCCTGCAGGACCTCCAGGCAAATGCGAGGACCTCTCGGACAAGAAAGACTACATCCCCCATCAGCCGCAAAAAAGGAGAGAGAATGACAAGAGCTAGTCGAGTTGATCCCCGCCAATCCGATTCCATGGGAATCAGCGTGCTGACTACAGACCCGGAGGCCCGTGAAGTACACACTAGACTCTTGCCGGAACTTCAGAGTATACTGGAGGTGTGCGGGCTCATGGATGATATTCTGCACATGATGCTCAACCAAACACAGTACTACCTCCTCGTCCTAAGGCGGCCATTGGTGTCAGAGATCTTTAAATCCTCATATATGAAGGTCAATATTGTCAAAGAAAGCGCAGCGAGGGAAACTGCGCCTTCCCCTTACGCGAATGAGTCGATAACAACACCGGATTGGCCCACTGGTCAGGCGTTCCCCACGATACAACCTATGAAAACTTCGCTCTATCTCGATGATATTGAGGAATTTGGCGAGTGGGCTATCCTGTTATCCACCCGTGCTCAGAAAGATCTCCGAGACGTGAAGCGCTCCGATGGCGCCATGTTTCGGATCGTGATGAAGAAGATCAGGTATGGGTACCCATTTCCATGTCAGAAAGGGTACTAATTCCTCACCAGACAACTGTCTCACGGCCACTTCTCTCCTGACAACCAAAAGAGGCTCACCGGCTCGGCCACGAAACTTCCTGTATATGAAGCGAAGATGACAAACGACACAAGGCTCGTGGTATGTTATCACATTGACCACCCAGAGTGCCCCACTCACGAACCCCAGTATCACATCGATTGTATACCCGATCGAGACGTGCGTCTCTCTTACCAGCGTACTAATGTGTGCTCACCCTGTCCGTCATCAGCATGAACGCCAGGGTACACTAGTTTTCTGTTTGGCGTATCATGGCTCACCGTACCCTGTTAGTTATCCGCATGTTCGGGGTGTTTACTCACGCACAGCTCAACCACGGGGGATTCTGGGATACCCTGGGCCAACAACTCCAACAGGGTGGGGTACAGTATGTCGAAAGATGCACTTTCAGGAACAAGCCCCTTAGCATTGGCGACAACGTCATTTTACCTGCAACGTTTCCCCCGTTGCCGATTCAGGACGTACCACAGGTCGACCCCCTCATCAAAGTCAGTGAAAAGGATATTGAGACCGTGAGTGAACGGAAGGGCGATAATAAGTTCACCGCTGTATCAACTAAGCATCTCGTTTCACAGATTCACTCCGCTCACATGTATGTCCTTCGATGACTTGTCCGCTCAGACCACTCAAACAGATCCCAATTAGCCTCGACAAATTTGTCATGCTCTCTAAGGTACGCTTTAGTTTCTGGATTCTCACCCGGACTAACTCCCCGAAGGCCCTCCTGAATAGTGGGTATCGGAACACCCCCTAATATAGAGACCCCTAATCCTACTCCTAGGTATTCTCGTCAATAAGGAGGTTTCGCATGTGTTCCGGGTTTCGTGCGCACGCAGTATTTTCCGAACCACTCCATGTGCTGAAGCCTTATGAGCAGGGCCCAAGAGCAAGAAATCATCGAACACTCATCATCGTGCTACGTAATCGGTAGAAGTGGGACAGGAAAGACTACAACGATGTTGTTCAAGATGCTTGGTGTAGAACACACCTGGAAACAACATCAAGATATGGGACCAAAGCCTCGCCAAGTTTTTGTCACCCAGTCCAGAGTGCTCGCAACAAAAGTGGAAGAGTATTTTGCCAAACTGATGGGCTCCCTCGAGGCCGCCACGTACTCCCGTGGGCGCTTACGTACGATGGAGAAGGACGCCAACCGCAGAGTCAGGCTTGTGGACCAGGACGACAATGACCATTGGAGGTCCGATCTACCAGACAAGTTCAGCGAATTATCGGAAGAGCACTTTCCATTGTTCATCACTTATGATCGGGTACGAATCCCCACGTTCTGGAAAACGTCGGTCTTACCATGGCCACACAGCTTTGCACGATGCTTCAGAACGATGTCGGGGGGGGAAATGACAACGATGGTTTCATTGTTCCAACGACCCCTGCCATCGAGGACACTACAATTTCTCCAAGAAGCCCAACGTCGCCTATGAATCCTAGATTCCGTGCCGGATCGAGAAGCGCATCGTCATCCGATTACAACCAACAATTTCGCCGGGGCTTCGTTTCGTATGGCGAATTTCTTGCATCATATTGGATTCACCTCCCCCAGGCTTTCACTCGAGTTCTAGGTGGGGACAGATGGTTCGCCTCCAGCCCGTTCCTGATTGTAATACAGACCCCGCTCTGGTGTTCGGTGAGATCATGGGAGTGATCAAGGGGTCGGAGGAGGCAGTCGGGACTCAATACAGATGCCTCGACCGGGAAACGTACAGGTCGCTTAGTTGTCGCACCCAAGGGACATTTGCCCACAAGCGGGACGAAATTTACAATCTTTTCGTGGCGTACACGACATTGAAGCGTCAACGACAAGATTACGACGCAGCAGACCGGTGAGTTGCCTGCATGCGAATTCCTTCCTTTTCCTGAATCCAGTTCCAGTTCCCATTTCATTTTGAAGGAGCTCCGGGATGTAGGTTTGAGGGGTAGGAAGGTGGACCTCCTGTACGCCTCCACGGAACTCCGTCCTCTACATGTCAAATTCAGTCCCCTCCAGATATGTCGATGAAGTTCAAGACAATCTCCTTATAGATACGTTGAGTACGTCTCCTATTTTTCGTTCATCCCTCGATCCCCAAACTGTCCCAGTACTCCGGACTCTCTGCAATAATCAACATGGACTGTTCTGGGCTGGTGACACTGCACAGGTGAGCTGTTATTCCTGTGGGGACTACGTTGGCCAATTCCACCCCAGACGATCTCGGTTGGTAGCTCATTTAGGTTTACCGACCTGAAAGCGTACCAGCATCGTATCGAGGTAGGATTCTTGCCAACCCCGTGTCACGAGTTGATACCTTCTTAGAAACAACTTTCGCAACGGGCAGGTCTCGCTCCCGTCGAACCGCAAACTTTCGAACTGGTGCTGAACTACCGGTCTCACGGTGGCATTGTTAATTGCGCACGATCTATAATCGAATTGATAACGCGATATTGGCCACACTCCATCGACCCTTTGAAGCCTGAAAGAGCCCTTATTGATGGGACAAGACCGACCTTCTATTCTAATCAGGGAGATGTATGGTTTTTACCATCACCAAGTCCCCGGTGCTCAGGTCCTTTATTAGGTCAATTTCGAGGAATCCCTCTTTTGTACCAAAGGAGGGGAACCAGTTGAATTCGGCGCAAAACAATGCATGTGCTCCTTTTGTGACATCTGCTCATCATCGACTGAGCCCGCTTAGGTATTCTTGTGCGCAATGATGCCGCGAAGGAAAATTTACAAGCGAAGCTTGGTAAGAGCATCATCATGTAAGACCCTACACTCCTACATCAGCCGCGAATTAACCCCTCGATCCAGGACCCTGTACGACAGCAAAGGTCTTGAGTTTAACGACGTGAGATCCGCCCACCGTGTGATGGTTCAAACACTGACAAAACCAAGGTCCTGTTGTACAACTTCTTTGAAGACTCCACGGCTACGTTAAGCCAATGGCGGTTAGTATTGAATGACGTCGAACAGATGGGTTACAGCTACGGGGCCCCGGTGTTCGACGACACACGCCACGCGAGTATCTGTTCGGAGGCGAGTTGCGCGCCGTCACGAACCTTTGTGCCCTTAACCACGATGCCGATTGACAGTTGAAATTTCTATACGTTGCGATCACTCGGGCAAAGAAAAATCTCTGGATAATGGATAGCTCCGATATGGCTGAACCGATGAAGGTAAGTTCGGGTCCGGGCCCACGATGCACATCTCACCCCGTGCGTAGGTGTACTGGGAAAGCAGGAACCAGATCAAGGTTTCGTCATCCACCTCTGAGATCTCCAGTCTGGCCGCTTCGTCGACCACCGAAGAATGGATTAAGGCCGGAGAATAGTTTGTGTCATCACCTGATCCCGCGACGCGTTCTGACGACGCTACCGACAGCCTGTTCCTCAGCAAGCGTTATGCTCAGGCTTCGATCGCCTTTCAGAGAGCTGAATGCCCCCATGAAGCGGCTGTTTGCGAGGCCCACCTTCTACGCGAAGAGGCTCGATCTCAACCTAACACTGCAGGCGTACCCAGAGAAAGGGCGTTTATCGAGGCAGCCGTGGCATTCAATAGCTGTGCACAATCGGCCCCGCTAGAATTGGAAGATGAGAGACGAACATATTATAGGAACGCTGGTGATTGCTTTTCAGAAGGTCGCAGGCTGGGTGAAGCCGGGAAGAGTTATGTGGAGGCAGAGGAATACGCACTCGCTGCTCGCGTGTATCGAAAGGGGGGTCTCTTTGACGAGATGGTTGAGGTTCTCCGACTGCATAGAAACTCGATTGACAGGGACCTTGTTCGTAGCCTAACCCAAGTCGCTCGCATGTTTTACTTCAAGGTAAGCAGCGGGCCACATGGAAATGACGCATATTGACTGACAAACAGACTGGTGACATCTCGTGAGCAACAAGACCAGGCAATCGATGGCGATGTGATCCTGATGTCAATTTTTAGGAATTGTAACAAAGGAGTCCAATTGTTTTCCCCAGACGAGGACGTGATGGTTTTCTTGGAGGACTATGACCTAGACGAGGCGCGAGCGACAGTGCTTCAGTCCAGAGGAAAGGCCCTCGAGGCTGCTGAAGCTCATGCAAAGGATGGAATGGTGCTAAAGGCGGTGGGGGTCTTGCTCAAGTGCTCCACTCCCTCTATCGAGGAATCAAGAATGGCCATACGTTACGTGTTAACTGGACTTTGGAAACGCGTGTCGTTCGGCGTGAGATTCAGCAGGTCTGACGCTGCCACAACGAGCCTCCTCGAAATTTCGTCCAGGTTGGACTCCAATGCAATGACAGAGGATGAGGTGGATGAGGTGAGATCTGTCCATCCCCTCGCCACTACTACTGCCATTAATCTTCAAGCACATCAGCTCTCGATGTTCATCTCCATCGCCTCGTATAACCGCGAAGCCACGGGTAACCCCGACGTCACAGCTAATGTGGATCCTGATATTGTGCAACTCCGTGGGTTGGCTCCCAAATTCCTCGAGAGGGCGAATAGTGCCGCAGCCCTTATGTGTCTCGACCATGTGTTCTTCCATGCCCCCAGCTTGCGCAAAACCACGCTGACGGAGACGGAGACCTTGCTCTCGCTCTACCTTGCCTACGTACGGCTGCTGGACCAGCTTTGGCGTGACGACAGATTGTCTAAAGGTTCAAATCGCCCGAAGGTATTCGCCTTCGATGTGCAACAAGAAGATCGCTACCTTGTACCGAAGGGCACCTTCATTCATCAGGAGGTCTCTGCCGCGAGAGGAATCCTGAACAACCCCCCACCAGAATACGTGTGCTCGCACGAAGAGCTCAGCCGTGTCACCTCCAACGCGATCCTGGGCCATATCAAAACCCGCGTAGAGCTACAGGAACGTGCTTGCCGCGAAACGCGCGGGTTTTCCCCTTGCTTATACACGTTAATCGGGAGGAATTGCACCAACGAACGCTGCCCGTTCCAACACACCCAACCCAACGCGATCACAGAGGACTGGTTCCACGCTCGTCTGCGATTCTTGTTCTTGGAGTTCCAGATTTTACGCCTTGCACAACTTTTTGACAAGGGGGTCATGCAGTATGTCTACACCGACACATCTTCCCGCCTCCGCTGATGTTATAAAAAAGGTATTGGCTCCAGATGTTCTACTCGGCGCTTTTCCCGCCAATTCGAAAGCTCGGTTCACTCAACAGCCTCGACCTTCGAAGAATCCCGGATGGAGCACAGAATATACATTTCATACGAGAGTGGACCTGGTACGCTTACAAGGATATAAAGTTTAGCTCATCTCCCCCAGCCCTGAAGTACAATGACCACTTCATATCCGATTTCATGACGACGTGTACGTTGGCCCACGACCTGGACTTTGGCAATGCCGTGGATTACGTTCGCGAAACGCAGCTGTACCATGCCAAGGAACGACCTGCGTGTTTAACCCGGGACGGCGTGTATTCAGTTGTGCACGACTTTGTGGCATTCTTGAAATACGAGTCGCAGTATGCTTTGCGCAAAGGGCACGAATTTATGCGGTACGTGCGCCAGTGTGTCCGTGAAAAAACTGCCTGTATAACACCCTGACCCCAGCCACGTCCTCTCCAATAAACTGCGCTTGGATCTAAGCGCATTCTGTGACCTTTCTGAACGTCTTTGCGCCTTGTTTATTGTGGAACGCCGCGTCCAGTACAACGGCAACATCACCAATGTGACTTTGCCCAGAAGCTGGCTCACGCACATTTCGCGAGCGTCCCCTGCAACGAGTAAGAAGACTAATGACCTGAAGCCATTTCTCCGTACTGCTGTGGAACTTATGAGGCGGATTGACCTATCGGGCGAAGGGGCTGGGGAACACCTAAGGGCTAGCGGTGCCCGGTTGAATTCTTTCACGTCTACAGTCTATGTCGCACGGATGTGAGAACGCTACTTCGTCCACTCAACTTTGAAGTTGACCCCATACTCTAGGTGCTCATGCCTCTGTCTCCGTTAGTTGTTTTATTCCCCGGGTTTTCGACTCTAATGTTCTTGAAGTCGGGTACAATATCAATGACGACCAACTCAAGTCCGATATTATGGTAGCCATCCGAAAACTCCGGAAGCAGGATCGGCGAATGACGCCGGTGCTTTACCGCGAGTATGCTTGGGCTCAAGGCTGGAACGACTTAATTCAAGCTTTCCGGAACTCCTTCACCGATTCCGCGATGGATGAACTAGTACTTCTCTTGTACTCCAAGAGCTCTCGGCCCTATGGGTGGAAATCGAAATTCGCGCGGCCGTTGATCTACGACAAGTTGGAGGATATCACATCAGGAATAGGTTCCCAGAGCTCCAAACACCCCAATGGTCCCCCGATGCTCCACCCCGGTCAGCCCAACACAGCGGGGGCTGACGATCAGGTCGGTGACAACCGCGGCAGAGAGCGTGAACCAGAGGGTACTCCCCACGGGAATGTCATGGAAGATGACAACGAGGAAGATCTAGTAACACAAGAGAATCAGGACGCCCAATCACCGGAATTACAGGCGAAGATCGCCGCGGCCAGAAAGATACAAGCTGCGTGTATCCGCCACTTGAAGCGGAAAAAGGTTGTCCCGACGGACATCCATGCTACACGGGCAAGGTTCTGGAGCCAATTGGAGGCGCGCGCAGCTGGGATGACTTGGAGTCGTCCATCTAGATATAAACTCGTCCTGCGAGGACCATTAGTCCACGTCCTCGTTTGTCTGGATGTCGTTGGCACAGCCGCTGATTCGGAAAAGAGAGACGTGAAGAAACGGTCCAAGGTTGCGCATCACCAAGAGCTGGAGGAACTAATGGAGAGTCAGGCACGGTACAGGTCAGGACCATCTTGTTCGTCCATCAGTATCTCATAACCCTCGGCCTATCCATTTAGCGGACTCCTCAAGGCAGTGATTAACCTACAGAAGGAGCTTGGGCCACTTTCAGACCTCCATGAACGTCACGACATTCTGGCCCTCAAGGCCGCAGTATTGGAAGTAGGAGGTGTGATTGAGCGGGTGGCAGGCGAGCCAACGTTTACCGCGGTCATGAGGCAGATTGACGAGGATTGGGAGTGCGGGCATAAGGGAATCATGAAAGAAGCCGTGCACAGGAAGAGAATCCAGAAACCCAGGCTGGTTATTGACTCAGAAGACCACATGTACCCGTAGCCCAGTGATCGCCCGGCAAGCTCCGATATAACTTGTATCTCATTTCCCACCCTCACTCACACATCGCTTGATCTAGTCAGAGTCCTCAGAACCCCCCTCACAGTCATGGTAAGCACCGTTCGCGTTATCAGTCGCGCCAACGGTGTGCTAACGGTGTGGTGGACAGCCTCTCTCCGTCGATCTTCTCAACCCCTCCCAAAAATCCGAAGAGCAAAGGCACAAGCTCAAGCGACTTGTGCAATCGCCAAACTCTTACTTCATGGACGTCAAATGCCCAGGTGTGTCCCATTTTATCACCTCTCGGACTCACTGTGTGCTTACGATGGCCTCTAGGTTGTTTTGCGATCACCACCGTTTTCTCGCATGCTCAGACAGTCGTTTTGTGTGGCGCGTGCTCGAGCGTCTTGTGCCAACCAACTGGTGGAAAGGCGAGATTAACAGAGGGTCTGTCACAGCCGTGCTCCAGAATCGTACCGGCTCCTTATACATTCCCACAGGCAGCTCATACCGTCGGAAGAACTAGATTCACATGTTCTGGGTTTATGAGCTTTCTTACCGCATAGTATTACGCACGCATTACTTGGTCCTTCCAGTTGTCAATGTCAGTGGGCATCGCCGATTGTCGTCCCATCTTTTTTCAGATTCAGGGGTATCTAATAACACGGACGATTTCAAGTCTGCCCCGCGTCTGTCCCGACTTCTCTGGTGAGAATACCCGGGCTCGCACAACTCCCTCCTGCGAAAAGTGGGCAATGAGGACACCATCTCGGGTGAATACCTGTGAGAGTGCGTTGCGTTCAGGGGACGCGCATCACACGGGCTGTCCAACTCACTCTGCGGTGAACGAGAGCCCTCCCCGACCCAGCTTGAGGAGCCCGAGTCTGTCGCTCTTATACACATAGCGAGTTCTACGCCGCTCACACCGTATACGCACCTCGAATAACAGCCAGTCGCCACAGTCGAAGTTGTCGCTGAGGTGAGAAATGAGTTGTGAACAAACGTATCCAGGGAAATCGCGTACGCGTAGAACCATATGGAGTGATCCAGTGTGGACTGAGAAAGCTCCAATCAGCGTGGGGACGAGAGTCCCAGGGAAACAGGTGCTATACAGAAGGTCCGTGGCTTTTGGGGCCGTCCTCAGCCTGCCACTCTAACCCAAGTAGCCGGGAGCCAGCTCCAATACTGTTCATAGAGCAGATCAGGAATCATCCTCTCTTCAGGCAGGCAGGACCCACAACAAGGCGTCCGAAAGGTAACCGAGAATGCACTAGGGAAAGTCGTGAGGAAACGCGACGCACACAACACCGCGAACACGATCTGAATCTTCTGGTAGGCGAGGTCGCATTCTGGGAGGCGCTTCGCCTTCATCCACGTACAAGAGACGAGTACGCCCCCCTCGTAGTGGTCCCCTGCAGACCGTATGACTATCGGGCTCCTGTCCCGATACTATAGTGCTTTGTGTTAGCCAAGGACCGTACATAAAGCGGCGAGAGCACCTCAGCTCCCGCGTCCATATGTTCTTCAAGTATTCACGCTTTGTCGCCGCGGCTCGCTCACGATAGAGTACCGCGTCATCCGTGCACTCTTCGGGAGAGGGCAGGTTAGGCGGCATAGGGGACTGATAAGAAGGCTGCCAAGGCTCCGGTCTTTGGTACGAGCAAATCAGGATGAAATTTGCCCTCCCGCCTTGAACCGCTCGTACCGCGCGGGTCACATATGAACGGCCATCACGGACACGGTCGACGTTGTAGTATATCGGTGAGGCGGGGGACGCGTTCAAGATGAAGTAGGACTGAACGCGAAAGGTCACTCAAACCCTTTTCTTCATTCTGGGCGATGGGACCCACATGCAACGACTGTGAGGGAGCGTGAGGGGACAAACGCTCGAGACCGCGCGGTAATGGGGCGTACGTGAAGGTGAAACTCTGGCTTGACGGTCTTTGTCGCGGCCACCATTGCATGGGAGATGACGAGACCACCAAAGACACCTACGGCCGTGCCTCGGGTTAGGTGGAAGGACACTGTCGAAGTGGATGTATGCACCTCTGCTCCTTGGAGGAAGGATGACCTTTTTCGAGCGGTGCAGATTGACGTCAAGGCTTTCAATATCCAACAAGGCGGATATCTGGGTCAGTTCCGTCAGCTTGTAGCCCATGTTGTTGACAACCGAGAAAAGAGAAGTTTGTGGTTGAAATTCGTCGCGATGGCACAAAGTTTAAACATGATTGGCACTCGTTCAGTCATGGCCGGTGTACATGATATCATAAAGAACCCATCGGTCGTGAATTCATCCCCTTGATCCATCAACATCCTCCAACGCGTTGTGGTCTCCCAGCCAGTATTGCGAAGGCGAAAATCGAGAATCTTCCTTCTCGTCTGCTAGCTCAGACCCGTCGTAGTGTTCCTTCGCCTCCTTCCGCTCTACGCTCCGTTTCGGTAACGCCGCCTCGACAGACTTCTGCACATCTGCCAAGTGAATTGGGATACGGTGCATCGACGCCTTCTCCTTGATCGCCTTGCGGACCTCGACTAATGCCTTCTCTGGGTCGCGGTTGTCCCTTTCTAAAACTTTGGTGTCGTCGCTCTTGACCTCCTCGCCCTCCGTCTGCTTCTCCAGTTCAACTTCCTTCACTTTCATTTCTGTGGCTTTCGTCATCATTGTATCGGCAAAGGCGACCAGGGCTCTCGTGACTTTGGTTCCCCTAGTCAACCTCCGCTCCTTCTGCAGTTGGTCAACCGTAGCCTTCAGAACTTCGGCTCTTTCACCAAGTTCTTTCGAGTCCGCGGGAAGGTAACTTGAGTCGATGGAGGAGGTGCAGTAATCGAGGCCATCCGGCTCGCACTTGCCGTCCAAACGAGCGTGAGCCCTGGAAAGCAGGTCACACTGGACAGCTGTTTCGAGCGCTGTGGCCCCAACAACTGACTCCATGTATAACGCCTCCGGTGGACTGACTTCCGCAAGCAAAGATGCGATTTTGGAATAGCCAAACTTGACAGCGAGGTGGAATGGGGTGAACCCGTTGACGTCACGAAGAAGGAGAGCTGGGGTCTTCAAGGCGATGAGCGCCTTCACATGGTCAACGTTTCCCTTGACCACGGCGAGATGAAGAGGCTAAGAATGCGATGAGACGCCGCGTAAGGCCCAAGGCTGTGTGACAACATACAGTGTTTAGATATGGCTTCGATTGTTGCACCAACATAGAATCGACATCTTCTTGCGGTAACTTCTCGAGGAGACGCAACAACTTCTCATCGCTTCGGTCTGCTGCGACGTGGAGGATGTTCCAGCTGCGATCCTGATCAGTACAGTTTTACACCACACTGTCATGGAGTACCTTCGAAGATCGTATTCTGTGGCCGAGATATTTTTCTCCATCAAGTAGCCGACGAATTCATAGGCAGAGGAATTGCGGACAGCAAGAAGGAGGAGGTTCTGTCCGGTAATCGTGTGCCTACAACCAGGGCGTCAATGGAAAACGACCAGCTTGGGGAACTGTGGATGAATGCGCACTTTTTGTGCAAGTGTGGTTGCAAAAGCGCAGGGTCCAGCTCCAGAAGCTTCTTGAAAGCACTCAATTGCCTGGAATGTACCGCGGCGCTGAGGGCGGTCTCGTTCGACGGGTTAGAGCACCAGCCCAACAGTTCAGAGATCGAGCTCTCCAACGCAGGAAGATCGGCCTTCTTCGCTTCCTTGGGGTTTGCAGAGAAATAGTACTGGTAAGCAGCAAGAGGTCGGTCGGTCTTGAGATACTCCAATACACCCAAAGCGCCGTGTTGGGCGGCACGCCAAACGAGGGGAACCTTCGACCTATTAGATCCATCGTAACGAGCGTTGGGGTCTCCTCTCGCAGCGAGATCCCGCCTCTTCTTCCCGTGAACGTTCAATCCCCAGTACTCTTTACCCTTTGGACGTTGCGGTGCATCTTCCGTTTCCTCAACCTTCTTCTCAGGAATATCGATGCCCTGACCGGTGCGCCGGATGTATTCGTCCAAGATCTTGGCGCGATCCTCGCGGAGGAACGTGTCTTCGGACGCCAATCCCGCCAGAGCGACTGGCTTTGGAAGATTGGCGCAGAGCTCGGCGATCTGAATGAAGGCCTCGAGGTCATCATCGCGAATAGCTTCTTCAAGTGGCTTCAATGAAAAAGTAGAGCCATCCTTGGTGTTTGGGAGACGATAAATTGCCGTGTCTAAGAGCTTTTGGGGTCCAACGTCATAGCGGGCTTGCGTGTCCCCCTGATCGAGGTCGATAAACTTGGGTTCCTCCTTCTCGTCCTCAGAATAATCCTCAGACTCATCGTCGGTTTCTTCGGGTTCACTATCTCCTTCATCGGTATCACCTACACGTCACGTATTATCAGCAAGGTTTACGAGAGAAAGGGAGGAACCACCGGACCCAGATTGATGTCCAACGTGTTGAAAGCCGACCTAGTAGTAGCCTCGGCCTTTGTCTTCTGCTGAGCGGCAGCGATTGTCAGGACGGTCTTAACTGTTGACCAATGACGACGGTGGATTGCAACACGCAGCGGGGTGTACTCTGCAAACGGTAGCGTAAGTGTTGATAACCATCGCGCTAAGGTGGGGCTCACCTCCTTCGGTGGTCTTGCAAACAATCTGAATTGGGGCCACCTTGCGTGTAGCGCCTTCAGGTGGTGGGAGGCAAAGTTCGCGGAGTTTGTCATCATCCCCAGTCCAACATGCTTCATAGAGCTCTTCGTAGAGAGGGGCCTTCTCCCGCAGAACTGGCGTAGTCCACCAGTCCGACGACCAAACACAAAAGAAGTGACTCTCTGGTTTTTCCTGCTTGTCTGTAATGTCACTGTTCTCCTTCTTTTCGGTATCAGGATGGATCTGATTCCACGTTTTGGCTTTCTCCTCCTCCATCAGCCCCAAGACTTCCTCGAGGTAATCCTTCATCCTTGTGAGCTCGTTGATCCGCTTGTTGTACTGCTGCTTGTTTTTCCCCCTTTTATCGAAGTCCTTGATAGCTTGATTCGACTTGATGATCCAGGTCTTCCACTCGGGCTGATCAGTGTGGTCAATGTCCATACTCTCCGGTTCGACGGGCCGTCGAAGTCGCCCCAGCTCCTTGTTGATGTTCTTGACGATCGCTTCGACCGCCTCGAGAAGAGATGCTTTCCTGGACCACGACCCCCTGTACGACTGTTTGATGCCGACGTCAAGACTTGCACCAAGTCCAACGAGGAGATGAATGGCCGGGTCGTGACGGTGGATAGCGGTCTCTACTGGCGTGTGGACGATCCCGTTCACGTCGCCACTGAGTTGGTAGGCGTTTTCGCTAATTGGTGGTGGAGGGTCAGTGCATGGACCCACAAGGAATACCATACGGAGTGGCTTACTAGGCAGAGCGTGCCGTATTAAGGTCTTCATCTTTGAAGGAGGCCTTCGCACCGTGAGCGAGGAGTAAAGCCAGCGTGACGAAATCGCGGTTGGCGACCGCTGCGGTTGTGGGGAAAACGGCCGCCCCACTCTGGATCGTTGGGAAGTTGACGAGCTTCTTGGCCTTTGGATCAGCGCGGAACAAGGTGGACAGAAGTTTCGGCTTCCCAGCAGTGGCGATCCTGAGGAAGACAGACATCAATGCCCGATCCGCGGTTGAAGACGCTGCGCCGGCCTGGATCAATCTTTCAGCAATCTTGCACGCAACATCCTCATCCTCAGTTAACACCGTCAGGGAAAGAGGATGGACGATGGGGATATCGTGGGAATTGGACTTGACTGGCTGGAGAGGATCAGATTCTGCAACAAGGAGTTGGTCGACAACGTCCAGATGGCCACAGACGATAGCATAACCAAGGGGAGTGAGTCCATAATCCCAATCCGGAATATTGACGTCGAGAATGTCTGGCTCGTCTCCATCATCCTCGGGGATGTTTGCGTCGGCAGCAACACCATCGTTCGCCTCTTCCCGGTTGATGACCTCGTAGTCGTCGGAACAACCGTCCTCTTCCTCTTCCTCATCCTCATCGTCTCCAATATCCTCCGATTTGGCGTCCTCGTTATCCTTGCTGACGCCACCCATAGGGTCATCTTCGTCAGCCGCCTTGTCGCCTTCCTCAGATTCCTTGGCAGCGTCCTCTTCCTCTGCCTTCTCCTTGTTCAGTTTGCTCCTCTCTAAGAGTTTCTCGACGACGTGTCCGAGACCGAGTTGGGCGGCGAGGTGCAATGCGGTGCGACCGTCCACCAACCTTGCCATCATCCTTGCACCTGCGTCGATGAGGTCGCAAGCTATCTCTGAGGCACCGGTGAGGATGGCGACATGGAGTGGGGTCCTTCCGACATGGTCGCGCCGGTTAACGTCGACTTCTTCCTTGATCATCCGGAGCACGGTAACGCGGTCGAAGGAGATGACAGCTTTGCAAAGTTTCTCTGCTTCTCCAATGTAGGCTTGTTCAGTCCATTCACCGTCGTCGATAGGGTTGAAGCTCCCGGAGATGCTTTGGCGACCAGGGTCCTCTTGGACGAATCTGATTGCGGTTAAACTTTGGTCGGAAACTATGGTGAAATTTGGGCGTACCGGATTCTACCACGGACATACTTCTCGTCCTCCTCTTTCTGGAGCTCCTTCTCCTCATCGCTTTTGGGTTCCGAACAATACTGTGGATGGTTTAGGCGGCGAATACAGTTTACGAGTATTTGCTCATACCTCGCAGCAATCCTCCATGCATTCCTGTATGTCCCCGAAGAACGCAGGGTGGCGATGAAGTCGCCTATCCTTATTCTTCGGATTGAACGGCGCTAGTACGGGCGTGAAATATAAACGGGCTGAAACATCGAGCAAGTATTGGCAGTCACTCACAGTTCATGCCAAGATCCTAAGGACGCATCAGGAGGGAAAGCTTGGCGCGTTTAAGAACCACGCACCGTCTGATAGACCAACTTTTCGATCCTCCTTGCGTGCCATCCAGGACCGTAAGGAATGTGGAGAGAGGCTACGTCGTAAGAACTGGCTGCAACCATGTCGTCAGGACTGTCCGTCTTCAAATCGCCCTTGTACGTCCTCTTGCCACGAAAAGATCCGTAGAACTCAGGCCGGTTGCGGATCTTCCTCCGCGTGTTGAGGTACGCTTCGCGGGTGTGAGGATCATAGAGACGCTCCAAGACGATGAGCCGAGCAAGACCCTCGACTCGAGCGATCGAACGTTCGTATATCTGATCGGGGCATCAGAGACGAGGACGATGGACGAAGGGAGTGGTTACCGTTGGGTCGATCTCCTCACGCTTCAGGCCGGGCACGTAGACCTCAAAGTCCCTGAACGAATACTTGGACAACCGAACTTCATAAGAGGGGGACCTCCTGTTGATATCTACGGTGTTGGCCTGCCTCATCATAGAGACGATTGATCTGGGATTGGCCCAAACCCGTGTTCCGTCAAAGGCACAGCAAGGGGCGTCAACATCGAACCCGGTGAGGATTTCAGAGGGAGAGGAGTAAAGGCGGAGAACAATTTGAACACAGCGATAAGGGTATTGAGCTGTTCATTCGGTCATTCTTGGTTATTCTGATGAAGCCAAGAACACTCACAATGAATAGAGATGGAATGATTGGTTCGAACACAAGTGCAGTCCCAGGGAATGGCGTCCCTGACAGCTGAAGGTGATGCGGTGAGTAATGTGGAGTTGAAGCGACCCAATCAAGCTCAGACCTTGGAAGATCGCGATGATCTTGGCTTCCGCTTGCTCTGGAGTCAATCCGTACAAGAAGAGGTCAATATCAGAGGTTGGAAAAGCGGCACTGTGGAAGTATTTGCGAAGGGTCCTCTTGGAAGCCTTGTTGGCATCAGGGACTGGTAGAAGGCAAGCCAAGACAGATCCACCAGCGGCAACGACGTTATTCCAGTTGAGAAGGGACAACGAGCCTTCAGAGAAGATGGACCAATTTTGGTTGAATTCTTCTAGGGTGGAGGCCATTGCTGGGGTACCCTCCTTTCGCCTGCTGGCCTCTGTGAGGGGCATGAGATACTTCTCGGAAAGGTCAAACTCGTTCTGGACGACCCGTGCTCTAGTTGTCTTGATGTCTACAGGGGCATCGAAAACGTCGACCAATCCGACGTATGGATTGCTTAGACGCGGGTTTTTGGTATCCGTAGCAAAGAGGCGACGAAGCTCGGCTTCGTCATCGAGGGAGGGCCGGAGGGCCTCATCGAGGGAGACAGGGACACCCCTTGGGAGGGCGGCGATTCGAGAGATGAAAGCTTGTGCTTCAGGAGTCTGGGGCATATCACGGATGTGGGGAGGCCTTAGAGGACAGGTAGGGGGCGACCAACGTATTTATACCCCTGGGCACGCGGTGTCCTAGGTAACAGACCTCGGATTCCCATGTCACCAGTCACTTTTGAAACCATCCGAGTGTAAAGGTGAAGTGATCGAGTCAATAGGTAATCCCCGCGCCCGCCAGGCACGGTAGGCGAAGCAACGACGCGTCCTATACCGCGTCGTTCCACATCCTCCCCAAAATCGCGCCCTGGTCATGGTTGAGTGTCTTGGTATACATCCATCTCAGTTTTGTCGGCAGTCTTATTCCGCGCCCATCCCTTCAAACGCGCCGAAAAGATGATCTTGCAGAGTCAGAGGTGTATATACGTGCGATCCGGGATTACGATACAGATCATATCACTCAAGTAAGGAACGCGGCCGAGTCAAAATTCCTCTACCTCAATGGTAAACCCACATGTGTGACAAACCTGACTGCCGTTCTCCACTGGCCCGTAAACGTGTTTGTGTTCGGCATCCTGGCGTTTTTGCCACACACTTTCCCGTGTGCGTCTCCGGAGGTCCCTGAGGCTCTCTTCGAACTTTCGGTTCTTGGTCTTCTTCTTTATCGCCGTCCGACGTTCGTACTCCCCATCAAGCGCTTCCGGCGAACCCCACTTCTTCCACGCGAATTCCTCAACCTGATATCGCACGTACAACATCATGTTTGCGAACGTGGATTTGTGGGGATTCGCTTTCAGGAGATGGGGCAGTGCTTCTTGATCGCGAAGCTCTGCTATTGGTTGTGGTAAATCTTCTGCGCAGTAAACAGGCGGAATGGACATACAATCGGTCAACAGATAATCCTGTAGAAATCTCGTTGGGCCGTTTGAGAGATAAGGTCATGGAGGAACGCACCACTTTGCATTCAGTCTTTGTCAGCAGACTGTACTTCCCAGGGAGGTTGTTCTTGCATCTATTGCAGACGAGGCAACCGAACGTCTTCTTGAAATCGTGGTCAATATCAATCGACTTGCACTCGTTGCACTTCGGGTTCATCTTCGGGTCCAGCGATATTTCTTTCTACACTTCAGTACATCCCGGAAACAGGGTCCAACAGATGGGGACATACGAGGTTCCAGGTTATGCTTCGCTCGTTCCCTCTCGCGCTGCTTCTCCTTTGCTATCATCGTCTCGTCGACTTCCTTGTCATCCTCAACCAAGAAACCTCCCTTGGTGTTCACCATCTTTGAGAGGTCATAATCATAGTATTTGCCCAGCCTAGAGTCCCGGGCGAGAGGTTTCTGCTTCCCTGGGGCCGTAGGGGACGCTGTAACGGCGTTGTTCGAGAGAGGTCTCTTGCCACGCGCGTTCACGGATGAGGATGAGGAAGCCTCGGCCTCCTCCCGCTGACGCTGCCTCGCCTTCGCCCGCAACCGGTTGATTTCGACTTGTCTTACCCGTTCGGGTGTCAAAAGAGTATCTTGCGCGCGAGAGGCATTCGTGGGTGGGGGTGTTGATGGCCTATCCATCAATGAGTGGACGCGCCCGAAACCGCGACGGTCACGCCCGTCACGCAGGAGTCCCAAGTCTCAAGCTATGGCTGAAATACCATCCAGCCCCATACTAAGCTACCAGTATGGTAAACTATTTGGTAGGGGGTGCGACTTCAGCAACAGGGGTGATATCCTGATCCGCATCCTCCATTGGTTTGTCCTGGATAGGTGTATCATCTGTTGGCGGTGTGGGTGGCGGCACCGGCTTCCCTTCCACCGCGGCGCTCTCGGACACGGGCTGAGGCCGGTCCGCCTTCTCCGTCGTATTGGCTGGCTTGGGTTCTTCTGTGTGATGCCCTTCGGCAAGGGGTTCGTCTACCTCCTCTATCTCCATCGCCTCCATCCCGTCCCCCGTGACTAGAGCGGTAGGGATGGAAGTTGGAGGATGAGCACTAGGGCCAGCTCCGTGCGACGCAGCGGAGGCTCCAGGATTCATTATCCCTGTTGTTGTGACGAACTTCCTCGCAGATACCAGCCCGCCGTCACCTTTATGTGAATGTTGATTCCTCCGTCCTCCTTCACCCTCATCATCCGAATCCGAGAGCTCACCATCAGCTTGGACTCGAGTATCGAGCAGGCGCTGGTTTCTACGATCGTCCGGGTCAATCGTGTCTTCGTCTTGGTTCAGATCGTCCATCAATTCATCAATCGGCAAATGAGGAACGTCTAAAACGCGGTCAGGTACAAGGTAAGGTGGGCAATGAGCAGGCGATGTACCTTGCATCTGAACGCTGGGAGGTCCGCCGACGTGGCGCAGGTGCTCAAATGCAATGTTCTTGATCCGTTCCAGGTACCCGGGAGTATTAAGATCCTCCATGTTCGAACATTTAACGTCCAGTTCGTAATCGGGGCCAAAGTACTCGTAGTACTCATTCACAGGTATTTCTGTTGGCTGAGGTATAAAAGGTGAGGCACGGGCAGCAAGTTCGACGACTTACGTGGACCCAACTCCACACCAGTCGCAACACCGGTCTCGTATGCCCACGCCCGGCTCACATTCCGCATAGTGTAACCACCGCCACCAAGCATGAGCAACGGCCTGTTGAATGACTTCACGAACCTCACGCAATTAGCGTGACCTACGCATCTGTTAGGAGGACGGGGGTGGGGTGGCGATGCACGACAAGTACCTCGCATCGAAAGATTCAAACTCCCAAGCTTGTCGCCAGACAACGAGTCGGTTCCACACTGTAGTACGATCACGTTGGGGTCAAAGGAGTTGATGACTTCTTGGATGACCTGGCATTTCGAACTTAGGTGCGGGCGTCCGTGGGAAGGAGAAAACGTACCGGCTCGAAAACGCCTTTATAGTTTTCGTCAGACATCCCGTCCCTGAGTGGAAAGTTTAAAGCGTAGTATTTCCCCTTTCCGATACCGATATCCTACATCAAACCCCTTCAGAGACCTGTGCGTAGGATGTGGCGTAATCACTCACCCTGAGTTCCCCTGTCCCGGGGAAGAACTCTCCATACTTATGAAAACTGACAGTCATCACCCTGTCCGTCGTATAGAACGCTTCTTCAACTCCGTCTCCGTGGTGCACATCGATGTCGATATACAGCACGCGGTTATGATACCTAACGCAGCCTTCAAATTGTGTTCCCTACACGGTATGAGCGCCTCTCACCTCAGTAGTTCGAGTATCCCAAGCACGATGTCTTTATAGTCGAAAATGAGACAATTACTCATTCAGTGGCTTGAGTGCCATACCGTTCACGTAGCAGAATCCGCTGGCTTCGCTCTTCTTCGCGTGGTGTAAACCACCAGCCCAATTTATCGCAATATCGCATTTGTCACGGCTCAGCCGAGCGGCACCCTCTGAAGAGCAACGTTCAGCCGTAATACAAAATCCCCGTGTGTGGGAGAGCGTACCCATGGAACCACCGGCGGATATCGAACAAAACTCGAACAACCCGTCGAACACGGGACAGTCGTCACCAACATTGCCTATGGTGCCATCAGCGAGAGGAGCGAGAGTAGGTCAGAGTGCGCACATTTGTGTTGCTCTTTGATATAAGAATTCATGTTCCCGGGGGTCACGCGAGCGAGGAACTCCACGTACTCGTCGGAGTGGAATTGGGTCATTTCCCTCTTCGTGGCAGGTTTGGCTCGCTGGTCTCGGCTGTTAACAGGGGATCTCAATCAAGTTGGCTGTGGGTGCGCACGAATATCTCCATTCTCTTGTATAAACCGTAGTTCATCACCAGCGAATGGCACATACGTATACGAGTTGGCTTCATCCTACGGAAACGAGTTCATCGCGAGGGTCAAAGCCACACAAAAGGCCGACACGCACGGATGACCAGGACCATAATGGAATCCGGAGATGTCTGAGTCGAAGAAGTAACACTATCGGGAGATTCAGCGGTCAGCCAGCTCCCGGTAGGGGGTTCGGTGGACATACCACGCGCTTTTTGGCCGAACCGTCAGATTCGACCATAGCGTTATCCTGAGATATCATTGTGGAATTATGGCCAAACGCAATATCTTGCAAGCGACTGGTCACGTCCAAAGTTGAGACAGATGGTGAGAGCACGGGATTGCTCACAGGACGCGTTCCGATGTCGATCGAAAACCAAGTTGGCCCGCCACCTCCGCCATGGCATCAGAACAGAACCAAGTTGCCTCCTCGTCTACCCGCCCCCCATTAAGATCCGCAGCCTCAAAGCGTGCCCCGGATGAATCCAGGTCGGTTTCTTTGTCTGGCCGCATACGCACTCACCCATGGTCGCCGCAGTCTCTTGCTTTTGCCATTCCACGACAACAACAACTGGTACTTCCCCTCCCAAGGCCACGACTCGGACGAAGATTTAATGAACTATGGGATCTCACGCGGAAACTGGGGGAAGAAAAAAGCGAAGGGGTCGAGATGGGTCCGGACGGGCAAACTAGCCGCCTGGGGTCCTGGCCACGAAGATTGGGGGGTGCGTGTATTCCGTCCGATAACGCAAATATCCCAGGCTGACATTGAAATGCCCGCAGTACGAAGAACAGGCGAGGAAACGCATGAAATTGGTGGCACCCCCGGAGATATCACGCCCGCTCACGCCAAAGCTACCTCATCTGCGCTCCCCATCTCCCCCCGCCTCAGCCCCATACCCTCCGCCAGCCACCCAACATCTCAGCTATTCCTCCTTTGTCCTCGATCAGGCCGTCACTCACTCATTCCGATCCGATCTCCTCAACGACCTCGAACACGCAACCAATGGCCTTATCGAGGGCGAAGCCGCCATGCGACGCGCACTGGGCAAGCTCTGGCAAGTGATGAGCGAAGATCCCGATATGAAATGGAACGACGTTCCAATGCAGACCAAACGGGAGGACGAGGACGAAGAGGAAGGTCACGGCAGAGAGCGTAACGAACCGCATCTACCGGATTTGACGCCTCCTGTCCACAAACTGTTTCTAAAGCCATATACAAATGGCGCAATACCCTCATCCCACTTCTCCGTTCCGGAGATGCAGCAAGAGAACCTGGAAAAATCGCTTGCGTCCCTACGAGAGCTGCAAGACGATGGTCGGGAGTACGTCGAGCGCCTTGAGGAGATACGCGAAGGGCTTGGAACCGTTCGAGCGCAGAGGGACGGGGTATGGGAAATGGTACGAGAACGTGCGATAGCCGAGCTGGAGGATGTTGCGGCTGCTTATTCTTAAAGTTGCTATGTACCCGTCTCAGTTGTGGTCGGGACAAGGCCTTGTGGCGGCGATTCGGTGATCCGTCTCCACACCCTCGGACCGTCGTCTTGTACGACAACTTTTTAAACTTCGTCTTCCACTACATCCCACCTCTCCCTTACGACGCACAAATGGACTTGAAGCTCCTTTCTAACCTCTCCATCCGCGACCGTGGGCCGAACGGTCTTCCTAATCAACTTAATCCTAATAATCCCTCAAATATCTCGCCTGATCGCTATCTCGAGAAACTCAAGAATTATGCCAAGTCCCTCCCATACTCAATCGAGAGCAACTCTAGGATGCAGCAGATGCTTGACTTCATCTGCCTCCGGTTGTGCCAGTGCGTTGAGGCCAAAGATTTTGATCCAGGATTTGTTCAGTGGGACAGTATGCTAACCTAGTAAGCATTCACCCGCGTTGTCCCCGCCCCTCGGACTTCCCATCTAATGCCAGGCCGAAGTTGGTTAATGCTCAAGTACCCAATTCCGAAGGAGAAGAGGATACATCTGATCCGGATATACTTCCATCTCGCCACCCTTCCCGGGATGCCGACACACATCGTGGCCACGGTATCAGACGGCCTTCACGTCCTAACAAGGTCCAAGAAGAAGCTTACTATCGAAGATCTCAGGCTTCCGTGGAAGCCTCTATTCAATATCCTCGACAACGATCTCTTCCTCAGCCGCCGACAGTTTGAAATCAGGCATGTTATTCCAATTTTCGTGGACGTTCCTCGATCCAACCTTGTGCGTTGCAGCCAAATATCATGGTACATGGGATATATCGCCGACAACATCCGGAGATTTTTCCACCCCGCCGCCGTCGAAGAAATGTTGTCCACGTTCGTCCCACGGGTGAACGGAACCGAGTTGAATGTATGCCTACTTCCCATGCTTTTATGCATTCATCCCTTACGCACCTCTAGAGTATGTTGGCGTCGCAATATTATATGCTAACCTTCCTCCCACTGTCACACCCCCAATCCTACCTTCCAATGCTATTCCGAATATGGGAATCGGTAAATTCCTATGCGTATGACGAGCGTATGCTTCAGTTTCTCGCCCGCCTGGCAGAGATGCACGTGGACCCCACAGCGAGCGACCCACGCAAGCTCAGGGATCTACCTGACGACGCCCTCTCGGACGATGAGGGTAGGCCCCAGTGGCCGAATGAAGATTTGCAGTCCAACGGAACCCATTGGGGTGGCCTGTACAAGGATGTCGGGATCTTCACCGAATACGACTGGTGTTTCCTTATGACCAAATGTTTGGCCTCCATGGGTTAGTTCACTGGAGTTGAACCGTCCATCGGCTGACCATTTCCTGCGACAGAGATCCAATTGGCCGACTCGGGGTCGCTCCACACGGGCTCTTCTGCGGACAGCCAGGCAACCTTCGAGGTGGACAGACTCCCGAAACCAAGTTGGCGAATATGTGAGCACCACGTTGGCGTATGCTATGTCTCTGGTTAACAATTCGTCAGCATCCCTCGCGCGAATCATCGTTTACTCCATGGTACCGGACAGTATACCCACACCGGGTTCTAACGTTCCAACCCCAGCGCTGACACCGTTCCAATCTGGAATGAGCACTCCCATGCCTCATGACACTCGGAAGGGCGCGATTGGGGACTACCTCTCTGCCCCGTTGGGCAAAGGTGGACACGGGAAGATGAAAACGTATCTTGCCGGCTCAAGGGCGCTGGACAGTCTTGCCAAACTAATCGCCACTGTGGAAAGCTTCTTCCATCCGTCCAACTCAGGGACCTGGACGGCCGATGTGAGACTTTTCCTGTCGAATAAGCGTCACATTTACTGAACCACCCTCAAAAAAAGCTGAGCGCGTTCATCAAGTACATTGTATATGACTTCAACAAGCGTATGTACCAAAATTTTGTCACATTAACAATCCCTTACGTCAGTTTTTGCGTAGGTTGGCACGAGGAGATGAAACCGGACTGCAAGACCCCGACGGTAAACGAGTCCCCGGCGCCCCAAAGAGTTCACTGACATGCCTATGACCAGCACCGTCGGTTAACCAGGGAAATGAAACGCGAACTCGTCAAATGTCTGCGGACGGTCGCTCTACTTGCGATGTTCTCTCAAGATTCGACAACCGTCACGAACATCCAGAGTGGTCTGAAGTCGATGAGTGTCATGGAACCTGACCTCATTCTTCACTCGATCCTGGAACGCGCGGTCCCCTCCTTGGAAGCCTTAGTGGAGGTTTGCACTCCGCCTTCCTGCCGCGCGAACTTCTCTTACCCTGTTTACTCAGACTCAAAGGACGATCGCAGTCATCAAAGCGCTGGGTGCGGTTGCCCCCGCGATCGTCTCCCGCGAAGTGTACTATGCCGGCGCCAAACACCTAATCCCTATCCTACAACTCCTAATACCTGGTATAGATCTCGTACGTCGCCCTCTGCTTTTGCCCATGCACACCACTCAACCACTCTTTTAGAATGACCCATTGAAGACGGTATGGATGACTCCTGGTGTACCCTCCTCAGAACTAAGTATCCCCACAGCTTTGCACGACTGCGTTCCTGAGCGAAGTTTCGCAATACATAAAGCTAGCAGACCTGACTGCTGAATCGGGTGCCAAGACGAGCGATCTCGCCGGGAGCCCAGCACGAAACGAGATGGCCATCGACGGGAATACTTTCATTACCGAAAGGTACCCTGCAGGTATCGAGCCTGGGATGGAAGGCACCCTCTCCAAGCAAGACGAAGATGCATTATTAAAGGATTCAACCGGAGATCTCCCAGACTGGATCGAAAACTTCATCCGACGGGTTATCCTCTTGCTAGAGAATTTGCCCGACGAGGATTCGAGTGGCAATGCGGACGGCGCGACTGAGGGTATGGGTTATTTTGCTCTCACATAACGTCCAGTTGAACGTTGGTTCTTCAGTACAAGTGATTGATGCTGTCTCTGGCGCTTGCAGCCAGATCTGCGTTCACCTTTCGGAGAACCTCTACGACATGGTCCTCAACATGATCTTCGACTATGCGAGCACAAACGTGCGGTTAAATGCTGTCCGCGCTATTCACCAACTCGTTGAATGTGTTGCGAACGCAAACCCGGAGAAGACGTTGGCTAAGTTCTTCTGTTTTTGCGAGAAGAACATCAGGATGGAACTCGAGAACGGTGCGAGCTCGCTTCGTACCACAACTTCATCTTCCGCTTCACTACCTTCTGACGCGACGCTGCATTGGAGTGAGTGTTGTATCAATCCAACGTTTTCGGTTGAGTTGAACGTTCGTCACCAGACCTTGCCATCCTGAGAGGCGCAGTTTATAAGTGAGTTGCAACTGGAACACATACCTCGTGGCTTCAAATTGACGCCATTATTCGCCAGCGATGGCAAAGCGGTAAAACGTCCACGCGTAGTCATCCCCATGGTGTTACTGACGGACCTGTAGCTTCTTAAGTACAAGAAAGACCTGTTATCCCTTCTTCGGTTGCTCAGGGACAAGACGTTTTCTAAGCGCGGCTATGCATGGAGCGGGAAGCTCCTATCGAGCTTGCTTCTTACCCTTTCGCATACCTACCCCCTGGAGAATAGGTTTGTCAACCCGGAGGAATGGGGCAGTGAAGGTTTGTGGCGAATTCCTCCCCTCGTTTCCCGGGAGGCTTCACTTCTGAGTAGAATTCTGTACGAACCACCACCAACACTGGGGAAAGCTGTACCGGCCTGACGAGATCAAGGTACGAATGGCCTTGAATATCCCTGTTAATCCCATTCCTCAGATGTTCTCCAAGATGTCGTGGCACGTTCCAAGCGAGGAGGAGATCGAGTTCATCCTCGAAGTTTTCAGGGACATCGTCGAGCCAACATTGGGATTGCTGGAAGCATTACTGGAAGATGGTATATCCCTCATTTCTACTCATGTGCATTGTCGAGCTGACCCTCCAGAAGGGGTGGTGAGAGACGCAGTTTGGAGGAATGACTTCTGTCGGTAAGCGCTGCGGAATTTTGCATTTCACGTTCCCACACTGTTCCAGGTACCTATGCTTCGTTCGCAACGCTTTTGCCGGGACCCCCACCCTCACCAAGGAAATCATGTCGGAGGCCGATATCAAGGCTGGAGTGGCCACCAGTGATATTCTGTAGGACTCTTCCCCCGTTCATTGTCACCGTTGTTAACCCCCTATAGGAACGAAATTCCCGAAATGATCGCTTCTATCGAACCCCTCAGTGCCGGTTATTCGTTGGATGATCCCTCTGACCCGCGGCACCATTATATGACCCGGCTCCGTCAACGATTTGGGGAATTTCTACACAAATCTTCCGTTTCCCTACGACAACAAGGAGAAGAGAACACGCTTGACGCTGTACACGCACTGGTTCGGTCTATCAGGACCTACATGCTGGAGTACGGTGACAGCAGGGACAAGTGAGCGATAAGAAATCTGGTGAGGATCACGCTAACGGGTGTCCTAGCTATTTTCTTCAACAAGAGAGGTACACTGGTGAAATGAGTATCGCCCGGCAGTACGCTGGTCAGAAAGTATGGCCAAGGGCCGTCTATGTCAGGCAGGCTAGGTTCTACCACGCGGCTCGACTCAGGTGGAGCGCGATCGAGAGGCGGCGCGGGCCGCTTGAGGATATCCTGATTGACGATTTGGCTGAATGGTCGATGTGGCATTATCCGAGTGGTGAGGACGAGCTTGATGGGGTTTACGATTCCGGTTCTCACCCAACTGTGTCGAATCCCATTCAGTTCGGGAATCCAGTCAGACGACGCTGGAAGCATTGTCTTCAGTACGCTCGTAAAGTCAACTGTTCTTGGTGGCGATATTGATTTTCAACTTCAGAACTTTGATGGGGTTAGGCGGCGTTGCCTCCCCAAGTTCTATAAAGCTCTCGAACCAGGTACGGAGGACGATAGGATGAAAGGCGCGTTGTGGGCTCTTAACGTCCCCGTGTTTGGTATGTAATATATTAAGTCCACAGACATTCTCTTGACCCCACTCAACCACAGCAAAATACGCCATCTCCGGTATAACAAGCAAATGGCTGGATACTTTACGATGATTAATTCCGCTCCGCAGAACCGACGCTCGCGCCAGATCTCGCCCAACATTTGTTCGGTTGTCAACATAACGAAAAGGTGCTTTACCACTACCATTGGATCCTCAAGCGGCGTTCACTGATCATTCCCAGCCCTCCATCCAAGAGTGTGTCAGTGCAATGGCGGATAACTGTAAATGACTCTCCACCTTTCTCAGCGAATATAGGACACTAATACTTCCAAAGGTCTAAACAGCTTCATCGAACCTTGTTATTCCATGTATGACATCCACTCTCCAGACCTGGACCGGTCTGTTACAGAACTCAAGGCAACAATTACCATTCCGGAAGATAAGCAGATCGTTGTCCGCTGCCGGCAGAAGAGGATGGACAGGATCAAACTCATGAACTCGGCGAATCGTGAGCTGGTACGTGGAGAGTGACCACCAGGAGGTATTACTAATAATCGCGTTTAGATCAGTATGCTTCTGGATATCGCAGGATCCAGTAAGACACACTGGCGCTACAACATCGTTGCAGTGCGCTGTCTCCGCACGTTGATACGGAAGGACGAATCGATATCGGCCCCACATTTCAAATTATTTGTAGAGAAGACGTGCGATGATCATCCCTCCATTGTATGTCCCCCTTCAGCTAGTAATGGTAATGTGATACTAATGCAGCTTTCTGTGTAGCGATACGTAAGTTCTTGTGCGGTCTGCGCGGGAAGTTACTCATGTTCCGTAGTATTCTCAAAGAGCTATCATGAAGATATTGCGGTTCATCAAATTGCGCACCACGACCGCGGACCCCATGGACCTTGTGCTGGAACGAAATCATAACCCTCTGAAAAAATCACTCGAGATAGACAATCCTTCCCATTCATTCACATCCAGACATCTGGCGGATCTGAAAGCGCCCGTTGATTTGAAAACTGTGCCCGGAATGCCGTGAGTTCAAGTACATTGTGGCAGCGCCCATAACTCTCATCAGGGGTCCCTTAGAATTTTTTTCGAGAGGACCTTGACCGGGTGGCTCGCTTGGGATAAATCCACTGAGGTTTATCAGGGTGCCGACCTGAGGGAACCAGCGTACGAAAGGTGGGATGAGGGCTCCCAACCCGCGATCGCTGCCGTTCGAGAGGTGGTCCGGAGTAAGAAGTTCTGGGAAAAGCTCGCTGTTCACTATACCTCGGAGAACCCATCCTCTCAACTCGCTCAAGACAATATTTCCACAGTCAAATCACTTTGTAAGCTTTGGTTTAAACACCGGGGGCTCTGCTGAACTTTTTGTTAGTCCAGTTGCTTGGAGATGACCCCCTCGATGCCTGCAAAGATACCATCGAAAAGTACCTCACCGTCGCCGACAAGGACAAGCAACGAGGTGCCGCGGAGTTATTTGCAGGGGTGCTAAGTGGTAGGTGTCCGTGTCATTTCACGACGGTTTTTATGACCCACGCGAACTTCCAAGCTTCCAAACACTGGTCCGTTGAAAAACAGACGAAGACATGGAGTTGGTTCACACCAAACATGAGCACGATCTTCAAACAGAACATTAAGACGGATACTCTGCCTGTTTGGACGTCTTTCCTTGAGGTTAGAAGGGATATGAGTTTGATCCTGCCGTGATTTCTCAAGGATTTTGTCTAGTATATGTTTTATCACCGGGATCCCAGAAGGGTACAGCCGTTGGTGGACCAACTCGTCGATGGATTCAACTCCGTTGATTTCAACGGAGAGTCGACATTCGCCATCTCGCAAGTCCTTTGTTTCTATCGCGCCTTCTACGAGGAGCTTGGCTGGAGATTCGAACCTTGGGCAGACGATATGATTACACGTGCTTGGCCGGAGATCGGATGTGAGCATGACGAAGTTAGGTCATACATCGGGGAGATGTTGGCCGTCGCGGAGAAAGCAAAGGTGGGCTGTCAGCCACTGCGATTCCCCAGGTCTAACGTGGCAATAGCGCCGACCAAACCCATCCATTCCAACTACTGAAGCCTTTGTGGGTGAATGCAGGACGCTCCCCTTCGACTACGATATCATGTCGATCCGTGGAACGTATCACCAGGGGAGGGTTGAAGAGTTGGTGTCAAAGTTCAAGGTGTGGAGGGAAGAGAGGTTACCTGGCGCACGAGCGTTCCAGTCGACCTACGATCGGTTCGTCCATGTGCCGGATGGTTCCTTTGTGGCCGAACTGATGTCCGCGAAGCGTTGGCGTGATGGTTTGCAAGTGGCTTTTCCAGCTCTTGCATGATGTCAACGCCATGTCTACGTTTGACTACGTACTTCCGTTGATGGTGGGTACGCTCACACGGTTTGAATCCACCTCCGCTGAACATTTTCCACGCACAGCCTGAGATCTTCCGTTTCTCAGAAGGTACGGACCGTTTAGATGTTCGAACCGCAAGTTAGTGTTTGAACGGTGATTTTTCAGTCAACGACAACAACGAACTTGCGGGTCGTGCGGATCTCCTCCTGGTCAGGATGTGTGGTGTCATACCCCCGCGGTCGTTGATCTCGCCAATGCTTGATTCAATATTCAGAGCGATCCAGACATCTCCTGTACGTTTCGGTGAATGTTTTGCGGATACGTCTCACCCCTGGTTTAATCGCAGTCTTGGAGAGTCAGGCTGAAGGTCCTCCCCTTATTGCAAGGTGAGTTGCTGTCGTTCCCAGCACTTCCTGAACAGAAACTGAGCGGCGTACCAGTCTTCTACTTCCGTCAGGTGCCCCTGATCAGTGAGGGAAAGATCGTGGAAATCGTTGAGGTACGGATGATCACGACTGCGTACTACGGCGCCTCGCTCATCAGTGCTTCGCCAGGTCGTGTGTCGTTGTCTCGACGACGAAGTGGTTGAGGTTAGGGAGAAGGCAGCCACGTACGCCTGCTCCTCTACAACTGGTGTGGCCAAACTCACCCGGTTTGCAGCACACTATCTGGTATTCTTCGTTTGTCACCACGCAGGAGTATCCTTGCGCTCAAGGTGCGGTGGGACCGTTGGCACGACAATCCCGAGATGATGAGTTGACCGCCGAGATAATTTAGGATCGGTTCCTGCGACTGCTGCGCAAGACATCAATCCCGGCCGATCGCAAGTCGGTAAAATACAATTTAGCTGTTCGCCAACGGCATGCCGCTATTCTCGGTGTGTGTGCCTTGATCGACAGTTACCCGTACACAGTAGAGAAGTTCATGCCGGAGTTGTTGACGAACGTCCTGGCGGAACACACATACGACCCGGTACGCCCATGGAACGTCCACGCGCAGTCGTTTCTCGCCCCTGAAACTTTGTCAGGTCCCGATTTCGACTACGGTCCGGAAGTGTGCTAGCAACTTCAAGAAGACGCATCAAGACACCTGGCACGAGGACTCTAAACGGTTTACAGAAGAACAGCTTTCGGCACTTTCGACGTTGCTGACGGGGTCTTCCTACTGTAAGGACACTTTTGGGTTTCGGAATCTAATCGTTACTGATCATGGGGATCAGATGCCTGATGCGGTCTCGTGGCTGCCTTCCCCACAGTGCTTTCTCCTGTCGTAATCACGCTCCATCGTAAATGCAACGATCATGGATTAGAATGATCGCAGGCACAGACGAAACTGGTGCCTTCATTCGTGAGAAATACAAGCCGGCATGCGGATCCCCGTTCAGCGCAGTGTCGCGTAACGAGGTGCCGGGTTACTCTTGGACATGTAGTCGACGAAAAGATCTTGCGGCTTGGGCAAGGTCACTAAAAATACACAACCGTACTGCGCGTAGCCGTAGGCGGACCTCAGAAGTGGTTGCCAGGATGGAGGTCGGCAGAAGAATGGTGAATGGGGGAAACAGACGAAGGTGTAAAAGAATGCGAGCCTCGTGGGAAGATGATATTATAGAGAAACTGCGGGTATCCGTGAAGATGGAACCAGCGAGACGGCGGAAGACGGGCTTGGGGGCGAGTCTTGACTGCCAGGCATGTAGTTTAGAGGGGCTGGTTTCTGGGAATGTGTTGTGTTGTAAGGGCTCCGAGAGGACCCAGGGGAAAGGTGGGGTGATAGAGTGCCCTCGCCGTCCTCTAGGTTTGCATCAGAGGCATTCAGACCGACCTCTGTCGTCTCTGCACCGTTGGCGTGCCCAGTCCTTGCACCGGCAGCAGGGACGTGATCGATCGGGCGTGAGACGGTTTTCGGCATAGAAGATCTGATCCTATTATTGGAGGTCTCCTCCCTACAAGTGCAAAGATGACAACGATGAGTGCCACAGCTTGGAGGAAATCGGGAGAAGTGACTTGCCGGATCTCAGCGATGAGGTCGTCAATGGCGTACCAGGCAACCGGGCTGTAAGCGACGGAGCGCCACCAGCCCATTAAGTCGGCAGGTTCCACATAAGCGTGGGCATGGAGGTGATCCGTGACGGGTATTTTCGTATCTCGGAAGGGAGGGGTGATGAAACCTATACGGAACTTGGAGGTGTCCGCTTGTGTGGTTACGGAGAGGGTCTGAATGGGGATGGATAGAGTGGGGAGTTGAGTTGGGGAAGTCGATGTGGTGGGTGTGGCCGGCCTGTTTCCGGAGAGGAATGGCTGTCCTGGAGAGGAAGGTATACGTGGGACGGCAGCGGAGAAGTGGTTGAGGTAGCGGACGGCAAGTTCCTTGATGTTCAGTAGGAGAGGGAGATCTGTAGATGACTGTCCGTGGTTTCGCCACCCGCACATTCAGCCAAGTTATCTCGTCCGAGAGACTCAGCGAAGCTCACCAGGCGGTATATGGACGGAACGTGGAGGCTGTTTGGAAGAGACGAGAGTCAGCAGGGAAGGGAGGGATTTGTATCGTGAGGTTAACACGGACTTGAATGCGATGATGACATGAGCAATGCTGGACACAGGGTTCGCGGTCTCTCTGTAGACGGTGAAGTTGTCGTCCTTCCAAAGGATATCGGGTTTACTTGGCCGGTGGGTCGGATTGAAGGACGCTGAGTTTATCTGGGAGTGGAACGCAGTGTTGACGATCCCGCACATAGGACACCCTGGCTTTGGAGCGAGTGACATGAAGGTGCAAAGGCAAGAAGTGAAACAACCCGGGGGCGGCCCGGCCACCCGCCCGTTTGTCCTTTCCACCTCTTATCATTCCCATCATCATCCACCCCCCCCCCGTAGCGCGACCATGAGCGCGACTGGCAACGGTCTGCGTTCGAAACAAGAAATAGAGAATTTGTTCAAGGGTCTCAGCTCCCAGCTTGACAACTACCAAGACACGAGAGAGAGGTTGATCAAGGTCAACACACAACTCCCGCTCGACCAAAACCTGACCCAGCATCGCTTTCCACCTACCCTCCACCCTCCATACTTAGGCCAGTCGAGATGTGACGAACCTCTCCAAGAAGCTTATCTTTCACCTCCACCATGTCATGACTGAGGGGACTGAGAAGGGCCAGAAGGTCGCTCAAATCGCGCGCCCAAAGCTCGAACATATTGAGGGACTACTCGCGAAGATGAAGCCAGATTTGGAGGGAGATCAGTTCTGGCGGTACCAGAGGGTCATATCTCCTGGCCTCCAGGAGTATATCGAAGCCCTCAGTTTCGCACATTACCTCACACACGACACCCTTATCACCTGGAAGGAGGTCCAGGATCACCTATCCGACAAACCTGATTCCCCCGTACGTTTCTTCTTACACCGTACGACTCGTCTCGGCTGACTTTTTCCTCGGACCTGGCTGACTAGTATTTTCCTCTGCCGATCGAAGACTATTTACTCGGGGTGTCTGACCTCATGGGCGAGCTCATGCGCTACGCCATCGCCGGCATCCCGCGCAAGGGCGGACGGGCCACCGCGAGCGCCGTCTGCACCTTTGTCCGCCA
>Ga0307516_10001248_pt1 | contig 35383 bp, 34 predicted proteins | sample 19_EM_MG_FD_203310 | JGI IMG/M metagenome (GOLD analysis project Ga0307516, IMG submission 203310) | Populus trichocarpa ectomycorrhiza microbial communities from riparian zone in the Pacific Northwest, United States - 19_EM | ecosystem: Host-associated > Plants > Roots > Unclassified | place...
CCAACCCACAAGCAGCGGGCGAGACATGCCCTCGCTGCCTGACAGATCACCACCATCATGTTCGCCATGAACGCGATGGTCGAGTGTCATGCGCTTCAGCTCAAGATGCCGCGGCTAGACGCTTACATAGAACTGGCCACGTGTCGCGCCGCTCCAGTCTTGCGCGGTCGTGGGCGGCAGATCCGAAAAATCAATCTCCTGCTCCGGCTTGGCGGCCAGGGCCGCCAGTTCTTTGGCGACGGATTTAGGCACCTTGTTCATAGATCTTCCTTTCCAGCTTGGTGGCGCGTCGCGCCGAGACGATGCGGATGTGCTCTTCGCCTTCGGCGTCGTCGAAGCTGACCCCGTGCTTGCTTTGATTGCTCGCGTCTTTTGCTGGATCTCAGGAAATCAACCGTAGCTCCACTTCTGTAACTACAAGAATCGTAATTCTGCGCGCCGAATTCGCGGCGTTGGAGAGCAAAAACGCCAAATTTGTAACTACAAATGTGTAAAGCATTTGCTACGCAAACCGCGCGCCACGTGGCATGACCTCGACATGTCGCGCGTTGACCACCTGCGCGGCGCGGCGCAGTCGAACTCATGTGCGGCAACCTGAGATGCTGTCCCTGCGATCTTCGACACTCCCCACTCCCCACTCGCAACTCGCCACGCCCTCGTCAGAGCGTTTCAAGCGCAAGCGCAATGCCCTGGCCGCCGCCGATGCAGAGGGTCACGATGCCGCGCTTCAAGCCATCGCGCCGCATCGAGTGCAGCAAGCGCGTGGTCAGTACCGCGCCCGTGGCGCCGATGGCGTGACCGTGGGCGATGGCGCCGCCCTCGACATTGACGATGTCTTCCGGCAGGCCCAGTTCCCGCAGACAGGCCAGCGTGATCGCGGCGAACGCCTCATTGATCTCGATGCGCTCGACGTCCGTGTGCTTCCAGCCTGCGCGTTCAAGGGCCAGTTTGACTGCCGGCACAGGCCCGATGCCGAACATGCCCGGCTCGACCGCCGCGACGGCGTGGGAGACCAGGCGCGCCCATGGCTTCAACTCCTGCTTCTCCGCAAAGCCTCGCTCCGCAACGAGCATCGCAGCCGCGCCGCCGTTGAGCCCAGGCGCATTCCCGGCGGTGATCGTGCCGTCCTTTCGAAACGCCGGCTTGAGCTTGGCCAGCGTGTCGACCGTCGTGTCGGGCCGATTTGCTTCGTCCTTGGAAAAGCTCATCGGTCCCTTGCGGCTGGAGAGTTCGATTGCGACGATCTCTTCCACGAACTTGCCTGCTGCCTGCGCGCCACTGAAGCGCTGTTGCGAGCGCGCAGCCCAGCGATCCTGGTCCTCGCGTGCAATGCCGTATCGGCTGACGAGATCCTCGGTATGCCAACCCGAATGTTGACCGCTGAAGGCGTCATGGAGACCGTCTCGCAGCATGCTGTCGAGCATGTGGGCATCTCCCATGCGGTATCCCCAGCGCGCGCCGGGCACCAGATAGGGCGCCTGGTCCATGTTTTCCATGCCACCGGCAATCGCGACCTCGGCATATCCTGCCGCGATCTCGAGTGCCGCAGTGGCGATCGCCTGAGCGCCCGATCCACACACCCGGTTCACCGTCAGGGCAGGTACCTGCACAGGCAGCCCGCCGCCGATGGCAGCTTGGCGCGCCGGGTTCATCCGGGTGCCGGCCTGGATCACATGCCCCATCACCACGCTGTCGACCTGGTCCGCGGCCAGTCCTGAACGACGAAGGGCCTCGCGGATGACCGCCGCACCCAGGTCAGTCGCCGGCGTCTCCTTGAGTGCGCCACCATAGCTGGCAATCGGTGTCCGGACCGGCGTGCAAAGAACGATGTCAGGCTTGGGCATGAGAGCTCTCCAAAGTGGTTGGGGGTTGGTCAAGGATCAAACTGATGGCTGCTATCGCATCTGCACGACGACCTTGCCTTTGGAACGCCCCTGGGCGAGGTAGGCAAGCGCGTCCTTTGCTTGGTGGAACGGAAACACCTTGTCGATCACTGGCCGGATGCGCTCTGCCTTGAGGAGTTCGCCGATTTCGGCGAGTTGATCGCCATCGGGTCGCGCAAAGAGAAATGAGTAGGTGACTCCCTGTTTTTTCGCAAGGCGCATGATCTTGCGGCTCATCAACCCGAACACGAACGTCAGGAGGAAGTTCAGCCCTCGAGCGCGCGCGAATGCTGCGTCCAGCGGTCCGACCAGAGAAACCATCGTGCTCTGCGGCTTGAGGATGTCGATGGATTTCTCCAACGTGTCACCCCTGACAGTGCCCAGCACCGCGTCGTAGCCATGCAAGACTTTCTCGAACTCTTGCTTCTTGTAGTCGACCACTTCGTCCGCGCCAAGGCTGCGCACCAGTTCGACATTCCCGGTGCTGGTGGTCGTTCCCACCTTGGCGCCAAGGTGCTTTGCCAGTTGGATCGCAAACGTGCCCACACCGCCAGAACCTGCAGGGACGAACACCTTCTGGCCGGCCCGAAGACTCACGCGCTCCTTCAGTGCCTGCCAGGAGGTGAGCCCGACCATCGGGATCGATGCCGCCTGCACGAAGTCCAGATTGGCTGGTTTCAGCGCGGCAACGCTCTCCGGCACCACGGCGAACTCAGCGATCGAGCCCGTACCCAGATCGAAGATGTTGGCGAAGACGGCATCGCCCGGCTTGAAGCGCGTCACGCGGCTACCGACCTCGGTCACCACACCGGCCAGGTCGCTGCCCAGCGTCGCCGGCAGTTGGAATCGCACGACGGCTTTGAAAAGCCCGGTCGGGATCATGTTGTCGATCGGGTTCACGCCCACAGCGTGGACCTGAACCAGCAGCTCGTTGGCCTTGGGTACGGGGCGGGGAACTTCGGCGAACCCAATATCGGGCGACTTGCCATAGCGTTTGAAGGTGAGTGCTTTCATGGTTTTCCTTGGCGCCGGGTACAGAGAGCCATGCACGGTTCACGGTGATGAATGAGTTGGGTTCCGCTGGCACGATTTGGCTATGTACGATTGCGCCGGCCAGCCGCAGACGACTGGATGTGCATCGTGGGTGTAGCATGATGTCAATCATATGAAAATGCAAAGAAGTAGGCGGCATGCTTCGGCAATCTCAGGTGGGAGTGAGGTGCTTCAGTGCTGCCTGGCACAAGGCGTCTGATGGCGCAGGTTCGTCGACTGCACGAGCCAGCAGCAATGAGCCGACCATGATGGCGGCCGACCCAAGTGCTCGTTCATGGGCATCAGGCTGCCCCGTTCTGGCGTTGCGCTTCAGAATTTGCATGACGATCATCATACATGTTCTGCAAAACGACTCGCGAAGCATCAGGCCAGTCTCTCAAGGCCCTCGACGAATCAATCCCGTAGAGCCCTTGAAATCGATGATCGAGTCCCAAGTTCTGGTGGACCGTGAATCTCAATTGGAAGAAGCCACTCTTCTACCTCTTACTTCCGATTCTGATCCTTCTTTGCTTCGTTGGCTTTCCGCCGCCTTTTGCCCCTCCAAGAGCTACCAAGCCAGCACAGGAACAGTCCGAGACCGTCAGGAAGGAAGAGGAAGAGAAGTAGGTTGCTTCCGCGGCCTGCGCCGCAGACGCGGAGTACCACCACTGCTCTTGCCGTGGTGTGGTTGTGAACTAAACCGCTGCGCGGTGGATGCGCACGGCGACGGGCCGAGCGCGACGGCGCAGAGTCAGCGAACTGTGCGCGCTGCGCGGCCGGGACATCGAGTCGGCGCCGGAGCGCATGTGCATCCGGGTGGTCCAGGGCAAGGGCTGGCGGGACCTCTTCAGCCTGCTGACGCCCTATCTGCTGGAGGCCCTGCGGCTGTACTGGCGTACCTGCCGCCGTGGCCCCAATGGCGACGGCTGGCTGTTCACGGCAGCGCAGGATCCGACACGCCCCTTGAACAGCAGCGCACAGCGCTTCTACTACCAGGCGCGTGATGCCGCTGGCATCACCAAGAAGGGCGGCATCCACACCTTGAGGCACGGCTTTGCAACCCATCTGCTGGAGGCCGGTGTGGACCTGCACAGCATCAGCCAGTGGCTGGGCCACAACCACCTGAACACCACGGCGCGCTACCTGCGCATGGCCAGCCCCGGCTACAGCGCGGGCGCCGATGCGTTGTCGCTGCTGTCGCAGTTGAGAACGCCGCCCAGGCCGCCCGAGCCTTGATCAGCGGCCAAGCGCAAGAATCCGGCGCCTTCGAAGAGCGCCACCACCACGAGCTGAGCCGCTGACCCGCGCGCCATGAACGCCGGCCTGGCCCAGGTGCTGGGCACCTTCGGGCCCGCCTACCTGCGTGAACACGCGCTGACCAGCCGGCAGGCGCAGGTCTGGCGCGACGTGGTGGCCTGTCGCACGCCGGCACTTGGCGGCCGGCAGCAGTCCTGGTTCAACTCGTCCCGCAACCGCCATTGTCCAACCTGCCAGACGCGCCAGCAGGAAGCTTGGCGCCACGCCCGGCTGGGCGAGTTGCTGGACGCGCCGTACTGCCACCTCGTCTTCATGCTGCCGCACGAGATCAACGCGCTGGCCCATGTGCACGCCCACCCGCGCTGGGTTTACCAACTGACCTTGACCAGCTAGTGCCGCCGCGCCGAGGATGGGCTAACACTCGGGTTCGGCGACAACCGCCTTGGCAGCCCGGCCATTCCTGGCCTCGCGTTCTTCAACATCCCGAAGTCGGATGCGCGCCTTCGTTTCATCGATCCGGTCTATGGATTCATCACGCCAGCCGCTCGCTTCTTCACGGTGGGGTTCGATGAAGGCAAGCTCAGCACCATTCGCATGTCCCCGCGGGTCGAGCCCCTGCTGCTGGACGATGCTTTGCGCGTCGTGCTGGACCTGCAGGAGCAATGGCGCCGCGGCGGCTGGAAGCCCATCTGGCCCGAGAGAGAGCCGCCAGTCGCCGACACACCGGAATGGCGCGCCGAATTGCGGGGGATGCGTGGAGGCACGGTGTATTGGCCGGCCGGTGACAAGTACCAGGTGCTGCTGTTGGCCCATCGCTTCACGGATGACAAGCGCCCGGACGAAGCGTGTGGCACTGAGGTAAGTCGCTACTCAAGACCTTTCACGGCTTTCAGTGCGCCTGCAGCGCAGGTACTCCGCAACGAACGGCCATGCCGCCATGCGCAAGCCCACCCCTGCCACGGCACCCAGGTACCACCAAGGCAGCGCAGGTGCCTTACTGCGCAAAGCCCAATCGGCAGCCTCTGTGCCCAGGCCGAAAAGCGCCAAGGTCTGGCCGGGATGCAGCAGCACAAGCCCGGCCAGCCCGCCCCAGGGCATGGCTTGCTGCATACCGTGTATCCATTGTTCGAACCAGGGCACCCGGCGGGTCGATTCGGCATAGGCCAGGTCCAGCAGCAAGGTCGCCTCATGCAACAGCGCGGCCAGCAGCATCAGCGCCAGCGCCCCGGCAGTCACTTTCAGCAGCAGCGCGGCACCCACCCCGATCGCCAACTGCGCCAGCATCACCAGGTGAAGCCGCGATTCGTACAGGCCGCTGCTGTGCTCTATCTGCAGCCGGCTGTGGCATGCCGCATCAAGCCAGCCGGTGAGAAGCCATAGCGGCAGCAGCAGGCCGAGCAGCAGCACGGGCAGCAACTGGTCCGTCATGGCGGTCTCGTGATCAGGCCGGCTTGGCCACCATCAACCAGAACACGATCACCAGCGCGACAAACGCCGGAATGCCCAGTGCCGTCCAGATCTTCAGATAGCGGAAGTACTGCGCCGGCAGCGGCTGTTTGTTCGCAACCGCCCGCTCGGCCATCCGCCGCATGCGGATCTGCAGCCACACCACCGGCAGCCAGCAGACCCCCGCCAAAAAGTACAGCGCAAATGACCACAGCACCCAGCGCGTGGTCCATGGCAGGCCCATCAAGTGAAGCAGGTACAGCCCGCTCAAGGGCTGGAAGATGATGGTGGTGGTGGTGAACAGCCAGTCGGCCCAAACCACGTGGCGCACCACCACCGCCACGGCCTCGGGCCGCCGCGTGAGGCTGGCGAACAGCATGTAGTAGGCCGAGCCCAGGCCGGTGCCGAAAAGCAGGGTGGACGACAGCACATGCAGCCACTTGGCGATCAGGTATTCCATGCGGTCCCTTCTTTCGGCAAGGACGGTCACGCGGCACCGTGCGGCCGCCGGTCCAGCGTCCACAGCAATGCCAGCAGCGCCAACATCGGCAGGTTCTTGCTCAGCGGGCCATAGGGGTGCAGCCAGAACTCCGGCAGGCGCCAACTGATGATGGCGGTGTAGCCGATGATCAAAGCGGCTTGCACAAGCCACAGCGCGGCGCGGGGCCGCAGCAGCGTCAGCACGCCCAGCAGCAGGTCCAGCGCCGCCGCTCCGTACAGCGCCAAGGGCCGCAGCGGCTCCGGCACGCCGGCGCGCGCCAGCAGTTGCTGGCTGTCGTCGACCGGATACAGCCCCATCGAGACGATACCGGTCAGGATCCACACCAGCGCCAGGGAGAAGCGCAGCAGCGGCAGCAGCCCGTCCATCTGGGCCCGCAGCCGCAGCAATGGCGCCTGCGCCGGCGCAATGAAGGCAGACGCCGGCCGCGGCGGCCGCTGCAGCAGTGCGCTGATGTCGTCGGCCGGTGCGGCATTGCCCCGCTGCAGCATCTGCCAGGCCTCGCTGTTCAGCATCGCCCCGGGCAAGTGGCCACCCAGCGCGGCAGCCAGCGCCACCAGGCCTGCCGGCAGCGACACGGCCGGCGCCGGCGGCAGGCCGATGCCTGCCCGCAGCGCGCGCAGGTAGGCGGCCAGGCTCAGTGGCTGCGGCCCCACCAGTGCGATGCGTCGGCCGCACCAGCCCAGGCGCGGCGCTTGCAGCAAGGCACACAAGGCCAGTACCAGGTCATCGACATGCAGCGGCTGCACCGGCTGCCAGCCGCCCGTGGGCAAGGGCAGCACGGGAAGCGCGGCCAAGGACATGAACCAGCGCGAGCTCTGTCCTTCTTCGCCAAATACCAGGGAAGGCTGCAGCACCGTGGAATCCAGCGGCAAGGCCAGCAGCGCGTCATCGGCCGCGAGCTTGCTGCGGTGGTAGGCGGTGACGGCTTGTGCATCGGCCCCCAGCGCCGAGATCTGCAGGACGCGCGGCACGCCGGCAGCGATGCAGGCTTCGAACAGCGCCACCGGTCCGCGGTGATGCACCGCATCGAATTGCTGTGCATTGGCACGGAAGACGCCGGCCGCATTGATCACGACGTCGACGCCGTTCAGCAACGTGTCCCAGGCGGCCCCGGGGGGCGGGGGTGCCGCAAGGTCCAGCTGCACATGCCTGCAGCGCCCCGTGTGGCCATTCGGCTGGCGGGTGCGCCGGCTGGCGCACAGCAGTGCATGCCCGCGCGCCAGCAATGCAGGTTGCAGTCGGCGGCCGATGAAGCCGTCGGCACCGGTCAGCAGGATCTTCATGCCGGCCCAAGGGCAATCGATGTACCTCGGGAACAGCGCTTGCCGCGCTGGCGCAGTGTGGCTGCGCCCGCATTCGGAGAAACACATGGACAAGCCGCTTGCATACACGGTGATCCGCCGCGCTGGTTCAGACCTGTTGAAGGGCGGCATGCTGGCCGCCACGCTGTCCGGTGCCGTGCTGTTGTGGCGCGGCCGGCGCGAAACAGGCCACGCAGCCGCACCGGTCAATGCCATCAGCCACTGGCTGTGGCCGCAGAAGGCGCTGCAAACTGACGATGCATCGCTACGCTACACGGCCACCGGCGGCGTGGTGCACTACGCCTCTGCGATGTTGTGGGCCGGGCTGTACGAAGCCATTCGCCGTGGCCGGCGCCGGCCGAGTGCAGCCAATGCCTGCACGGATGCTGCCGCGGTGACCGCGGTGGCCGCACTGGTGGACCTGAAGCTGGTGCCGCCCCGGCTGACGCCCGGCTTTGAGCACCGCCTGACGCCCCGTGGCCTGGGCATGGTGTATGGCGGCTTTGCGCTTGGGCTCGCACTGGGCGGCCTGCTGGCGCTTGAGCCTTTGCGCAAGGCTGCATGGGGCCACATCCACAACGGAGAGTGAGATGAAGATGACGCTTGGTTCACACGTCAGCGCACGACGCGTTCCCGGGAGTTGAGGCAGGCGGCTGAGGCACGTCGCTTGCCGGCGCTCGACGCCAGACATGCACCGCGTGCCTGAAAAGGGAAGCTCTTGCGATATCCAACCCGTTGTCCTATACCGCCGCTGCAAGGGTGGCGTGCACTGCCGATCGCTGCGGTGCTGGTGGCATGGATCCTGGTGCCGGGCAGTGCCCTGCCGGCGCCTCCGGCAGCAAGCGCACCCAGTGGAAAGCAGGCCACGGTAAAAGCCGCGGCAAGCGCTCCCGATGGCGAATGGCCGATGGCCGCGCGCGACCATGCCAGCACACGCTACAGCCCACTGGACGAGATCACCGCGGCCAATGTGATCCAGCTGCGTCCTGTGCTGGACTTCTCCACCGGTGTGACGCACGGTCATGAAGGTGCGCCCATCGTCATCGGCGATACGCTGGTGTTGCAGGCGCCGTATCCGAACGAGCTGTTTGCGCTGGACCTGAGCCAGCCGGGCGCCCCGATGAAATGGCGGTTCCAGCCCAAGCCCGATGCCAGCGCGCAGGGCGTTGCCTGCTGCGACGTGGTGAACCGCGGCGTGGCCTATGCCGATGGCCGCGTGTTCATGAACACGCTGGATGCACAGACGATTGCGGTCGACATTCGCACCGGCCAGGAGTTGTGGCGAACCCGTCTGGGCGACATCCGCAAGGGCGAGGCGATCACGATGGCGCCGCTGGTCGTCAAGGACAAGGTGCTGGTCGGCAACAGCGGCTCCGAGATGGGAGTACGGGGCTGGCTGGCGGCACTGGACACCCGGACCGGCAGGATCGCCTGGCGCGCCTACGCCACCGGTCCAGACAGCGAAGTACTGATCGGTTCTTCCTTCCGGCCTTTTTACGCCAGCGACCGCGGCAAGGACCTGGGCGTCACCAGTTGGCCACCCGAGGCCTGGAAGATTGGCGGGGGCACCGCCTGGGGCTGGATCTCCTACGACCCTGAACTCGACCTCATCTATTACGGCACCGCGAACCCGGGGCCCTGGAACGCTGAGCAGCGACTCGGCGACAACAAGTGGACCGCCGGCATCTTTGCCCGGCGGCCCGACACCGGCGAAGCGGTGTGGTTTTACCAGTACGCGCCGCATGACCAGCACGATTACAACGGCACCAATGAGAACGTTCTGCTGACGCTGAACATCGGCGGCCAGGCACGCAAGGTGCTGGTGCACCCCGACCGCAACGGCTATGTCTATGTGATAGACCGGGCCAGCGGCGAGGTGCTGTCGGCCGAGCCCTTCGTCAAGGTCACCACCACCACCGGCATCGACCTGCGCACCGGCAGGCCCAAGCTGAACCCGGCCACCGCGCCGCGCTCGGGTGAGGTCGTGCGCAATGTCTGCCCGGCATCGCCAGGCGGCAAGGACTGGCAGCCGTCTGCCTGGTCACCGCGCACACGGCTTTTGTACATGCCGCACCAGAACCTGTGCCAGGACATGACGATCTTCGAGGCCAGCTACATCGCCGGCACGCCCTACCTGGGCGCCGAGGTCACGATGTATGCCGGCCCCGGCGGCCACCGCGGCGTGTTCGGTGCCTGGGACCCCGAGAAGGCGCGCATGGCCTGGGCCATCAAGGAACGCTTTCCGGTCTGGAGCGGCGCCCTGGCAACCGCCGGCGACGTCGTCTTCTACGGCACGATGGAAGGCTGGTTCAAGGCTGTCGATGCACGCTCCGGAGCGCTGTTGTGGCAGTACAAGACGGGCTCCGGCATCATCGGCCAGCCGATTTCCTATCGCGGGCCGGACGGCAAGCAGTACATCGCGGTGATGTCCGGCGTGGGCGGCTGGGCCGGCGCGGTGGTGTCCAAAGACCTGGACCTGCGCGACGCCAGCGCGGCCAAGGGTTTTGCCGGTGCCATGCGCGACCTGCCGCAGTACACCACCAAGGGAGGGGCGCTGCATGTGTTTGCGCTGCCTTGACCCGCGGCTGGCGGACCCTGCGTGTGGTGTCCAGCAATGAGAAGTCGCCTGGCACGAGAATGGAGCGCCAGCTTCGGCACTGCGGTCTGTGCAAGCACGGCGCTTTGCCTGGCCACCGCCCTGCTGGCCGGCTGCGAACGCGAGAAGCGCAATTTCCAGCCGCCGCAAGGCAATGCGGTTGCACCCGCCCAGCGCTTTACGGTGATCCAGCCTGGCCAGGCGGCCGGTACCGCGGCGCCCGGCACGCCAGCCATGCCCACCACGGCCTACACCGTGGAAGGCAATGCCTATGCAGTAGCCCAGGGCAAGCGCCTGTACCGCTGGTACAACTGCAGCGGCTGCCACGCGCCGGGCGGCGGTGGCGACTGGGGCCCCGCGCTGTCTGACGACCGCTGGCTCTACGGTGCCGAACCGCGCGCCGTGTTTGCATCCATCGCCGAGGGACGCCCGAACGGCATGCCGTCCTTCGGCAGCCATATCCCGGAAGACCAGGTCTGGCAGATCGTGGCCTATGTGCGCTCGATGTCAGGCCAGCTGCGCAAGGATGTGGCGCCTGGCCGCGCCGATGCCTTGCAGGCGGCGCCGCCGGAAGCCTCGCGCGGCCGGGAGACGCCGAAGAGCGTCAAGCCCGACGAGGGGACCCGGCGATGAACCCGCACAGCGGATCGGCAGGCTGGCCCGTCGCCGTGCGTTGGGCGTTACCGGCCTTTGCCGCGCTGGTGGTGATGGCAATGCCGCTGCTGGCAACCGCCGCCGCGGCGGCCAATGCGCCCACCGAGCCACCGCAGGAGGTGCTGGCACCGGCCGGCCCGCAAGCGCAGCACATCCTTGCGCTATGGCGGGTGACGCTGGGCGTCTGCAGCGTGGTGTTTGCCGCCATCCTGGCCGCGCTGCTGCTGATCCTGTGGCGTCGTGCGGCTCGGGGCCCGGGCGCCTCATCCCGCGGCGTGGTGGCCGTTCCGGCCAGGAATGAACGCCTGGCCGGCCGCAGCGTCGCCGGCGCGGTGCTCGCATCGACCTTGCTGCTGCTGTTCCTGATCGTGGCCAGCGTATTGACCGACCGTGTCCTGGCCGGCTTGTCGCTGAAGAATGCGCTGCACATCGAGGTCACGGCGAGCCAGTGGTGGTGGTCCGCGCGCTACGACGATCCTGAAGCGTCGCGCATGTTCACGGTGGCCAACGAGCTGCATGTGCCGGTGGGCCGGCCGCTGCTGCTGACATTGAAGTCGAACGACGTGATCCACAGCTTCTGGGTGCCCAACCTGCACGGCAAGAAAGACCTGATCCCGGGCCGCACCGCCACGCTGCAACTGCAGGCGGACCGGCCGGGCCTCTACCGCGGCCAGTGCGCCGAGTTCTGCGGCCTGCAGCATGCCTTCATGGCCTTGCGTGTGGTGGCTGATGAGCCTGAACGGTATGAGACCTGGGCAGCGCGGCAGCGCCAGCCCGCGGCCGAGCCGTCCGGCGTGCAGGCGCAGCGGGGCCGCGACTTGTTCCTCGGCACCAGCTGCGTGATGTGCCATGCGATAAGCGGCACCGATGCCAGCGCCCGCCGCGCGCCCGATCTCACCCACCTGGCCAGCCGCCAGACCCTGGCCGCCGGCACCTTGGCCAACAACGCCGACAACCTGGCGGCGTGGATACGCAACCCGCAGCAGTTCAAGCCGGGCAGCAACATGCCGGCCAGCAACCTGCCTGACGACGACCTGCGGGCCCTCGTCGCCTACTTGCAAAGCTTGTCATGAGCATTGCCGCGACCCGCTTCAAGGCCCTGCAGCCACCGGCGCCCCCGCGGCCGCCCGGCAACCATGTGCCACCCACGGCGCAAGAAGCTGCCGAGTTGCAAGCGAGCTGGCGCGACCCGCCGGGCCTGCTGGGCTGGTTCTCGGCGATCAACCACAAGACCATCGGCCGGCGCTTCATGCTGACGACCTTCGGCTTCTTCGTCGCCGCTGGCCTGCTGGCGCTGGCCATGCGGCTGCAACTGTGGCGGCCGGACAACGACTGGATCGGCCCCGACCTGTACAGCCAACTGTTCTCGATGCACGGCACGACGATGATGTTCCTGTTCGCGGTGCCGGTGATGCAGGCGGTCGCGGTGGTGCTGGTCCCGCTGATGATCGGTGCGCGCTCCGTGGCCTTTCCGCGCATGAATGCCTACGCCTACTGGGTATTCCTGTTCGGCGGGCTGATGCTCTATGCCGCCTTCCTGCTGGACATCGGCCCCGATGCCGGCTGGTTCTCCTACGTCCCCCTTGCCGGGCCGGATTATTCGCCCGGCAAGCGCGTGGACTTCTGGGCCCAACTGGTTACCTTCACCGAGCTGTCGGCGCTGCTGGAGGCGGTGGTGCTGATCACGACGATCTTCAAGCTGCGCGCACCCGGCATGACGCTCAACCGCATTCCGCTCTTCGTGTGGGCCACCTTGGTCACGGCCTTCATGGTGCTGTTCGCCATGCCATCGGTGATGCTGGCGAGCACCGCGCTAATCATGGACCGGTTGGTCGGCACGCATTTCTACAACCCGGCACAGGCGGGCGATGCGCTGCTGTGGCAGCACCTGTTCTGGTTCTTCGGTCACCCCGAGGTCTACCTGATCTTCATCCCGGGGCTGGGCTTCATCTCGGCCATCATTCCGACCTTCGCGCGAAGGCCCCTCTACGGCTATACGGCGGTGGTGCTGGCCTTGATCGCGACCGCCTTCCTGTCGTTCGGGCTCTGGGTTCACCACATGTTCGCGACCAACGTGCCGGAGATCGGCAAGAGCTTCTTCACGGCCGTCAGCATGCTGATTGCCATTCCATCGGCGGTGCAGATCTTCTGCTGGCTGGCCACGCTGGCCACCGGGCGGCTGCATTTCAAGACGCCGCTGCTGTACGTGCTGGCCTTCTTCTTCATCCTGGTGCTGGGCGGCTTGAGCGGCATCATGCTGGCCTCGGTGCCGCTGGACCTGCAGGTGCACGACACCTACTTCGTCGTCGCCCACCTGCACTATGTGCTGCTGGGCGGTGCGGTGTTTCCGCTGGCCGGCGCGGTGGCCTATTGGTACCCAAAGTTTACCGGCCGGGTGATGCATGAAGGCCTGGGCCGCTGGACCTTCTGGCTGTTCTTCATCGGCTTCAATCTCGCGTTCTTCCCGATGCACCTGCTGGGGCTGCACGGCATGCCGCGGCGCGTGTACACCTACCCGGCCGGCATGGGCTGGGGCGACCTGAACCTCCTGGCCACCCTGGGCGCACTGCTGATTGCCGTCAGCGTGCTGCTGTTCATGGCGAACCTTTGGCACAGCCGGCGCCATGGCGTGGTGGCCGGGCCGGACCCCTGGGGCGGCGGCACGCTGGAATGGGCCTCCGCGTCGCCACCCAGCGCGGCGAACTTCGAGGCCCTACCCATCGTCCGCGGCCGCGATCCGGTATGGGATGCCGCCCAGCCACCCGCCGGCGAACCCGTTGCGGTGGCGGGCCTGGCCACCACGGTGCGCGAGCAGTTGGTCACCAGCGTGCTGGACGCGCGGCCCGACCACCGCCAGCAGTTTCCGCAGCCCTCGATATGGCCGTTCATTTCGGCCGTCATGACCACCGCCTTGTTCGTGGGCTCCATCTTCACGCCCTGGGCGGTGGTGTGGTTTGCCGTGCCGGTGGCCGCCGCGCTGACCGCCTGGTTCTGGCCGCGGCGCGGCGAAACGGCCGCGCACGTGGCACTGGAGGTGGCGCCATGACAGCCTTGCCGCAAGCCTTGGCGGCCAACGACGCCGTGCTGGACCCAATGGCCGGGGATGCGCCGCTGCGGGTCAGTGGCCCGGGGCTTGATGCCGCGTCGTTGCCGAGCTACGCCTTCGGCCACCGCAACTTGATGTGGTGGGGCACCCTGGGGCTGATGGCCATCGAAGGCACGGTGTTCGCGCTGGCGGTGGTCAGCTACTTCTACCTGTACACCCGCAGCGCCCGCTGGCCGCCGCGCTCGCCGCCGCCCGAGCTGCTGTGGGGCACATTGAACACGCTGGTGCTGCTGCTCAGTTGCTGGCCGAACCAGTTGCTGAAGAAAGCCGCCGAAGCCGGCGACCTGCCGCGCATACGCAGGTACCTGCTGGCGTGCCTGGGTTGTGCGCTGCTGTTCCTGGGCTTGCGTGCGTTGGAATTCGGCGCGCTGAACGTGCGTTGGGATGCCGATGCCTATGGCTCCATCGTCTGGCTGCTGCTGGGCCTGCACACCCTGCACCTGCTGACGGACACCTGGGACACCGGCGTGCTGGCGCTGCTGATGTTCACCGGACCGCTGGAAGGGCAGCGGCGTGTCGACGTCAGCGAAAACGCGTTGTACTGGTACTTCGTCGTGCTGAGCTGGCTGCCGATCTACCTGGTGTTGTACTGGGCACCCCGGCCATGGTGACAAGCCTCGCCACGCGCCCGGATGCAGGCACAGGCCCGGCCCGGTCGACCGCGTGGTCGTGGCTGGCCCTGCTGCTGACGCCGATGATCAGCCTGGCCAACCTGGGCGTGGTGTATGCATTGGCCGTACCTGCCTGCGAAGGGCAAACCACGCTCTGGCTGCAGTGTGTGCAGGCGGCCAGCACCGTCAGTTGCGGCCTGTTGAGCTGGATGGCCTGGCGCGTGCCGCGCAATGGCACCCTGGCTGGTGGTAGCAGCGCCGGCAGCCCGCTGGCGCGGCAGGACTTCATCGCCGCGATGGGCCGCTGGGCTGGCCTGCTGTTCACCTTGGTGACGATGGCGCAGTGGTTTGTGGCACTCGCGCTGTCGCCATGCCTGGCCTGACGGCGGCCGGCGGCCGCAGGCTTGCCGCCGCCCTGCTGCTGCTGGCCAGCGCCGCGGTGCGGGCGCATGCGCCGGACGAGGCCCCCATGGCGGCCAACAACTGGCCCATGCACTGGTCGTTCGAGCCCTGGGTGCTGGTGCTGCTGGCGGCGTCGCTGCTGGCCTATGGGCTGGGGCTCCGGCGGCTGTGGCAGCGTGCCGGTTGGGGCCGTGGCATCTTGCCGCTGCAGGCCACGGCTTTTGGCGCCGGCTGGCTGGCGCTGGTCGCGGCCTTGCTGTCGCCGCTGGATGCGTTGGGCGCGGCACTGTTCTCGGCCCACATGCTGCAGCACGAGGTGCTGATGGTCGTCGCCGCGCCGCTGCTGGTGCTCGGCAGGCCGCTGGCGGCGTGGGCGTGGGTCGCGCCAAGGAGCGGCCGGCACTGGCTTGGCAGGGCGCTGCACCGGCGCTGGTGGGTGCGGGCGTGGCAATTGATCACCGACCCGCTGGTCGCGTGGGCGCTGCATGGCATCGTGCTGTGGGGCTGGCACCTACCGGCCGCCTTCGAAGCCGCGCTGGCCAGCAGCGCCTGGCATGCGCTGCAGCACGCCAGCTTCCTGTTCAGCGCGCTGCTGTTCTGGTGGGCCACGCTGGGCCCGTCGGCACGGCACCGGCCGGGAGCAGCGGGCTTCTATCTGTTCACCACCATGCTGCACACCGGTGCACTGGGCGCCTTGCTGACCTTGGCACCCACGCTGTGGTACCACCGCTATGGCGATGCCGCGTCCGCACTGGGCGTCGACCCGCTGCAGGACCAGGCGCTGGGCGGGCTGGTGATGTGGGTGCCGGCAGGTCTGGCCTACCCGGCAGCGGCGCTGATGTTGCTGGCGCAGATCTTGATGCCAACAAGGGGCTTGCGCCGCGCCAGCGGCTAGGCCGGCAGGCGTGCGCCGTCGGCAGCGTCGTCCGTGCCCCCCTGATCGGTGCCGACCGCCGAGCCCAGCGTGGCGTCCTTCAGGGTCAGGCGGCTGACCAGCAGGCGCAGCTCGCGCAAGTGCTGCGCTTCCTGCATCGAAGGCGTCTGGAACGCCTGCGCCGTCGCGTCGTGGCCGCCGGCCCGGGCCAGGTCGATCAGCAGGTCCCAGCCGGCGTTGTCCAGCAACTCGGCATCCAGCATCACATGCAAACTTTGCAGCAGCGTGGTGCGTGGGTCGTTCATTGCCTGCACCAGCCCCAGGCTTTCAATGCCCACCAGGTCGGCGCAAGGCGTCTGCGCGGTGGGGTCGGCGCCGATGTCGCGCAGGGCCGATGCAACGATGTCCATGTGTTCGGCTTCCTGGTCGCGAAAGCGCTGCAGCATGTCGACTTCATCCGGCACCAGGCTGTCTTCGGCTACCCGGCACTTCACCAGCAAGGCTTCGTACAGCCGCACGCCGCCGCGCTCGAAGGCCAGGCGTTCTCCAAGCTTGTCGATCAGCACCTGCGCGCGGTGGCCGGCCAGCAGGTCCAGGGCCGAATCGACCAGGCCTCGGGCCGAACCGGGTAGCGGCACGCTGCCCAGCGCATCGGCTTCGCCGGCATAGTCCTCGCGCAGCTGCATGTCCAGCCGCGTGACGTCGGGCATCAGGTTGAATTCGTCTTCGCCGCGGGCCATGGCCGCGGCATCGAGTGGCGACATCTGCACGCCGGTGCGGTTGCTGCCTATCCGGGTTTTTGTTTCCATGGTGATTCCTTGTGCTAGGGGGTCTATGGTGCCGTCGTGGCCGGCTTCAGGCGGCACGGATCAGCTCGGTGCCGGCGCGCCAGCGGTAGCCCGAGGCCACTTGCTCCGTCGGCGAGCCGGATGAATTCATCTGCATGCGGTAGTCCAGCGAGCGCTGGGGCTCCTGCGCCTTGTCGACGAAGTCGGCGCCGTCAGCGCGCAGGTCGACTTCATCGTGCAGCACCTGCCGCACGAAGTCGCGTTGCGAGGCGATGGGAATCGGCCCGGGCAGTTTGTCCGGCAGGACCTCGGCCACGTCGCGGCCGGTGCCGCGCTGGAAGTGTTCGATCGCCACGTGAAGCTGGCCCAGCTCGTAATCCAGGAAGCGCTCCCACAGCGCCTTGATGCGCGGGTTGTCTTCCTGCTCGGCACAGCCGTGGTAGTTGTAGACCTCGGTCGCCTCGTGCAGCACCCATTTTTCGAGCCAGCTTTCGCCCGGATCGATGATCGATTCGTACTGCGTGGTGTGCTGCTCCTCGATCGAGGCGATCTCGGCATACAGCAGGCGAGCCATCGGGTCGGAGAACAGCGGCCCGATGTTCATGTAGTAGTTGTGGGTCTGCTGCTCGGCCGACATGATCGTCAGCGCATGCAGTTTGGACAGCGGCGCGCAAGTACGCCGGTCATAGGGCCTGCGCAGGTCGTCCAGCGGATGGCGGTGCTCGTCCACCGTCGGGCGGCCGGGCAGGATGTCGGTGTAGCTCTGCAGGATGTTGTTGGCGTCCTTGCCTTCCAAGCGGTCCAGCAGGGCCGAATAGCGGTACATGTGGTCAAAGTCTTCCAGCAGGCCAAAGCGGTAGACCTGCGCCAGGTAAGGGTCTGGTTCACGCAGTGCCACGCCGGCGGTCACGTCGATGGCCACCTGCTCATACGCGATGGTGGTTTCCAGCGGCGAATGGTCCGCGCCGATCAGCCAGTTGATGGTCGTGGCCTGGTGCTGTTCCACCCGGCGCAACTGGGCCAGCGCCGGTTGCAGGTCGGCATTCATGCGGGCGCATGCATGTGAGAAGTTCAAGGCCTCGAGTTCGATGCCATTCATCAGGATGATGCGCACCCGGGTGTAGGCATCGTCGTCCAGCTTGCTGATGGGCTTTTGCACCAGGTCGCGCCAGTTGAAGCGTTGGCGGTCCAGCGGCATGCCGCGGTTGTCAAGGATGTTCAGGGACATGGGACCTCCTTTGTGCGAAGAGGAAATAAATGCCGAAGAATCGACGCGGCACTGCGGCTCGGGGGGCTCAACCGGCAGCGCTTTTGCCACTTTCAAGACTGGAGGTTCTGTGAGGGTGGGTCACGAGAAGCTCGGCGGAGCCTCCATGGTGATCTGCGGGAAACGACGGTTCCCCCCAGCTTCCACGTCAAGGCTTTGCACGGCCCTCGGTTTGCTCTGTACCCGGTCATGAAAACGGTCATCGTCTTCCAGGGTGGCGGCTCGCTGGGTGCCTTCGGCGCGGGCGCATGGTCCGTCCTGTCGCCCTTCCTGCAGAGGCAGGACGGCCCGGTGATCGCCGTCGCGGGCGCGTCGATCGGCGCCGTCAATGCCGCCTTGGTCGCCCACCAGTGGCGCGCGCCGGATCGCGGCGCGCAAGCGCTGGAGCGCCTGTGGCGCGAGCGCATGGCCACACCGTCACTGCCTTTTTTCGGCCTCGGCATGGGCAGTTCCGACTGGTCCCGCGAAGTGCGCAGTTGGAACGGCTTCCTGACCTTTTTGCTGGTGGGCAGCCGCGGCATGGCGGTGCCGCAGTTGCGGCGCTGGAATCCCTGGGATGGCCTGCGGCGGGTCGAACGCCCGCTGTTCGACCGCACCCGCTTGCGAAGGCTGCTCGATGAATGGATGCCGGGCTATGCCTCTGCCGCAGACCCCGTGCTGCCCTTGCTGGTGGTCGGCGCAACAGACCTGCTCGATGGCGAACTGAGGCTCTTCGACAGCGATGCCGGCACGATTGGCGCGTTGCCGCTGATGGCCAGCGCGGCCATTCCCCTGCTGTTTGAACCGATCGAGATCGACGGCCGCTTGTACTGTGATGGTGAACTGCTGCGCCAATCGATGCTGCCCGGGTTGCTCTCGCTGCTGCGCGACAGGGGCCGGCTGCAGGCGGGTGAACCGGTCATGCTGATCACCATCGAGCAGTTGCCGCGCAAGGTTGCCGAGTTGCCGCGATCGGGCGCCGAGCTGGCCTACCGGCTGATCAACCTCCTGCAGATCGACAAGCTGTCCGCCAGCGAGGTGAAGGACGTCGGCCAATGGGTGCGCGTGCTGCGCGATCCGCTGCCCAAGGATGCGGTCTCAGGGCAATTCGACTATTCACCCGAACGCATCGATGCCTTGATCCAGCAGGGCGCCGAGGCGGCCCAGGCGGCCTTGAGGCAGGCACTGCCTGCAAGTGGCCTCAAGCCTGCGCGGGCGGCAGCCGGCGCGTCCTGAGGCCCCGCAGCGCGGGCGCTCCGGCGCGCTACGGCCTGTCATCACACAGGCCCAACCCGGTGCCGGCCAAGTCACCCGACATCCGCACTGCGCGTGTTCGAGCGGCGTGCCTCCTCGGTGTCGGCCGCGTGCTCGTTGCCGCGGCCATGGATCAGGCCGCATTCGCCCGCATCGTAGAGCGTGCCCTGCCGCGTGTGCGGTGCTTCGCTTCGCTGCTGCCGGCCGATCTGCATCTTCGCCATCATGTCGCCCAGCCAGGGCATCAGCGTGGCCATCGCGGTGTTGAGCGTCGCCATCGCGCCGACCTTCGCGTCCCGTGCCGGCGAGACGGCGGCATCCAGGATCGCCGCGGCCACTTTCTCGGGCTCGATCATCGGCGTTGGCAGCTTCGGCTCCTGGTCCAGGTAGTTGCCGGCATGCTGGGGATAGGGCGTGTCGACTGCGGTCGGCTGGATCAGCGTGACGGACACCGGCGCCTTGTCTGCCTCCAGTTCCAGCCGCAATGAGTCGGTGAAGCCCTTGACCGCATGCTTGCTGGCCGAGTACATGCCCTGCAGCGGGATCGCCGCCTCGGACGCCTCACTGCCGATGTTGATCAAGGCGCCGCCGTTCGTCCGCAAGTGCGGCAACGCCACAAGGGATCCATAGACCACGCCCCAGAAGTTGGTGCGGAACAGGCGTTCGTTGTCCTCGTCGCTGACCTCGTCGAGGCGGCCGTAGATCGAGACGCCGGCATCGTTCACCCAGGTGTCGATGCGGCCGAAGCGCGCGATCGCGGCAGCGGCGACCGCGCTCACCTGCTGCCGGTCGCCCACGTCGGCGGCGACGGCAATCGCCTGGCCGCCTGCCTCGGAGATGCGGGCGCAGATCTCGTCCAGCGTCTGCTGGCTGCGGGACGCGAGCACCAGCTTTGCGCCTTGTCTGGCGGCCGCCAGGGCCGTGGCCAGCCCGATGCCGCTGGACGCGCCGGTGATGACAATGACTTGCTCGTCAATGGGCTTGAGAGAGGGGTTCACGGGTTCTCCTTTCAAGGTCAAGGATCTGGCAATGCCACGCAACGCATCAAGGCAGCGGGCGGGCGAAGTTCCAGCGCTGTGAAGCCTTGGAAAATGAAAGCGGTGGGCTCGCCCATGCGGCGAGGTGTCGCGTGCCCCACATACGAAAGACGCGTCCGGGACGCAGGTGCGGGCGTGGCCTGTGGAACTCTGTCGGGCGCAGCTTCATCATGCGCCGCCGATGCCTTCAATGACCCGGCCGGTGCCCGCGCAAGCGGGGCATTCCTGCACATCGGCGGTGCGGCCACTGCCGCCGCACCGCCGGCAAATGTTCTCGCCCGTGCCCGGCGTGCCGGCCGGCGCCTCGTCGCCCGGGTTCATCTGGGGTGATGCCGGCTGCGAAGCGGGTGCGGTGCGCAGGCCTGCCGGTGCGTCCGCGGCGCGCACGTCGCGGTCGTTGTCGTTCGGCGAAGGGTTCATCTGCTGGCTCCGTGGGGTGAAGAAGGTCGGAATCAATGCAGCACGTCATCCATGCGCTGCGGCGAGGCACGCATGTCCTGGGGCTGGCGGAAGGTATCGAGGGCCGCGCCACGCATGGCCTCGGGCGGCGAGCGCAGGCCGGTGCGGTCGCTGTAGTCGGTGCGCTGCCGGGCAGCACGCGCTTCCTGCTGTAGCGCGCGGGCGCAAACGGTGTCAAGAGCGGCGACGCCCGCCACCGCCAGCAGCGCAAGGACCGGGTGGCCACCGCGGGCCTGCGGCCGGCTGAGCGCGGCGCCCAGCATCGCGATGTCCATCGCGTCGCCGGCCACACGGCTCCAGCTTGAACCCGACATCGTGCGCGGCCCGCGTGCAGTCAGCAGGGCCACGCCGCTGGCGACCTCCCGCATGCCGCAGGCCCGTACCAGGGCCTCGTGGCCACGCAGGCCCGTGGCCTGTGCCACGCGGCGGGTGGTCAGCAGCTTCAGCGTGCCCAGGCCGAGGCTGAACCAGCCCAGTCCATAGGCCAGCTTGCGGGCCGCGCTCGGCCGCGGGCCGGGTTTTGGTCCGGCCGCGGCCAGGGCCTTGGCCTTCTGGTCCAGCTTGGAGGGGCGGTGTGTCAATTCCGGATGGGTCATGTCAACTCCTCAGGGCTTGAGAACGACCTTGATGCAACCGTCCTGTTTGTCGCGAAAGGTCTTGTACATCTCCGGTCCGCGCGCGAGCGGGACGGAATGCGTGATCACGAACGAGGGGTCGATCTGCCCCTGCTGAATGCGCGTCAGCAGATCGTCCGTCCAGCGGTTGACATGGGTCTGGCCGCTGCGCACGGTGAGCCCCTTGTTGACCAGCGCACCCATGGGGATCTTGTCCACCAGGCCGCCGTAGACGCCAGGGATCGACAGCACGCCGGCCGGGCGGCAGACGTAGATCATTTCGCGCAGCACGTGCGGCCGGTCGCTCTCGGCCATCACCGCTTGCTTGGCGCGGTCGTAGAAGGTGTCCAGCGTCGCGCCGACGTGCGACTCGCTGCCGACCGCGTCGATGCACTTCTCGGGCCCCTTGCCGCCAGTCAGCTCGTTCAGGCGCTCGATCACGCTCTCGTGGTCGAAGTTGATCGTCAGCGCCCCGCAGGCCTTGGCCATGCTGAGCCGGTCCGGCAGGCGGTCGATCACGACCACCTGCTTGGCGCCGAGCAGCAGCGCGCTGCGTGCGGCGAACTGGCCCACCGGGCCGGCCCCCCAGATCGCCACGGTGTCGCTGCGCTGGATGTCGCACTGCACGGCGGCTTGCCAGCCGGTGGGCAGGATGTCACCGAGGAACAGCACCTGTTCGTCGCTCAGGCCATCGGGGATCTTGACCGGCGCCACGTCGGCAAAAGGCACGCGGACATATTCGGCCTGCCCCCCCGCATAACCGCCAGTGAGGTGGGTGTAGCCGAACAGCCCTGCCGTCGAATGGCCGAATGCCTTCTCGGCCAGCGCCTTGTTGCGGTTGCTGCGCTCGCAGACCGAGAAGTTGCCGAGCCGGCATTGCTCGCACTCGCCGCAGCAGATCGTGAACGGCACGACCACCCGGTCACCTACCTTGAGCTTGCGGTTCTCCGCGCCTACCTCGACCACCTCGCCCATGAACTCGTGGCCGAGCACATCGCCTTTCTCCATGCCGGGCATGAAGCCGTCGAACAGATGCAGGTCCGAGCCGCAGATGGCGCAGCTGCTGACCTTGATGACCGCATCACGCGGCTCCTCGATGTGCGGATCGGGTACGGTTTCGTACTGGACCTTGTGCTTGCCTTGCCAACATAGCGCTTTCATCGGGATCTCCATCGGTTGATCGGCGTCCCGCGCCGCGGCCAGCCCGCGCGCATAGCTTCTGGCATGGGGGCAAACCATGTTCCAAGCGCCGGCCCTTTGACGTGTTCTGAGCCGTTGAAGCCAATGCCGCCGTAGCGGCTTCCACGCCGGGTGCCCGGGGTATGGCGATTGCTCGACGCAAGGGGGCGCTGTTCCGCAGGACGCGTCGTTCCACCCCCTTCGCAGGGACCTTGCCGGGTCCCCCCCATCCAGAAAGGCTTTCCATGTTTGCTCACAACAAGCGATTGCAATACACCGTGCGAGTCCGCGAGACCAATCCCGGGCTGGCGAATCTCATGCTCGAGCAATTCGGCGGCCCGCAGGGTGAACTGGCTGCCGCCTGCCGCTATTTCACGCAGTACCTGGCCGAGGAAGACTCGGGCCGCAAGGACATGCTGATCGACATCGCCACCGAGGAGCTGAGTCACCTGGAGGTCATTGGCACCATCGTTGCAATGCTGAACCGGGGCGCCAAGGGCCGGCTGTCCGAAGCTGCCGAGACCCAGGCCGAGCTGTACCGCGAGATCAGCGGCCACGGCAATGATTCACACACCACGCAACTGCTGTATGGCGGCGGCCCGCCCCTGACCAACTCGGCCGGCGTGCCGTGGACAGCGGCTTATGTCGACAGCATCGGCGACCCGGCGTGCGACCTGCGCTCGAACATCGCCGCCGAGGCCCGTGCGAAGATCGTCTACGAACGCCTGATCAACTGCACCGACGACCCCGGCGTCAAGGAAGCGCTGGGCTTCCTGATGACCCGCGAGATCTCGCACCAGATGTCATTCGAGAAGGCGCTGTACTCGATGGAGACGAGCTTTCCGCCCGGCAAGCTGCCCGGCGTGCCGGCCTTCACGAACGTGTACTTCAACATGTCCACCGGCGACGGCGATACGCGCGGGCCATGGAACAAGGACCCGGATTTCGACTACCGAGAAGCCGAGCCCGCGGTGGATGGGGGCAGCGGCGTGCCGGAGGTGTTCATCACAAGCACCGAGGCCCAACTGGTCACGCAGTTGGCACAGCGCACGCACTCGGATCCGGCCGCCGACCCCCTGACAGGTGCCGAGCTGGCCATGGGCGTGATAAACGTCGATGGGGCGGACGAGGCAGCGGGTGCGGAGGCGGCCACGGGCGCCTTTGGCACCAAGGCAGGGGTGGCGGCTTCAGCGCGCCGTCGCTCCACGTCCGCTTGAGTCGCCGTGAACACCCGGCTGTTGACGGCCAGTATCTGGCCGCGCTGGCTGACGCCGCGCTGCTGCGTGAGCTTGATGATCGTGGCGGCGGGCGTATCGCTGTGCGTGGTGCGGGCCTGGGGCCTTGTGCACGCTGGCGATCCCCGCATTGCCGGGGCGCTGGCCGGCGGGTTGATGGCCAGCGTCGCCACGGCGCTGGGCACGCTGCCGGTACTGGTGTCGCAGCGGGTCTCGCAGCGCGCCAGCGACGCGATGCTGGGCTTTGGCGCGGGCATCATGCTCGCGGCCACGGCCTTCTCGCTGATCGTGCCCTCGCTGCAGGCGGCGCGCGACCAGGGCTTCGACCGCTGGGGCGCCGGCGCCGTGGTGTCCGCCGGCATTGCGTTGGGCGCCATGCTGCTGCTCAGTGCCGACCGCTGGCTCCCGCAGTCCGCGCTGGCGATGGAGGATGCGCGCAGCAACGCCTTGCGCCGGGCGTGGGTCTTCGTCGGTGCCATCACGCTGCACAACTTCCCAGAGGGCCTGGCGATCGGCGTCGCCTTTGCGGGACCGAATGCCGAGCACGCGCAGGCGCTGACCACCGGCATAGCCATTCAGGATGTGCCGGAGGGGCTCGTCGTGGCGCTTGCATTGCGAGGCGTTGGCTATGGTCGGCTGCTCTCGGTCGGGCTTGGCATTGTTTCCGGGCTGATCGAGCCGGTGGCCGCCATACTCGGTGCGGTGGCGATTGCGGTTGCCTCCAACCTGCTGCCATGGGGTCTGGCGTTTGCCGCCGGCGCCATGCTCTATGCAGTGGTTCACGAGGCGATTCCGGGCTCCCAATTGCAAGGCAATGCGCGCCAGTCGACCTGCGCGCTGGTGTTTGGCTTCGTGTTGATGATGTTGCTGGACACCGCGCTGGGCCGCAGTTGATCCGCGGCGATGGCAGGCCGTCGTTTCAGCGGCGCACCGAGGCGTTTACCGCCAGCGTGGAGGCGAGAACCTGCGGGCCAGCAGCACACCGGCACCGACCAGCATCGCCCCGATGACGAACGCCTGCACCGGCATTGCGCGCAGCTGTTGCACGGCCGCTTCGCCCAGGCGCGGGCCCAGCAGTTGCAGGCGCCGTTGGGTCATGCGCGCGCCCAACTCACCCAGCCTCTCCTGCAACAGGCGCTCGGCTTCTGGCAGCAGCACGGTTTCTTCATCGGCCATGTGGTGCAGCACATCGCGCATCAAGGCCATGAAGTTGTCGTCGTAGTCCGCTTGCTCGGGCTCACCGGCGCGCAGCAGCGCGATCAGTCGCCGCATCTCGTCGTGCGCGGGCTTCGACTTGGCCAGCACCTCGTTGTCGCCAGCCACTTCAGCCAGCGCCGGATAGAAGATTTCTTCCTCCAGCCTGGCATGGATCTCAAGTGCCAGACAGATCGACTTGACCAGCGCCTGCTTGCGTGCCGGCCGGGTGGTCGCCTGGTAGCGGTGGGCCAGCAACAGCACATGCGAATGGTCCGTGCGGATCATCTTTGTGATGCCCGGCGACATCGTGCTCATCAGCCCGGCCAGCGCACCGCCCGAGTCGGACCGCTGCTGAGCATCGGTGCCGTCGCTCTTGCGCAGCCCCACGGGCGAAGAGGCGGCACCGGGACGCAATATCCAGTCGTGCGTATTGCCCGGCGTGCTGATCCGGCGCTCGGCCGCCATCGCCGCACTGGGGGAGATCGGATCGCTGGCGGGGAAAGTCTGGTCCAGCGCCTCGTCGAGCAATTGCTGGTAGGTCGGCAGCTTGCTGGTCTGGGCTGTGGAACGCCCGTCGGACGTATCGCTGGCTGGGTCAGTGGGGGGAGGGGCGGGATGGGCCATGTTGTTCACCGGTTGCCTGGCCTTGTCGGGCAAGCCTCGTGCCGTTCAGCGCCGGCTTGCCGTGGCAATGCGCCGTCTGTGATGTGCATGAGCACACCGACTTGCGCAGGGCGCGGTGGCCCTCGGCGATTCACAATTTGCCGCCACAAGATTGAATTAATACGCGCTTGCCGACAATCTGACAGCTTCTGATCATTTGAAGCCGTCAAAAGAACCATTCCGGCAAGCAGGCCTACCGAGTGGGGGCTGCAAACCGCCGGCCCATCGGTAGATCGACATCGAGCGCCCGTGCGGCCCGTGTAAGCCTATGAAGCCGGCATGATTTTGATCAAGCGAGTGCTCATGCCACCATCAACCTTGATGCACTGCGGCTCGTATGCCCCTCCCCGCATCGACGGTGAACTTGCGCTCCACGTCGATGTACGCGAAGCCTCCGGGGCCTTCGGGTGTGATGCTCCGCTCTGTTTCAGAACCAGGTGTTCCAAGCTGAATTTCGCATCTCACGACCAAGTCGAGGGGGCCGGCCGGCACTGTCAAAGGTAGCTTGGATCCCGGAGCGGCCCGGCCTATTGCCGTGAAAATTCTAGCCCTTGGGAACTCTTTCACACCAATCCCAACTGTGGATGTGGTGTGTAGATTGTCGAGGTGGCCGGTTTATTGTTGCTGCTTTTTTGTGTGTCCGGCACGACGCGGCTGCGGCGTCAAGGCGAAGCCGAGCCCGACCGCGTCCCGGCCCCAGCCCGCGTCGTCAGGTAAAGGTGCCACACCGCAAAGAACATCGCCGCGATGACAGGCCCCAGGACGAAGCCGTTGATGCCGAAGACGACCATGCCGCCGAGCGTGGAGATCATCACCACGTAGTCGGGCATGAGGGTGGCTTTGCCCACCAACATGGGCCGCAGCAGGTTGTCCACCAGCCCGATCACCAGCACGCCCCAGGCGGCCAAGGCGACGCCCTGCCAGATGGCGCCCGTGGCGAAGAGCCAGATGGCGACCGGCAGCCACACCAGCGCGGCGCCAAGTGCCGGCAGCAGCGACAGGAAGGCCATCACCACGGCCCACAGCAAAGGCCCCGTGACGCCGAGGAACCAGAAGGCAAGCCCGCCGAGCCCACCCTGCATCGCCGCCACCACCAGGTTGCCGCGGACTGTGGAACGGATCACCATGCTGAACTTTTGCAGCAACTCGTCCTGTTGCCCGGGTGTCAACGGCACTGCGCGCCGCACGGCGTTCACGATGCGGTTGCCATCACGGATCAAAAAGAACGCTAAATACAGGGTGATGAACAGGCTGGCGGCGAACTCGAACGTGTTCTGGCCGAGGTTGAAGGCCTGTGCCGCGATGAACGCACTGCCTCGCTCCAGCGCACCGCTCAGCCGGCGCTGCAAGGAGTCGAAGTCAACCAGCCCGAAGCGGTCGAGCAGCGCGGCCGCCCACCCCGGCAGCGCATCGAACATCCCGCGAAGAAAGGGCACCGGGTTGGACTCGCCGGACTGCACACGCGCGTAAAGCCCGGCCGCTTCGCGGGCAAGTGCCACGCTGATGAGCGCAAAGGGAACGACGACGATCATCAGCGTGGTCAATATCGTCAACAGCGCCGCCAGCGTGCGCCGGTGTTTCAGGCGCCGGAGCAACCAACGGTTCAGTGGCGCGAACAGCAGGGCGATGATCGCGCTCCACAGAATCGTGCCGTAGAACGGCAACAGGATCCAACCGAGGGCAAGCGAGATGGCCACCACCAGGAGCCGCAGCGCCTGGTGCTCCTGGTGGGGGGCGGACGTGTTTTCGTCTGGGGTGTTCATCGGGGTCCTTGGCGGCAGGCCGGGAGGGCCGCCGCCATCGTATCGGCCTCGCAAGGCTTTGCGCCGGCCTTGCATTGAACCGGGGCCTCAGCCTGGCGCCGCCCCCTGAGTGCCGGTGTACAAGGCATACAAGGACTGGCTGGCCGTCATGAAGAGCCGGTTGCGCTTGGGTCCGCCGAAGCACACATTGCCGCAGACTTCGGGCAGGCGGATGCGGCCGATCAACTGTCCCTGGGGGTTCCAGACCGTCACACCGCTGTAGCCCACCGCGCGGCCGGCGTTGCTGGAGCACCAGAGGTTGCCGTCCACGTCGGCACGCACGCCGTCGGGCCCGCACTTCACGCCGTCGACCATGAAGCTGCTGAAGAGTCTGCCATTGACGGGCTTGTTGTCCGCGCCCACGTCGAAGACATGCATGTCGCCTTTGCCGCCCGCGCCGGTGTCGCCGGGGCCGGCACCGGTGCTGACCACGTACAGCTTCTTGTGGTCGGGTGAGAAGCACAGGCCGTTCGGATCCGGCACCTGGTCTTCACCCAGCACCTGCGTGATCACACCGCTCTTGTCGACGCGGTACACGGCGGTGGGCAGCTCGCGCTTGTAGCTGCCCATCTCCGGCGGCTGGCCCAGCCGTGGGTTGAGGCGGCCTGCCTTGTTGGCAGGGCCGCCCGGTGCATCGACCGTGCCTTCATAGAGCTGCGCACCGTACGGCGGGTCGGTGAACCAGTAGCTGCCGTCCGGGTGCGGCACCACGTCGTTGGGTGAATTGAGGCGCTTGCCGTTGACCATGGCCGCGATGACCGTGGCCGAGCCGTCCAGCTCGTAGCGCACCACGCGCCGCGTCAGGTGCTCGCAAGACAGTTGCCTGCCGGCATGGTCGAAGGAGTTGCCGTTGCTGTTGTTGGAGGGCGCCCGGAACACGCTCACATGCCCGTCGTCCTCCAGGTAGCGGAGCTGCCGGTTGTTGGGGATGTCGCTCCACACCAGGAAGCGTCCCACGGCGTTCCAGGCCGGTCCTTCCGACCACAGCGCGCCGGTCCACAGGCGCTGGATGGGCGCATTGGGCTGGCGCAGCCCATCGAATGCCGGCTCGAGGGTCAGCACGTCGGGGTCGGTGAAGTAGGTGGTCGGTGCGCCGTTGGGGCCAAAGTCGCGCGGCGGATGGGTGATGGTGCTGGGAGGCTCCGCAGGCCCACCGGCGCTATGAGCGATACCGGGTGCCAGCAGGGCCGCACCCACTGCCATCCCGGCGTGGCGCAGCAGTTGGCGGCGCTTGGCAAAGCCCCCACATCCCGGACCAGACACTTGGTTCGCCATATCGCTTCTCCCATCGGTTGCGGTTGAATGGAATTCGGGGGCCATTGAACCATGCCGGAAAGCGTATACAACACTGAATGGCCGAGGCTTGGCGCAGCCTTCAGTGGGCGGACTCCGGGAAGTAATCACGGACCGGATCCATGGGCTGTGCTTATGCTGGGCCCCCACAGGAGGCCCCCATGCGCACGTCCACGCTCAGCCGCCCCAACATCCTGTTCATCATGGTCGACCAGATGCGGTATCCGCCCGTCTACCCCGGTGATCCGCTTGAGCCGCTCTACCAGCTCCTGCGGTTTCAGGACACCGACCTCCGCACCAATCCGTATGCCGCGATGTTCCCGGGCTTTTGCATGCTCCGGCAGCACGGTGTCTCGCTGCAGAACCACACTGCATCGAGCATGGCCTGCGTGCCCAGCCGGGCCAGCATCTTTACCGGCCAGTACAGCGCACGCAGCGGCGTGACGCAGACCGAGGGCATGTTCAAGGTGGACACCGATCCGGCCTTTCCCTGGCTGCCGCAGGACGGCGTGCCCACCCTGGGCGACTGGTTCCGCGCAGCCGGGTACGAGACCCACTACTTCGGCCGCTGGGACGTGTCCAACCCGCCGGTGGGCAGCCTGGAGCCCTGGGGCTTTTCCAGTTGGGAAGCTTCGTACCCCTCTGACCAGCGCTTCGGCACGCCCAACCTGGGGGTGTACCGCGACAAGGGCTACACGCCGCTGGTCGAGACCTTCCTCAAGCGCAAGGCGCTGGGTGCGCAGGCCAACATCATCAACAGCAACAACCCCACCAACGCCAGCTTCAAGCAGACCCCCTGGCTGGCCGTGGCGTCGTTCGTGAACCCGCATGACATCGGCGCCTACCCCGTGCCGTGGAAGCCGAACGTCCAGTCCTCGGGCCCTACCGCCATGGGCACCGGCGCCAACAACCCGCTGGTGCCCTATGGCGCGCCGCCGGCCGGCACGCGCAGCAACCCGCCACCGTACCCCAACCACACCAGCGGCACCTGGCGCGTGCCCCTCAACCCGCAGGGCTTCAACCCCAGCGGCCTGGTCCTGCCGCCCAACCTGCACGAAGACCTGAGCCGCGGCAAGCCCTCGTGCCAGGCCGACTACGCCTACAAGTTCCAGATCGCGCTCTCCACCTTGCGCGGCCAGAACGCCCTCAAGGCCTCGCCGTATCCGTTCCAGATGCAGGAGAACGCCAGCGACTGGTACCGCGCCTATGGTGAGTTCTACCTGTACCTGCAGTACCTGGTGAACCTGGAGATCAGCGCCGTGGTGTCCTGCCTGCATGAGACGGGCCTGGCCGAGAACACCATCGTGGTGTTCACTGCCGACCACGGCGAGCTGGCCGGGGCCCACGGCGGGCAGATCGAGAAGTGGTGCAACGCCTACCAGGAGAGCATCCACGTGCCGGCCATCGTCAGTGGGCCGCGGGTGAATGCGCGCGAGTCGCTGAAGTTTGTGCAGGGCCACAGCACGCACGTGGACTGGGTCCCCACCTTGCTGGGCCTGGCGGGCTACTCGGCCAGCGGCCAGGCGGCGCTGGGGGGCTTCATCCAGGGCCACACCGTGGAGCCGCTGGCGGGCCGCGACCTGTCGGCCATCCTCATGGACCCCACCAAGCCCGCGAGCGGCGGTGTGCTGTTCGTGTCCGACGACGACATCACTGCGCCGCTGGACACCGAGTACCTGCCGGAGCGCTACCGCTGGTACCTGAACTGGACCCAGGAACTCACTGCCGCTGACGGGGTGCCCACCGCGGCCCAGCCCCTGCTGGCCCCGGGCCCGGTGGTGCAGCCCAACCACCTGCAGTCGTACTTCGAGCTGCCCTGGAAGCTGACGCGGTACTGGGATCCGGGTGATGCCACCCACACGCAGTGGGAGATGTACAACCTGGCGGCCGATCCGCATGAAGACCGCAACCTGCTGGGCTGGCAGGAGGGGCGCCCCGTGCTGCTGGACGCGGTGGTGGATGCCCTGGGCCTGGGCCGGGCCGAGACGCGGCAGGCCCTGGCCCACATGCGCCTCAAGTTGAACGACGCGCTGGCGGAGGCGGGCTACAGCCGCGAGAGCGCCGAGCAACTGGGCTATGTGACCGATGGGCTGTCGCTGCTGGAGAAGCAGCAGCTCGGTTGAGACGCGCGGGCGCGCCTCCCAGGCATGAGCGCGTCTGCGCCTGCGGGAGACGCGGGGTTCGCTGTAGTCCGACGCCGTTGATGGGATGATTGGCCGCATCGGGAGATTTGAAAGGTGGCCATGGAGACCCTGGACGACATGCAGAACCGGCATCTGCTGACGCCTGAGCAGCATGCCGAGATTGCCGCCTGGGTGGCGGGCAGCGAGTCGCCCGAGGACATCATGGCGATGCCAAGCCACCTGTGGCGGGCGCTGGCGCTGGCCAGCGTGCTGATGAATGTGGATGCCGACCTGACCCAGCCGCCTGCGCTGGATAGCGGCACGTCGGCGTAGCGAGGGGGCGGGCGACAACTTTCCTAGGCCTCGAACACCACCACCGCGTTGGGCGCCGGAATGCCCGCCTGGCCCAAGCCGGGATCCGGGGGAGTCTGCGGCGCCCAGGCCTTGCCCTCTTCGGCGGCGTCCATGCTGTCGTACCGGCCCAGGGCTCGCAGGCCGCTGATCGAACACGGGCGGCCTTGGGCGAACAAGACATCCGGCCGGTCTGCCACATGCAAGTGCAGGTGAGGCCCGGATGAATTGACGCCCGAGCGTCCCACCCGGGCCAGCACCTGGCCTGCCAGGACCCGGTCGTTCTCACGCACCTGAATGCTGCCCGACTGCAGGTGTTCGTAGAAGACGAAGCGCCCCGCGCCGATGTCCAGGCACACATGGTTGCCGGCCACGTCTGCGGGCGTCCAACCCGGCCGCGGCAACCGGCTGGAGAGCACGTCTTCCATGCCATCCCGAACCAGGGCCACGCGGGCATCGGCCACCGCCAGCACCTCCTGCCCGAATCCGTGCCAGCGTGCATAGTCGGCCGCTGCGGCCGGGGAGGGCGCCACCCCCCCTGCGGCATCGACGCGAATCCAGTCGATGGCATACCGGGCGGGAATGTAGCGAACATCCGCGCGGACGAACGCGGCGCGCCGGTGCCCAAAGGGATGCGCTGGGTCATACACCGCAACCCATGGGCCGCCGCGCAAGGGTGGCCGCAGGGCTGAAGGGGACTCCTGCGCGGGCAAGCGCACGGAGTGTGCCTGCCTCTCGTCCGCGGGCTCCGTGGGCAGTGCATAGGCAATGGAAAGTTCGTGGACCCTGGCGTTGCTTGCCGCCAGCGGATGCCAGATGAACACGCGATGTTCCTCGCCCGGTGCCATGCGCAGTGAAGCGGCTGGCCGCCCATCGGGCGCCGCGGCGCAGGCGAGAAGTTGCGCCTGCGTCAAGCGCAGGACCACGGCGCCTGTGCCGTCGCTTGCTCGCAGGCCGGTCAGCATGACGGGCTGCAACCCGGTGTGGCGGACCGACAACTCGCCCACCCAGTGGGTCTGTCCCCGAATGGCCACGGTGCAGAACTGATCCAATGGGACGATGGTCAGAGGCTGGGCGGGACCGGCCCGAGGCATCCCCGTGCACGCGCTCATCAACGACAGGGGAGCCAGGCTGCAAAGCCGGCGGCGTGATGGATTCATGAAGCCACTTTAATTCAGCCCTGATCCAGCCCGGTCGAGCCGGCGGAAGCCTTGACGACAAGCCGCCGCCGGTGCAACCTCTGCCCCGCTCTCCGGAGGTGCCGGCGCCGCTGGTACCCCCGAGGCCCTTGCAATGTCTTCCGTCATTGACGCTTCACGAAGGAGTCCCCATGAAATCAACACGCCTGCTTGCGGCGGCATCTGCTTTGGCCGCCACCTCACTTGCCACCTCCCTGGCCTTTGCGGAAGGCAAACCCCATTGGAGCTACCAGGGCCACGGCAACGCGGCGCAATGGGCCGAGCTGGATGAGAGTTTCAAGACCTGCAAGCTGGGCAAGGTCCAGTCGCCGATCGATGTCAAGACCAAGGCGGTGGAGAAGTCCGCGGACGGCAAGCCCATCGGTTTTGCCTACACGGCCGGGGACGGCGAAGTGGTGAACAACGGCCACACGATCCAGGTGAACCTGCCCGCGGGTGGCGTGGCCAGCATCGGCGGGGTGGAGTACAAGCTGCTGCAGTTCCACTTCCACACGCCCAGCGAAGAAAAGTTCGACGGCAAGCCGTACCCCCTGGTGGCGCACCTCGTGCACAAGAACGCACAAGGCCAGCTCGCCGTGGTGGCGGTGCTGTTCAAGGTGGGCAAGGAGAACGCCGCGCTGAAGCCGGTGTTTGCCAAGCTGCCGCCCAAGGAGGGCGAAACCCTGGCGCTGGGCACCATCAACCTGACGGACCTGCTGCCGGCTGACCCCTCGTATTACGCTTTCATGGGGTCGCTCACCACCCCGCCGTGCAGTGAAGAAGTGCGCTGGCAGGTGCTGAAGACACCGGTCACGCTCTCTGCCGCGCAGCTGGCGAGCTTCCGCAAGCTCTACAAGATGAACGCGCGGCCGGTGCAGCCCTTGAACGGGCGCAAGGTGCAGCTGGTGAGCCAGTAGCCGCAGGCGGGCGGCAGGGCCGCCCGCGCCTTGATTTTTACTCCGGCACCCAGTCCGACGGGAACCTCCAGAAGTCCTTGAGCAGGTAATTCATCGGCAGGTTCAGCGACAGGTTCCTGGGCGGGATGGGCTTGTTGAACCAGTGGTCGTAGATGGCGTACGCCTCGCGGCTGTGGATCAGGCGCTTCATCTCGTCGTCGACGATCTTCTTGAACTCCGGGTCGTCACGGCGCAGCATGATGGCCAGCGGCTCGATGGTCAGGAACTTGCCCACCACCTTGAGCTTGGACGGATCAGGGCTGCCGGCGATCAGGCCGTAGAGCTGCACGTCGTCCATTACAAAGCCGTCGGCCGCGCCGTCTTGCACCATCTCCACGGCCTTGCCGTGGTCCGGCACCTCGATGATGGTGATGCCCAGCAGGCGTTCGGTGTTGGCGTGCTGCACGATCTTCAGCGGCGTGGTGCCCTGGGTGGACACGAGCTTCTTGTGCTCGAACATGGCCAGTTGTTCGATGGGGCTGTCGGCCCGGACCATGTAGCGCGCGCCGGTGATGTAGTGCGGCACCGTGAAGGCCACCTTCTGGCGGCGCTCGGCGTTGTTGGTGGTGGCGCCGCATTCCAGGTCGGCCCGGCCCTCGGCCACCGTTGCGATGCGGGTGGCGGGCGTCACCTGCAGGAATTCCAGCGCGAGCGCTTTCATCTCCAGCTTCTTGCGCACCGCCTCCGCCAGCTTCAGGCACAGGTCCAGCGCATAGCCCACCGGCTTTTTGTCTCCATCCAGGTAGGAGAACGGCACCGCCGATTCGCGATGCGCCAGCACCATGCGGCCAGTCTGCTTGATGCGGTCGAGCGCCGGGCCGTGCGGCAGTGAGGTTGCGGGTGCGGCCCCGGCGGACGCGGCCAGGGAGAGCCACAGCACCGCAAGCAGGCTGCGGGAGGTAGCCCATGCGCTGGCCGGCGGGTGAGGGGCGGAGGAGGAACGTTTCATGAACTGAACCGCATCTTGCCGCCGCTGGCCGACGCCGTGCTGACACGGTGCCGACGATGTGCGCGGGTTTTGAGGCTTCGCTCTGGATTTGGGTGCCGGGGGCGTGTCGCCGGCGCCTGCGGCTCCTACAGCCGCACCACCTGCCCCGTCTCCAGCGACCGGGCCGCCGCATCGGCCAGCTTCTGGGCTTCCACCCCGTCCTCGATGGTGGTCTGGAATGGCCGGCCGTCTTGCAGGCACTCGAAGAAGTGCACCAGCTCCAGCCGGTAGGCCTCGCGGTAGCGCTGCAGGAAGAAGTGCTCGGGCTTGTCGGCATGCACGCCGTGCGCGTCGGACAGCAGCACCTCGCTGGGCCGGTGGTTGCCGCACTGGAGCATGCCGGCCGAACCCAGCACCTCGAAGCGCTGGTCGTAGCCGTAGGCGGCGCGCCGGCTGGTGTTGATCTGCGCCAGGCGGCCGAGCCGGGTGCGGATCGTGACCACGCTGCTGTCGATGTCGGGCACGGTGGCGATTTCCGGGTCCACCAGCACCGAGCCGGTGGCGTAGAGCGTCTCGGCTTCGTCGGGGCCGTCGCCCACATCACCGCACAGGATCCAGCGGAAGATGTCGAAGTCGTGGATCAGCATGTCGCGGAAGATGCCGCCCGAGCCCTTGAGGTACTGCGCCGGCGGCGCGCCCGGGTCGCGGCTGGTGACCACCAGCATCTCCGGCTTGCCGATCTCGCCGCGTGCCAGGCGCTGCTTGGCAGCGTTGAAGGTGGGGTCGAAGCGGCGCTGGAAGCCGATCATGCAGGCCACGCCGGCCGCCTTCACCGCCTGGGCGCAGAAGGCGGCGCGCGGCACCGACAGGTCGATGGGCTTTTCACAGAAGATGTGCTTGCGGGCCGCGGCGGCACGGCTGATCAGCTCGCTGTGCGTGTCGGTGGGCGAGGCGATGGCCACCACGTCGATGGAGGGGTCGGCGAACACCGCCTCGGGCGTGGACACCGTGGCGCCCAGTTGCGCGGCCAGTTGCGCGGCGCTGTCGCCCACCGGGTCGCAGACGAACCGCAGCGTCACGCCGGGCAGGGCGGCAAGGTTGGCGGCGTGGATGCGGCCGATGCGGCCAGCGCCGAAGACGGCGACGTTTTTCATGGGGACTCCGTGACAGGTCAACAAAGAGGGAAGCCGGCTTTCACACCGCCGGCACGGGGATCTGCAACAGCGTGGGCTGGTAGTCCAGTTCCAGTCGGTACGCCAGCGCGATGAACAAGCCTTGCGCCAAGGCCATCACATTGGTGAGCGCACGAAAACCGAAGGTGCTGCTTTCCTCCACCAGCAGCACCGCCTGGGCCTGCGCGGCCAGCGGGCTCATGCGGCTGTCGGTGATGGCAATGAGCCGGGCGCCGCGGGCCAC